>TARA_R110002012_G_scaffold138488_8_pt1 | contig 310842 bp, 275 predicted proteins | sample TARA_R110002012 | Tara Oceans TARA_R110002012 (sample SAMEA4396515) | marine metagenome | biome: Westerlies Biome; feature: [DCM] deep chlorophyll maximum layer (ENVO:01000326); material: water (ENVO:00002006), including particulate matter (ENVO:01000060) such as... | depth 40 m | reverse complement strand
CCAGCGACCAACCCAGCGACCAACCCAGCGACCAACCCAGCGACCAAGAGGTAAAGGGTAGGTGTCTTGATATTCAGATACGTGCCCGCGAGCGCATTCTCATGAAGAAGCAAGCCGATGCAGTTTTCTGACAAAAAACATTCTTCTCAATGTTTCACGTGAAACATTTTGGCAAAAATTGATCCATTTTTGCTGCTCTGGGAGATAAAAAGATGCGTCAATGTGAAGTCAAAGCTGGCGTGTTTTGAAAACGCGGCGTATAAATCGTTTATGCAATCCATTTCCGAACCCGTAAAAACATGGTTTGAGCGCGATTTGAGTGTTTCACGTGAAACATTGGACCGCTTGAGCCAGTATGCAGACCTCGTTGTGAAGTGGCAGCCGCGGATTAACATTGTCGGCGCCAGCACAGCAGAAGACGTTTGGGGACGTCATTTACAGGATTCTGCGCAGCTTTGGCCGCATCTTCAGGACGTCGCGACCACTGGTAAAATCGTCGATTTTGGATCCGGGGCCGGTTTTCCCGGTATTGTCCTTGCCATTTTAGGGGCAGGGAATGTCACGATGATGGAATCCAACACCAAGAAAACCGTCTTTCTGATGGAAGCAGCACGGGTGTGTGGTGTTCTTGGGCAGACCAAGATTGCCCGCGAGCGAATCGAAGCGGCCCAGCCGTGCGAAGCCGATGTGGTGACGGCGCGTGCTTTCGCGCCCCTGCCAAAACTGTTGGAATTTGGCCAAAGACACCTGAAACCGGGTGGCCACTATGTGTTGCTAAAAGGACGTGCCTTTGAGGATGAACTGGCGGACGCACGCGACGCTGGTTGGACATTTGATGTAACCACGCATGCCAGCCTGGTCGATCCGGACGGCGTTGTGATGATCTTAAAAGGAGTAAGCCGGTGACCGACGTAATTGACTTGCCGCTTTCGACCAAAGCCAAGGGTGAAGGACATCGCCCGCGCATCATTTCGGTGGCCAATCAGAAGGGTGGGGTTGGTAAAACAACGACAACGATCAATCTGGCGACCGCCTTGGCGGCGGTCAACCAGCGGGTTTTGATTGTTGATCTTGACCCGCAGGGCAATGCCAGCACCGGTCTTGGGCTGCGCCCGTCAGATCGTCAGATCAGTTCCTATGACGTGTTGATCAATGGCAACACCCTTGAAGAAGCGCGGATTGATACGCCGATCCCGCGTCTGAGCATTGTGCCCGCGGGTATGGATTTGACGGGGGCGGAGATTGAGCTGGTTGATTTTGAACGCCGCGAAACCCAGTTGAAGGAATCGTTGGCCCGGTTGCCGCATGACGTTGATTACGTGCTGATTGACTGCCCGCCGTCTTTGGGGCTTTTGACGCTGAACGCGCTGGTGGCGTCTGACGCAGTTTTGGTGCCATTGCAGTGTGAGTTCTTTGCACTTGAAGGCATCAGTCATCTGGTACGTACGATCAAGCGGGTCAAAAAGGCCTTTAACCCGGACCTTGAGATTCAGGGTATTGTCCTGACCATGTATGACAAGCGTAATAACCTGTCTGCACAAGTTGCCAATGATGTGCGTGATTATTTTGGCGATGTGGTTTATCGCACGGTGATTCCGCGCAATGTTCGGGTGTCCGAGGCACCAAGTCACGGCACGCCGGTTCTGGTTTACGATATGAAATGCCCCGGTTCACGGGCCTATCTTAATCTCGCCAGTGAAGTCTTGAAACGCGAAGGGGTGAAAGCATGAGCGAAGCAAAAAAACGTGGGTTGGGTCGCGGGCTGTCGGCCCTTCTGGGTGAAGAAGACGAGGATGTCGGGGTTGCCGTTGCCGCCAATGCCGACGCGGCGGTCGCACACCCGGGGCCGGGTGGCACGACGCAGCATATTGCGATTACCGATCTGAAACCGTCGCCGTTCCAGCCGCGCAGTAATTTTGACGATGAAGCAATCGATGACCTCGCGGCCTCAATCCGCGAGAAGGGTATTATCCAGCCGATTCTCGTCCGCGCGTCGTCAACCGGCGAAACCACCTATGAAATCATTGCTGGCGAACGGCGCTGGCGCGCCGCACAGCGCGCCCAGCTGCATGAAGTACCGGTTTTGGTGCGCGACTTTGATGATCGCGAAACGGCTGAAATTGCCCTGATCGAGAACCTGCAGCGTCAGGATCTTTCGCCGCTGGAAGAAGCTGAGGGCTATAACCGCCTGATGAGCGAGTTTGCCCATACCCAGGAAGCGCTGGGTCAGGCGCTGGGGAAAAGCCGAAGCCACATCGCCAACAGTTTGCGCCTGCTGGCCCTTGCGGCACCGATCAAGCAGATGCTGTCAGACAAGGTTTTAAGTGCTGGTCATGCGCGCGCTTTGCTGGGTGCTGAGAATGCGGTCGAGTTGGCAACCCAGATTGTCAAAAAAGGCCTGAACGTCCGTCAGACGGAAAAACTGGTGAAAACCGACGGCGGCAAAACAGCCCGTCCGAAGAAGTCATCAGGCGGGCGTTCGGCCGACAAAGACCCAGATACAGTGTCTTTGGAACGCGATCTTAGCAACATGTTGGGGTTGGCGGTTAATATCGACTTTGACGGGGCGGCGGGGAAAATTTCGATCCGCTATGAAACGCTTGAGCAGCTTGACGATATTTTGCAGCGCCTGACCCACGGCAAGGCGGGGGAAATGGCGGGTGATGACTCCAGTGGTGATCCGTCTGATTCGGATGAAAACGAATTCGACTCGATGTTTATCGAAGACGATGAAGCCGGTAGCGGTGCGGAAAATGATGATGAGGATGCGCTGACGGTTGAGCTCGAATCGATTGCCGATGCGGTGCACGGCACTGAAGACAGGGCTGGGGACGTGCTGGACGACGACCTGATCATGGATGATGAGCCCGAAGGGGATGCGCCGATCGAACAGGAAGAGGTTGGCGAAGACGCGCTGGAGGAGGTAGCCGATGGCACCGGAAAAAAGCCGGAACGTAAAATCCGCATGCAAGATCTTGATCGCGACAAGATGAACGCGCTTAAGGCGCTTAAGCAAGAGCAGGATAAAGCCAGAGCCAAGGCCAACGGGACTGAGGTTGTAGTGAAGCGCATTCTTTAGGGTTTAAAGCCCGGCATACCGTCTCAGCGTCGATTTGAACCGGGTTATAGACTCATACGAAAAGAGAAGGGCTTTAGAAACCGGGGACTCGGCGCTATACAGCCGCTCCGAGCACTTTTGTCGCGCATCCAGGGTGTTGAGTCATGTCATTTACAGGTTAAGTCAGGCTTTTGCCGAGGCTGCCCTGTGATGTTTTAGCGGCGTGCCTGCTTTTGTCGGGCGACGGCGATCTTTATCATGGCACGGTGCGCGATGGTTTCAGGGACGGCAAGGCCGCTTTTGCAGTCTTTTTCGGCCTCGAGCAGGATTTGCAGTGCGCGTTGCAAGGTTGGAACGGCCCAATTGTTCAGGTTGGCCCGGAACTGATCGGCGGCCTTGAAAAACAGCGGCGGGCGCAGGGATTTCATTGCTTGTTCCGTATTGGTCCCTTGGGTGATCTGTCCCTTGACCAGATGCAGTTTCTGGAAATATCCGAGCATCATGCGAAGCGCCCCGACGGGATTGAGCCCTTCTTCGGTCAGGCGGGTGAGGGCAGTGTCGAGATTGACGACATTCCCCTGTGAAACAGCTTGAATGACATCGTCATAGTGGCGGGCTGAGCTGTCGCCAACGCAATCCATCGCATCGGCCAGTGTGACCTGACCGTCCTTGAGCGCATAAAGGGCGAGTTTTTCAAGTTCGCTTCGCGATATCATGCGGTCCGAACCAAGATTGGCGACCAGGTAACGGGTGGCATCGCGGTCAATGCGCAGTTTGTGATCATCCATCACCGTACTGATCAGGCCTTCGAGATCGCGGCCGCTGTCGGCATAGCACGGCAGCGCCATGCCGTTACCGGCCTTTTCAACCGCCTGACGCAATTTGGAACGGGTCGGCAAACTGCCGGCTTCGATTACGATCAGCGCGTCACCCGCAGGGTCTTTGAGGAAGTCGGCAATTGCCGGTGCCTGTGCATCGCCAATGTCGCGCAGGCGGATGACGCGGCGTCCGCCGCCAAAGCTGATGGCGGCGGCTTCATCGCGCAGGCGGCTGCTGTCTTCTTTAAGCTGGGCACTGCCCATTTCGATAACTCTGAACGGGTCCTTGAGGTCTTCGACGACCGTTTTGGCAAGCTTTACCGCACGTTCGCGCACAAGACCTTCGTCCTCGCCATAGATCAGCACCAGCTGTGCCTTGGCGTCTGGCGCACGGAGAAAGGTTTCGACCTGGGCTGCCTTGAGTTTCATGGGTTAGATACGTCTTCCAGAGAAGGTCTTACGGATTGGCGCGCAGGCCAACCGCAACCTGATTGGCGATTTGCTGTGCCAGATTACGCGCGGCGTCACGACGGGCGGCTTTTTCTGCTTCGAGGCTGGCAAAGTCCGAATCGACAATGTTGTAACTAGTGCGTGCCCTTACGAAGCCCTGACGCAACAGTGTGGCGTCGGACTTGCGGGTTAGTTGATAGGTTGCTTCAAGCAAATAGTCGGCAATTGTTGCTTCGTTGTCTTTGGTAAAGCCCTGTTCGCTGGTCGACTCGGATACTTGGACGTTCAATGTGTAAGCAGGATTGGAAGCCTGACCGCGGGGGGTAAGGGTTTCGATTAAAAGGTTGCGCGTAATTTGGCCGACACGGTCATTGATCAGGGTGACTTCGACCTGTGACATATCTACAGCGGTGCTTTGTCCACTGCGATCTTCCGCATAGAGCGGGCGAAAGCCGCAGGCACTCAGAGACATCAGGGCAATGAGGGTGAGTGCAGGGAAAAGGGCGCGCAATTTCATTCAATAGAACCTTTTATCCAAGGAGCTTTTATCAGACCGTGGCGACACAATAGGTCGTAACCGATAAAAGGGCAAAACAGAGTGAGATTGGCAAGGAAAGAATGAAGAGCATCCGGGCTTTCCGAGAGGCTATTTTGCATGCTTTGTGTCTCGGAACGAGCTGTCAGGTTTTGAAACATTGTCCGAAGATTGGCGATTGCGACGTTACTCCGTCCTGCCACCAGTGGCGGATATAGTGTGGCAAAGGTGCTTTTGGGTGTTACTGGCATTGGCTTAACACATTCGCTCGTCGGTGTTGCATCAGCCAATGTACGCCAGACCAGACGCAGCCAGCGCCAATGGCCAATCAGAGAGTTTTGCGTGATCAGCAGCGGTCTGTGCAGCGGGACATCTGCCAGCAAGGCAAGGGTGAGGACATCAAGACCGACTTCCTGACACATCGTTCGGGCATCTGGTACAACAAAATCCGTGGTGACTTTCCCTGAAGTGGTCGGGGTTGCGACAAGTTCTCCGCCTGCCATTGAGGTAATGGACTCGGCAAGTATCTGGCGCAGGGGGCTGAGCGGTCCGGAAAGTGCTGCATATATATTGGGGCGTTGCTGTGCAACGAAGAACCCCCAATCGCGCATCAGCGAATGGGGGTTGTATTCAGGCGATAAATATAAAGAGGTATCAGCCATTAGCCTACTCGGCGGTTGCGCTATCGATTCGCAACTGGCGGGCCCGGGTCAGAATGGCGTCTTCCATTGATGTGACAGTGCCCGGTTCGACCACGGCATCCTGCCACTGGTTGGGGCCGACATTGACCTGCCGGAAAACTGAAACCTTGATCGCGTCTGACCGAAGGGCTGTGCCGAGGATATAGGCCGTCAGTTTGAAACGCTCATCTGGCGTTTCACCGGGCGTGTACCAGTCGGTAATGATCACGCCGCCAAACGGGTCGGCTGAGTTAAGTGGCATGAAAGACAAGGTGTCGAGTGTGGCGCGCCATAAGAAGCTGTTCACGCCAATACCGGAACCGGTGCCTTTCTGCGCATCTTCTCCGCCAAACAGGTTCAGACTATCACCAAAGACGGTGCCACGCTCTTTTTCCTGCGCGCGGGTCATGGCGCGACCATTGATCCGTTCGTCCGTGTTTGCGGACCCGGGAAACTGGTCATAGTCGACAGAACTTGAAGAACAGCCCGCCAGCACGACAGCGAATCCGGCGCAAAGTACCAAAGATTTAAACGAAGACAAGGTCACCATTTTCGGCCTTTAAGATCATTGGAATGCAAAATTTCTGCGAATATAGGGCGGATCGGGTTTGTGATCAAAGAAAACCGGTGTGCTTTTTGTGCCACAGTGTTTGAGCAATGTATCATTTTGGACACAGTGTTGCTTGACGGTGCGATCATTTGGTGGCTCCATGCTTCTCGAACCGGGCGGCATAAGCTGTCCAAATAATTTTTGTAGCGTAAAACGCTTGCAAAGACGTTGAGGGAAAAGATGAAAAAGATTCTTGTTGCTTCCAGCGCACTCGTCGCTGTCGCATTCGCAGGCCAGGCACAGGCTTCCGAGAAAATCAGCCTGTCGGTTGGTGGTTACATGGAACAGTGGATTGGTGTTGCTGATCAGGACCGTGGTGAATCACGTAACGCTTTCCAGTCCGACACCGAAGTTCACTTCTCGGGTTCGACCACCCTTGATAACGGTATCGAAGTTGGTGCCAAAATCGAACTCGAAGGTGAAGGCGGCAACGCAGGCACCATGGTTGACGAACAGTACCTGTACGTTAATGGCGGCTTCGGTCAGGTCAAACTCGGTGCCGAAGACGGCGCTGCTGCTGACATGGGCATCACCGGTCCTTCTGTTGGCCCGGTTGGCGTCAACGATGGCGATCTGCCGAACTGGGTTGCTATCAATGCTTTCCCTGACACCGTTCCGGCTGGTGGCGATTCCAAGCGTCTGACCTATTACACCCCGGTTATGGGTGGTTTCCGCGCTGGTTTGTCCTATGCGGATGATGACTCTTCGGAAAACAGTGACACGGTGACAACCGGTGACAACCGCGTTTCCGGTGGTCTTGAATTCCGTCACGACTTCGACGGTGTTTCCCTTGGTGTTTCGCTTGTTGGTGAGCACATGGGTGAAGGCGAATGGTACGGCCTCGGCGCAACCGTTGGCTTTGGTAACTTCACCGTTGGTGGTTCTGTTTCTGAAACCGATGGCGAATTCGGCCAGGGTCAATCAGCCACCCAGGTTAGTGACACTACCGATTTCGAAATCGGCGTTGCTTATGCAATGGATGCAGCGTCTGTGTCCCTTAGCTATGGCTATGGTGAGAACGAAAGCACCGCAGCTGGTTCCACCGATGCAGCGACCAGCGGCGTTGATGAAATCAACACCGTTGACCTCGGCCTTGCTTACACGCTTGGCGCTGGCGTAACCTGGAAGTCTTCTATCTTCTGGTTCGATGACAAAGGTCAGAATGCTGGCAATGCTGACGACAATGACGGTTACGGCGCTGTTACCGGTCTTGCTCTTTCCTTCTAATCCTTATCGGATTAGCTGAAAAGTTGAAGGGGGTGGATTTTCCACCCCCTTCTTTTTTTGTTTGTTGCTATGTTGAGCAAATCCTAAAGCGATCAAACTTCTGGTGGGACGTTAGGATTTTGCGGCTAATAGATTTCTTCGCGGTTTCGGGTTCTAGATAAGTGGGTTGTTGGGCTTTCCGACCGTTTTTTAACGATGGCTTACGTCAAACCGGTTCTGGCAAAATCGTTCAAGTGGTTTCCCCAAGGTAAGAGGCTAGGTCCTAGACCATCCACAACGTCCACACATGCCGCATTATCATTTCCTCAATCGCTAAATCCCTGTGATTTTTCAATCGACTGTAGAGAATATGTTTTTCATCATATTTAAATGACCATTATTTATTTATATCGCTTATTTATGTGATTTTCTGATCATGCAGGTGTTTAATAGTAAAACAATAAGACGATTGATCAGTAAAAAGATCCACTTTACGGCTGGTTACGTGACAAAAATGCAACATTGCGATATATAAATAACTAATGGTCATTTATTGATATTGACCAAGGGTCATTTGATTGGTTTTATGGCTCTCGACAGATCGAAGGGCCGCTCGGTTCATTCCCCTTCGTCTCAAACCAATTTTTATCTCGAGGGTTACGATGAAAAAGATTCTTTTTGCTTCCAGCGCACTCGCCGCTGTTGCTTTTGCCGGTTCCGCACAGGCGTCCGAAAAAATCCAGCTTGAAGTTGGTGGTTACATGGAACAGTGGGCAGGTTTCTCTGACCAGGACAACACCCCGTCAGGTGGCCGTAACAATGCGTTCCAGTCCGATACCGAAGTTCACTTCTCGGGCAAAACCACCCTTGATAACGGCATTGAAGTTGGTGCCAAAATCGAGCTCGAAGGCGAAACCTCTGGTGACCAGATTGACGAACAGTACCTGTTCGTAAACGGTGGCTTTGGTCGCATCGAAATGGGTAAGAACGACAGTGCAGCTGATGCAATGGCTTTGCAGGCACCGTCGGTTGGTCCGGTTGGCGTCAACGATGGTGATTTGTCAAACTGGGTCGATGCATATTTGATCGATACCATCCGTTCGAGTGGCGATCAGAACCGCGTTAGCTACTTCACCCCGTCCTTCGGTGGTTTCCGTGCCGGTGCGTCGTATGCTGACGACAGCCAGCGCAATGGTAGCGGCGGCTACAATGGCACAGACGGCAGCGGTGATAGCATCGTATCTGGTGCACTTGCCTTTGATCATGACTTCAACGGTGTTGCTCTTGGTCTTTCGGCTACCGGTGAACATTCTGAAGACGGTTACTGGTACGGTCTTGGTTCGACTGTTGGCTTTGGCAACTTCACCGTTGGTGGTTCTTACGGCCACACCGAAGACGACTATGGTCTGAACGCCACCAATCAAGATCTCGATGCATTTGACCTTGGTGTTTCCTATGCGATGGACGCAGCAACCGTGTCCTTGGGCTATGGTTACGAAGAAGTTGACAACAGCGGTGATATCAGCACGGTTGACCTCGGCATGGCTTACACCCTTGGTGCAGGCGTGACCTGGAAATCTTCTGTCTATTGGTTTGACCAGGAAGCAGACAGCACCAACAATTCTGCTACCAGCGGCATCAGCGGCGACAATGACGGCTACGGCGTTGTTACCGGTCTGCGTCTCGACTTCTAATTCTTCGGAATTGGATTACAGATGTGAAGGAGGTGGCTTTGGCCGCCTCCTTCTTTTTTGTCTGTTTGACGTGTTTGATACCGATGATTGCACCGATTTAGACGCGATGACTTATGGCGTCGTCGGCATTTTCAAATCTTCGTCCAGCACTTGAAAAATCGCATCTTGATCAGACTGCAAATGCGAGACACAGGGCACGGTTGATTCGACAACCAGCTTTTCGGCCAAAGCTTTGTTGCTGGCCGCTGGAAGATCGCCCAGTTGGTCAAATGGCACTTTGAGGCTACCCATGCAGCCGATCTGGCCATCGGATGTTGCGCGTAGTTTCGCAAGCCCACAGGGGGCCGCACAAAAGTCGCCACGATAGGTGCTTTGCCAGTTGCGTAAATTTGTGTGGCGTCCTTGCAGGACCTTGGCCGCGGCGGACGTGTAAATCCCAAGGCCCGGTGTTTGAAACAGCTTGGTGATATGGGCCGGGCCGCTGTCGGCCAGCACGACGTAATCCTGCTTTTCCGTAAAACCGATCAGTTCGCCAATCGTGCGAAACCCGTCAATCACCGTGACATTTTCAAGCTCATCGGCGGCAATGCTGTCATTATAGGCGCGCATGACCCCCTGATAGGCATTTAAAATAAGCGTGACCTGATGCCCGGCATTTCCGAGCATCTGTGCGATGTCGCGCACCAATGCCGGGGGCAGGGTGCGCAACGGTGATGACGCCATGGGCAAAATGCCGATGTTCATGCCTGGCTTTGCCATTGGTTGGCGCGCCGGCAGGGCAATGGGTGATATTGCAAAGGCCGTGCACAGAGATTCTTCGGGGTTAACCGGCATCTGGGCGATTGTATCCCAGCCTTCCATTTCGCTGAGATCAATCACGTGATCAAAGCGGGCGAGCTGTTTTGACGATATGAACAGTTGGAAGATTTCGATGTCGGCAACCGTGGCGAAAATATCCGATGCGCTGGCACTGTTAAGCACAGCGATTTTTGCATCCGGGTATTTTTGGGCAAAGGCGCGAAAGAACAACACCATGCCAACACAATCGCCCAGTGCATCATCGGGGATCAGAAACAAAACACTGGATTTGGCAAAGTCGGTTTCCGACCATGCCGCACGGGGCAATACCCGGGGGTGGAAGGCATCGGACTTGATCTGGACCGAGGGTGCTGTCGCCAAGGCCTGCTGGCGCAGCAAGGATGTGGTGCGCGTGAAATAAATCGGACTGCCGTCCGAGGATTGGCCCAGTGTCGGGCTGACATTGGGCAGGCCGAACTGAAATGGCACCTTGGATGCGAATCGGGTGAATTTCTTGCGGGCAGGATGCAGCTTATGGTGCGGTTTTGCGGGCATTGCGGGGCGATACTCCATGCACCGGCGGGGGTGATCAAGCCCCAGAAAACCCGATCCCGGCCAAAGACGCAAGGGCTGAGCCGCGCAGTTTCCCAACATTTTCGCGATTGATTCCACCAAGTCCAATCGGGCTGATGGCGTGATGTGCACAGATGCGCGCAACACGTTGAACAACGCCAAACGGCATGGTGGATGCGCCGGGGTGGCTTTGGGTCGCAAAAACCGGCGAAATGAATAGGCCGTCGGGGCGAAAGCTTGCCGGTAAAAGGCACAGTTTGCGCGCCGTCGTCATGCTGTGACAGGCTGATGTGACGATCAGCCCGTCTGGGATTTGTCGATACATCGATGGCGATTGCCAGATGCGATATTCGGGCAAATGCACCCCGTCGGCCCCAAGGGTCAGTGCGAGTGCAACGTCATTGGCAATCAGCATCCGGTGGCCCAGACGGCGGCATTGCGAACGCAGTTTTGCCGCAAGGCTGGCCCGGTCAGGGTGATCATAATGGCGAAAAACCACCATGCTGTGACGGGGCAGTTTTGTAATTGCCGCAACCGGATCGGGCAGTCGGTGATCATCGGTCATGAGGATAACCGGTGGGAAAAGGCCATTGGTAACGCGGTTGCGCAAATTCAGTTGGTGTGCCTGCTTTAACAGGGAGGCGTCCATTGATAGTATCCCGATTTCGTAAGGCGTATTTCAAACCATTAGGACCCATCATCCATGAGCGATCATGATCTGTCATCTGGCAATAGTGATGTTGCACAGAACCTGCGCGATATTCAGGACAATATCAATGCCGCCTGTAAGGCGGTTGATCGCGATCCAGATGCGGTGACGCTGGTCTGTGTATCCAAAAACCACGAAGCAGATCATGTGCGCACGGCATTGGTTGAAGGACGACGGGTTTTTGGTGAAAACCGGGTGCAGGAAGCGGCGGGAAAATGGCCGGGCTTGCGCGATGAATTTCCCGATGTGGAATTGCATCTGATCGGGCCGCTTCAAACCAATAAGGTCAAGGACGCTGCCCGATTGTTTGATGTGATTGAGACGGTGGACCGGCCAAAACTGGCGCGCGCCTTGGCAAAGCACCGTGATGCGACCGGTTCTTGCCCGGATTTGTTCATTCAGATCAATACAGGTGAAGAACCGCAAAAGGCTGGAATTGCACCCGCCGATGCGGATGAATTTATCGCCATGTGCCGCGATGAGCTGAATTTGCCGATTACAGGATTGATGTGCATTCCGCCGGTCGATGAAGAACCGGCACCGCATTTTTTATTGCTGGGCAAGATTGCCGATCGTCACGGGATTGCGATCAGAAGCATGGGCATGAGTGGTGATTACGAGGCCGCAATTCGGTTTGGTGCGACACATGTCCGGGTTGGGACCGCAATTTTTGGATCTCGAGGGTATTAATTGGCAGATCAGGCGGTTTTAAAGGGGCATAATTTAATTTTCGTCCTGAAAACCGGCAAAAATGGCGTTTAAAATGCGATATTCCTGTTAATTACAGATAAAATCGGATTTTTCGGGTTTCTGTGGATAATCGGCGCGATATCCAAGACGCGCGGCAATCAAGTTTGTGACAAAAAATCCCGCTTTTTATTGCGGGATTTTTTTAAACCGATGATCACGCGATATTTCAACCTTACGGGATCAGCTTGTAACCGCCCGGCTCGGTGACCAGAATCGTCGCGTTTGACGGATCTTTTTCGATTTTCTGACGCAGGCGATAGACATGGGTTTCAAGCGTGTGGGTGGTGACCCCAGCGTTATAGCCCCAGACTTCATCAAGCAGGGTTTCGCGGGTCACCGGTTTGTCGCCTGCCCGGAACAGGAATTTCAGGATCGAGGTTTCCTTTTCCGTCAGGCGGACTTTCTTTTCACTGACCGTTTCGATCAGAATTTTTGCACTGGGCTGGAAGCTATAGGGGCCAATGACAAAGACCGCGTCTTCGCTTTGTTCGTGCTGACGGATGTGGGCGCGGATGCGCGCCAAAAGCACGTTGAGGCGGAACGGCTTGGTGACATAATCATTGGCGCCTGATTCAAGGCCAAGGATGGTGTCGGAATCACTATTGGCCCCGGTCAGCATGATAATCGGGGATTTGACGCCCGCACGGCGCATCAGTTTACAGACATCGCGGCCATCCATATCGGGCAGCCCGACATCAAGCAAAATCATGTCAAAATAGGCTTCTTTCGCGGCATCGAGTGCATCCTTGCCACTGTTGGCGACAACACATTCGAATTCCTCGTGCAGTCGAAGCTGCTCGGTCAAAGACTGGCTGAGTGCTGCATCATCTTCAACGACGAGAACCTGTTTACCTGTCGACATTCACCATCCCTTGCTGCTTGTCAGATCCCGGATCAATTTCTTGATCAGACATGGCGCTTCGGCGCGCCATTGTTTTTGTGGAATATCCGTTCATGCGCCGCCATATATCTGGGGAGAGCGTCGCATAATGCTATTTCAAGAACAAACTGTTTTCGTTTTAACCCATTGACCTCTGCCCGACCCGGATTAATTAATACATCCCAACCACCAAACGCTATGCTCTGTTGGTTGGCCGCGTCACAAAACCTTGAAAGATGTCTATCTTCCTGCGATTTTGCGCAAGACATCAGAATAAACCCGATTGAACTGTTCGCTTATATTAATCATTACGGCCCGTTATCTAGCCCCTTACGACCAGATCGCGATGTTGTGATCGCTTAAATGGCCTCTGACCCCTAACGATAAGATAACAATGACCCAAAGCTTTGCCGCCACGGCCCAGAATGACAGCAATTCAATCCCGGCCACCGATCTGGTGACAGTATCGCGTGCGGTTGCGGATTTACGCCGCGGTGAAATTGTTCTGGTTCAGGGCCATTTGGACGGTGCGGTCCACAGCGTTGCGGTGATTGCCGCAGAGCCCTTGTCGCAAGCCGGGTTTGAGCGCCTGTGTGACATTACCCACAACACCGAAAGCCCGGCAATTATTTTGCCGCGGGTGCGTGCAAGATCCCTGGGCGGTGCGTGCGAACAAGACTCGTTTGTTGCCTTTGTCAGCCAGAAGCAGTCCGACATTAATGCAGCCCGTTTGGGCGAAATTGCCAATCCGTTGCTTGATCTTGACCAGTTGCCAGACGGGAACTGGCGTGCGGTGAGCATGGCCGAAACGGCGGCAATCCGGTTGGCAAAGCTTGCCCGCTTGTTGCCCGCTGTTGTCACGGTGCCAGTTGGGGCCGATCAGCTCGAAAACTTGGCCCGGGCGCAGAATTTACTCGTTTTGCAATCTGAAAGCATTAACGGCTACGAAGATGCATCTGCCGCGAGCCTCCGCGAAGTCAGTCAGGCCCGTGTGCCGCTTGAAGATGCCGAAAACGCCACGGTGATTGCCTTTCGCCCCGAAGATGGCGGGCAGGAACATCTGGCGATTGTCATTGATGCACCAGCCAAGGATCAACCCGTTCTTATTCGGCTGCATTCGGAATGCTTTACCGGCGATTTGATCGGCTCGTTGCGCTGTGACTGCGGGCCGCAATTGCGCGGGGCGATTTCCGAAATTGCCAAAAGCGGGCAGGGTGGCATTATTTTGTATTTGCGTCAGGAAGGGCGCGGCATCGGGCTTGTCAATAAGCTGCGTGCCTATGCCCTTCAGGATCGCGGGTTTGATACGCTTGATGCCAACGAGGAACTTGGCTTTGATGCCGATGAACGGGTCTATCGCCCAGCAGCTGAAATGCTGCGTCAGTTGGGCTTTGGTTCGGTCCGGTTGCTGACCAACAATCCGGAAAAGCTTAAAGGGCTTGAAGGTTGGGGCGTTAAGGTTGCCGAACGCGTGCCGCACAAATTCCCATCCAACGGGCATAATGCGTTTTATCTTCAGACCAAGAAAGACCGTGCGGGTCACCTGTTTTAATCCGCCCCGAATGGCCTGCAAATGTCGGTTTCCCTGTGCTTCGGTGCTCACGTACTTTTAGTACGCTGCGCTCCGATACGCGTGAACCCATCATTTTCGGCACGTTCTGCACGGATTGACGGTTTTGGTCCCGTACCCGGCAGAAGATTCCGACAGGCAGAAATGGCGTCTGCCGAATTTGAATATTTCTCATATATAACAATAACTTAAATATGTGCCAGTTTGGCACTCCTTTTGCAAAGTATGGGGCAAGAGGAGGACAAACATGTCGATTGGAGCAGATTGGCGGCAAAATTCGCCCGGCAGTGTTGCGGGCCTGACCAAGGATGTTGCGAACAACAAATTCGCAAATTCGGGTCCGGGTGAGCAGCTCGTTGATGGCGCGCAAGAAGGGCGCGACTTTTCCGACTATATGTTCGGAGAAGACGGGTTTGAGTTTTCCGATGTGCTCGACGTGATCAATCCGCTGCAACATATTCCCGGTGTCGGGATGCTGTATCGGTCACTCACCGGCGATGAGCTGGGCAATGGCGCACGCGTTGTTGGCGGCGGTTTGTTTGGCGGTGTCTTCGGACTGGCCGGGGCGGCAATTGATGCCGTTGTTGACGCGGTCAGTGGTGAAGATACCGGCGCCCATGTCATGGCCTTCCTTGAAGACAGTTTTAATGGGGCGCCAACCGATGACGGCACAGCTGTTGTCGATGCAGCGCCGTCTGGCGCGGATGCGCCCGATGCGGTGACGGCCCGTGCTGATACCATTGCAAATGCTTCCTTTGACGGGACATATCAGGGTGATCTTGTTCTGCCGTGGATGGCCGGACAGGCAAGCCAGGGCCGACCTGCGGGAATTCCAGCTACAGCAGCAGAACAATCGACGATCGTTCAGGCCGCGCCTGTGGGGGGTGTTGAATATGCCGCCCTTGATGCGGGGCCGCAAAATGCCGCTTCGACCATTTCCGGGCCAAAGGCATCTGATCTTAATACCCCATGGGCGCAGGCAACACCGGCTGCGACTATGGCCGAAAACGCACCCCAAAAATCAGCTCAAGTTTCTGACTCAGCGCAAAGCACGAATGCGCTTCAGGAGATGGCGGAGGCGGTGCAGAGCGATCCGGCCGAACTGGCCGTTGCCATGGCATCGGCTGGCGGCAATAGCCCGGTGTCGAGCTTGACCCGGACAACAGCGGCGACACATTCACCGCAGAATGGCAGCAACCCGATCCGCCCGGCATCCTTTAGCAGTGAAGGCGGCGATACGGTGTGGGCCCGGGCACAAAGCAGTGGCCGTGTTAGCCGAACCACCAACAGCTTTGCCCTGTCACCGGAAATGGCAGCCCATGAATCGCGTCAGGCGAAACAGGCTGCTGCCAATGTTGATGCCGTTGAGGACATGAGCGGGCAGAGCCCATCAGCAGATCAAAACGCGCTCCGGGAAAATTCGGTAAGCCCGGCACAGGCGTTTGCTGATTTCAGGAATGGTGGAACGCCGTTGTCAGCAGCCGAAATGGCAGCAAAGTTTAACGCGGCCCTTGGCCGAGACTCGTCGCAAGCCATGGCCCAAACCCCGGCACAAGAAACTGTATCATCGGGTAACACGCCCGCCGCACAGGGTAAAATTTCCGGAAGCTTTAACCGCGATACCAGCAGCAACAGCGTTGCCCAACACGAAGAGACTGCGGCAACACCCGTCGTGCATCCTTTGATGGAGCAAGCCACCAGCCATATCGACGGCGATGCGCCAGTGGGTGCCTGGTTTAGCCAAACCATGATGGATGGTCTGAAAAAATATCAGGACATGCAGCAGAATCGCCAAAACCCGGCAAACGCCATCTGATTTGATGTTTGCGACTATGGTGTTTCGCTGATGAAAAAAGCCCGTCTGTCATGCTTGAAAAGCTTGGACAAACGGGCTTTTGGTGTTTCAGGCCAAGGTCGATTATGAATTCAGGAAGCCGACGGTTTCCTTGACCTCGCGCAGGATCGGCTGGGCGATGGCGTTGGCGCGTTCAGCACCCTTGGCCAGAACCGCATCGATATAGGCATTGTCGTTGTTCAGACGGGCCATTTCTTCGGTGATTGGGGCGAGGTTGGTTACAACCACGTCGGTCAGGGCCTGTTTAAAGCCCGAGAACTGGGTGCCACCATGTTCTGCCAGAACGGCATCCACCGTGCTGTCGGTGAGTGCCGCAAAGATGGTGATCAGGTTCTTGGCTTCGGGGCGGCCTTCAAGACCAGCGGCCTCGGACGGCAGGGGTTCCGGGTCGGTTTTGGCCTTGCGGATTTTTTTGCTTAAGGTATCCGCGTCATCGGTCATGTTGATGCGTGCCATTTCCGACGGATCGGATTTTGACATCTTTTTCGACCCATCGCGCAGCGACATCACCCGCGTTGCCGGACCAAGGATCAGGGGTTCTGGCTGAGGGAAGAAGCCTTCGACCTCGTAATCATTGTTAAATTTCAATGCGATGTCGCGCGCCAGTTCAAGATGCTGTTTCTGATCTTCGCCGACCGGCACATGGGTGGCTTTATAGGCCAGAATGTCAGCGGCCATCAGGCTGGGATAGGCATAAAGGCCAAGGGACGCATTTTCGCGGTGCTTGCCTGCCTTTTCCTTGAACTGGGTCATGCGGTTGAGCCAACCGATACGCGCGACACAGTTAAAGATCCACGCCAGTTCGGCATGGGCGGACACCTGACTTTGATTGAACAGAACATGTTTTTCCGGGTCAATGCCCGAGGCGATCATGCTGGCCGCAAGTTCGCGGATGTTGGAACGCAGTTCTTTGGGGTCTTGCCAGACTGTGATGGCATGCATATCCACGACGCAGAAGATGCATTCGAAATCTTTTTGCAGAGCAACCCAGTTGCGGATTGCGCCAAGATAGTTGCCAAGATGAAGGTTACCGGTGGGCTGAGCGCCCGAAAACACACGTTCCATTATGCTGTCGTCCATTTCAATAAAAACAAAACCGGGTTTGCAAGCTCCGCCAGGTTGTGGACACCCGCCGGCGGACGAGCTGCAAACCAACGCGCGGAGTTAAGCCGCCTGACCCGATTTGGTCAAGCAGCTTGTCGGTAAATGCGGGGTTTTAGGCCAATTATTCCTGTGCGGTGGGTTTTCCGCGCTTCAAGGTTGCTTTGAGTTCCGAGAAGCTGGTGGCACCGAGCAGCTGTGCGCTTAGCGCGTACACTGTAATCCCACCACAAACACAAGCGGCCATGATCAAGATGCGCGTGATTGAGGTGGCATCATTTTGCCAGAACATATCAATGGCAAACCAAAGGGCCGCCCCCATCAGGGCCGAGGTGATCAGAATGCGCGGCACGCGTTTAAGCAACCGGGCATCAAAGGTCAAATCGCCGCGTTTACGCAGCAAATAGCCCAGCAAAAATGCATTGACCCAGACCGACGTCGATGTGGCCGCGGCAATGCCCAAATGCCCGAATTGCGGCATTAAAACAATGATCAGAACAATGTTGAGCACCATGGCAAAGATGCCAATGCGGATCGGGGTTTTGGTATCTTCGCGGGCGAAAAAGCCCGGCGCGAGGACTTTAACCAGAACCGATGCCGGCAGGCCAAAAGCAAAGATGGTCAGCGCCAGACCGGTCATCTGGGTTTCGCTTGCGCCAAATGCGCCGCGTTCAAACAGAACATTAATCACCGGAATACCCATCACGCCAAGGGCCACGGCCGCGGGCAGGGTTAGAAGCAGGGCGATTTCAATGCCGCGATTTTGGCTATACATGGCAACTGCGGGATCGGTTCCCTGTAACTGGCGCGACAGGGTGGGCAACAAGGCCGTGCCAATCGCAATGCCAATCACGCCTAATGGCAGTTGTTGAACCCGGTCGGCGTAATACAGCCACGATACCGCGCCGTCAGACACAAGAGAGGCCAGCATGGTATCGATCAAAAGGTTGATCTGATACACCCCGGCACCAATCATGCCCGGGATCATGCGTTTGCCGAGCAGTTTCACCCGGTCATCAATTTTGGGAAGCTGCCATTTAATGGCAAATCCGGCACGTTTGCAGGCAATCACCAGAAAGATGAATTGCGCCACCCCGGCCAAGGCAACGCCCCAGGCCAACGCGTGGGCAGGGGTTTCGGTAATGGGTGCCAGGCCCAGCAGTGCGCCAATCAGACAGATGTTCAGGATAATCGGGGCAGCAGCAGCAGCGGCATAGCGGTGCAGGGTGTTGAGAACACCCGACATCAGGGCGACGGCGGAAATAAACGCCAGATACGGGAAGGTGATACGCGACAGTTCGACGGCAAGCGCGAATTTTTCCGGGTCTTCGGCAAATCCGGGGGCAAAGACATACATCGCCCACGGCATGATGATTTCAATGATCGCGACCAGAAAACCGGTGATGAGCACCAGCATCGACATGGCGCGCGCGGCAAATTCACGTGCGACATCAAGTCCGCGTTTTTCGATGTCCCCGGCCAGAAGCGGGATGAAGGCGGCGGAAAACGCGCCTTCGCCAAACAGGCGGCGAAACAGGTTGGGAAATTTAAACGCGACAAAAAACGCATCGGCAATGCCACCTGCGCCCAACATCCCGGCAATCAGGATATCACGACAGAACCCCAAAAGGCGCGAGATCAGGGTAAAGCCACTGACGGTGGCGATGGAGCGTACAAGCGACATTGCGTGTTTAATCCGTTTCAAGGAGCCGGTTATCGGCCTGGTATCGGCCCGGTATTGGCATGGGGAAATCTGACAGGGGAAAGTGAAGAAGTCGTAATCAAGGGCGATGCGGGGCGGCGTCAATGTCACAAAAATATGAAACCTGATGTTGCGAATGATTCATTTTCACAACTGTGACGACCGTCACAGAAAAATGCATTCAATAACGATAAGTTCCCTCTTGCTGAGATTCGTTGGGACGCGAGCCTCATTATTTGGATGGTCGGGGATTATAAGGGAGTCCACCTTAACCTGCTGCACTCCGAGGAAAGCGATGTCGTGAATAACAGGTCACGACGTCAGTTTTGGATTGCCCTTCCCCGTCCGTCTAAAATTCCAAAAGATACGCGCTTAAAAATAGTCGACCAGTTCGACTGGATTTGATCCTTTCTGGGGTGTCACCTTGCGTGGCACAGGAGTGGGGATCAAACCGGTCGAGCGGGGTTAAAGCATGGGGCAGATTAAATGCAACATGCTTTAGACTGCGACCCGTCAGGACAATGATCCTGACGGTCGCCTTAATGCTCTGGGTTCTGGCCCTCGTAGTGCGGTCCTAATTATTCTGGATCGCCTGATTAAGGGTTTCCTTGACCTGCACAAACTTGGTGCGGCTGTCGATTTTAAGCCCGAACACATCCTTCACATAGAAAACGTCCACTGCGCGTTCGCCAAATGTTGAGATCCGGGCCGAGGCGATTTGCAATGACAGATCACGCAAGGCACGGGTGATGTCATATAAAAGACCCTGACGGTCGCGGGCGGAAATTTCGATCACCGTGTGGGTGCGGCTGGCCTTGTTGTCGATAATGACGTTGGGTTCGACCTTAAAGACTGCCGTTCTGTGTTTGTTATCCTTGATCTGGCGGCGTTCGAGTTCCTGACTGGGGCGTACGCGCCCGGAAATCACCTGTTCGAGGGTTTCACGCAGCTTTTCAAGCTTGGCCTTGTCATTGAAGGCTTCGTCGTTGGCATCCTGAATAAAGAAGGTATCAAGCGCCATGCCATCGGCCAGTGTCAGGATTTTGGCATCGACAATATTCGCCCCGCACAGCGCCATTGATCCGGCAATCTGGGAAAACAGACCGGGGTGGTCGGTGGTGTGCACGGTGATTTCGGTGGCGTCAATTTCAGTATCAATGCGCACATCAACCGTGATGTCAGCGCCACTTTTCTTGGCGTCGCGGGTCAGATGGGCGTGATGAACGTGAACGTCGGTATCAAAACTCAGCCAATAGGACGGATAGCCGCGATCAATGAAATCTTCGATGTCATCGGTTGGCCAGTCGACCAGTGCTTCACGGAGCGCCATCTGGGCGTTGGCAACGCGCGAATCGCGGCTGTCGGCATTGAGCCCGCCTGACAGGCGATCCTCAGCGGCATAATAAAGTTCGCGCAGAAGGGTGGCTTTCCAGCCATTCCAGACATTTGGTCCCACCGCCCGGATATCGGCGACGGTAAGGCACAGCAACAGGCGCAACCGTTCCTGCGATTGTACCAGATCGCCAAATGCCTTGATCGTCGTTGGATCATTGAGGTCACGTTTAAACGCGGTCAGGCTCATCCACAGGTGGGCCTTGACCAGCCATGCGACGGTTTCGCTATCGGCGGGGGATAATCCCAGACGCGGGCAAAGCTTTTCGGCGACTTCAGCCCCCAGTTCGGAATGATCGCCACCGCGTCCCTTGGCAATGTCATGCAGCAACACTGCGACATAAAGTACACGCCGTGAAATCACCTTGCCCATGATGCGGGTGGCCACCGGCGCATCATCGACCAGTTCGCCATTTTCAATCTGATTGAGCACGCCAATCGCGCGGATGGTGTGCTCGTCCACGGTATAGGTGTGGTACATGTCGTATTGCATTTGCGCCACGACACGGCCGAAATCGGGGATAAATCGCCCCAATACCCCGGCTTCGTTCATTTTACGAAGGACAATGTCGGGGTTTTGACGCTGGGTGAGGATTTCAAGGAACACCTCGTTGGCGTCCGGGTCGTTTTGCAGCTTGTGATCGATGTGTTTTAAGCTTTGGGTGACCCAGCGCAGCGTTTCGGGATGAATGCCGACCCCGTTTTGATTGGCCACCAGAAACAGGCGCAAAATCTTGATCGGGTCTTTTTTGAAAACATTGAGGTTTTCAACCGTGAGACGGTCATTGCGCAGCTCAAACCCGTCGATTTCCTTGGTGCCAAACAGTTTGCCGGGGAAGCGGATCAGTGGGCGGCGCTGATGGCGTTCTTCCAACGCGGCACAGAAAATCCGGGTCAGGTTGCCGACATGTTTGACCATCAGATAGTAGTGCTTCATGAACCGTTCGACGCCCGATGCCCCGGCATGATCGGTATAGCCAAGGTGTTCGGCGATATCGCGCTGCATGTCGAACGTCAGGCGGTCTTCTTCACGATCCGACAGATAATGCAGCCAGCAGCGCACCGCCCACAGGAAGTTCTGGGCTTTTAAAAACCCCTGAGCTTCCTTGCGGGTCAGGACTTTAAGGTCAACAAGTTCCATCGGGGAATTGACGCGGTAAAGATATTTTCCAATCCAGAACAGCGTATGCAGATCGCGAAGCCCGCCTTTGCCGTCCTTGACATTGGGTTCCACGACATAGCGTGAGTCGCCCATACGCACATGGCGGTCATCGCGTTCGCCGAGTTTCTTTTCAATAAACTCAAGGCCGCTGCCCTTGACCAGCTCATCCATGAAGCGCGCACGAAAGACGTTATAGGTTTCCTCATCGCCCCAGACGAACCGGCTTTCGAGCAGGTTGGTGCGGATGGTGATGTCCTGTTTGCCCATGCGCAGGCAATCATCGACGGACCGCGTTGCATGGCCGACCTTCAGGCCAAGGTCCCACAGCATATAGAGGATGAATTCGACCACCTGTTCGCCATTGGCGGTTTGTTTGTAGGGAAACAGAAACAGGATATCGACATCGGAATGCGGCGCCATATCGCCCCGGCCATAGCCGCCGACAGCCACCACCGACATGCGTTGTTCATTGGTCGGATTGTGCAGCGGATAGATAAAATTGGTGGCGAAATCATGGATAAGGCGGACAATCTGATCCATCAGGAAGCTGTTGGAAAAGACGGTATCCTGCCCGGAATTGCTTTCTTCGAACCGCGCCCGGATAACTTCACGTCCGCTTTCCATCACCGATTTCAGCTTGGTCAGAAGGGCGCTGCGCTGTTTGAAATTATTCAGATCGGGATCATTGGCAATCGCCGTGAGATCGGCAAAGACCTTTTTGCGGTCAATGATTTCGCGCTGTTTCTTAATTTTATACATAGCGGGCTGCCGTTTCCTTGCGCCTTTTGACTGCAGGTTCTGCAATATCATTCACTGCATGTGCCATGCCAGAGTTTTGACCGATCACGATACCCCATGTTTACCATGTTTGGCGGCCAATCGCTGATCAAATCAAAACAGGCACCTGCCTGATATAGGGGCAAGGTGCCTGTTTTTCATGCGTTTTTTTGCAATTGGCCGCGACCTGCGTTTTATCGGCTTATCCGCGCAATGCCTGTAAGCGATAGAGCGCTTCAAGCGCTTCGCGCGGGGTCATGTCATCGGGATTGATATCACCAAGGGCATCGAGCAATGCCTTTTGATCGTCCGACAGGGCAGGTGTGGCTGCGCGGTCTTCCTGTGCGGCCTGCTCAATGGCGGCGGCGAACAAGGGCAGGTCATCGGCTAGTTTTGAAACCGCGCCGCCCTGTTGGCCCTTTTCAAGGGTTTTAAGCACCTGTTCGGCGCGTTTGATCACGGGTTTTGGCAGGCCGGCCAATTGGGCGACGTGAATACCATAAGACCGGTCGGCACTGCCCAAGCCGACTTCATGGAGGAAGACAACCTCGCCCTGCCATTCCTTGATCAGCATGGTGTGGCATGACAGATGATCAAGCTTGGCGGCAAGGGCGGTCAGTTCGTGATAGTGGGTGGCAAACAAACCCCGGCATTTGTTGATTTCATGAAGGTTTTCGACCACTGCCCACGCAATCGACAGACCGTCAAAGGTCGCCGTCCCACGGCCGATTTCATCCAAGATGACCAAGGAGCGGTCGGTTGCCTGATTAAGGATGGAGGCGGTTTCGACCATCTCAACCATGAAGGTGGATCGACCGCGTGCCAAATCATCGGCCGCACCGACACGGGAAAACAGCCGATCAATCACGCCAATATGGGCCTTGGCCGCCGGGACAAACGCCCCGATCTGGGCCAAAACAGCAATCAGGGCGTTTTGACGCAGGAAGGTCGATTTACCAGCCATGTTCGGGCCGGTGATCAGCCACAGGCTTTGTTCATCCTCAAGGCGGCAATCATTGGCGACAAAGGGCGAGTCGGCATTTTCGCGAAGGGCGGCCTCGACCACCGGGTGACGCCCGGCGGTAATATCAAACGACAGGCTGTCATCAATTTGCGGGCGGATGCAGTTTCGATCACGCGCCAGTTCGGCAAGGGCGGCCGAGACATCGAGCCCGGCGAGTGCCTGTGCACATTTGGCAATGTCATCGGCCTTGGCAAGAACGGCCTGAACCAGTTCTTCGAACAGTTCAAGTTCAAGGGCAAGGGCCTGATCGCCCGCCTTGGAAACCTTGCTTTCAAGTTCGGACAGTTCCACGGTCGTAAAGCGCACGGCATTGGCCATGGTTTGACGGTGAATAAACTCATCAACTTCCATCATCTTGTCGGCATGTTTGGCCGACACTTCGATGAAATAGCCCAATACGTTGTTGTGTTTGACCTTAAGGTTGGCAATGCCGGTTTGCTCGGTATAGCGGGCCTGAAGATTGGCAATCAGCTTTTTGCTTTCGCTTGAGAGCATGCGCAATTCATCAAGTGGGGGATGATATCCCCCGGCAATAAAGCCGCCATCGCGCGCCATCAGTGGCAGGCTTTCGGCAATGGCGCGGCGCAGAAGGTCAATCAGATCGCCGTGATGGCCCATGCGGGTGACATGATCGGTCAGCGATTCTGGCTGTGCGGTCAGGCCATCATTGCCACCATCGGGCTTGCCCAAAAGGGTGCCAATCGCAAACGAGCAGGCCAGACCATCGCGCATGGCGGCCAAATCACGCGGGCCGCCACGGCCAACGGAAAGCCGCGACAGCGCGCGTTCAATATCAGGGCATTCGCCAAGACCGGACCGTAAATCAGACCGCAATCCATCGCGATCATGGAAATATTCCACCAGATCAAGGCGTTTGTTAACCTCATCGGCACTGGTGAGCGGGGCCGACAGACGGGCGGCCAGCAAACGCGCACCAGCCCCGGTTTTGGTGCGGTCAATGACCGACAGCAACGATCCCTTGCGATCCCCTGACTGGGTCTGGATCAGTTCGAGGGATCGTCGGGTGGCGGCATCAATTTCCATTGCCGCCCCGGCGGCAAGGCGGGTCGGCGGGGACAGGCGCGGCATCTGACCTTTTTGGGTCAGTTCGACATAGTCAATCAATGCGCCTGCAGCAGATAGTTCGGCAACTTCAAAGCCGCCAAAGGCGTCGAGTGCCTCGACCTGATACAGCTTTTTTAGGCGCAATTGCGCGTTTTCGGCATCAAAGCGCGCAGAAGGCTGCGGGGTGATGATGTTTTTATATTCGGCGTAAAGATCAAAAACGTCCGGGCGGTTGAGCAACCGGTCGGAAAACAGGATTTCACCGGGATCAAGCCGGGCAAGTGCGGCAGGCAATCCGCCCATATCGGTCGGCTGAACGTAAAAATCACCGGTCGACATATCAAGCCATGCCAAGCCAACCTTGCCGCGCAGTTCCGATACTGCAGCGAGATAGTTATGGCGGCGCGCATCAAGCAGGCTGTCTTCGGTGAGGGTGCCCGGCGTGATCAGGCGCACGACACCGCGCTTGACCACGGATTTGGCCCCGCGTTTTTTGGCCTCGGCCGGGTCTTCCATCTGTTCGCAGACGGCGACACGGAATCCTTTGCGGATCAGACGCTGAAGATATGTTTCGTGACTATGGACGGGAACACCGGCCATGGGAATTTCGTTACCTTGATGCTTGCCGCGTTTTGTCAGGGCAATATCAAGGGCTTCGGCGGCTTTGACCGCATCGTCAAAGAACAGCTCGTAAAAATCGCCCATCCGATAAAACAGCAGGCAGTCCTGATACTGTTCCTTGATTTCAAGGAACTGGATCATCATCGGGGTCGCACCCTCCAGCGAAAAGGATGGTGCGATGGGTGTGGTATCGGATGTGTCAGCGATATTGTTCATGATGGTTTTGATAGCAAACCCTGAAGGCATTTACGAGGGGCAAGGAGCCGCGGTGATAAAACTTGATCTATGCCATTGCAACGCCTGAATTTCCGTAAAATATAGATAGTAAGGGATCTTTCGTTCCAGACGGCATGATGGCGTGAAAACGAACGGATGACCAGTCATCAAGGAGACAGCAAAATGTCAGAAGACCAGACCACAACGCAGGCCCCGGAACTGGTAGGTTTGTTCGACACCAAAGACAGTTTTGACGCGGCCGTGCGCGAATTGCGCGATAGCGGTTTTAAGCGCACGGATCTTTCGGTTTTGAGTTCCCACGAATCGATTGATGTCGCCGGATCAGACGGGCGGTCATGGGGTGATGTGCTGACAGCACTTGTCGGGGAAGTCAAATATGAGGTGCCCTTGGTGGCCTCGGGCGCAATTGCGCTGTTTGGTGGTGCGGCAACCGCCCCGGCGGCAATTGCGGTGGGGGCTGGTGTTGGGGCGGTGGCCCTGCGCGAATTTATTGGCGAAGTGACATCGACCCCGCATACCGATGATTTTGCCCGTGCCATTGATGCCGGGTCGGTGATCCTGTGGGTGCGGATTGCCCCGGACAATAAAACCGGTGAAAGTGCTGCGCAGGCGATTTTGCAAAAGCATGGCGCGACCAACATCCACCTGCATCAGGCAAAATAACGCCCGATTGCAGGTCAGGCGATAGATGAAAACGGTCCTGATTTTAAAGGCGGCCCATGGTGGTCGCCTTTTTTCACTCTGTGGAATGATCGCATAAGGGGGCATTGCTTGGCAAAACGGGGTCACGTTGGTGATGTCGACGGCGATGTAATTATCGCACTGAAAAAAAACGATAATTCCGCCAGATCATTGTCTTGATGCGGTCTGTTATGGCGGTGGGGGATACAATAAGGTGGGCAGTTCTGACCTGCCCAAATAGGGGTTGCTGCGGCGCAACATACGGAAAACGCTACGTAATTTTGCGGTTGCCGTTAACGTCGCCTTTGACCATGGGCGCGAAGCCTGTTTTATTGTTCGGTTCGATGAGGCGGTCCCACACCGCAAACTTGTCGAACGAAATGAACTACACACAGCTTTCCATCCCACCACGCAAGCGTCAGTGAAAACACAATGTCAGATTCAGAAATCAAGGTTCGCGACCGCGAAGCGCTGCTGTTTCATTCCAGCGGCCGTCCGGGCAAAATCGAAATCACGCCGTCCAAGCCGCTGACCACTCAGCGCGATTTGTCCCTGGCGTATTCGCCGGGTGTTGCGGTGCCCTGTCTTGAAATCGCCAAGAACCCGGCGACGGCATATGATTATACCTCCAAGGGCAACATTGTTGCGGTGATTTCCAACGGCACCGCCGTTCTTGGTCTGGGCAACCTTGGCGCGCTGGCGTCCAAGCCGGTGATGGAAGGCAAGGCTGTTTTGTTCAAACGCTTTGCCGATGTTGACGGCATCGACCTTGAAGTTTCGACCGAAGACGTTGACGAGTTTGTCAATTGCGTGCGCTTCCTTGGCGCATCGTTTGGCGGCATTAACCTTGAAGACATCAAGGCGCCAGAATGTTTCATCATTGAGCAACGCCTGCGCGAAATCATGGATATTCCGGTATTCCATGATGATCAGCACGGCACAGCGATCATTGCAGCATCGGGGTTGATCAATGCCTGTGACCTTACCGGGCGCAAATTGAAAGACATCAAGCTTGTGATCAATGGGGCTGGTGCGGCGGCGATTGCCTGCTGCGAGTTGGTCAAAAGCATGGGTGTGTCGCACGATAACGTTATTATGTGTGACACGCGCGGCGTGATCTATAAGGGTCGCGAAGATGGCATGAACCAGTGGAAATCAGCCCACGCAGCCGACACCGATGCCCGCACGCTTGACGATGCGATGGATGGGGCGGATGCGTTCTTTGGTCTGTCGGCCAAGGGGGCGGTGACGACCAAGATGGTCAAAAGCATGGCCAAAAAGCCAATCATTTTTGCCATGGCCAACCCGGACCCGGAAATCAGTCCGGAAGAAGTTGCATCAATCCGCGATGACGCGATCTGTGCCACCGGGCGGTCGGATTATCCCAACCAGATCAACAATGTGCTGGGCTTCCCGTATATTTTCCGTGGTGCACTTGATGTGCAGGCCTCAACGATTAACGAGGACATGAAAATTGCCGCGGCCCATGCGGTGGCATCCTTGGCGCGTGAAGATGTGCCTGATGAGGTGGCCGCGGCCTATTCCGGGCGGCGTTTGCAGTATGGCCCGGAATACATCATTCCAGCCCCGTTTGACCCGCGCCTGATCATTGCGATCCCCAAGGCGGTGGCACAGGCCGCGATGGACAGTGGTGTGGCGCGTCGTCCGATCATTGATATGGCGGAATATGAAAATCAGCTGCGCGGGCGTCTTGATCCGACGGCAGCACATCTTCAGCTGATTTCCGATTATGTGCGCGCACATCCCAAACGGATCGCCTTTGCCGAGGGCGAAGAAGAAACCGTTATTCGCGCCGCTGTTGCTTATCGCAATTCGGGCTATGGCACGCCGATCCTGATCGGGCGTGAAGACCGCATTCATGCCAGTGCCAAGAACCTTGGCATTGAAACGCTTGAAGGGGTCGAAATCAGCAACGCGGCCCTTTCGGACCGCAATGCGGAATATGCCGAGTTCGTGTATGAACGCCTGCAGCGCAAAGGGTATCTGTGGCGTGATTGCCAGCGGATGGTGAACCAGAAACGCAACGTTTTTGCTTCTGTCATGGTGGCAAAGGGGCATGCAGATGGCCTGATCACCGGGCTGACCCGGAACTTCAATCGCAGCTTTACCGATATTGCCAGCGTGATTGACGCCAAAGAGGGCGAAATCCCGATGGGCCTTTCGATTGCGATTGCCAAGGGCCGGACGGTGTTTATCGCCGATACCCGCGTGCATAATGTGCCCAATGCCGAACAGCTTGCCGAGATTGCCATTCAGGCGGCCGAGAAGGCCCGTCAACTTGGTCATGAGCCGCGTGTAGCGTTGGTATCGCATTCGACCTTTGGCAACCCGTATAGCGAAGATACCGACCGTATCCGTGAGGCGGTTGGCATTCTTGAACGCAGCAATGTTGATTTCGAGTTTGATGGCGATATGGCGGTGGATGTTGCGCTCGATACCGAGCTTTTGAAGCTGTATCCGTTCTGTCGTCTGTCGGGTCCGGCAAACGTTCTGGTGATGCCGGCCCTTCATGCGGCGACGACTGCGTCCAAACTGCTTGATAAGCTGGGCGGCGGTACGGTGGTTGGTCCGGTGATGATCGGGCTGGAAAAACCAGCACAGATTGCCCAGATGGGGGCAACGGTCAATGATCTGGTTAATCTGGCAGCGCTTGCCGCGCATGACGCCGAACATAACTAAGACCGGATTGATCGACGGTTGAAAATGGCGGGGGCGCATCGGCATCCCCGCCATTTTTTATGACGGATTGGTTTTGGTGTTACTCAATCGTCTGGCCAAATACCGCAATGGCAGCGCCAAGGGTCGCAAGGGCCAGATACCAGATGACTTTGGGGAAACCCGACTTCTGCTTGATGGCGATGACGGCGGCGAGCCCCGATTGCAGGCCGTAATAGATGGCAAACCCGCGTGAGGCGTAATTTACAATTGCGAAAATGTCGGCCGCCCATGTCAGGGCAATTCCGATCACGGCGAGAATGAAATAAGCCTGTGGTTCGCTGATGCGATTGCGCGACAGTTCGGTAAACAATCCGCCCGAACCGCTGGTGTCGGCGATGGCGGCACTAAGCTGTGAGGCCAGGGCGGCAGCAACCAGCAAGAAGGGCAAAATCGGCGCGACGATCTGCATCATGTTGATGATCCCGGTTTCGGTCATCGACATTTGGTCGGGGCGAAACACATAGGCAATCAGGACAATGTAGACCACGTAAATCAGGGTCGAGAGCCATTGGGCCATACGCATCGACCGTATCCGTGTTTGCGCATCATAGACCGCACCAAGATACCGGGAGGTTTCAAATCCTTGTACGGTGATCAGCAATCCCAGCGCCATGGTTATGGCCGGCCAGCCGGTGACGGTTTCGGGGTTGAAGATCAGCGTCTCATGGATTGCCCGATCGCCAAAATTGACAATTAATCCGATGACCAGTCCGGCAATGATCGCCAGTTTGATGGCGACGGAAAAATATTCCATCCGTTCGAGGCTTTTAAAGCCGTTGGTGCAGCCGATCAGAACGATCAGGATGAAAACGCCGGTGGTTAAAAGTTTGGCGTCAAACTGGCTATCAAACGGCGTCATGCTGAGCGCGAAGGCGCCGAGTAAATTCAGGTAATAGGAAACAGAAATAATATAGGCAAATGCCAATGCCCAGGATGAGATGGTCTCAATCCTTTTGGCCAATGTGCCGTGTTGGCCTGTGATGATTGCGTTTTCGCCTGTCGCAATATTGGACCGGATCACGCCGCCAAACATGTAGGCGACAACACAGAGCCCACCCATGACCCATGGTGCAAACCCGCCAAATGCATGGCTTAAAACCGGGCCAAGTAACAAAAAACCGCTGCCGATGATTGAAGCAAGCGGGGTGACAACCGCGCGCCAAAGGGTGAAATGGGCGACACGTGGCAGCACCAAAACCACACCGACAGCAAGTGTGGTTAATGCGATGATCAAATCAAATGTCATGAGGGTTTATACCAAGGATCATTTTACCAATGGTGCGCATAGGGGCGATACAGGGAAGGTGTTTAATGCAGAGCCTTGATTTCAGGCAGAATATAGGGTGGCGTCAGGTCATAAGATAGTGCGGTTTTACCGAGCGTATGTGGAAAGGCCCGCGATTGTGATAATCTGTTCCAGACTTGAACGCAGGGTCCTGAGCCTAAAAGGGCCAAAGTAAAAATATGACGTTTGTCTTGGCCTGATTTTCGCCGCATGGCGTGGGTAAAATAAGGTCATCTTTGCCGTTCTGTTAGAAAATAGGAAATTTTTCATGGGCCAAATGACCCGATTTTTTGCCGTTTTGATGTTGTTCCCGTTGCTTGCTGCCTGTGAAGGGGAACAGGCCAAAGGCCCAACTCCGGATGAAATTACCACGGCTGTGATCGAACGTTTCCGCGAAGACCCCTATGCCAAGGTCGGTCATGTGGAAAATGTTACCAAGACCAACAGCATTTCCGAAGATGATGACGAAGTCATTGCCATGGTGCGTTACGAACTGGTGTTTGACCGTACGGTGTCGGAATTTGCTGATGACGTGACGGAAAAGGGAAAAGCGGCGGGCGATGTGGATGCGGTTGGCGATACCGTTAGCGACGCCATTGATCTGGTGAAAACCAAGATGCTGGCCCTAAAGGAAGGCGCGTTCAAAGCCGGGGACCGCCGGGTTGTTGAAAATGAAATCCGTCTGGTGAAATCCGAAAAGGGCTGGATTTATCGCGATCGTCCTTAGGCGGCGAACTGAACGTTTTGCTCAAATAAAAAAGGGATCCATTTGGATCCCTTTTTTGTGACCTTTGTCATAGTGACAGCAGGTCTGATCAGTCTTCAAGAAATGCCAGGACCTTTGGCGGGGGTGGCACGTCATCTGCGGCAAACGCCAGTCCGTCAAGGTCGGTCAGATCGTTGACCCGCATGATGGCATGCAGGCTATCGACATATTCTTCGCCGCGTTCGGAATACTTTGTCAGGGTGGATGCAAGGTCCCAGCCTGTGACCAACTGCCCGTCGGCGCGCAGTTCAGCACGTTTTTCACGCAGGACCTGATAGGCCGGATGCGAATTGATGTTGCGTGCATAGGCCCGCACACTGTCCATCAGGCTGGCAAAGGCCTTGATGACGTGGGTTTTACCATCGGCGCGATCTTCGGGAACAATGCCTTCGTCATCGCCCCACGCCCATTGACCAAACAGGGCATTGCCCTTGCGCACGAAACGTGACGTGCCCCAACCGCTTTCCTCAGCCGACTGGGCGAGCATCAAGGAGGTCGGGATAATGTCGATGCGTTCAAGCAGGGCCGTGATGCCACCATCGGTCACGCGATAGCGTTTCATCAGTTGCTCGACCCATTGCTGATCATTGGCGTTGACCGGGATGCCGGAAATACCTTTGGCCTGAATGGCCATCAACCGTTCACGACGGACAATGATTTCCTCGTTCACGCGCATCGCCAGCGGCAGCATGATGCGGAGGAAAAGCTGTTTGCGTTCATCGACCGATGCCAGTTCGCCAAGCCCTTTGGGAACGCGTTTGATGTAAACGCGCGGGACTTCGGTAACATCGGGCAGGCGATAGCCGATGCTTTTGAAGTACTGGCCCAGTGCGATGACTTCAGGACCCCGGCGATAGGCCGGTTTGGTTTTTTTGACAACAGCATCATCAATCACTTCCACAGAAGTTTCTGTGTCGGGGCTTGTTGGTACTGGCGAAATATCAATTCCGGCAAAAATGCCAATATAGAGTAAGCTGACCGCTCCGACGAGCGAAGCGAGCGCAATTTTACGGTAATTTCCAGTTTCTGCGCTAGTCATCATTCTATCTCCAGGATCAGGTTCACTGTCCATCCCAAGTGGCCGTTATCTATGCCTGCCGATGGCGTTGATCGCAACGGACAATATTCCCGTGGTTGAGAAGTCCCCGCGATCCTTTACGTTCGGCGCGCAATAAGAACGCCCGGCGCACAGAAAAGTTTGCGCCGGGCGTAAGAATTTTTTAACGACTCGGAAAATTAGTCAGCCATGACGGGTTCAACAGCCTGAACTTCGGGCACGTAATAGCGCAGCATGTTTTCAATGCCCATTTTCAGGGTCGCGGTGCTGCTAGGGCAGCCAGCACATGCGCCGTGCATTTCAAGGTAAACAACGCCGTCTTCAAACCGGTGGAAGACAATATCGCCACCATCCTGCGCCACGGCCGGACGGACACGGGTATCAAGCAGTTCCTTGATCTGGCTGACCAGTTCGTTGTCACCTTCGGCCGCAGTGCTGGCACCGGTTGCGGCATCGGAGTTTTGATCGAGAACCGACTGACCAGAGGTGTAATGCTCCATGATCCCGCCGAGAACCTGGGGCTTCAGGGTCTGCCAGTCTTTGGAGTCGTCTTTGGTGATGGTGATGAAATCACCGCCCAGAAAGACACCGGCGATGCCATCAACTTCAAACAGTTTGCGCGCCAGCGGCGATTTGACGGCTTCGTCGCTTTTGACGAAGTTTGCTGTGCCAAGACGGCCCATAACCTCTTCGCCCGGCAAGAATTTGAGCGTCGCGGGGTTCGGGGTCGGTTCGGTTTGAATGAACATGGTTGCTTGTCCTCTCACTCTGATAGCCGGGGCGAATGTGCGCCCGCTCGGCAATCTGCGTTTCATATGGTTAGCCCTTAAATGGGGCAAAAAGGCGAAAAGATCAAGTCGCAGCGCGCGGGTCAGGTATTCGCAAGCTGCGATAGGGAGCCAAAATGATGATTAGCGCTGCAGGATACTGCTGATTTCGCGAATTTGGGTGCGGGCACGCAGCAGGTAAAAACCAAGCCCTGCCAGATGGTTGGGGAAAATGATGCCGTCAGCCGACCCATTGACCACCACCAGCGGATCAAGGGCGGCAGCGGCTTGAAGAGAGCCAACCATTTCTGCCCATGCCGGGGCGACTTGGCGCTCATTGATGACCTGTTCGAAATCCGTGCCAAGATCGCGCAGGATCAGGCTATAGGCGTAAAGGCGGCCCTTGGTGGCATAGAACACGTCATCAGCCGTACGATCAAAGACCGACGGAGCGTCAACCTTGTCGTCAATCACGGCCGATGCCGAGCCAAGATCATTGGCAAACCGGTTCAGGGTTTCCTGCAGGTTATCGGCACGGCGTTCAAAAACCGCATTTCCGTTGATCAGGCGCTGATTATATTTATCGAGCGAACGGATGGCGTCGCGATATTGCTGTTCGGAGGTGACACCGGGCAGCAACGATACACTGGGATCAAACACCCATTTGTCACCACGGAATTTCAACAGGCCCGCGGCATTATCAAGATCGGGATCGACCTGACTTGATCCGCGTGTGCGGCCAATCTGATCAGACAGCTCGATCGAAAAGCGTGACAGGGCATAGATAATGCCGGTCTGGAAGTTTGGCATATTGTCGAGTGCCCCACCGGGCAGGAAAAACGGATCATTTGCGGTCCAGCGGTTCTGATTAACTTCGCGGTCAATCAGGGCAGCGGCGGTGTTGACCGCATGGCTGCCACCTTGGTAATTGCCCGAAAAATCCGGATTATCATCGACGTTATGGATCATTGCCATGCCTGCGGGATAATAGACCACAGCGACAAGAACGATTATGGCAAGGCTGCGTACCCAGAATTTGCGCGATCCGAAAATACCTTTTAGACGCGATCCAAAACCTGCGATGCCACCTTTTTTATAGAGATAATCGTCTTCAATCATGACCTGTCCTGTAATTATATCCAGCCAATGAACCTAGGATGTCAGCGCTCAAACGGCAAGTGCATGATTTTACGGATTGATGGTGATGTATGTGTCATATGCTGCCAGACGCAGAACTGTTTCCAGATCGGGTTCTGACAAGGCGACGCAGCCTTCTGTGCCACTGTAATCGGGTTTGGCGACATGCATAAAGATTGCAGACCCTTTTCCGCGAACCGGCGGGTCATCATTATGGCCAAGGACAACCACGATGTTGTAGACGTTATCGTCACGCCATAGCTTCTCATGGCTGGCATCGAACGGCAGGCGTACCGGGCAGTTATAGTCACGATGGGCGGGGTCGTCGCACCAGCCATCAGCAAAGGAAATTGTTGTTACCGGCAATTTGGTGCGCGGGCACGGCCTGTGATCGGCGCGATACATCACATAGCGTAGCCGCCAGCGACCGGCCGGGGTTTTGCCATCGCCTTCGGTTTTATCCTTGGCCTCAATGACACCATTCACCCCCAGCGCGCAGCGAAATGTATCATCACCCACGCGCAACATGCCATCCGGCGAGACAGAAATCTCGACCGGATGGGAAACAGAATGTGCGATGGCTTCGCTTTGCATTCGATCAGTTTCCTCGCGGCAATGGAGCAATGTCGTCATGTACAGCCTTTTGAAATAGATATTCATCAGCTGTCACAGGGACGGTGCAAAACAACAACGGTAGAAATGTGGCAAATTGGACGTTTCGCAAGTCCGTTCACAAATCATTGATACGATTAATTTCGCCGCCTGGCCTTGTCGGTCTTTAAAATGACCTGTCGATAGGGTCGGGAATGGCGTGTTTGCCTGTATTTTAGATATGGCAAGCCCGATCGCATTTCGCCATAGGTGAAAAAAACAACGCCCTGCCATGAGGCAGAGCGTTGCTGGAAGATCGTATAATGTGGCGTCAGACCAATTACTTGGCGAGACGGGTCACACCTTCTTCGATCAGGCTGGCGGCTTTTTCAGCGCCTTCCCAACCGGTGACTTTGACCCATTTTCCTTTTTCGAGGTCTTTGTAGCGTTCGAAAAAGTGCTGAATCTGGTCACGGAAGATCTGTGGCAGATCTTCATGGGATTTGATGTCGGTGTAATAGGGGTCGATCTTGTCATGGGGAACACAGATCAGTTTTTCATCCTGACCGGCTTCGTCTTCCATGATCAGAACACCGACCGGACGGGCCCGGATCACCGAACCAGCAACTACCGGCTCACGGAACATGACCATTGCATCAACCGGGTCGCCGTCTTCACCAAGGGTGTTGGGGATGAAGCCGTAATTGACCGGGTAGTACATCGAGGTATGCAGAAAACGGTCAACAAATACCGCACCGGAATCCTTGTCGACTTCGTATTTGACCGGACCGCCCTGCGGAATTTCGATGACGACGTTGACGTCCCACGGAACATCTTTACCGACGGGAATCTTATTGAGATCCATCTGGGAAAATCCCTTTCGCTTTTATAAAGGCATGCCCCGAGTGATCGGGACGGCTGTTTTCGGCTTCGAAGGTGCGCAAATGCACCCGAAGGAGAATGATGCCGCCCTTTTATCGCGAAATGTTGCCAGTTCCAAGGGGGACAGGAATCATACTTTTGATCAGAACTTTTTAAGCTGTGGCTGAAAGGGGCATGAGACCACTTTTATTTGGAAGGAAGCGGTTCTTGTCTGTTTCAAGTTCTTTGAAATAATTGCCGTTATCGGCTTTGTTTGCATGGCGTTGACCAATGGAGCGACCATGATAAAGATGAAGCACGGGGGAATCGAACTCAACATTTTTGCGCTTGATACCTGATCTTATCATCCGCAGCACAAAGTCTGAGTCCTCTAAGCCGTGGCCTTCAAATGCTTCGTCAAACCCACCGATTTTTAGGATGTCCTCACGGAAAGCGGCGATATTGCAACCTTGCGCCTTCTTCCAGCAATTTTCATGCGCCCAAAGACTTTTATTGCTTTGCGGCAGGCGCATGAACTGAAATGGACGATTACAGTTTCCAGTCAAGCCGAGCATGAACAATGCTGCGCGGGGCCATTTGTGAAAGTTCAGTCGGTTCTTCATCGCAAATTTGGTAAAGCGTTGTTTCAGGAAAACGCGCTTACCAGTAACAAAACAGCCAGCCTGTGCTGCTTTGCGATGCCTTGATACAAAGTCAGGCATCAAGCAACAATCGCCATCAGTGAAGACGATGATGTCCCCTTCAGCCATAGAAATTGCGCCATTTCGTACCCGAGATAGACGATAACCGATATCTTCCTGCCAGAAATGCTTGATCGGAACGGGTGAAATTTTCTGCATCCGGGCGATGGATTCTGCTGTGGCAGGGCCTGAACCATCATCTGCGACGATTACTTCGAAATTAGTGTCTTGCTGATCTATCAAAGACTGCAAAACCATCTCAAGCGCTTCGGGCCAGTTATAGGTCGAAACGATGACAGACACCTTATGCACGTATTTCCCCTTTTCTACGTGTGAAATATCGTCCTGAAAATCCGTTTTCCAATCTTTCGACTAGAGAGTTTTTCTTGCTTATTGGTGGATCAACATGAAAGCTGAGAAGGACATGGTTAACCCGAAATCATTTTGGACGAAATAACCTATAAAACCTTAAGACATGGTTTTCATGTAAAAATTCCAAGAATGTTTAATGATGTCATGCGCTGAACCATATTTCGGGTGCCAGTCGAGTAGTATTTTTGCCTTCGCCGGATCTGCAACTAGTTTTGCCGGGTCACCTGGTCGGCGTGGCTCCAGAGACACTGGAAAGTTTCGACCTGTAATGCTTTGGCAAATCTCGATAATTTCTTTTACAGAGTAACCTTTTCCGGTGCCGATATTTATAATTTCAAAAGTTGTATTTTTTCGGGAAGTGAGATTCTGAACTGCCTTTACATGGGCGTCTGCAAGATCATCCACATGGATATAGTCACGTATGCAGGTGCCATCAGGGGTGTCGTAATCACCGCCAAATATTTTCATTTCGCTGCGTAATCCAGCGGCAGCTTGCAGCGCCAAAGGAATGAGGTGGGTTTCCGGATCATGTCTTTCACCTGCGCGCCCTTTTGGGTCGGCACCTGCTGCGTTGAAATAGCGAAGGGCAATTGCCTTAAAGCCATATATTGCGAAATAGTCAGCAAGCATGGTTTCGACCATTGCCTTGGAGCGCCCATAAGGGTTTTCAGGACGTACCGGCAAGCGTTCATCAAGCAGATCAAGGCCAGTATTGCCATAAACCGCAGCAGTAGAAGAGAAAACGATGTGCAGGCAATCATGACGGCGCATTGCATCAAGCAGGTTCAGGGAGCCTGCAACGTTCACGTTATAAAACTTTGATGGTTCTTGCATTGAGAGGCCAGCTTCAATCAAGGCCGCCATGTGAATGACGGCGGTTGGCTGAAACTCACTGAATGTGCGGTCCAATTTCTCGCTGTCGCGAATGTCCGCCTGAATAAAGGGTATATCGGGTGCAATTGCATCGCGGTGGCCATTTGACAAATTGTCAAAGACAACAGGACAATAACCGCTTTCGCGGAGTTTGAGACAAATATGTGAGCCGATATATCCGGCCCCGCCTGTTACCAAAATATTCTGCATGAATAATAAGTACTAAATTCCGTTAATGTGGCGGCAAGATCGTCGACAAATCAATTACAAAACCTTGCGCCGGGCAAGCGAAGCAGTTTTTGGATTGATCAGTTCGCGGATCCAGTTGGCGGCTTCGATCACGACCGGGTCTTTTTGCCGGGCCGGGCGGATCAGCAGGCGGTACCACCAGTGCGAAATAAAATCGGGGAAATTCAGTGCGACCAGCTCACCGCGTTCGACATAGTTACGCGCAACGACATCGGTGCTGGCGACGATGCCCTGTCCGGCACGGGCGGCTTCCAGCGCCCAGATATGGTGGCTGAAGGTCCAGCAATCAGCGAGAGAGAAGTGGGCATCCTTGAACCATTGCTCGATCTGGGAAAACTGTTCACTGTCGCTGTCGATCAGCAAGATATCGCGCGGACTGAGCTGCCCGACATCAATTTTGCAGGCATCAAACCCGCGTTTTTCCAGCCATTCCGGGGCGGCAAAGGCAGTGTAAACTTCGGGCGTCAAAAGTTCAGTAATCCAGTTTTCCGGGCCGGGCAGGTCTTTGGGGGCGATTTGCAGCGCCAGATCGATCTCAAGCGGATCAAGGTCGTCATCAAATTCGATCTTGCGAAACTGCACCGGAATGTCGGCGGGCAGGCGACCGCGCAGATTATCAAGTTCATACAGCAAAACCGTCAGGGCCGGGGTCGCCAGTGCGCCAATGCGGATGGCCTTGCCTTTGTCGGGGCCGACTTCGCCGGTGATATCGGCAATGCCGTCCAATGCCTCGGTCAGGCGCGGCAATAAAAGTTCGGCCGATTTGGTTGGGCTAAGGCCACGGCCCTTGCGGGTAAACAACACCACGCCAAGGTTTTCTTCCAACTGACGGAGTTGATGGCTGATCGCACTTTGCGTGACATGCAATTCCTCAGCCGCCCCCTTGACACTTTGGTGGCGGGCGGTGGCTTCAAAGGCGACAAGTGCGCGGAGCGGTGGCAGTTTTCGACGCATGGGGCATATCCGTCAGGGCTGATTTTTGCAGGGCTTTACTGTCTATCAGGATCGCTCGCGAAGTGGGGCAAAAAAATCTCAGCAATGGCTGAAAACTCCTCATTCGTATTTTGTGAAGTTTGCAGGCAGGATCATGGCCATAAGGGTTTCCGGCCTGCTTTGCAAAAGATGTCTCCTTGCGCCACCACGCAGCAGTCTCCCCGGGCTGCCGGAAACCCCCATTATCATTTTCATTCAGGAACGATCATGACTGAGACGCTGATGCGCCTTAGCGGAAATGTCCGCGGTGTTTTGTGGATGACTGCGGCGATGGCATCGGGCGTTTGTGTCGATGTCTGTGCCAAGCTGGTATCGCATGATGTGCCGACGGCACAGATACTTGCGATGCGGGCGCTTACCACGGTTCCGGTTTTTCTGATCATTGTGATGTTCCTCGGCACCCGTTTGGTGCGCACCAAACGCCCCATGGCGCATCTTGCCCGGGGGCTGTTGTGGTATGGGTCATTGTTCTTCGTGTTCTTTGCCCTGCGTCAAATGAGCATTGCCGAGGTCAATGCCTATTTGTTTATCGAAGCGCTTCTGACCGTGCTGCTGGCGGTGGTGATTTTGGGCGAAAAGCTGACGGCGCGTAAACTGATCGCCACCCTACTTGGACTGGTCGGGGTGTGGGTGATGTGCGCACCGCGTATGGACGGCTTTGGCGTGCCGCTTGGCGTTGGGGCGGCTCTGATCGGGGCGTTTTGTTTTTCCGCCCAGACCTTGTTTGCCAAGGTGCTGACGCGGACAGAGACCAATTTTTCAATGCTGTTCTGGCCGCAAATCGTTGCGGTGATGATCTGGGTACCGATTGCCATCATCACCTGGCATCCGGCGTCTTTGGCCGACTGGTTGTATTCATCGGGTGCCGGGTTCTTTGCCATGATGACCAATTACATGGTGTTGCGTGCGGTGCGTGTGGCCGATGCCAGCGTGGTGTCGCCCGCAGCCTATACCGCATTGCCGTTTTCGGTGGCCATGGATTTGATCTTTTTTGACATGCTGCCGATGCCGGTCATTTTCATCGGGGCGGGGATTGTTGTGCTGGCGGTGATGTTGCTTGATTACAAGGGCGGCGCGGCCCCGGTTGAGGTTGATGAGGCTGCCAGTATCGGGGAGGAGGCTCCATCCCCGAAACCGGTTAGTGTCAAAACCTAAGGCTTATTACCTGCCATGTCGTGATGAGCGTGTGAATCATCGGGTGCTTGATCGCGCGGTGTCATGCCGTAATCACGGATTACCCCGGCCACCCGAAGGCGGTAATCGGCAAAGACGCGGTTGCGGCCCTCATCCTGGGCCGCACGATGTTCGGCAACATTGCGCCATGCCTTGACTGCATCCTCATCACGCCAGAACGACAGGGATAAAACCTTGCCCGGTGTGGTGAGCGAACTGAACCGTTCGATCGAAATAAAGCCGTCCATGCTTTCAAGAATGGGCAGAAGATCGCCAGCGATGGCGAGATATTCGTCGTAATGCGCCTTATGCGGGGTGACTTCGAAAATCACGGCGATCATGGCTTGATAAGCTCCGTCTGCGGGCCAGCATGGGGTGTGGAGGCAATTTTCAGAAACTGGCGTTCTTCGCGCAGGATGAATTTTTCGCGCTGGGAAAATTCGTAGTTCTCGCGGCCCAGCGGATCGACGGCCAGCCTTGCGCGATAGGCCTCATAGGATGCCAGATCGGGGAGATGATAGATACCATAGGCGGTCGAAACCGATCCTTCGTGCGGCGCGAAATAGCCAACAAGGTCCGCCCCACAGCGCGGGATCGCCTGCCCCCAATTGCGGGCATATTCGATGAAGGCATCCTTTTTATATGGATCGATTTCATAGCGGATAAAGCAGGTGATCATTTTCAAACTCCTTGGATAGGGGGGGTGTTACGGTTTTAGGGAGGGTGATGCCTGTGATCGCAGGAATGTGCGCGGCACATTGATGATCGCGACGCCGGCAAGCGCGCAGAGGATACCGGCAACAGCCAGTGGGTTTATGGTTTCACCAAGTAATAGAGCGCCAAGCAAAACGCCGATCCCGGCGCGCAGATAGCTTTGGCTGGCGACCCCGATCGAGCCGAGTGTGCGCAAAAGCCGGAAATAGATCAGCAAGGCAAGTGCCGTGCAAAAAACCGACAGAGCGAGTGTTGCAAGAATGGCGTGTGTTGACGGGGTCAATGTCCAGGGACGGTCCAGTATCAGACTTGCCGGGATCAAAAAGATGCTGGCCCAGATCATGGTCGCAGCCGCGGTGACAGTGGCGGGCAGAGCGTTAAAACGTTTGCCATAGATTGCGGCTCCGGCATAAAGGATTGCACCGGTTAGAATGGCGAGCTGACCCCCGACTTGTTGTCCAAGACCCGTCATGACACCGGGACCGACAATCAGAATGACACCCGCGAGGCCAAGACATGCGCCGACGAGACCGAGCCGATCAAGCCGAGTTGGCCGTTCATGGCGTGCAAGACAGGCCGTGATCAGAAAGACAAAAACCGGAGATGTCGAGTTCAACACGCTTGCAAGACCACTTTCGACATGTTGCTGGCCCCAGGCAAGAATGGTCCAGGCACCGAGGCTGTTGAAAATTGACTGGATCAACAGCATGCCAAGAACCTTGCCGTTTCGCGGGAAATGTTGGTTGCGCCACAACATGACGGCAAAAAGAAAGAGCGATGCGACGCCAACCCTGATCGCAATCAGGGTGATTGGCGGGATGTCGGTTACTGCGATTTTGATGAACAGGTATGACGACCCCCAAAGCAGGGCGAGGACAGCCAGCAAACCGATTTCAAGTGGCAGGGATGGTTTTGACGGCGTCATGTGGTTCTCCGGACTGGATACAATTCAGAACAGATAACCGATTGTTTGCAGTCAATGCTTCGATTGGCATCGAACTATCGATATGGACAGGAAGGACAAAGGATTGTATTGAGTGTTATGTTATAACGTTACATTCAATAGGAGCATCTTTTGTTCAAAAATATTGCGCGCGTCGCCATGGTGAGCGGCGCGGTTTTGATGCCCGTTTTAGGGACATCAACCGCACAGGCTGCCGATGAAACGCGGCAGGCATGGCGTCTTTTTGTTACCGACCAGAAAGAGGGCGGCGTCACCGTTGTTGATCTGGAGAAAAAGGCGGTTATCGAGCGGTTTGACACCACGGGCTATGTGACCCATCTGGTGCCAAGCGAGAGTGGAAAGACTCTGGCCGCAGTTCAAATGGATCATGATGCCGTGGCGGTGATCGATAGCGGGATTGAGGTTTTCTCCCACGGGGATCACGCCGATATCGACATTCAGGATGCGGCGTTGCTGCCGGTTGGCATTAACGGTAAACGGCCGGTTCATGCGGTTCCCCATGACGGCGCGTTTTATATGTTCTTTGACGGAGAGGGCGTTGCAAAAGTCTTTGATGAAAAGGGCCTTCTTGCGGGGAGCTCTGCCCATGGTGACGTGAAAGCGACCGCACCCCATCATGGTGTCGTGGTGCCGATGGGCGATTACTATCTTATTTCCGAACCCAATCTTGCGGTTGAAACCAAGCCGGGCAGCTTGCCGCCGCGTCTTGGGCTTAAGGTTGTCGACCCGGCGGGCAAACAGGTTGGCGATATTCACACCTGCACCGGGCTTCACGGCGAAGCATACTCGACCGGGATTGTGGCGTTTGGCTGCGAAGAAGGGGTGATTACTGCCCAACTGAGCGGCAACGATACGCCAACGATCAAGATGCTGTCTTATGGCGAAGATATGCCAAACGGACGTGTGGGCCATTTGGCCGGCGGCAAAGCCATGCAATTCTTCCTTGGTGATTATGGTGCGGACAAGCTGGTGGTGATTGAGCCAACCGAAGATGCTCCATTCCGGTTGGTTGATTTGCCTGTGCGCTATGTCCATTTCGCGCTTGATCCGGCACAGGTGACGATTGCCTATGTCTTTACAGAAGATGGCTATCTGCATGCAGTGGATGTTCTGGATGGCAAGATTATTCGTTCGCAGCAGATTACCAAGCCCTATAGCAAGGATGGGCATTGGCGCGATCCGCGGCCCCGCATTGCAGTTGCCGGTGACGTTATTGCCGTGACCGACCCGCGTGACAATCTTGTGCGCCTTGTCGATGCCAAAAGCTTTGCCGATAAAGGCGAGATCACGGTTGAGGGACTGCCGTTCAACATCGTTGCGATTGGCGGGTCCGGGCTGTCGCACTAAGGCCGCTATCCCTTCGATGCATCTGGCATCAAAATGCGATGAAGCGGGCAGATATCGGTTCTGCCCGCTTTTTCACATCACACCTTTGGCTTTGTTGCCCGACGTTCATCATTCGATTATCATCGAACTATGAAAGAAGGACCCGATATTGCCCGCGTGGCCGCATTGCTTGGCGATCCGGCACGCGCAAATATGCTGACCGCCTTAATGGGCGGCAAAGCATTAACCGCAACCGAATTGGCACAGGAAGCCGGGGTGACGCCGCAAACCGCAAGTTCGCATCTGGCGAAGCTTGAAGCCGGACAGATTGTGATCCCGCGCAAGCAGGGGCGGCATCGTTATTTCACGCTGTCTGGTCCCGATATTGTCGAGGCGCTTGAAGTCATGATGGGGATTGCCAATCGGGTCGGGCATAACCGGGTGCGTACCGGCCCCAAAGACCCCGAATTGCGTCGCGCACGGGTGTGTTACGACCATTTGGCGGGGGATATGGGGGTAGCGCTGTTTGACGGTCTGTCAAAACGCAAGCTTATCAAGACCGATTTGAATGGAGTGGCTCTGACCGATGCCGGGGTGGATTTTGCCAACGGGTTTGGCATCGATCTGGCGGCGTTGCGCCAAAATCGCCGTCCGTTATGCCGTGAATGTCTGGACTGGAGTGCCCGACAATCGCATCTAGCTGGATCGTTCGGGGCGGCGTTGCTGGATCGGTTTTATGATTTGGGTTGGGCGCGGCGTATGAACGAGTCGCGCATTGTCCGGTTCAGTGCCGAAGGGGAGCAAAAATTTCGCGAACTGGTCGGAGACTAAAGGTCAGCTTTTTAAAAGCGCATCGACAAGGGCGGGGACCAGTTCTGTTGCCGGGCCATAGGTGCTGTGGTCAAACAGGGTGGCACCCGTGCTGGGTTCAAGGTTGAGCTCGACCGTTTCGGCCCCGGCTTCTTCATGGGCAATCTGAACAAATCCGGCTGCTGGATAGACATTGCCCGATGTGCCAATCGACATAAACAATCCGCAATCACCCAAGGCGGCATAGATGCGGTCCATCTCAAGCGGCATTTCGCCAAACCAGACGACATGTGGACGCAGGCCGCCAGCCTTGCCACACGACGGGCAAACAGTTTCCTTGGCGAGGTCGTCTGCCCATGCGGTCAGAAGATCACAGTGATTACAGCGGATTTTAAGCAGTTCGCCGTGCATATGGATCAGGTTTTTTGATCTGGCCCGGCCATGCAGATCATCAATGTTCTGGGTGACCAGCAAAACATCACCGGGCCATTCGGTTTCAAGCCGGGCAAGTGCATGATGGGCGGCGTTGGGCTGGATATTTGAATCCAGAAGGGCTGTGCGCCGGTCATTGTAAAAATGATGGACCAGATCGGGATTGGCCGTGAAGGCGTCGGGGGTGGCGACGTCAGAAATATCATATTTCGCCCAGATGCCGTCAGGATCGCGGAATGTGTGCAGCCCGCTTTCCTTTGAAATGCCAGCCCCGGTCAGAATGACAATCGGGGCGGCCTCATCGCGCAGGATGTCAATCAGGTCGGGACGAAGTGGCATGGGGAGGTGTCCTGTCGGGTTGGCAATCAATGTTTTTCGCGGGCGTGGCGACTGTAGAGGGATTCAGAGTAACCGTCTTGAGAGAGTACGTCATTCCCGCGAAAGGCGGGAATCTCTGTGCGTCTGGACTCAAAACGGCCCCGCCAAGTCTGTCTGGCAGGGCCGTTGATAAACCCGATCCGCTAAAACCGGTTTATTTTGGTGTTGTCGTGCTTAGGCCGAGGTGTCGACATTCCCGCCCGGGGTGTCGTCCTTGGGCGCTTGCTCAGCAGCCGGATTTTTGGTGACACCGACCATGGCCGGGCGCAACAAGCGACCTTTGAGCATATAACCGGCCTGCATGACCTGTGCGACATGCCCGTCCGGATAGTCCGGGTTCGGCATTTCAAACACGGCCTGATGCTTGTTCGGGTCGAGCTTTTCACCAAGCGGTTCAAGCTTTTCAACGCCGTTCTTTTCAAGCGCCTTGAGAAGCGTCTGTTCGGTCATTTCAACGCCTTCAAACAGCGTTTTCATCGCCGGATCGGCATTGGAGGTGTCGCCAGCAGCATCAAGGGCGCGGCGCAGGTTATCCCCAACGTCAAGAAGCTCACGGGCAAATTTGGTAATTGCGTAGTTGCCAGCGTCCTCGACATCCTTTTTGGCGCGGCGGCGGGTGTTTTCCACCTCGGCGGCCTGGCGCAACAGGCGGTCTTTCAGTTCGGCAACTTCGGCTTCAAGGGCGGTGATCGGATCTTCGATCACGACGTCTTCGTGCTCAGCCGCGTTCGCCTCTGCTGCGATATCTTCGGCTGCGGCTTGCTCTGCATTTACATCGTGCAGATCGTCCGGGGTGTTTTTTGCGGTTTCCGACATGGCTAACCTATGTACTTTCACGTTAGTGCGGCCTGACACGCAGCGCCGCGATTTATCCAATCAGTCGACCGACCAGTTTGGCGGTGTAATCGACCAGCGGAATGATCCGGGCATAATTGATCCGGGTTGGTCCGACAACCCCGATTGCGCCCACAATGCTGCCTTCGGCGTTTTGATAGGGCGAAATCACCATCGAAAGGCCCGATCCACCGAATAATTTGTTTTCCGACCCGATGAAAATCTGAACACCCTGGGCGTCCGTCGTCACATCGAGCAGTTCGATCATCTGATCGCGGGCCTCAAGCACGTTAAACAGGCGGCGCACGGATTCAAGCTGTTCAATCGTATCGATATTTTCCAACAGCTGGGATTGGCCCTTAACAATCAGGGACGATCCCTTGATCCCGCCGGCCCATGTTGCAAGGCCTGCATCAATCAATCCGGCTGAAAGGTCATCAAGTTCCTGGCGCAACTGATCGCGTTCCTCGGTGATCAGCAGGCGCGCATCGTCAAGAGTCTTTCCAGCCAACCGGCTATTTAGATAATTCGCGGCTTCTGTCAATGCCGAACCGGGCAAATCTGTTGGAACATCAAGGATTCGATTTTCAACGTTGCCGTTCTGCGACACTAGGACAGCAAGAACCTTGCCCGGCGAAAGTCCAACAAATTCAATCTGTTTGAGCCGCAAGCCATCCGTTTTTGGCGCCACGACAAGCCCGGCACAGCGCGACAGCCCCGATAACATGGTGGTGGCCTCGCCCAACATCTGATCGAGCGAATAACCGGCCTGTTCGCAATTTTTGGTCAGTTGATCGCGTTCGGCATTGGGAAGGTCACCGACCTCCATCAAGGCATTTACAAACAGACGCAGGCCCTTTTCACTGGGCAACCGTCCAGCCGAGACATGCGGGGCCACCAGCAATCCCATGTCTTCAAGGTCGGACATGACATTGCGAATGGTCGCCGCCGACAGGTTTTCAGACATCCGTCGCGCAATCGACCGCGACCCGATGGGTTCGCCAGTTGCGACGTAGGCATCAACGATCTGGCGGAACACTTCGCGTGTCCGCACGTTCATATCGCCAAGTAGGGTGTCGTCGAAATGCGCCATTTTCTGTGTGTGACCATAGTTTGCGCAAGATTGCGTCAAAAGGTGATACGAATTTAGTCAGCCCAAGTCCAACCGTCAATCGCACCGGATTTGCAGTGAGAAGCGCAAGGGTACCATCAATCAAGTACTTAGTTTCAAAACCTGTCAAAGCGCAATGCGAATCGCGCCAAATATCACGGGGAAACTGCTGGACCTTTGGCGGGTGTCATCTTACTTTGGGCGAAATTTCAGATTATTCGCGTTGGTCGCCAAGACCCGTGCCATACAGACAAACAAGAGGTTCTCCCCCATGCGCCCATCCGGCCGTACCCAAGATCAGCTTCGCGACGTTTCGATTGAAACCGGCATTTCGAAATATGCCGAAGGGTCATGCATGATCAAATTTGGCGATACCCATGTCATTTGTACGGCAACGGTCGAGGACAAGGTGCCGGGCTGGATGCGCAATTCTGGCAAGGGCTGGATCACGGCGGAATACGGCATGCTGCCACGTGCGACGGACTCGCGTATGAACCGCGAAGCCGCGCGCGGTGGTCAGTCGGGCCGGACCCAGGAAATCCAACGTTTGATCGGGCGTTCGATCCGGGCCGTGACCGATATGAAGGCCATGGGCGAAATGCAGATGCGCCTTGATTGCGATGTCATTCAGGCCGATGGCGGCACGCGCACTGCATCAATCACGGGGGCCTATGTTGCCGCCCATCTGGCGTTTCAGGGTGTGCGTCGCCTTGGCCTGATTAAGGAAATCCCGCTGACCCAGCCGGTCGCCGCCATTTCATGCGGCATTTATAACGGCAACGCGGTTCTTGACCTTGATTACGCCGAAGACAGCAATGCCGGGGCCGATGCCAACTTTGTTCTGGCCGGAAATGGTGGCATTGTTGAGGTGCAGGCAACAGCAGAAGACGTGCCGTTTGATCGTGCAGCGTATGATCAGATGTTCGCGCTGGCCGAAAAAGGCTGCAAGGAGCTGTTTGCCAAACAACGCGAAGCGCTCGGCCTTTAAGGTCGCTGATCTTCGTCCCATGCTGGCCTGCAAATGGCGGGTCGCTGCGCTTCCGATGCTCACGTACTTAAGTACGTTGCGCGTCGGTTCTCGCGACCAACCATTTTCGGCTCAGCATGAAACGAATCTCAACAACCTTATTTTTGATCTAACCCCATTTTGAAAATCGCTTTCAGGCAAGAACATGGCCCGTCGCTTTACGGAAAAAAAACTGGTTATCGCCAGTCACAACAAAGGCAAAATCAAGGAAATCGGTGACCTTCTCGCGCCCTTTGGGATCGAAGTGTTTTCGGCCGGTGACCTTGATCTTCCCGAACCCGAAGAAACCGAAAAGACCTTTATTGGCAATGCGCAGCTAAAATCGACTGCCGCGGCCAAGGGGGCGAACCTGCCAGCCCTTGCTGATGACAGCGGGCTTGCGGTATCCGCCCTTGATGGGGCGCCGGGGATTTATTCGGCGCGCTGGGCCGGGCCGGACAAGGATTTTGATATGGCGATGGAAAAGGTCCAGAACGGAATCGGCAGCCATCCGGATCGCCGGGCATCGTTTATCTGTGCGCTGTCACTCGCCTGGCCTGATGGGCATGTTGAGAATTTCGAAGGGCGGCTTGAGGGTGACATCGTTTGGCCCAAACGCGGTCGTCATGGATTTGGCTATGACCCGATTTTCCAGCCCAAGGGGTATGATCAAACCTTTGGCGAAATAGAGCCAGCCATAAAGCATGAGATGAGCCACCGGGCCGATGCCTTCGCGCAGTTGGTTGCGGCCTGCTTTAAATAAGCTTCTGGGCAGGTTATCGCCCTGCACTGAACATATGCACGCATCGCTGATGTCATGATCGGCGGTGCGTGTTAGTTTATCGGCCAACATTCCCGTATTTGAAAAGAATTTCGCGTGTCCGCAACCTTCGCTGAAACCGTGCCGTTTGGCATTTATATCCACTGGCCGTTTTGCCTGTCGAAATGCCCCTATTGCGATTTCAACAGCCATGTTGCCAACAGTGTCGATCATGTGCGCTGGCGCAAGGCATTGCGCGCCGAACTGGCGGCGGGGGCTGCGCGCCATCCGGGGCGCACAGTGGGATCGGTGTTTTTTGGGGGTGGCACGCCGTCGCTGATGGATCCGGAAACCGCGGGTGCTTTGATTGATGACATCAAGACGTTCTGGAACGTGACCGATGATATTGAAATCACGCTGGAAGCCAATCCGGGGACGGTTGAAATTGACCGGTTTTCCGCCTTTGCCGCCAATGGCATTAACCGGGTATCGATTGGCATTCAGGCCCTTAATGATCGTGATTTGAAGTTTCTGGGCCGTTTGCACAGTGCAGAGGAAGCCATGCGTGCGCTTGATGTTGCGACATCAGTATTTAACCGGTTTTCGTTTGATCTGATTTATGCCCGCCCGGAACATGATCCCAAGGCATGGCGCAAGGAGCTGCGCGAAGGGCTCGCGATCGCCAATGGGCATATTTCTCTCTATCAGCTGACGATTGAGCCGGGCACGCAGTTTTACACCCTGCATCAGCGCGGTGAGTTGGTCGTCCCCGACGAAGACCTTGCGACCGAGCTTTATGAGATCACGCAAGAAGAAACGCAGGCGGCCGGTTATGGCTGTTATGAGGTGTCTAACCATGCCAAGCCGGGGCAGGAAAGCCGCCATAATCTGGTGTATTGGCGCTATGGCGATTATCTGGGCATTGGACCCGGCGCGCATGGCCGCGAAGCGATTATTCAGCCAGATGGCACGACGGTCCCGACTGCGGTCCGCCGCCATCGCGCCCCCGATATTTGGCTGGATCGGGTGGAAAAGGCCGGGAACGGTACACAGGAAGAAACTGTGCTGGATGCCAAGGAACGCCTGCTTGAAATGGTGATGATGGGGTTACGGCTCAATGAAACCATTCCAACGGCCCGGTTTGAGCGGATTATTGGCAAAGGTCCGCGCGATGTTCTGGATAACGCGCGGCTTGAAACCCTGATCGGATCGGGGGATTTGATCTGTGATTCGGCAGGGCTTCGCACGACCGATCAGGGTCGGAACCGTTTGAACGGTGTATTGGGTTACTTATTCGACCCTTCGGCGTGAGGGAAAATGGCCCGCTAAAACGGCCAAAATACCAAGAAAACCCTGATGTTTCCGGCATTCGCCAAACATACGCGCATCTGACGTGATTTAGTTTCATCAAACCATCAAAAAGGTGGTTGACACTTCAAGCTGACCGCGTATATTCCGCCCCGTTCCGGCGGGTTCCGCCGAACAAACCAGATGCCCCTATGCCCAGGTGGCGGAATTGGTAGACGCGCTGGCTTCAGGTGCCAGTGGCCGCAAGGTCGTGGAAGTTCGAGTCTTCTCCTGGGCACCATACCCCAGCACATTCATGATGTGCTGGGGTATTGTCGTTTTGGGGATCAATTCGAAGTCTGAGGACGCATGTGTTGCTTGATGCTGTATAGCAACTCGAATGAAATTTGTCGGATGGTTGGGAATGTCGGCCCCTCATCAATTACTATTTTCTCGTCAATGTACAATTTCATGTTCATCGACTTTGCACGTGTTATTGAGTGATACTCATTCGGAAGGCTAGGGTCGACGTGTGCGCCGCCATCTTTATTTCGCACATATCGGACAAGTTCTTTTCTGCTGAAATTATTCCTCTGGTCGGTGAAAACGATTTGTTCCCACCAGTCTGAAAAATTCAGCCACTTACCTTGGTCGAGTTCGCTGTCATAGATTGGTTCGTAAACGGCGAGTTTTGGTGTGTTCTGACCGGCCACCAGAAGTCGAGGGCTTTGAAGGTACAATTGGGAGTTTGGATCTCGACCTAGCTTCTTGAGATCCGCTCGAATCATTTCCATGGCAATGTCATTAGACGCACCTGAGTCAAAGTATTTTAGATCTTCTTTGTATCCAAGTTGCTCAAGAATTGAATGGTTGCTTCCCTGATCATGGACCAACATCATTATGTAATTCGCAAGGGGTTTCGCCTCGAACCTATGCCCACTGTCATACGCTTGGTTCGAGCGATCTAAAAAGTAAAGCGTCTCACGAAGGCGTTCTTGAGTGTCTTCATATGAACATTTTTGCATTTTCTCGCGGTCCAACTTGATAAAGCACTAGGTTGCTATTCCGATGATACATGAAGATCTAATGTGGAAAAGGTTCATCATGTTTGGGATGTTGAAAGATCGTAGAAACAATTAAAACTCCTCAAACATCCCGACTTTTGCGTCGCGACGCGCAGTTTGCTGTGTTAAGAACAGGCAAATCATGACATTTGGAGCACCGCGATGACCAATTTCCTCCATCTCGGAGATCTGCCCGATGACCTTGACCTTGGTAAGGTTGTGGCGATCGACAGTGAGACCATGGGCCTTAATCCGCACCGCGACCGTTTATGTGTCGTGCAATTGTCGAGCGGCGATGGCGATGCCCATCTGGTCAAGTTTGATGGGGAAGATTACAGCGCGCCGAACCTGAAGAAATTGCTGGCTGATCCGAGCGTTCTCAAGCTCTTTCACTTCGGGCGTTTCGACATTGCGGTGATGGACAAATATCTTGGTGTGCGCTGTGCGCCGGTTTATTGCACCAAAATCGCCTCCAAGCTGATCCGGACCTATACTGATCGTCATGGTCTGAAAGACCTGTTGCGCGAACTGGTCGGGGTTGAAATTTCCAAGCAGCAGCAAAGTTCCGATTGGGGTTCGCCTGAGCTTTCCAAGGATCAGATCGATTACGCGGCATCGGACGTTTTGTATTTGCATAAAGCCAAGGAAGAGCTGGATCGTCGTTTGGCACGCGAAGGGCGCACCGAACTGGCGCAGGCCTGTTTTGACTTCCTGCCAACGCGCGCGACGCTGGATCTTTCGGGCTGGGACGAAACTGATATCTTTGCCCACTAGTTTTCTGGCCGCCTGCCGATATTTGCATATCGGTTAACCGCCTGTGAATGTCGGATGTGCTAGGCAATTGACCCCCACACCGGGGAGGTTCATAGTTTTGGCAAAATGGCCGTGTATGTTGGTCAATACGCCTGACGTTCCGGGCGGGAAACGCAAACAAGAAACAGATGACAGTGACCCCAGAAGCCAAACAAAACGCCCCGCAAAATGTCGGACATACCCCTGCACCTGCTTCCAGTGCCGATCTCGCTGTGGCGCGCCGGGTGCTTGAGATCGAAGCAACTGCCTTACACGAACTGGCCGAATCGCTTGATGGTGCATTCTGTGCGGCGATTGACCTGATTGAGGGGCTTAAAGGCCGACTTGTGATTACCGGGATGGGCAAAAGCGGTCATATCGCCAAGAAAATCGCTGCGACCTTTGCCTCGACAGGCACGCCATCGTTTTTTGTCCATCCGGCCGAAGCCAGCCACGGCGATCTTGGCATGATCGGCAAGGATGACGGGGTTTTGGCCCTGTCCAATTCCGGTGAAACCCCGGAGCTTTCCGATATTATCGCCTTTACGCGGCGGTTTAAAGTGCCGCTGATTGGGATGACGCGCAAACCGCACAGCTCGCTTGCGATGCAAAGCGACTGCCCGCTGGTGTTGCCCGCAAGCCCGGAAGCCTGTCCGAACAAGCAGGCGCCGACGACCTCAACCACCGCCATGCTGGCCTGTGCCGATGCGCTGGCGGTGACCTTGATGGAGCGGCGTGGCTTTTCCGCCGAAGATTTCCGAACCTTCCATCCCGGCGGCAAGCTGGGGCAGCGGTTGCTGCACGTTCGTGATGTCATGCATCCAGCCGACAGCCTGCCATTGATTGCCAAGGATGCCCTGATGTCCGAGGCGCTTGTGACCATGACCAGCCATTCGTTTGGCTGTGTCGGGGTGTTGGGGGATCGCGGTGAGCTGATCGGGATTGTGACCGATGGCGATTTGCGCCGTCACATGGCCAATAATATTGTGGCGATGAAGGTGATGGATGTGATGACGGCGGGCCCAAAGGTGACCAGTGAAATGGCGCTTGCGGTCGAAGCTCTTGCCATCATGAATGATCGCAGCATTACGGCCTTGTTCGTGCTTGATGAGGCCGGTGTTCCTGCCGGACTTGTGCATATCCATGATCTGCTGCGTGCGGGGGTTGCCTGAGCATGGCTGAGGATCGGGCGCAAAAGGCTGAGAAAGCGGCGCGTGACGCACGCAGCCGTGACCGGCTTCCGTCCGGGCGTCGCGATGTACGGATCAATCCGTTTCGCCGGATCATTGTGACGTCGCTTAAACTCGTTTTGCCCTTGATCGCGCTCACGCTGATGGCGTTGGTGGTGTTATGGCCGCAGATCGAACAGGTTCAGGACAGTGGGTTTCGTCTTGGCTTTTCCACATCTCCTGAGGATTTGATGGAAAATGTTGCCATGTCCAACCCGCGCTTTTTTGGTGTGGATGGCAATCGGCAGCCGTTTACCGTCACCGCGCAGGAAGCCATCGAAAACCAGGCCGATGACGGTCACGATGATCATGTTTACCTTGATACCCCACAGGCCGATATCACGCTTGAAGACGGTTCGTGGATTGCGCTGACGGCCAATGAAGGGTTCTATACCGAAACCGATGGTGTGCTTGATCTGGTCGGGGCGGTGAATATGTACCACGATAACGGGTTTGAAATTCACACCCAAAAAGCTGAAATCGAAATGAACGTTGGCAATGCCAGCGGATCGGTTCCGGTTGATGGGCAGGGGCCGTTTGGCACGATCAAATCGGATTCCGGGTTTGAACTGGAAGACAAAGGGGCGGTCATCCGCTTTTTGGGGAACGCCAAAATGGTGATTTTCGATAGTGCATTGAAAGGGAAGTCATGATCGCAACGGCGCGTTTGGCCCGCACACAGGCAGCCGCAGGGCGTTTATTGGCGACTGCCCTTTTGGTCGGAAGCATTATGGGTACAAGCACCCTGATGCAGGCGACTGTGATGAAACAGGCACATGCCAATCCGCTTGGGCTGGCACAGAACGGCAGTGGCGGGCTTGAGGTCGAGTCTGATAACGGCATTGAATGGCGCCGCAATGAGCAAATCCTGATTGCGCGCGGCAATGCGGTGGCCAAACGCGGAACATCGCGGGTCGATGCCGATGAATTGCAGGCCTTGTATCGGGATCGCGATGGCAACAGCGAGATTTACCGCATCATTGCGACCGGCAACGTCAGATTGTCATCTGATACCGATGTCGCGACCGGCGATAAGGCGGTTTACGATATTGATCAGGCGGTTGTGGTATTGACCGGTGAAAACCTGAAATATCAAACCCCGAAAGAAACCCTGACGGCGGAAGAAAGTCTGGAATATTGGGAAACCGACCGGATTGCGGTGGCCCGTGGCAATGCGGTTGCGGTTGCCGAAGATCGGACATTGCGCGGCGATACATTGACCGCACGGTTCGAGCCGGGCGAGGGCGGGACCAACGAACTGCGCCGCATTGACGGCGACGGCAATGTAACAATCCGCACACCAACCGACTTTGTCATTGGTGATCAAGGGGTTTATGATGCTAAAACAGGTATCGCTACTTTGATTGGATCGGTTAAGATTACGCGTGGCGAGAACCAGTTGAACGGGGATCGCGCGGTTGTTGATCTGAATACCGGCATCAGCCGCCTGACGACCAATGGCACAGGTGGCAGCAAAAACCGTGTCCGGGGCCTTCTGATCCCAGAAAAAGACGAAAAAGACGGCCCGGCAGACGCCGGGACAGGAAATTGAGGAAAGGTCGGTAATTTGTTCTGGTCGCGCAAAGGCGTAAAATCCGACACAGCAAACGGGCAGGCTGCATCTTCTGTGGATGGCGGGCCGCGTTTGGTGACCGCGAACAAGGGGCTGGTGGCGCATAATCTTGGCAAAAGCTTCAAGAAGCGCCCGGTTCTCAAAGATGTGTCGATGTCTGTGCAGCGTGGTGAGGCGGTTGGTCTTTTGGGGCCAAACGGTGCGGGAAAGACGACCAGTTTCTATATCATTACCGGACTGATTGCCTCTGATCGCGGATCGATTTCATTGGATGGTCGCGACATTACATCGATGCCGATGTATCAGCGCGCACGCCTTGGCATTGGCTATTTGCCACAGGAAGCATCGATTTTCCGCGGCATGACGGTCGAACAAAACATCATGGCCGTGCTTGAGGTGGTCGAAGATGACCGCATCAAACGCGAACAGAACCTGGAAGATCTTTTGGCAGAATTTGCGATTGAGCATCTACGCCGTACACCGGCACTGGCATTGTCGGGCGGGGAACGCCGCCGTTGCGAGATTGCGCGTGCGCTTGCGGCCCATCCGAACTTTGTTCTTCTGGACGAACCGCTGGCCGGGATTGACCCGATTGCCGTGGGGGATATCCGTGATCTTGTACGTCATCTGAAAGATCGTGGCATTGGGGTCTTGATTACCGACCACAATGTGCGCGAGACTCTCGACATTATTGACCGGGCATATATCTTGCATGATGGCCGGGTTTTGATGGAAGGTGGTCCCGATGAAATCGTTAGAAATGACGATGTTCGCAGGGTTTATCTGGGCGATCGTTTTAGCCTGTGACCATTTCTTGGGGGGAATCGGATTGACACGGGGTAGTGCATAAATGGCCCTGAAGGCGCGGCTTGATCTTCGCCAGTCCCAGTCTCTTGTCATGACGCCGCAATTGCAGCAGGCGATTAAGCTGTTGCAATTCAACAATATTGAACTTTCCAATTTCATTGACAGTGAGCTGCTTGAGAATCCGCTGCTGGAACGCGCGGACCCGGGGCAGACGTATGCCGAATCGGGCGATAGCGCGGTCGGCAATGGTGACGACGGGATCGATCAACGCACCAGCGACAATTTCACCGACCGTGATGACCAGTTCGGCACCGACCGCCTGACTGCCAGTGAAACCATGGGGGCGGGTGACAGTCCGCTCGATATCGCCAGCGACGCGCTGTATGACGGCGAAGGCGAGATTTCCCAAAATGGTGCACCTGTTTCGGGCAGCCATGACTATTCCGCCCCCTATAGCGGCGGTGCGGGCGGTGGTGGCGGCTCAGGTGGGGGCAGTGGTGATGAACTTCCCAGCCTTGAACAAACCCTTGCCGATGAAGCAACGCTTCGTCAGTCGCTTGATGATCAGCTCAATATTGCATTTGCCGATGCAAGGTCACGCATGATCGGCAGTTATCTGATCGATATGCTTGATGATAATGGCTATCTCAGTGGGGAACTTGACGAGGTGTCATCCTCGCTTGAATGCGGCCTTTCGGATGTGAAGCATGTTCTGTCGGTAATGCAGGGGTTTGACCCAGTCGGGATTTTTGCCCGCGGTCTGGCCGAATGTCTTGAGCTGCAATTGCGCGATCTAAACCGGTTTGATCCGGCAATGGCGGCCCTTCTGGCCAATCTTGAATTGCTGGCAAAACGCGAATTTGACCGGTTGCGCCGGATTTGCGGTGTCGATGCCGATGATCTGCATGACATGATCGCCGAGATCAAAACGCTTGATCCGCGCCCCGGCCGCACGGCCGATGGCGAGGTGGCTACACCGGTGATCCCCGATGTTTTGATGCGCGCTGCGGGCAATGGCAACTGGCATCTTGAGCTAAATACCGATGCGCTGCCGCGGGTTTTGGTCAATGAAGAATATGTCGCGGAAATCGGGGCTGGTTTGCGCGACCGCGAAGAACGCGGCTTTATGAGTGAAAAGTTGCAGACTGCCAACTGGCTGGTGAAGGCCCTGCATCAGCGGGCAACCACCATCATGAAGGTGTCGACCGAAATTGTCCGCCAGCAGGACGGGTTCTTTAGCCACGGGGTGTCGCATTTGCGCCCGTTGATCCTGCGTGACATTGCCGAGGCCATCGGCATGCATGAAAGTACGGTATCGCGGGTTACCAATGGCAAGTTTATGTCCACCCCGCGCGGGATGTTTGAGCTGAAATATTTCTTTACCACGGCGATTTCATCATCGGTGGGCGGAGATTCATATTCGTCGGAATCGGTGCGTCATCGGATCAAGTCATTGATCGATATGGAAGATCCGAAAAAGATTTTGTCAGACGACAAACTGGTCGAACTTCTGCAAAAGGAAGGGATCGACATTGCACGCCGAACAGTGGCAAAATACCGCGAAGCGATGCGCATTGCGTCTTCTGTTCAGCGGCGTCGCGAAAAAAAATCACGTGCTTCCTAGCACTTTTTTACCAGAAAAATGCGCCATAAGGTGCTGTAATTTAAGGTAGAATACCCATATCTTGACTTGGCTATTACGAGGGAATATGGTGCGCCCACCTGATTGAGGGGCTCCAAACATCCATATGTACTGGGAAGTCACTCAAAGAGGGATAGGCGATCCATGCAAATTACGGTTATCGGTAAGCAACTTGACGTAGGAAATGCTCTTCGCGAGCACGTCGTCGAGACCTTGGACCCTGCGGTAGAGAAATATTTCGATCACGCGATCGAAGCCACGGTGACACTCACCAAACAGGCGCATCTCTATCATACGCAAATTTCGGTCCATGTCGGCAAGGGCATGATGGTGCAGGCCAAAGCATCGGCGGATGAAGTTTATCCTGCCTTTGACGGCGCCTGCGACAAAGTGGCCAAGCAGTTGCGGCGCTATAAAAGGCGCCTGCGTGATCATCACGCCAGCCGGGACCATCATGAGCAGGCCCGCCTAGATGCGATCCACTATGTGATCGCGCAAGAAGACGATGATCATTCGGATGACACTCACGTAAATGGCTATGAACCAGTGATTGTTGCCGAAACGCCCGATCGCATTGATACGCTTTCTGTTGGGGAAGCGGTCATGCGGCTCGACTTGGGGGACATTCCGGCACTTATGTTCCGGAATGGCAAACATGGCGGATTGAATGTTGTGTACCGTCGTGCCGACGGAAATATCGGGTGGCTTGATCCAGCCGATGAGGAAGCCGGTGCAGCGTGACGGACGCGGATTCTGAGCCAAACAACGCAACGCGAAAAATGGACATATCATCTATTCTTACCCCGTCCGGGGTTATTCCGGCCCTGCGGTCCGGTGCGAAAAAGGCTGTGCTTGAGGAACTTGCCGAGAAAGCAGCCGACGTTACCGGACGCGATGCAAGCGAGATTTTCTCTGTCCTGCTTGATCGTGAGAAACTAGGCAGCACTGGCGTTGGCGGTGGTGTCGCAATTCCGCATGGCAAGCTGAATGATCTTGATAGGCTTTACATGGTCTTTGCCCGTGCTCAGAACCCGATTGAGTTCGATGCGGTTGATGAGCATCCGGTGGATTTGTTCTGCATGTTGATTGCGCCCGAAGAAGCCGGTGCGGATCATCTGAAGGCGCTGGCGCGGATTTCCCGCCTGCTGCGCAATCAGGGCATGTGTGACAAGCTGCGTGGTGCGGGCTCTGCTGATGCGATCTATGCGCTGCTGACACAGGATGAGGCCGAACAGGCCGCCTGAAAAGGTCAGTGACCGGCGGGTAATCCCCGTACGCACAGATAACAGCCCAGAATTTAAAAAACCGGACGCCCGTTAAGGCGTCCGGTTTTGCTTTATGGACGGCATGCAATAGCGATCAGCTGTTTGACCATCAACCCTCAGCTTTGGCAGGCATGCTATCCTTGTTTGGATTTTCCACATCGGTTAAACGGCCCGCCAGAACGACAAGGTACAATACCGGAATGCCGATGATGGCGGTGCCAATGAAGAACCAGCTGTATCCGACCGCATCAACAACCGTGCCCGAGAACCCGGCGAGGATCTTTGGAAACAGGGTCATGATCGAACTAAAGATCGCGTATTGCATGGCCGTAAAGGAAATATTGGTCAGGCCTGACAGATAGGCAATGAAGGCCGCTGTTGCCAAACCACCCGACAGGTTGTCGGCCATGATCACCACGGCAAACATGATGGTGTTCGCCCCCATATGGGCCATAAAGGCAAACAGGACATTGGTGATCGCCGAAAGTAACGCCCCGACAAACAGGATGCGCACAACCCCGTAGCGCACTGATAAAACCCCGCCCATGAAACTGCCGGCAATGGTCATGAACAGACCAAATGTTTTGGACACGGCGGCGATTTCTTCCTTGGAAAAGCCAAGGTCGGTGTAAAACACGTTAGCCATGACCCCCATGACGATATCGGCAATGCGATAGACGCCAATCAGGATCAGGATAATGATCGCGGCCTTGCCATAACGATCAATGAAGTCCTTTACCGGTGCGATATAGGTTTCACGCACCATGCCCGTCGGAGTGAGGCCGACCCGCGTGGTCAGCCAAGCGACCAAAATGGCAACGGCAATCGAAATTGCCAGTTTGAGGGTGCCGGCAATAAACCCGGCAAGCTCGCTGATCATGCCGCCATCGTGCAAGATTGCTTTGAGTGGGTCGGTGATGTCCTCGGCATAGAGATTGGCAAGGATGAAGGCGATGACCGTGACGGCAAACATCGCAAGAAATCGCACGTAATCGGATGTTTCGTGGAAATACTTGCTGTCGGTGCGGTTTACGGCCGGTTCACGGATCAATAGCGTTGTAATCACCCCGATACACATGGCAAGCGCCATGCAGCCGTACGCCATTGTCCAAGCAAAGGGTTGGTAACTGCCTTCGGCTTCAAACAGCCCGGCAATGGTGAGTGCCCCGGCACCGGCAACGATCATGCCGATGCGATAGCCGCCAATATAGGCCGAACTCATCATGGCCTGAAGATCGGTATCGGCGGCCTCGATGCGATAGGCATCAATCACGATGTCCTGTGTGGCCGAGGCAAAGCCAAGAGCAACGGCGGCAAAGGCCATCATGGTCAGGTTTTGTGCCGGATCGGTCAGCCCCATCCAGAGGATGGCGCCGATGATGCACCCTTGGGCAATGATCAGCCAACTGCGCCGACGGCCCAGCAACCCGTGCAACACCGGAAAAGGCAGCCGGTCAATCAGCGGCGCCCAGACAAATTTGAACGAATAGCCAAGGGCGGCCCAACTGAAATAGGTCACGGTGGAACGATCCACGCCCGCTTCGCGTAGCCAGATCGACAGGGTGGAGAAAATCAGAAGGATAGGAATGCCCGCCGACAAGCCCATAAACAGCATTGTGATGACACGTGGATGGATGAAGGCGCCAAAGGCCTCGCTCCAGCTTCGTTTTTCTGCGCTGTGCATCAATTTCCCCCGTTTGAATACCACGTGGCCACAAAGTAGGGGAAACTGGTTAAGGAATGCCGAAATCGTCCGGCTGTGATGCACCCGCTGATGATGCAAAGGTCCTGAGCCTAAACGCAAAAAAGGCCGATCCATCTGGACCGGCCTTTTTCAATTCAGGTGCGAAACGATTAGACGGTTTCGGATTCTGATTTACGGCTTTCGCGTTTGCGCACGTTCGGATCGAGGTGCAGCTTACGAATACGAATGCTTGTCGGCGTTACTTCGACCAGCTCGTCGTTCTGGATGTAGGCAAGGGCCTCTTCCAGGGACATGCGGCGCGGCGGGGTCAGGGTGATGGCGTCATCCTTGCCCGATGCACGAACGTTGGTCAGTTTTTTGCCTTTGAGGATGTTAACCTCAAGATCATTGTTACGATTGTGTTCGCCAATGACCATGCCTTCGTAAACGCGCGTACCCGATTCGATGAACATCGCGCCACGATCTTCCAGACCCCAAAGAGCATAGGCAACCGCGTCGCCCTGATCGTTTGAAATCAGAACGCCGTTACGACGGCCTGCAATGGCGCCTTTGACCGGGCCATAGGAATGGAACACACGGTTCATAACGCCGGTACCGCGGGTATCGGTCAGGAATTCACCGTGATAGCCGATCAGGCCACGCGACGGTGCGTGGAAGATGATACGGGTCTTGCCGCCACCTGATGACCGCATGTCGGTCATTTCGGCTTTGCGCAGGCTCATTTTCTCAACAACCGAACCGGCGTATTCTTCGTCAACGTCGACCTGGACTTCTTCGAACGGCTCAGACATGACGCCGTTGATTTCCTGGATCAGAACGCGCGGACGCGAGATCGAAAGCTCATAGCCTTCGCGGCGCATGGTTTCGATCAGAACGCCAAGCTGAAGTTCGCCACGACCGGCGACTTCAAAGGCGTCTTTATCAGCGGTTTCACCGATCTTGATCGCGATGTTGCCTTCGGCTTCGCGCTCAAGACGGGCACGGATCATGCGCGAGGTAACTTTGTCGCCTTCCTGACCGGCCAGCGGCGAGTTGTTGACCGAGAAGGTCATCGCCAGCGTCGGCGGATCAATCGGCTGACTTGCAATCGCGGTGGTGATTTCGGTCGAGCAGATGGTGTCAGCAACGGTTGCGTTGGTCAGGCCAGCAATTGCGATGATGTCACCAGCATTTGCTTCTTCCTGTGGCACGCGATCCAGACCGCGGAAGCCCATCAGTTTGGACAGACGGCCGGTTTCAACCGTTCCATCGCCGCGAAGAACCTTAACCGGCATGTTAAGTTTCGCACGGCCCTGCGCGATACGACCGGTCAGGATACGACCCAGGAAGTTATCGGCATGCAGCATGGTCGCAATCATTGCGAACGGTGCGTCAACGTCTGCCTTCGGAGCTGGAACATAGCTCAGAACCAGATCCATCAGCGGGGTCAGGTTTTCTTTCGGACCTTCTGGTGCTTCGGCAGCCCAGCCATCACGGCCAGATGCATAAAGCGTCGGGAAGTCGAGCTGTTCATCGGATGCTTCAAGCGACACGAAGAGATCGAAGATCTCGTCGAGAACTTCTTCGGCGCGCTCATCCGGACGGTCGATCTTATTGATGATGACGATTGGCTTCAGACCCAGTTTCAGGGCTTTACCCAGAACGAATTTGGTCTGTGGCATTGGGCCTTCGGCCGAGTCAACCAGCAGAACAACACCATCAACCATCGACAGGATACGTTCGACTTCACCACCGAAATCGGCGTGGCCCGGGGTATCAACGATGTTGATACGGGTCTCGCCCCACTGAATTGCTGTCGGCTTTGCCATAATGGTAATGCCGCGTTCGCGTTCCAGATCGTTGCTGTCCATGGCGCGTTCATCAACGCGCTGGTTATCACGATAGACGCCCGACTGGCGGAACATCGCATCGACGAGGGTGGTTTTGCCATGGTCAACGTGAGCGATGATGGCGATATTGCGCAAGTTCATTGGCGCGGACTCCAGAATAAAAATGCCGCGCGCCGGGATGTGTCCCTTGCGCATCGGTCAGTAAAAGTTTCAAGGCCAGTAGATATTCAGCCGCCCTAAGACCGGGTTCATCCGGTCGGCAAGGTCAAACCCGCGCAATTTGCGCAGCACGGCACATGCTGAATGTTTACTGGCCCAAAGACATTTTGCAGGCTGGCTCGAAAGCTGCCCTGTCATAGCCAATGTGGAGGCGAATGACCAGCCTCGTGCACGCCATGCGGGGTTGATTTTTCTGCAATGCGGGCTGTTTGCGCTAAACTCTGTATAAAGTCAATGCTTGTGTGCAGTGCAAAGCCACGGAATCTGTGCTGTTTGCCAAAATAAAACGGGACGGCAAACAAATATTGCCGTCCCGTGAAATCTTTCGAGGCTTGTCTCAGGGCATGCAAATCATGTCCTGCGAACCGATCAAATGGCCTTGTTGATCAGGTCCTTAAGGTCGGCAACCGGGCGTGCGCCCATATGTGAAATGACTTCGGCGGCGCAAATCGCGCCCAGCTGACCACAGGTCGCAAGGTCATGCCCCTTGGTATAGCCATAGAGGAAACCCGATGCGAACAAATCACCGGCTCCGGTGGTATCAAGTACGCGCGCGACAGGTTCGGCACTGATTTCATACAATTCGTTATCTGAAACAATCACCGCGCCCTTTTCACTGCGGGTCAGGGCTGCGACCTTGCAGTGTTTGCGCACTTCGGCCAAGGCTTCTTCAAAGGTTTCAACCTCATAAAGCGACTTGATTTCGTCTTCGTTGGCAAACAGCACGTCAATATGGTTATGCACCAGATCGCGGAACGATTCGCGATGGCGGTCAACACAGAACGAGTCAGACAGGCTAATGGAAACCTGACGGCCTGCTTCGTGGGCGACCTTGGCAGCTTTGATAAAGGCGTCCTTGGCTTCCGGACGATCCCAAAGATAGCCTTCCATGTAGGTCAGCTTTGCCGATTTGATCAGATCCTCGTCGATGTCTTCCGGGCCAAGTTCCGCACAGGCACCCAAAAAGGTGTTCATGGTGCGGTCACCATCCGGGGTGACAAAAATCAGGCAGCGCGCGGTCGGCGACCCTGTGGTTGACGGGGTGGAATTGAACTGCACACCAATTGCACGAATGTCATGGCGAAACACCTGACCGAGCTGATCATCGCGGACTTTGCCGATATAGGCGCCCTTGCCACCAAGGGCTGCGATGCCAGCCATGGTGTTGCCAGCTGACCCGCCCGACATTTCCATGCCCGGCCCCATCTGTTCATACAGGCGATCCGCATCATCCGCGTCGATCAGGGTCATGGAGTTCTTAACCAGGTTCAGCCGTTTGAGGTCTTCTTCCTTGCAGTTGGCAAGGACATCAACGATGGCGTTTCCGATCCCGACGACGTCGACTTTGGTGTCGTGCATGTAATTCATTCCTGCGATGTGTGCGTTTGTGTGCTCGGTTTGGACGGTATGGCGCGCGGGCCTTTCGCGTAACAGGCCGTTTGGACAAATGCCGAACCGGACCGTCTTTATATAGTAGGTGACGTTATATCATAGGGGCCATTGGGCGTTGGCGGGAGTATAGGCATTGCAATTATTGGTGCAAGTGTTGCGACCGTTTCGTGACCGGTCGTTTAACCGCGCGTTAAGAACCTGAAAAACTACATACGATGTTTTTTGCGCCGATTTTGAAACGAGATTCCCGAGCCTGCAGTTTAAACATCGTGCGATGAGTCAATTGAATCCCATCCGGCGGGGAAGAATGAATCATAAGTCGCGGAAAACTGCCAGATTTCGCAAGTTAGCGGTCAGTGATGCACAGCAAGAGACATTCCCCGGATTTGAAGGTGAGAACGGGGCAAAAATACGCAAACAAGAATTTTTAACTATTTTTAATCTCGAATTTTACCCGCATTCGATTTCTTTGAAGCAACGGACAAACTGGTTTGTATTGAAATAAGAGTAATGATTTATCTGTATAATGATCAGCATAGATAATATTAATCAATCTAACATAGCGAAAAACGGCATTTCAGCATGCTGTGCCGGTTTGCGACCGACCATGCCTTCATTCGAGTCAATGGTCGCTTGAGGAGGGGGTGTCAGACGTGTTCGTGGTGTTGGTAACCGACATCAAATTGGGATAAAGCGGGATTGGCGCATTGTCCTTTGCGTCGTTTTTGACACTGTCATCATCTGTGACGGCAGGGGCTTTTGTTTTGGCGCGCCCATCGGTGTCGGAGAGGACATCAAGTCCAAGCCGGTCGCGTAATTCCTCGATAACCGCTTCGATTCTGGTGCGATGAAGCGGGTCTTCGCACAGGGCCACAAACTGTCCAAAGGCGCCCAGCGCCTTATGATCTTCATTAAGGCGGGCATACAGCGCACCGAGCTGATGCCACAGGCCTTCATGGTCGGGTGCGATCAACAGGCTATGCTCGATAATGCGGGTCGCATGGGCGAGTTCCCCGGCACGAAGCGCACGAACCTTGATATTGTTTTGCAGTCGTAACAAAATAGAAACGTCGGAAGATTCGCAATAATGGCGGGGTTCGAGTTCGGCATCGAGGCCACTAAACGATTTTAAAAGTTCACGTAGCTCGGCCGGGCCCAGCGCAATGCCGCCATGGAATGGATCAATCATGCGACGTTTGCCATTTGACTGCAGACGCAACAGGAAATGACCGGGGAAATCAATGCCGGTGATCGTAAAGTCACAACGGCGCGCCACATGGATATAAAGCATGGCCAGCGCAACAGGCAGACCACGTTTGCGGTCCATGACCTTCATCAGATCGGCGTTTTCCATGTCATCATAGTTTTCCGCATCCCCCTGAAAGCCATGTCGGGTCGGGATGACAGATTGCAGCGTCGATACGATTTGTTCGATGGAGGCCTGTGCCAAGGTTTCTGGAGCCAAGGTGTTGTCTGGCGCCACCTTGGCGGATGCCACTGTGTCGTGCCCGGATGACGCCAACAGGGCCGCAAGATCGGAACGAACCTGATCGGCCAGATCATCAAGCCGCGCAAGATACGGTGCAATGTCGCGTGCGTTGTTTGGATCGTTGATCCGTGCAAAACGCAATGCGGCTTCTGCTGCCGTGGCGTCGGGCTTATTGCCCTTGCCATAATCGACAAGCCATTGGCGATCCGGATCGGTCGGGTCTGTGATGTGGCGAATACTGTTAATAGGATCAGGTTCCTTGCCGGGTTGCATCATTTTTCAGGCGAATATGGCTGACCACCCGTCTAACATAGCTGGTATCGCGGGCATGTGCGATGACGCGATTGCGTTCAAGGTCATCCTGGGCAATCCCCATCAGATGCACCGTGCCCTTTACGGTTTCGATGCTGTAATTGATCGCAAAGACATCGGTATCAAACATCAGGGCCGTTTTAATGCGGGTCGTGATCAGAAGGTCGTTGGCATTGTCCATGAAGGACGCACCTTCGCCGACGCTGATTTCATTGAGCACACTGCGTACACCACCAACCTGCCAGGTGAGTTTCACGGCTTCAAGTTCGTCCGTTGCTGATTTGACTTCACCAGCCAGAAGAACTTCGCCTTCGACAACTTCGATCTCGATATTGAGAAACAGGGATTCGTCCTGTGCCAGAAACTTTTGCCAGATTTCAGCTGTAATTGCCGTGTCGCTTACCGCCCCTTCAAATCCGCGTTCCTGAAAGGCCGCGACCCCGGCGGTTGCCCCGGCCCCAATGGCCATCGATGTGCAGCCCGCCAACGGCAGAATGCCAAAACCGGTGAATGCCAAGGTTAGTAAAATACAAAAACGCCGCTTGGCATTGCTTGGCCATGTGCCAATGAAATGCCGGGCTGTGTCATATGCTGACGCCATATGCCGAAGTCTCGTCCCGATTCCCCAAATAATGTCCCATCATTACCCCATCGGGTTAAGGAGTTTTAAAATCCGGACCGGTTTATCAGAAAATATGCATTTTATCTTTGCCGAAGCCTTTTAACTTCGGGGTATTCAGTGGCGATGAGGGGCCGCCAGTTCCGACCAGCGTCCCGGTGTCAGGCCAAATGCCTGACGGAAATGCCGGTTAAAATGGCTTTGATCGGAAAATCCGGTTTCAGCCGCAATGCCCGCAAGCGGTTGACCCAGCGTGATCAGGGCGCGGGCCTGTTGCAGGCGCCGCATGATCAGATAGCGATAGGGTGTTGTTCCGAAACGGGCGCGAAAATGCCTGATCAACCGATAACGATCCATGTCGGCCACCTGTTCAAGTTCGTGCGATAGAACCGGGCGATCAAAATTGGCTTCAAGGAATGCGCGCACCTGCTCCATCTTCAGGCTTGCATTGTATCGTGATTGCTTCAGGGGTGTTCTGGCATGTTGTGAAAGACGATGTGCGATGTCGGTGACGAATTGATCGCGCAACAACGGATCAACGTCGCTTTCAAGTTCACCCAAAACAGATGCAAGGATCGCCCACAGTGCAGGATCGTGAATGATGGGATCGCCGACAAACGGCAGGGATGCTGTTTCATGATCAAGGCCGCGCCGCAAAAGGGCCGGTTCAAGATAGAGCATGCGATACTGTAACCCGTCATCGGTGCCAGCGCCGCCATCATGTAATTCGTCGGGATGCAAAACAATGACGTTGCCCGGATTGCTGGCGCGATATTCTCCACGATAATTAAACGTCTGAACACCGCGCATCGTAATGCCAAGCGCATAGGTGTCATGGCGGTGTGGGGAAAACATATTGCCAAAGAACTGTGCTTCGATGCGTTCAATCCCGGGGGTGGCAGGGGCCGCAATGAACCGTTCACGCGTTTTGCACAAACGTTCAATACCGGGTTCACCGTCCTGTTCTATTGCTTCTGTCATGACCTGATAACCCAACCGGATGGAGGACGCATATGTTCGAGACCAAAGTGGCGCTGGTGTTGCGCGATGATTTGCAGATGTGGCAGTCACTGAATGTGACGGCCTTTCTGATGAGCGGCATTGTCGCCCAAACACCTGACATCATCGGCGAACCCTATGTCGATGCGAAGAACAATCTTTACAACCCGCTGTCACGTCAGCCGGCCATCGTTCTGGCGGCGGATGCGCAAACCATTGCGAAAATTCATCAACGCGCCATAAACCGTGGCATTCGGGCATCTGCCTATATCGAAGAAATGTTTGCCACCGGCCATGATGGCGCCAACCGGGATGTTTTTGCCAGACTGGCCCCCGATGACGCCCAGTTTGTGGGTATTGGCATTCATGCCGACAAACGCATTGTTGATAAAATCACCAAGGGGGCAAAGATGCATCCCTAAGATGTTCTTGGGTGTGGGTATCGACAGGTTAGCGCGGTTCTGTATGCCAGGCATTTTTCAAATGTTCGATCCGGTAGCATTTGCCAATAATCATCAGATCAAGACGCAAATCACCCTGATGGCCAATGTGCCCGGCATAGGATTCAAGCGCACGTGCAATGCGGTTTTGCTGTTGCGGGCGGATGGCCAGAAGGGCATCGGCGCGATTGGTGCGGTTTTTAACCTCGATCGCGGCGATCAGGTTTGCGCGCTTGGCGATGATGTCAATTTCGCCAAGCGGGCTGCGATACCGGGTGGCAAGAATGCGATATCCCTTAAGACGCAACCAAAATCCACACAGGGTTTCTGCCCGACGTCCGGCCTTTTCTGCCCGTTTGCGTTTTGATTTATCACTGGGTGCTGGGGGGCGAGAACGCGACGGGGCCATGGCTTAGTCGTCCGATGGTTTGGCAAGTGCGAGCGCACGATTATAAAGGTCGCGTTTTTTAAGCCCGGTTTCCTTGGCAAGGATATCGGCCGCATCCTTGGTGCGGTGGGTTTTGATCAGGTCGGAAAGTCGGGCGTCGATGTCTTCGGGGCTTGGTTCGTTGCCAGTTTCATCGGCGGGGCCGACAATGACCACAACCTCGCCCTTGGGCGCACCTTGTTCGGCGTAATGGGCGGCCAATTCATCAAGTGTGCCGTTGCGGACCTCTTCGAACATCTTGGTCAGTTCGCGGGTGACCGCGGCTTCGCGTGTACCACCAAGCATTTCAGCCATATCAACCAGACTGGCGGCAAGACGTTTGGGGCTTTCAAGGAAAATCAGACTGCCGGGGATCGGGGCAAAGCGCGCCAGTTCCTTTTTACGCGCCATGGTTTTGGGCGGCAGGAAGCCAGCATAAAAGAAATGATCGCTGGGCAGACCCGACAGGATCAGGGCGACAATCGGCGAGGAAGCGCCCGGTGCTGCGGTAACGTTAAAGCCTTCGGCCTTACAATCGCGCACAAGTTTATAGCCCGGATCATTGATCAGCGGCGTGCCCGCATCGGAAATCAGCGCAAGTCCCTGACCCTTGCCAAGCCGGTCCATGATTTCCGGACGTAATTTGGCGGCGTTATGTTCGTGATAGGCAATGCGTTTGGTTTTTACCCCATAGCGCGACAGCAATTTTCCCGATGTGCGGGTGTCTTCGCACAGGATAATATCGGCGCGTTTGAGGATATCGAGTGCGCGGAACGTAATATCGCCCAAATTTCCGATTGGAGTAGCAACAAGATAAAGACCAGATGAAAGTGGTAAATGGCTTTCATCATGTTTACTTGATCGGTCGCCCGCATTACCCTGCGTGCGAAACGAGTTATCGGGAGGTGAGAGTGGATTCTCCGAAACGTCATCCGGGGCAAAATCAGGCGCCGCGTCGTCAGGCGTTGAAGAATTTTGATCGGGATTCGGCTTGGTGCCGTGTCGTGTGCCGGACGGCATCTGTGTTTGTCCTCTCTATCGGGCTAGCCGCATGTAGTGCGACCACGAGTATCACGGACCTGTTTGGCATGCAACGAGACGGGGCACCGGTGGAAACCGCCAACGACCCCGGCGCGAATGCGACCCGTGCACCGGATCAGGGATTGATCCCGGATGCCAATCCGTGGACAAACGATGCCGCCTTACCAGAAGGGGTAGGCGAAGAAATCCCGACATTGTTTAATGATGAGGCTGCAACATCGGAAAAACGTGTTGCGTTGTTATTACCACTGTCAGGGCAGAATGCCGCCCTTGGCCGTGCGATGCGCCATGCGGCCGAACTGGCAATGTTTGATATCGCCGCGGATGATTTCATCCTGATGCCGATTGATACCGCCGGGACCTATCAGGGTGGGCAGAATGCCGCGCGTCAGGCGATTAACGCCGGTGCCAAGATGATCCTTGGTCCGCTGTTTTCCGAATCGGTAAGCGGTGCCAGCGAAGTTGCCAAATCGGCCAATGTGCCGGTGGTGGCCTTTTCCAACAACCGTCGGGTTGCGGAAAATGGTGTATGGGTCAACGGTCTGATCCCTGAAGACCAGATTGCGCGTGCGGTGGGTTATGCCACAACGCAGGGCAAATATCGTTTTGCCGCCCTGTTGCCGCAAAATGACTACGGTCGTCAGATTGCCGGTGCCTTGCAAAGTGTCGTGTCGCGCGTTGGCGGTACACTTGGCCGGGTTGCCTTCTATCAGCCGGGGTCCGAAGGCCTTCAGCAAACCATCCGCGATTTTGCAAATTATGACGCACGGCGGGCGAATTTGCGGGCGCGCAAGGCACAGTTGAATGCCGAAGGCGGGACCGCAGCCAAACGTGCACTGCGGCGTCTTGAAGGTGTCGATACCCTTGGTGAGCTTGATTTTGATGCCTTGATCCTGCCAGCAACCGGTGGGGACTTGCGTCAGGTATCAGCCCTTTTGGCCTATTTCGATATTGACCCGTCGGTGGTGCAATTCATCGGGACATTTGGCTGGAACGATCCGGGACTGTTTACCGAACCAGCCCTTAAAGGCGGAATTTTTGCCGCCCCGAACCCGGAAAACTGGGAACTGTTTGCGGATCGGTTTGCGCGGACCTTTGGCGATCAGCCGCCGCGTATTTCAAGTCTGGCCTATGACAGTACCGCTTTGGCGGCCTTGATGGCGCGTGATGAAAACAATATGTCCGAGGCGGCGTTGACCAACACCAGCGGATTTGTCGGTGTGGATGGTGTTTTCCGCCTGACCCCAGACGGTCGGTCTGAGCGGGGGTATGCCATCATGCAAATCGGGCCAGAGGGGGCAAAGGTCATCGCGCCGGCCCCGGCCAGCTTTGATCAGGTATTCTGATTTGATCGGGTAAAACCGTATCGACAGTATGACGCAAAACGCCTGCCGGGTTATGCCCCGGCGGGCGTTTTGTCTTTGAAATTGCACAGATCATTAACAATGCAGTCGCCGCAGCGCGGTTTGCGCGCTTTGCAGATATAGCGTCCATGCAGGATCAGCCAGTGATGGGCATGGGTCATAAAGCGCGACGGCACCTTTTTCATCAGTCCCTTTTCTACAGCCAGAACCGTCTTGCCATTGGCCATGCCCGTACGATTGCCCAGACGGAAAATATGGGTGTCAACCGCCATGGTATGTTCGCCCCAGGCAATATTGCGCACCACATTGGCAGTTTTACGACCCACACCGGGCAGTTCTTCAAGCGCGTCCTGATCGTTGGGCACGATGCCATTATGTTTCTCGACCAGAATTTTGGCCGCGGCCATGACGTTCTTGGCCTTGCCGCGATACAGACCAATGGTTTTGATATGACTGATCAGGGCTTCTTCGCCCAGATCAAGCATGTCTTGCGGGGTTTCAACGATCTGAAACAGCTTCTTGGTGGCTTTGTTCACCCCGATGTCGGTCGCCTGTGCTGATAGGGCCACAGCAACCAGAAGCGTATAGGGATTGGTGTAATCCAGCTCCCCCTTGGGTTCCGGGTCGGCATCAGACAGACGCTGGAAAAAGGCGTCAATCGCGGCTTTGTTCATCGGGCGGGCCATGGCAGAGAACTCTTTCTTGGTGCCGCATTTTTGCGGTCGATTTAGGGTCAGGACCCATTAATTTGTTTGGAATGGTCAATCAGGTTTGTGCGGATATACGAAGCAAAAGTGCAGGAAGATATTTATCTTTCAAGGTTTTGCGACAAAGTAGCCCGTGCAAATCCGATTGATCCGAAGGACAGTCGTTATATTTGCGAACTCCCACGTCAAATCCCTTGTTCGGGATACCAACCCGCACGGCGGGCTTTTCCTTGGATTTCACAAATATAACGACTGCCATTCCAATCAAATTAATGGGTCCTGACCCTAGGGAACAGCATCTTGTTGAAATGCCGGTTCCGTGATCCGATCTCTTGATCTGCTATTATATAAACGTGCAGGTTCAAAAAATCGAATTCTGATTGCAACCCGGTCAAGGCCGGGCGCAAAATCGCCGCGTACAAGACGACCACGATCAGAGGGATATATAGTGCCCGCCGTACCGCGCAGTTCGAAACCGATCTTCAGCATTGCCCTGAGGCCGCCGCGTTCCCTGTCACGGCGCGGGGCGCGCAATGTTGTTTTCCTGCTGGCGGGGGCGACAACGACGATTGGCTTGATCTTTTGGTCGGTGGGGGCGTGGCCGGTGATCGGCTTTTTGGGTGTTGATGTGATTTTCCTCGCCCTGGCATTTCATTTCAGTTTCAGGGCCGCGCGCCAAGAAGAACGGATTGAGTTGCATCCGGGGAATTTACGGGTGACACGAATCCCGGTGCGTGGCCGACGCCAGCAATATGATTTTCAGCCATATTGGCTGCGCGTTGTTCTTGAACGAGGCGAAGACGCGCAGTGCAGTCTTTTTTTGCAAACACATGGCAAAAGTCTGGAAATTGCCGGTTTTCTCGGGCCCGATGAAAAGGCCGATCTGGCCTCGCGACTTGAAGACGTGTTGCGTAAAAACCGTTGCTATCCGGCGCAAAACCCTGCCTGAGAAATTAGATTTGCGCGTTTTGCAACCCGGTTATGACCGATTTGAAAAGCGCGAATTTCAAGGATCAAAACCAGCGTTATGCGCCAATTTCGCGTCCCGGATCGGGTCAAAATGCCCGTCATAGGATGAAAATAGGTGTTTGATTGCCAAAATCACCCAAGATTCCCTGTTTTGACCGCTTGCGACTTTGTGGGGACTTTCATATATAGGTGCGCGGGGTAACGAAGAACCCCCAGAAAAATTACGTGTATTAACACCATTGGTCCCAGGAGGTCCTGCGCGGCGCTTCATAGCGAAGGCTGCGGGACGGACCGGCCGCTAAAAGAGGAACTTACTATGGGCAAAATTATTGGTATCGATCTTGGCACCACAAACTCATGCGTTGCAGTCATGGACGGCAAAGAAGCCCGCGTGATTGAAAACAGTGAAGGTGCCCGTACCACGCCATCAATGGTCGCATTCACCGATGACGATGAACGTCTTGTCGGTCAGCCTGCAAAACGTCAGGCTGTGACCAACCCGGAAAACACCCTGTTTGCGATCAAGCGTCTGATCGGCCGTCGTTACAGCGACGCTGAAGTCGAAAAAGACAAGGATCTGGTGCCGTACAAAATTATTGCCGGCGAAAACGGTGATGCATGGGTTGAAGTCAATGGCGAGAAAATGGCCCCGAGCCAGATCGCAGCCATGGTACTTCAGAAAATGAAGGAAACCGCAGAAGGCCATCTTGGCGAGCCGGTGACCGAAGCCGTGATTACTGTACCTGCGTATTTCAACGATTCGCAGCGTCAGGCAACCAAAGACGCCGGTAAAATCGCCGGTCTTGATGTTAAACGTATCATCAACGAGCCGACGGCAGCTGCCTTGGCCTATGGCCTGGATAAAAAAGAAGCTGGCACTGTGGTTGTTTATGACCTTGGTGGCGGTACTTTTGACGTGTCGGTTTTGGAAATCGGCGATGGTGTTTTCGAAGTTAAATCAACCAACGGCGATACCTTCCTTGGTGGTGAAGATTTCGACAAACAGATCATTGATTACCTTGCTGACGAGTTCAAAAAAGAACAGCAGATCGATCTTCGTAAAGACCGTCTGGCCCTGCAGCGTCTGAAAGAAGCCGCTGAAAAAGCCAAGATCGAGCTTTCCTCGTCGATGCAGACAGATGTGAACCTTCCGTTCATCACCGCAGACGCATCGGGTCCGAAGCACCTGAACATCAAACTGTCGCGTGCGAAGCTTGAAGGTCTGGTTGGCGATCTGATCGAACGCACCATGACGCCGTGTAAAGCCGCATTGAAAGATGCCGGCATCACCGCAGGCGAAATTGATGACGTGATCCTGGTTGGCGGCATGACCCGTATGCCGAAAGTTCAGGAACGCGTAAAAGAATTCTTTGGCCGTGAGCCGCACAAAGGTGTGAACCCGGACGAAGTTGTTGCACTTGGTGCGGCCATTCAGGGTGGTGTCTTGCAGGGTGACGTTAAAGACGTCCTGCTGCTTGATGTTACTCCGCTGTCGCTGGGTATTGAGACTCTTGGTGGTGTCTTCACCCGTTTGATCGACCGTAACACCACGATCCCGACCCGCAAGTCGCAGACTTTCTCGACCGCTGAAGACAATCAGACGGCCGTGACCATCCGCGTCTTCCAGGGCGAACGTGAAATGGCGGCTGATAACAAGATGCTTGGCCAGTTTGATCTGGTTGGTATCCCGCCGGCACCGCGCGGTGTTCCGCAGATCGAAGTGACTTTTGACATTGATGCCAACGGTATCGTCAACGTGTCTGCCAAAGATAAGGCAACCAACAAGGAACAGCAGATCCGCATTCAGGCATCTGGTGGTCTTGGCGATGACGAAATCGAAAAAATGGTCAAAGACGCGGAAAGCAATGCCGAGTCTGATAAACAGCGTAAGGCACTTGTTGAAGCCCGTAACCAGGCCGAAGCCGTTATTCACGCGACCGAGAAAAACCTGACCGAGCATGGCGACAAGGTTGACGATGCAACCAAGTCAGAAATCGAAAACGCCCTGTCGGCTTTGAAAGAAGCCAAGGACGGTGAAGATGCCGATGCGATCACCGCAAAGGTCAACGAACTTCAGCAGGCTGCGATGAAACTTGGCGAAGCCATGTATCAGGCCCAGCAGGCAGAAGACGGTGGCGCAGAAGGTGACGCTGCGGATGCAGGTGCGTCAGCACAGGCTGATGACGGTGTTGTTGATGCCGACTTCGAAGAAGTCGACGACAACAAAAAAGATAAATAAGACGACCGCAGAGGTCGTCTTTAACGACGCCCTGTAAATAAAAATCGGGCCGTTCCGGACGCAGAAACTGCTGGGACGGCCCGACCGTATTTCGGAGTTACAGATGGCGAAAGAAGATTACTACGAGCTGTTGGGTGTCAGTAAAGACGCCAGCGCGGCCGAGCTCAAAAGCGCCTATCGCAAGCAGGCCATGAAATTCCACCCGGATAAAAATCCGGGCAATACCGAAGCCGAAGTTAAATTCAAGCAGGTCAACGAAGCTTACGAAATCCTCAAGGATGACGAAAAGCGCGCGGCCTATGATCGTTTTGGTCATGCTGCCTTTGAACAGGGTGGTCCCGGTGGGGGCGGCTTTGGAGGTGGTGGCTTTGGCGGCGGCGGTTTCGGTGGCGGCGGATTTTCCGACGTCTTCGACGAAATCTTTGGCGCCATGGGTGGCGGTGGTCGCCGTGGTGGCGGTGGATCGTCACGCGGTGCTGACCTGCGCTACAACATGGCGATCACGCTCGAAGAAGCCTTCGACGGTAAGAAAGCCGAAATCACCATTCCGGGATCGGTTTCGTGTGAAGAATGTGACGGTACCGGTGCAGAAGCCGGTTCCCAGCCTGTGACCTGCCCGACCTGTAATGGCCACGGTAAAGTCCGTGCCCAGCAAGGGTTCTTTACCATTGAACGCACCTGCCCGAGCTGCCATGGCAAGGGCAAGATCGTTAAAAATCCGTGCAAATCGTGCCACGGGGTCGGTCGCGTTGAAAAGGAAAAGACCCTGCAGGTCACGATCCCGCAAGGGGTTGAGGACGGCACACGCATTCGCCTTTCAAGCGAAGGTGAGGCCGGGACCAATGGGGCACCAGCGGGTGATCTTTATATCTTCCTTGATATTGCGCATCACCGGTTCTTCCAGCGTGAAGGGGCCAACCTGTATTGCCGGATTCCGATCCCGATGGGCAAGGCTGCCCTTGGGGGTACCATAGAGGTGCCGACCATTGAAGGCACGCGCACCCGGATCAACATTCCTGCCGGGACCCAGTCGGGTCAGCAGCTTCGGCTGCGGGGCAAGGGCATGACCATCCTGCGCTCACAGGCGCGCGGGGACATGTTTGTTGAAATCAGTGTCGAAACGCCGGTCAATTTGACCGACCGCCAGAAAGAACTTTTGGAAGAATTCGACGAGATTTCGCGTGCAGAAGGCTCCAGCCCGGAAAGCGAAGGCTTCTTTTCCAAGATGAAAGAAATCTGGAAAGACCTGACCGATTAGGCACCATGCAATATCGTTCCGGTTTTGGAACGAAAAAGGATTTAACCCCACTCTGTTATGCGGAGTGGGGTTTTTCTTTGGCCGGATGGCTTGGCCAAGGGTGGCTTTTGACGAAATCAATAAAGGTCCTCAAGGGTGTCGGGACAAGCCGACGCCCCGGATAATACAGTTTGGGCCCCGGAAACCGCGGCCACCAGTCCGACAGCACCGGGACGAGTGCTCCGCTGTCAAAATAGGGCTGGAGCCAGTCTTCAAACAGATAAAGGATGCCTGTGCCCTGACAAGCGGCCACAGTCGCAAGGTCGGTCCCGCCGCCCGGCCGGACAAGCAACGGACCGGTCGGGTTGAGTTCGATGGTTTCATCCCCGCGTTCAAATTCCCACGGATGTAGTGCCCCGCTGGCAAAGCGGCCACGCAGGCAGGCATGGTCCAGAAGGTCACGGGGATGTTCGGGTATGCCGTGCTGTTTTAGATATCCGGGCGATGCGGCAGCGGCAAAACGCTGGCTGCGCGGGCCAATCGGAATGGCGATCATGTCCTGTTCAAGGCTTTCATCATACCGGATGCCGGCATCGCATCCTTCGGCCAGAACGTCGACAAAGCTCTCTTCGGTGATGATTTCGACCCGGATACCGGGATAGGCGGCCAGAAAGGCCGGGATGATATCGGGCAGGACAAGACGGGCGGCACTGACCGGGACATTCAGCTTAAGGGTCCCGACCGGCCGGTCCCGATAGCTGTTAACGACATCAAGTGCGAGTTCCATTTCATCAAGTGCTGGGGAAAGCCGTTGCAACAGTCCTTCTCCGGCCTCGGTCAGGGCGACACTGCGCGTGCTGCGGTTAAACAGCCGCACGCCAAGTTGCGATTCAAGGCGGCGAACCTGATCGCTTAAGCGCGATGCGCTGCCGTTGCTCAGGCGGGCACCTTCGCGAAAACCCCCGGCGCGCGCGACCGTGACAAAGGCGGTGATGGTGGCCAGATCCAGTTTCATTGTTCCAAATTCCGTACAGCTTGTATCAATTGTAGCGGATTGTTGATCACGGGAATAGGCGTTAGCGTCCTGTCAGACAGAAATCCTGATAGGAAGGAGAATTCCCATGACCATGATCGAACAGGCAGGAACATTTACGATTGGTGATTTGACGGTGAACCGCATGGGCTATGGCGCGATGCAGTTGGCTGGGCCGGGGGTGTTTGGCCCGCCAAAGGACCGGAATGAGGCGATTGCGGTTTTACATGCCGCCCGCGAAGCCGGGGTCAATCACATCGATACCAGCGACTTTTACGGGCCGCACATCACCAACCAACTGATCAAGGAAGCGCTTCATCCTTATCAGGATGATTTGGTGATTGTGACCAAGATCGCGGCAAAACGCGGCGATGATGGTGCTTGGTTGCCAGCCCTGTCGCCCGAGGAACTGACATCGGCGGTGCATGACAATTTGCGCAATCTTGGGGTTGAGGCGATTGATGTTGTCAATTTCAGGTCCATGCACGGGCTTCATGGCCCGGCGGAAGGATCGATAGAACAACAGGTGACCGTGCTTGCCGAGTTACAGCGCAAGGGTTTGATCAAGCATATCGGTCTGTCAAACGTCACACCGACCCAGGTTGCCGAAGGGCGCAAGATTTGCGACATCGCCTGTGTCCAGAATCAGTACAACCTTGCCCATCGCGATGACGACGGTTTGATTGACGATCTGGCGGCGGATGGCATTCCCTATGTACCGTTTTTCCCGCTTGGGGGCTTTTCGCCATTGCAGTCAGAAACCTTGTCACAGGTTGCCAAACGTCTTGAGGCATCGCCGATGCAGGTCGCGCTTGCGTGGTTATTACAGCGGTCCCCCAATATCCTGCTTATTCCGGGGACATCGTCGCGCGAACACTTGTCACAGAACCTTGCGGCGGCGGGTTTGACGATCCCGGCGGATGAGATTGCCGAGCTTAATGCGATTGCGGCACAGGCGGTGACATCAGCCTGAATGGGCTGATGCTGGTCTTTTGCGCATTTCCGATGATTTCATCGTGCGGCGGCATGTGATAAAGCAATCACACGTTTGAAATTACGGATCCTAGGAGACCGGAAATGAAAGTCGGGATTGTTGGTTGTGCTGGCCGGATGGGCCGGATGCTGGTGAATGAAACGGCCAAGACCAAGGGATGTGACGTTGGTGGTGGCACGGATCTTCCGGGCAGTTCATTCATTGGCAAGGACGTCACCTTGATTGCCGGTCTGGAAGAAAGTGGCGTTCTGGTTGGTGACGATCCCAAGGCACTGTTTGAAACCGTCGATGCGGTGATTGATTTCACCGCCCCGGCGGCCACCATGAAACATGCGAAACTGGCTTCTGAGACCGGTACCATCCTTGTGATTGGTACGACCGGCCTTTCCAATGATCAGAAAGACGAGTTGAAAGTTGCGGCGCAAAACGCCCCGATCATTTTTGCCCCGAACATGAGTGTCGGTGTCAATCTTGCCTTTGCACTGGTCGAAAAGGTGGCAGCGGTTCTTGATAAGGACGTGGCAGACATCGAAATCGTTGAAATGCATCATAAGCACAAGGTCGATGCGCCGTCGGGTACTGCCCTTGGCCTTGGTGAAGCCGCTGCCAAGGGGCGTGGTGTTGTGCTTGATGATGTGTCGGTGCGATCACGCGACGGGCATACAGGTGCGCGTGAAGATGGCACAATCGGCTTTGCCACCCTGCGTGGTGGGGATGTTGTCGGTGATCATACGGTTGTCTTTGCCTGCGAGGGTGAGCGCATCGAGATCACCCACAAGGCATCCTCACGCGAAGTGTTCGCCAAGGGGGCCGTGCGGGCAGCAAAATGGGCCGAAGGCAAGGCGCCGGGACTTTATTCCATGCGCGATGTCTTGGGGCTTTAAGCCTGACATCGGACGTGTCACAGCCGACTTTATACCGTGAGATGATTAACACCGGCCAGAGACATCAGGCCGGTGTTTTTATTGGCTATCGACGGCTTTGGTTTCTGGCCGCAAAGGCATTATGTTGGCAACCTCATCGGGGATGCATGCGGGGGGCATGCAGCTTAACCGGTCAAGACCCTTGTTAAAGGCATCACGTTGCCTAAGGCCCTGTGATGAGGGCGGGAATCCGACATGCAATGTTTGTTCGATCACCAGATGCGGGTTGTAGATGACAAGGTTTTCCGCATCGCGAAGGCCGGGATTATTCTGAAGAAGGTAGCGGGCAACATTGTGATCAATCACGGCCACTTCGACATGGCCGGTAATGAGTTGGCGCAGAAGAGTTTCATCGTCGCGCATACCAAAGGAATTCATGCTGGTACTTTCGAGCATGGCGACCAAGTGTGATTCATAGCCATAGCCCTTGACATAGCCGACGGCATATTCTTTGAGGTCGCTAAGGTTTTCCCAAGAAAATTCAGTTGAACGCAAATGTACAAAGCCGAGCGGACTGGTGCCGATTGGTTCGGAAAACAGGAACTGACGACGCCGTTCAGGGGTGTCATAAAGCGGAAATATGGCTTCAAACCCGCGATTGTTCAGGATGTTTAAAAGTGCGCGCTTCCAAGGATAGACTTCAATTGTGTGGTCGATATCGACCTGATCAAAGGCTGCGGTTACCACACGCGATAGAAGTCCACCATCCGGCAGATTGACAGTGCTATAGGGCGGCCAGTCCAGCGTGACGAGGTTAATAACCGGTTTTGTAAAATGCCCAAGGTTATCGGCGCGTACCGTTTGGATCGACACTATCAGCGCAACACACATGATCAAAGCACCCCACATAATCTTCTGGGCGATCAATCGGCGTTGCACCGGAACACGCATTGTTTCCTCCCTCTGCCCGCAGAAACCTATCCATAAGTGGTGATTCCGGTCAAGGTTCGAAAGGCTATTTTATTAGATTTATATTGTATTAATTGGTGTATTGTTCGTGTTTATAAACAATCACAGATGCTTAATAAGGATTATTTAATGTAGTGGTGCGACGGCAAGGCGCAGGACCAAGTGGCAAAAGAAAAACCTCGGCATTTTGACAGATGCCGAGGTTTTAAATGATCGAGGGGGATGATCTAATGCGCATCCGCCCAGCTATCGCCAATGCCCGCATCGACTATCAGCGGGACCGACAGATGGGCGGCATTTTCCATGACATCACGGATGATTTTGATGGCTTTTTCGGCCTCGTCTTCCGGGGCTTCAAAGATCAATTCATCGTGGACCTGCAACAGCATCCGGGTTTTAAGGCCCGCATCAACCAAAGCACCGGGAACCGCGATCATCGCGCGTTTGATGATATCGGCCGCACCGCCCTGAATAGGGGCGTTGATGGCTGCACGCTCGCCAAAGCTTCGGCGCATGCCATTTTTATCGTTGATGCCATTGATATGGATGTTGCGGCCAAACAAGGTGCGGACATGGCCATGTTTTTTGGCAAATTCCTTGGCCTGATCCATGTAATCGCGAATGCCGGGGTAAATTTCGAAATAGGCTTCGATGAAGGCCTTGGCTTCTTTTTGTCCAATGCCGAGCTGATTGGCCAGACCAAAGGCAGATATGCCATAGATGATGCCAAAGTTAATTGCCTTGGCCTTACGGCGCACCATCGGGTCCATGCCTTCAATCGGGACACCAAACACCTTTGATGCGGTCGCAGCGTGGATATCTTCGCCATTTTTGAACGCTTCGCGGAGCGCATCAATTTCGGCAACATGGGCCAGAAGACGCAGCTCGATTTGCGAATAGTCGGCAGAAATAAGCTTACAGCCCTTATCGGCGACAAAGGCGGTGCGGATTTTGCGGCCTTCTTCGCTGCGGATCGGGATGTTTTGCAGGTTCGGATCGTTTGACGACAATCGGCCGGTATTCACATTGGTTTGACCGTAACTTGTATGAACGCGCCCGGTCAGCGGGTTAACGTGGTGGGCCAGCGCATCGGTGTAAGTACTTTTAAGTTTTGATAGTTGGCGCCATTCCAAAATCTTTGTTGGCAGGTCATGGCCCAAGGCAGCCAATCCTTCAAGAACGTCAGCACCGGTTTGCCATGCGCCGGTTTTGGTTTTTTTGCCGCCAGGCAGGCTCATTTTATCAAACAGAATTTCGCCAAGCTGCTTGGGACTGCCAAGGTTGAACGGTTCACCGGCCATTTCATGGATGGTTTTTTCGAGTATCGCCATGCGTTTGGCAAAGTCATCCGACAGGTTTTTAAGGATGTCGGTATCAACCTTAACCCCCAACCGTTCCATTTTGGCCAAGACCGGCACCAATGGGCGGTCCAGCGTTTCATAGACGCTTGCCATATGTTCCTGAGCAATGCGGGGTTTGAGCAACCGATGCAGGCGAAGGGTGATATCGGCATCCTCGGCGGCATAGTCCAGCGCCTTATCAAGCGGGACCTGATCAAAGGTGATCTGGGTTTTGCCCGACCCGCAAACCTCCGAGAACTTTATTGGCTGGTAATCAAGATGCAGGTCAGCCAGTTCGTCCATGCCATGTCCGTGGCTGGTGCCATCAAGGACATAGGACAGGACCATGGTGTCATCCATCGGGGCGACATCAATGCCATGACGCGACAGAACAATCATATCGTATTTCAGGTTTTGACCGATTTTCAGAACACCGCTGTCCTGCAACAACGGTTTGATCAGCTCAATGGCGCGATCAAGCGCGATTTGTTTGGGGATGTCGGCCTTTGCAGGGGTTTCTTCGGCATCGCCAAAATCAAAGCCACCCTGTGTGCCTTTGGCTTCGCTGTTTTCAGCACTCTTGCCGTGCCCCAGCGGGATGTAACAGCCATTTCCTGGCTCGGTCGAAAGTGAAATGCCAACCAGTTTGGCCTGATGGGCATCAAGGGACGTGGTTTCGGTATCGACCGCAACTGTCCCGGCATATTCGGCCTTTGCAATCCAGTGCTTTAGACGTTCTTCATCCTGCACAAGTTCATATTCGGCCTTTTCGACGTTGATTTTATTGACACCGACACCGGGCTGGATCGGGCTTTCAAATTCAATATCGCCGCCAAATTTTGCTTTTACTTTAGAAAGCAGTGATTTAAAGCCGTGACTTGCGATAAAGCTTAAAAGAACTTCTGCGTCGGGTTCTTTTAATTCAAACTCACTGATCTGCTCAACCACCGGAACGTCGGTTTTCAGGGTGACCAGACGTCGCGAAATACGGGCCAGTTCGGCATTCTCAATCAGTTTTTCGCGGCGCTTGGGCTGTTTGATTTCGCCTGCGCGCTCCAGTAGAGAATCAAGATCACCATATTCATCAATAAGTTGGGATGCGGTCTTAATGCCAATGCCCGGAACACCGGGGACGTTATCGACAGAATCACCAGCAAGTGCCTGAATATCGATGACTTTGTTTGGAGAAACACCAAACTTCTCCATCACCTCGGCAGCACCAATGGTGCGATTCTTCATCGCATCAAACATTTGCACCCGGTCGGTGACAAGCTGCATCAAATCCTTGTCCGAAGATACGATAATGACGTCAGAACCTTCGGCTTCGGCCTGACGGGCATAGGTCGCGATCAGGTCGTCGGCCTCATATCCTTCGAGCTCGATCGACGGCAGGTTGAACGCCCGGGTCGCATCGCGGATCAGGCCAAACTGCGGCACCAGTTCTTCGGGCGCTGGTGGGCGGTGTGCCTTATATTCGGGATAGAAATCATTGCGGAACGTCTTGCCCTTGGGATCAAAAATGACCGCCATATGGTCGGGCTTGGTGTCTTCGCGCAGTTTCATCAGCATGGTACAGAAACCATACACCGCGTTCACCGGTGTGCCGTCCGGACTGGTCATCGGCGGCAGGGCATGGAAAGCGCGGAAAATAAAGCCGGAACCGTCAACCAGCACGACGCGGCGCGGTTTTTGTCCGCTGGACGTCTTGGTGTCGGATGGGGCGGAATCTGTCATGCGTCTCTTGCTCTTATGTTCGAGGATAATGTTGGCCCGCAGAATGCCCGATCCGTGTCGGTAAGTCGAGGGCGCGGTGCCGCCCACGATCAAAAACCGCGCCTGTCTCCTGACAAAAACGGGTGGCAAAGTGTCGGCCTTTGACGCTGGCTTGATGTATATTTCGATATCAAAACAAATAAGCTAAATACCGGGAGCTGGACGATTTTTGGCGGACGGTCTGTTTGTGCTTATCGTTCTGCTGCGGTGTTGCTATGGTGATGCGATAACTTCATCCCAAGGGACATGGGAGATCCGGTTCGTGGCCCGGAAAACAAGCAAGCCGGAATTTAGCCCAAAGGGCATCGGCGTTGAAACTGCAGGTCCGGTACGTGAGCTTTCAGATGATATGAGGCTCTCAACCCGGCAAGGCAAAAAGAAGCAGGGTGATCGTCGCGGGGTAGCTGCGAACGATACAGGATGGCGCCGATTTTTTAGCGTCAGTGCATGGCTGCGTTTTGTCCTGACTTTTGGTAGTTTTGGGTTGGTTCTGCATGGCTTGTTCATTGTCTTTGGCGTGTATGAACGCAATGAACGCCTTGCAAACTTTGATCACTTTGTCTTGCTGATCAAACTCGTGGTGTTTGTCGCGTTGATGTATCTGTTTTACGCCATGCTGATGCATTACGGGCCCATTCGGCACAAGGTTCGGGGCATTTTCTTTTTGGCGCTTGCCCCGGTGGCCGCCCTTTGCATTTTTATGATCTATGGCGGTGGTGCGCTTTTTGGCAGCTTCATCCCGGTTTTACAGTTCCTGATCCTGACGGTCGGGGTTGGTGGATTTTTGCTGTATGTTCTTGGCTACACATGGATAACCGGACGTAAGGTGCGCCGTGAAACGGTAAAATATGGCGATTTCACACCGGCAGGCGACCCAATAGGCTCGGCGGGTCATGGTAACCTGCCGCCCGGTGTGCGACAGGATCGCCGCAAAGTTCACAAAGCAGGCAACCTGCGGCTGCGCAGTACCGATGGCCGTGGTGATGCAACGGGCGGGGGATCTGGAAACGGCAATGGTGGCAAGGTCCGTTTGCCGGAAATCTAACGCATTCTGAACCATGAGCAGCGGAGGGCCTTTATGCGCCGCGACTTGATTTTTATCCACAGTGCAGGAAAACAGGGCGGAGATGACGGCAGTAGCCGGTTTCTGGCCCGGCTTGAAGCCGCGCTGGACGGCCTGTTTCGCATTGTCGCACCAGAAATGCCGACACCGGAGTGCCCCGACGTTGAACTATGGCTACGCGAAATCGACCGTTTGGTTTCCAACAGCAAGTCTGATGCCCGACCAGGGGCGGTGCTTGCCGGTCATTCGTTTGGTGGGTCAACGATTTTGCAATATCTCGGGCGGAATCGTGAAATATACCGTGATGATAACTGGTTATCGGCGGCTTTTAGCATTTCAGCACCGTTTTGGGGCCTAAAAGACTGGGAAGTGACGGATTTTGCCTTGTCTGCGCCAGAAATTGCCGCATTACAGGGTCTAAAAGACCTGTATTTCTGTCATAGTGCGGATGATCGCATCGTGCCGCCGGAACATCAGGACGCTTACGCTGATCATTTTCCCCATGCGGGCTGCATCCGGCTTAGATCAGCCGGGCACTTGTTGTCAGACGGGGATGCTGACGATCTGATTGAAAAGATCGCCGCATTCGCCTGATCAGGAATGATTTTCCAGAACGACACCGGCCAGATACAGCGACCCAAGGATTAAAATCCGCGATGGTGCCGGGATTTCTGTCAGCAAAACCTCAACCGCCTGTTTGAGGTCGCTACAAGCGTGGCTTTTGGTAATGCCGCAATCGCGCCCGGCGTTTTGCAGGGTGATCGCATCATGCGCCTCATGATCGCCGGGGATAACAATTCCCGCCAAGGCCGATACATGGGGTGCCAGTGGTGCCAGAAAGGCAACAGGGTCGCGGTTATCAAGCATACCGACAAGCACAAGCGTATCGCCCTTTGGCTGCTGTGACAGCCATTCAGAGATCACCTCGGCGGCGGCGATATTATGGCCGCCATCAAGGATAAGCTCACAATTTTCCGGCAGGGCGTCGATCAGCGGACCTTTTTTAAGGCGCTGCAAGCGTGCGGGCCAGTGCGCTGTCCGCAATCCATTGGCCAGAACATCCACATCCATGCCGTTACAGCCGGGGATATTTGCCTTGCGCACCGCGGCAATCGCCGTGGCGGCGTTGACATATTGATGCCGACCGGGAAGGGCAGGCCGTGGCAGGTTTAATGTGTCGCGCCCGATGCGCAGCGTAAAACCATCAGCCGTTTCGTCAACGACGTCAAAATCATTGAAAATGGTCGCGTTGATCGTATTGGCGTGACGGGTCAGCGTGTCAAAAGCTTCGAGGGGTTGCGGGGCCAGAATGCTGATGACCCCCGGCTTCATGATCCCGGCCTTTTCAAAGGCAATTTTGGCAATCGTATCGCCAAGGAACCCCTGATGATCAAGCGAGATTGGCGTGATCACGGTTGCCGCAGGGGTATCAAGCACATTGGATGCGTCCACCCGTCCACCCAGTCCGGTTTCAAGGATCAGCACATCGCCGGGAATGCGCGCAAAGGCCAGAAATGCCGCAGCCTGCGCAATTTCAAAGAAGGTGATGGAATCGCCGCTATTAACGGTTTCGACTTCTTCGAGCAGGTCACAAAGCGCCTGTTCGGAAATCTGCGCACCGGCAACGACAATACGTTCGTGAAAACGCACAAGATGCGGGGATGTCGAGCAATGAACCCGAAGGCCTGCGGCCTCATAAATCGCGCGCAAATAAGCCTGGGTGGACCCCTTGCCGTTGGTGCCGGCCAAATGAATGACAGGCGGCAGACTCAGGTGCGGATTACCAAGCTTTTCAAGAAGCCCGGTAATCCGCCCGAGTGAAAGATCAATGACTTTCGGGTGCAACTGACCAAGGCGCGCAATGATTGCATCGCTTCGGGCAGTGTTACTTGTCTGCTTTGGCACCTTTGGTGTCCGGCTTTTTCTTGGCATCCTTGATCGGGACAATCGACGCACCGGGTTTGGTGCGGCGGATCATGTCAATCAGGCGGCCAAAGGTCGCGTTCAATTCGTTGCGCGGAACCACCATATCGACCATGCCATGGTCCAGCAGATATTCTGCCGTCTGGAAGTCATCGGGTAGTTTTTCGCGAATGGTGTTTTCAATTACACGCCGACCGGCAAAGCCGATCTGGGCACCCGGTTCGGCAACCTGAATGTCACCGAGCATGGCAAAGGATGCCGAAACACCCCCCGTGGTCGGATCGGTCAGCAGCACGAAATAGGGCAGGCCCTTTTCCTTGACCTTTTCAATCGCAGCCGTGGTGCGCGCCATCTGCATCAGGCTAAGGATGCCTTCTTGCATACGTGCACCGCCCGATGCCGGGACGATGATCAAAGCCGCATCCTGAACCGATGCCAGTTCGGCCGCGGCAACGATGCCCTCGCCAACCGCGATCCCCATCGACCCGCCCATAAAGGAGAAATCGAAAACGGCAATCACCGTCGCATGACCACCGACCTCACCATGGGCAACAGCCAGCGCATCCTTATAGGTTGCTTTGGCTTGGGCTGCTTTAAGGCGGTCAGTGTATTTTTTCTGATCGCGGAATTTCAGCGGATCAACCGGAACATTCGGCAGTTCGATGGTTTGGTATTTACCCCCATCAAACAGGAGTTCAAGACGGTTTTGCGCGGAAATCCGCATGTGATGCCCACAATGCTGGCAAACATGATTGTTCTTTGCCAGGTCACGGTGGAAAATCATCTGTTCGCATGATTTGCATTTGTGCCAAAGATTTTCGGGCACATCTGTCCGGCGAACAAGTTGTTGAATCTTGGGACGGACGAATTCAGTCAGCCACGACATATCGGATACTGATCCTTAGGTTCTGTCTATATCGGTTCTTTTACAAACGCACAGCGATTTGCTTATTTGCGTGCGTCCCGGACCCCGTTTGCCAGTTCGCGTACAAGGCCGGTAACCATAGAGGCGGTCTTATCGGTGGCCTTGCCGTTTTCGTCAAGACTTTCGGCAATTTTTGATACGATTGCCGAACCAACAACAGCTGCATCGGCCTGTCTTGCGACCTCGGCGGCCTGTGCGGCTGTCTTGATGCCAAACCCGACTGCGATCGGCAGTTTGGTATGACGACGCAGGCGTTCCATTGCTTCGATAATCTGCTCATTGCTTGCCGAACCGGCACCGGTTACCCCGGCCACCGACACATAGTAAACAAAGCCGGATGTATTCTGAACAAGTTTCGGCAAACGCTTGTCATCAGAGGTCGGCGTGGTCAGTCGAATGAACGATAGACCTTTTTCGACCGTTGGAACACAAAGCTCTGCGTCTTCTTCGGGTGGCAGATCAACAACGATCAGGCCATCAACCCCGGCATTGCGCGCATCTTCAAGGAATTCCGCCACGCCATAGATGTAGATCGGGTTGTAATAGCCCATCAGAATGATCGGCGTTTCGTGGTCCTGATCACGGAAACCACGCACCAGCGACAGTGTTTTGCGCATGTGCATGCCCGCTGCAAGTGCCCGGTTCGATGCTTCCTGAATGGCGGGACCATCGGCCATCGGATCGGTGAACGGCATGCCCAGTTCGATGATATCCGCCCCGGCTTCTGGCAGGGCTTTGAGGATATCAAACGAAGCTTCGGGGTCCGGGTCACCCGCCGTGATGAAGGTTACAAGACCGGCACGGCCTTCTTCCTTGAGCTTGGCAAAACGTTTTTCGATGCGGTCTTTGCCGCCAATGATTGCGTCGCTCACAGTTTAACTCCCAGTGCTTCAGCCACGGTAAAGATGTCTTTGTCACCTCGACCGCACAGATTGACGATGATGATTTTATCCTTGCTCATCGTCGGTGCGATTTTCATGACATGTGCCAGTGCATGGCTGGGTTCGAGTGCCGGGATGATGCCCTCACATTCAGAACACAGCTTGAAAGCAGCAAGGGCTTCCTTATCGGTAATCGCGACGTAATTGACACGCCCGATATCCTTAAGCCAGCTGTGTTCCGGGCCAATCCCCGGATAATCAAGGCCAGCCGAAATCGAGTCTGCCTCGGTGATCTGACCATCATCATCCATCAAAAGGTATGTGCGGTTGCCGTGCAAAACGCCCGGTGCGCCAGCCGTCAAGCTGGCGGCATGCTTGCCGGTGTGAACACCGTGACCAGCCGCCTCGACGCCAGTGATTTCGACATCCTTGTCATCGAGGAACGGGTGGAACAGCCCGATGGCGTTTGATCCACCCCCAATGGCGGCAACCAGAAGATCAGGCAGGCGACCTTCGGCTTCCATGATCTGTTCCTTGGCTTCGTTGCCGATCACACATTGGAAATCACGGACCAGTTCCGGATAGGGATGTGGGCCAGCCGCGGTGCCGATGATGTAAAACGTGTCTTCGACGTTGGTGACCCAGTCACGCAATGCTTCGTTCATCGCGTCTTTCAACGACCGCGAACCCGACTCGACCGGTTTGACCTCAGCCCCCAGAAGCTTCATGCGGAACACGTTGGGCGACTGACGTTCGATGTCTTTGGCCCCCATGTAAACCGTGCAGGGCAGACCAAAGCGCGCACAAACCGTGGCGGTTGCAACACCGTGCTGACCTGCACCGGTTTCGGCGATGATGCGGGTTTTGCCCATGCGCATGGCCAGAAGGATCTGACCAATACAGTTATTGATCTTGTGCGCGCCGGTATGGTTGAGCTCGTCACGCTTGAAATAGACCTTGGCCCCGCCAAGTTCTGCTGTCATGCGTTCGGCGAAATAAAGCGGGCTTGGACGGCCAACGTAATATTTCAGGTAATAATCGAGTTCCTTTTGGAACTCCGGGTCATTCTTGGCGTCCTTATAGGCCTGCTCAAGCTCAAGAATCAGTGGCATGAGCGTTTCGGCGACAAAACGGCCACCGTAATTACCAAAATGCCCGTCCGTATCAGGAAGGGTGCGGTAGCTGTTGGGCTTGGGCGATGAAGACGTCATAGAAATTCCCCGTGGATAGGCCGCAATTCCTGCGGCGTAGGCTGGTGACGACCGATTAATCCGCAAAGCGCTGACGAAATGTGTCGCGCTGGCTGGTTACAATACCCGCAAACGGGTGTCGCGGATTAATGGGCTGCGTGATCGGCCTGGGATTTGTCGAAGATATATTTTTTTGAGCAGTACGGGCAGACGATCTCGCCTTTTTCCTCAAGATTGAGGTAAACGGTCGGGTGGCCAAGGTGACCTTTTCCGCCGTCGCAGGCTACATTCAGAGTGCCGACTTTGATTTCTTCGGTGAGCTTCATATATCCAGTTCCAAGTTTTGTATGGCCATCGGGATTGGCCACGCGATGCGGTCAGCATTGACCCCGGTTTAACGGGGATGATACCGATTGCGCATATTCAATCAATACTTCCGCATGCTCATGGCGCTCCATGGTCTTAGCGCAAACAAGCGACGCGGAAAAGAGTGGAGATCACTGACACATGACTGCAATGCCCGACTATGCCATCGAAGTCGAAGGCTTGACCAAGGTCTATACGGGGTCAAACGGCGAAAAACTTGCCCTTGATGATGTTTCACTGAAAATTCCCCGCGGGTCTTTTTTCGCGCTTCTCGGACCAAATGGTGCCGGAAAGTCAACGTTTATCAACATCTTGGCCGGTCTTGTCACCAAGACAAACGGCACGGCGAAAATCTGGGGCCATGATATCGAGGCGGAAATGCGCGCGGCGCGTTGCGCGATCGGGATCGTGCCACAGGAACTAAATTTGGATGCATTTTTCACCCCGCGTCAGGCGATGGAATTGCAGGCTGGCCTCTATGGCGTGCCGAAACCGGAACGTCGCACCGATGAGATTCTTGCAGCCCTTGGTCTGGCAGACAAGGCAGACTCGTACTCAAGATCGCTTTCGGGCGGGATGCGTCGCCGTCTTTTGGTCGGTAAGGCGATGGTTCATACCCCACCGGTTCTGGTTCTTGATGAACCAACCGCCGGGGTCGACATCGAATTGCGTCAGCAGCTTTGGGCCTATGTCAAAGAACTGAACAACGCCGGTGTGACCATCGTTCTGACCACGCACTACCTTGAAGAAGCCGAAGAACTGTGTGACGAGATTGCGATCATCAATCAGGGCAAAGTCATTGCCCATGAAGATAAGCGTAGCCTGCTGCGCCGGATTGATCACAAAACCCTGATCCTGACGGTGAATAATGAACTCAATGCGGTTCCCGATGTGCTGGCCCCTTGGGGGGCGGAGCTTCGCTCGGACAACCAGATTGCGCTGCATTACCGCCCCAGCAACACCCAGATGACCGAAATCCTCGAAGCCATTCATGGTTCCGGTCTGGCGGTTAAGGATCTGTCGACCGAGGAAGGCGATCTTGAAGACATCTTCCTGATGCTGACCCGCGATAATAATGCCGCGCGGGCCGGTGCGGCGGCGTAGGCTGCCGCGCAGTACCAGAATATCAAGCGGTCCTTGTCCGTCATGATCGATATAAGAACCCCGCAATTTGTTGTGGGGTTCTTGTTTTTGGCTTTAACATGAATGTCTTGTCTGAAACCTTTTCCTTCGGAGTTTCTGTGTCCGTCACTCAATTATTCCGTCGGGTCTTCCGAAGGATTTCGGTGCGCTTTCTAGCATATTTGATGGTGCCGGGGGTGGTGCTGATGCTGTCAGCCTGCGCACCTTCTGTGCATTCCGCCGGGCCGCCAATTGCGCAAATTTCGTTTACCTCCGATAGTTTTCAGACAAGTGATGGAACCGGGCTTGCCCTGCAGTCATGGGGCGCACTTGATTACCCGTCTGCGGTGATCCTTGGCCTGCATGGCATGGGCGATTATGCCAATGCGTTTATGGAACTTGGTGACGCACTTGGACCGACCGGCATTGCGGTTTACGCGTTCGATCAGCGCGGATTTGGGCGTGGCCCGACGCGCCCGTTCTGGGCCGGAACACGCAGCATGGTTGATGATGCCAGTGACATGCTGATTTTGTTGCGGGCACGCTACCCCAATGTTCCGATTTATCTTATGGGCAATTCCATGGGCGGGGCGGTGGCGATTGTTACGGCGGCGACCCGACCCTCATTGATGGATGGGGTTGTGCTGGCCGCCCCGGCGGTCTGGGACCGGGCCACGATGCCGTGGTATCAAACTGTGCCGCTGAGTATGATGTCCTATAGCCTGCCGTGGTTGCCGATTACAGGTCAAGGGCTTGATATTTGGCCGTCCGATAATATTGAAATGCTGCGTCGTTTGTCACGCGATCCACAGATGATGTCTGCGGTGCGGGTGGATATGATTGCCGGGGTGGCCGATTTAATGGATTTGGCGCACGCGCGTGCGGCCGACATTTCCGTTCCGACCCTGTTGTTGTCGGGTCAGCAGGACCAAGTCATTCCGCCCGATGCCATTGATGCGATTGATCGTGACCTTCGGGCGCAAAATTTACCACGCTATTCCAGATGTTTGTATGCGTCGGGCTATCACATGGTGTTGCGTGACCTCAATGGGCCGGTCGTGATTGGCGATATTGGTCGCTGGATCACATCATTGGGGACGGCAGAAAATTATTCCTGCACACAATCATGATTGCTTTTTGACCAAGGAAAGCCGATCAGGTAGCCTTTTTAATCATTTGCGCGGTGTCGGTTGGGTTGTTTAACGCTCTTTCAATCCCGATATGGCAGCAATAAACGCGCTTTGTGCAGCGATTTTTCGGAGGATCAGGACCGCCATGCTACGGACCGTTCGGGCGAAGTTCCTGGGTGTTGCGGCCTTTTTTGTCGTGTGGCTGGTTGTGGCCACCGGATTCTCTGTCATTCAATCGCTTGGCATCAATGGCGACCTCGAAGCGGTGTCGCGCTATGTCACGCCGGTCAAGGATGCGATTTCAGATGTGCGCGCGCGTCAACTTGAACAGATTTCGCTGATTGACCGCTATATGCGGGTGGTCGAAAACGATGGCCCGCACGCGCCGCTTTTGAACGGTCTTGAGATCGAAATCAACGCCAAGCAAACCCAGATCGAACAGGCATTTCGCAAGGCATTTACCTTTGCCGCCCTTGGCCGTGCACAGGCATCGGGGCATTTCGATAATGGCGTTCTGCTTGATCTTGATGTCCGCATGCGTGAGTTCGCCGATGTCTCGGCGCAATTTTCCCTTGGCGTTGAACGGTTGCTCAGCCGGGTCAGGGATGATGATCTGATGGATGCGCAGCGTCAGGAAAATCTGGTGCGGGGCCTGCATCGTAATATCGTGCTTGATCTGCGCAACGAGATTTTGCTGCTGGAAAAATATGCGGCCGATACGGTCGAAAACGTCTCGTCACGCGAAGATTTCCTGATACAGGCCGAATTTATCATGATGCTGGCTGCGGTGGTGATTGGCGTGTCGCTGGCCTATTACATGGCCCATGCGGTGGTCATTGCCGTGCGTCAGGTTACCAATGCGCTCAATGCGGTGCAGTCGGGTAAACTTGATACCAGCCTTGATTTTAAGGGCAAGGGCGATTTTGCCCGTCTGGCCGATGCGTTTAACCGTATGACCCGTGAATTGCGCATCCGGTTTCGCATGCGTGAACGGTTTGGCAAATATGTCGATCCGAAAATCGTCAATAACCTGATCAATCAGGAAACCGCGCTTGAAACCTCTGAAAAGCGGGTGATGACGGTCAGTGTTGTCAATCTGACCGGGTTTGACTGGCTGGCCGAACATACTGCTCCCGAAAAGCTGGTTGATTTCCTTAATGATTATCTGACCGCCATGACCGAACCGATTTCCGGCCATAGTGGGATTATCGACAATTTCGTGGGCGACCGGGTGATTGGTTTCTGGGGCCCACCGTTTTGTGGTGAAGGTGCTCATGCCGGTCACGCCTGTCAGGCGGCACTCGAACAGGTCGCGCGCTTTAACGCGCTTAAAACCAAATATGCCGATTTGATCGGTGACCACGGGCTTGATATCCGGGTGGGAATTGCGACCGGCGAAGTCGTTGTGGGCTCGATTGGGACGGATAAATCACGGGCCTATACCGTGGTTGGCGATTGCGTGAATTATGCCAACCGTCTGGAAAAGGCCAACCGGGTTTATGGCACGCGCATTCTGGCATCCCATGAAACCGCCAATATGGCGACGGGCGACATTGAAATGCGCGACCTTGACCATGTGGTGTTGCTGGGAACGGAAAAGGTGGTCTATCTGTATGAAGTGCTCGCAGCCGGTGGACAGCTTTCAGATGAACGCCAGGAATGGCGCAAAAAATATGAAGCCGCGATGGCCCATTACCGCGATGGTCGTTTTGACGAAGCCCGTCCGCTTTATGAATCCGTGATCGACTTTGACGACAGCGATTTTGCCGCCCAGTTGATGATGAACCGGATGGAACGGCTGGAACGTCGCGAACAGGACCGCGAATGGAACGGCACATGGGTGGTGCGCGATCCCTATGAACGCCGGGATGTCGAAAGCTGATTGCACGATGGCGGTGGCAAGAATTGCTTAACCCAAAGGCCGCTATGCTCAACACCGGATTTGGTGAACAGCAACCCGCAAAAATCCTTGCCCGCCGGGGATAAAACCTGTATCACCCAAACCGCTCGGGCCACTTGATCCAGACGTGGCCCCACATATTGCGCACCCGTAGCTCAGCTGGATAGAGCGCTGCCCTCCGAAGGCAGAGGCCACAGGTTCGAATCCTGTCGGGTGCGCCATTTTTTCCCAATCGGACGTCGATTTTTTCTTTCAGCGGTATTTGTCTATGCATAGTAAACATGTGTAGCCACAAGTTAACCGCTCTAAATTCATTAGAAACTCAAAGAATACCTCGGAATTATTTTATGCTCTGGGTTGTATTCCGCTACTATTGTAAGACTTAGTAGATGGGTGAAAATATGAATTTAGATAATGCGAACGAAACTGATATTAGGGAAGAACTTGCGGCCCCATTGTTGTCAACATTGGGTTATGAGCGAAACACGTCCAATGATATTCTCCGTGAGAGAAGTTTGAGATACGATCGCGTATTTCTCGGGCGGAAAAAAGATAATGATCCTCCATTGCGTGGCCGCGCAGACTATATCCTAAATGTTACAGGAGTTGCCCGTTGGGCATTTGAAATAAAGGCGCCAGATCAAGAACTAACAATAGATGCTGTTGAACAGGCGATATCTTACGCCCGACATCCGGAAGTTTCAGCAAGCTATGCTGCTCTAACCAATGGGCGTATGTTTTTGTTGTTTCGTGCGTCTCAAAGAAGTGACGAACAACCCATTGTAAGTTTGCAAGTTCAGAGCGTTCAGCAACTGGCCGATGAATTATCTGGGGTTCTTGGGCCGGCAGCAATTCGCCGAGATTGTTCTCCTGCGGTTGTGGACTTGGCCCGCCCTCTTGCAGATGGTCTTCGATCATCAGTAAACATCACCGGAGGCGTCCTAACCTATGAATACTTTGATTGGGAAAGCTCATTACCCTTCGGACCTCAATTAGCGGAAATACAGCAGGCTGTTGATCGTATTGTAGGCACCAGAGAAACTGTAACTGGTGGTCAAATACATCGAGATGATTATTCAAGAATTATTGCAAGAATCCAATGGGCTGTTGGCCGTGAAGAGATTCTTCAATTTATGCAAAACAAGGGTTTCGTGGATTTAGATTATGTTTCTTTAAGCGCGGATATTTCCAGTGACCCGGCGGCTCCAACGACATTCGATGTTATAGGAGATATTCAATTACATCAGGGTGAGCAAATCTTTGATGCGTCATCTTGGACGTCGAAAACGATGGGTCTGAACTCTAATATGACATTGCGGGGACAAGGCTCTGGTCATATTGAAGGTCACTGCTTCTCAGGTAGTTTTCAGACTGAATATGATGTTTCTTTTCCACAAGCTCCTGGTTTTGGGATCAGCATGTTTGGCGGCGGATCATTTTCGATCACATTGGATGATCGTTGATCAATTTGTTGTCGCTCAGGTAAGTGAAAATCACTTTCTAATGTGTTATCGCCTGTTAAATTATGCTCCGAGTTCTATTTCGAGTTTCTTTTAGATTGGGTCGAATACACATGCGCGGATATCTTCATGATTTTGCAGGCCACAATGTGCTGTTTTCGATGGCGGCACCGGCGGAATATGGGGATTTTCTCAAGCAGCGCTTTACACCCTTGATGATCGGGGTGGGGCCGGTGGAGGCTGCGATTAATCTCACTGCGGCGTTGACCGAGTTGCAGCAGTCAAATGATCTGCCTGATCTTGTCGTGACGCTGGGTTCGGCCGGATCGCGGACGTTGGAGCAGGCCGAGGTTTATCAGGCGATTTCCGTATCCTACCGCGATATGGATGCATCTGTTTTGGGGTTTGAGAAGGGCTGCACGCCGTTTGTCGATTTTCCCGCCGAAATCATGCTGCCCCATCGTATTCCCGGCATTCGCGAAGCACGTCTGTCGACCGGGGCCAATGTGGTGTCGGGGGCTGCCTATGACGCGATTGATGCCGATATGGTCGATATGGAAAGTTTTGCCATTTTGCGGGCCTGTCAGAAGTTTGGTGTGCCGTTGATTGGCCTGCGCGGGATTTCCGATGGCAAGGAAGAGTTATCCAAGCTGTCGGACTGGACGGCCTATTTGCATGTGGTTGACGAAAAACTGAGCCATGCGGTTGATAAGCTTAAAGCCGGATTGGAAAGTGGCGAGATCAGCCTTTCGAAAGGCTGATCTGCCTTATTGCATTTTCGAAATGATCAGCTTCCCGCCCGGATTTGATCCAGCGTTTTGACCGGCGTTAAGGCCTGTGGGTCAACCTGAATTTCAAGGATCGCGGGTTTTCCCGATGCGACCGCACGGTCAAAGGCCGGGCCGAAATCCTCGGTCTTTGTCACGGTTTCCCCATATCCCCCAAATGCGACGGCATAGGCCGCGAAATCGGGGTTCTGGATTTCGGTGCCCGACACACGGCCGGGATAATTGCGTTCCTGATGCATGCGGATGGTGCCAAACATGCCATTATTGACTACAAGCGTGATGATATTCGCACCATACTGCACAGCCGTTGCAAATTCCTGCCCATGCATCAAAAAGCAGCCATCCCCAGCAAGACAGACCACCGGTCGATCCGGATGGGTCAGTTTTGCCGATACCGAGGCGGGAAGGCCATAGCCCATAGAGCCCGATGTCGGAGCCAGTTCGGTGCGGTATTGTCCATAACGGAAGAAACGATGCAGGAAAGCGGCGTAGTTGCCCGCCCCGTTGGTGACAATGGCGTCTTCGGGGAGCTTTTCGCGCAAAGTCGCCACCACATGCGCCATTTTGACATCGCCGGGCGTTTCCACCGGGGTTGAGAAGGCAAGATAGGACGCATGGGCAGATTCGATCTGACCGTCACGCGCACTGCCATCGACCGGTTCCATCATAGCAATGGCGCGGATAAACGATCGTTGCGACGCATTGATCGCGATATCAGGGCGATAGACGCGGCCCAACTCATCTGGTCCGGCATACACATGGATCAGTTTTTGGCGCGGGCAGGGAATTTCAAGCAGGCTATAGCCGCTACTCGTCATCTCCCCCATGCGCGAGCCGACCAAAATCACAAGATCACTGTCGCGGATGAACTCGGCCAGTTTGGGGTTAATCCCGATGCCAACATCGCCAATGAAGTGGCTGTGGGTGTTGGGGATATAGTCCTGACAGCGGAAACTGGTGGCAATCGCAACATTGTTTCGAAGTGCAAACGATTTAAGATTTTCAGTGGTTTCGCGGGTCCAGCCGCCCCCCCCGACAATCATCACCGGCTGCTTTGCCGAGTTGAGGGCATTGTGGAACCGCGCGACGTCTTCAGGGGCTGTTTTGGCTTCAATCGGGACATAGGGTTTGGCATCGGCCACTTCGGCGCATCCCGACAGCATATCTTCGGGGAGGGCCAACACGACCGGGCCGGGGCGACCCGATGTGGCGATGTGATAGGCGTGGCTAAGATATTCCGGGATGCGGGTGATGTCATCAATCTGCCCGACCCACTTTGCCAGGGGTTCAAACATCTTGCGGTAATCGACTTCCTGAAATGCTTCACGGTCGACCATGTCGCGTCCGATCTGCCCGACAAGCAGGATCATCGGTGTGCTGTCCTGATGGGCGACATGCACACCCGCCGACGCATTGGTTGCACCGGGACCGCGCGTGACCATGCAAATGCCGGGCTTTCCGGTGAGTTTGCCATAAGCCTCTGCCATGATGGCCGCTCCGCCTTCCTGACGGCAAATGATCGGATCAATGTCGGGATGATCAACAAGACCATCGAGAACCGCCAGATAACTTTCACCGGGCACCAGAAAGACGCGTTTCGCCCCGTGAAGGGCCAGTTGATCAACCAGAATACGTCCGCCGTGTCGCATTTGCGTTTTCGCCGACATGTGTGAAGAACTCCGTATGGTGGGGCTATTGCCTTAATGGGTTTTGTTTGTTGTTGGCGCGGTGGTGCGCAACGGCGATTTCATCATGGATCAGGGGCAAAGGTAAAGATATCAGGATCGAAAACACCGGGAAAATTCAACGCACTGTTGAAGGTTTCCAAGGACGGCGGTTTTTGGCGCTAAATCCACAGCAGGATCTATCGTAAAGATGTTGGTTCGAAGTGTTTTGGTCTTGAGCCTAAAAATACCGTTCAGCAATCCGAACGATATCGCCGGGCATGACAATCGTGGCCAGGGTTGCGGGTATGGCAATGCGGTCGGTGTCATTGCCGCGCAGGATTTCGATGTCATCTTCATCGCCGCGATAGGTCATGCCGCCGCCAAGGGCGATGGCGTTAAGCACATTCATCCCCGGCACATAGTCATAGGAGCCGGGTTGATTGACCTCGCCGACGATAAAGAACGGCCGAAAGGCAATGATTTCAACCGCGATGTCGGGATTGCGTAAATAGCCGTCCTGATAGGCATCATGGACTTTTTGACGGGTTTGGTCGGCAGTCAGGTTGCGAACATCGACCGACCCGATCAACGCCATGTTGATTCGTCCGTTGGCATCGACGGTGAACTCACCCGATAAGTCTGCTTCGCCAAACACAGTGACGCGGACCGTATCCCCCGAATTGATGTGATAAATGGTTTGGGCATGTACCGGGATTGCACCGCCCGATAACACGGTTAAGAAAGCCAGAACCATCATCAAAAGGGCGTATGGGTGTTTAAGCATCTTACATCTCCAGCTTGAGGCTGAATTGCGTTTGAAAACGGCGATAGTCATGACCGGAACTGGTGGAGTTTCGCATGTCATGGGCAATCCCGGCATCAAACCGGGCAAAGCGGTTGAGCTGATATGTCATGCCCAGCCCGACACCCGTCGTGCGGTCATGACGGGTGGTTTGGCGGAACGCTTCGTCGGTATAATGTGCGTCTGCGGTGATCGAAAGAAAGCGGCGCAATTCATGTGAAACGCTTGCGCCAAAGTCAAAGGCCAGAATACCACTTGCCCCGGGCAGGGTGGTTTCGCGGACTTGGCGCGCGGCTTTGACGCCGATGCTGGTCAGCCGTGTGACGGCCCAATTCACATCAGCGCGGAGCGTATAATCGGCAATATTGCCAAATGCCGGATCGGCGTAACTTTGGGTCATCCAGCCTGCGGCAACGTCGGCTGCGATCAGATTGGTCAGATCAAACCGCAGTCCCCCCAGCATTTGAAACCCGGCGGAATCACGGACCCGGCCGTCATCATCGGGGGTCCGGTCATATTGGCGTTGATTGAGGTTAAACTCGCCATAGGCCTCGCGCCCCAGATCAAGGGGCATCAAAACCCGGATGGTTTCGCGGCTTTCAACCCGGTTGCGATCATCATTGGCAATGCGATTGCCGTTTTGGTCGGTGGCATCATCAAAATCCAGACGGCGCAAGGCCAGTTCGGTTTGATAGTGCAGGTTTTTGGCGATGTGTTGCGCGTTAAGGCTGGCCCGGACATCGTTAAAGACAACCGGCTTGGTTGCGTTGGTGGGGACATCATTTCCCCCACGGGCATCATGGGCGCGGTGCCATTCAAATGTACCGTCAAGAACGGTATTGGGGCCGATATCAAGCGCGATACCGCTACGGACATCGGCATCCTGATAATTGTCGTCGTCAGAATCGGCATAAAATCCAAGTTCCGCGCCGGCCCCGACGTAAAGTTTCAGGTAACGCCATTCAGATTGCAGGCGCAAACGCGGTGCGATTTCGGTGATGACATCTGATGTCGGGGTGTCGTCGGTCAGATAGATGTTGTCATCAAACCGTTCACGAACAGAAACATCGGGCGATATCACAAACCGACCCATTCGTATGCCAGTGTCCTCGGGCGGTGTGTTGGTTTGTGTGTGACCCGATGTCTGGACAAGGAAAAGGGCTAAAACCGGTGCAAATACCGTAGTTATCAAACGCCCGGCCGCCATCAGGTCACATCCTTGGTTTGAAGAAGCCCTGAGCGCCTTGTTGATGCGGTTAATGGCAGCAAAACCGTGCCGACCAAAATGGCCAGATCAAAGAAAAAATGCTGCTTTGAGATATAGGCAAGATCGTGCGCCACACGTTCGGCCAGATGACGTTGGCATGTGACGGGACCCCGCCAGCCCCGTATTTGCGCCCAGCCGGTCAGGCCCGGCTTTGCTGCAAGACGGTCGTCGTATTCGGGCAGGATGGATGCAAAAAGAATATGGTCGGAAATTGTATGGGGTCTTGGACCCACCAGCGACATGTCCCCGCGCAAGATATTGAAAAGTTGCGGCAGTTCGTCAAGCCCACTGCATCTCAGCAACGACAGGATCGATTTTGACCCGTGATCAGGTGAGAAATCAGACGATTGGTGAGGACGCGCGCGCAGGGTCCGGAATTTGAAGATGGTAAAAATCTTCCCGTTCAGTCCGACGCGTTTCTGGGTAAAAATCGGCTGGCTAAAGCCGCAACTCCGGATCAGACCATAGACACACAGCATGAGTGGCGCACAGGCAACAACGGCGAGGCTTGCCAGCAATAGATCGCAACACCGTTTGAGGTATGGGTGCGGTGAACACACCGGCTTTGGCCGCCGCACGGATAATCGCGGGCATATGACACAGGACCGCGATGGATTTGTTTTGACGACAGCCAACCCCTTGATGCCCCCACATTTCCCTGATGCAGCATAGCAGTATATTAAACTCAGGGTAGCGCGGAAATGATGTAATTCAAGGTGATATGTTGCAGGTCTTTGGTCGTATTACCAAACCTCTCCGTGGTTCATCCTTGTTTAGGATCGCAAAGACGGGATGGTGGATAGAACCGCTTTCATGAGTTGTGGCTGCCGGTTGACCCCGATCTTCGAAAAGATGGTTTTAAGATAGGTGCGCGCCGAACTGCTTGAAATACCAACCGTTTCGGCGGCCTGATCAATCGAAAGCCCCTCGGTCAGCTTTTGGGTGAGTTTTGCCTCGGACCGGGTCAGGCCAAACAGATCCATCAGGTCATCAATGGCTGGTGGGCATTGCTGCAACGGGTCGACCAGAATGACCATAAAGGTTGTGGTTCCATCGGATGTTTTGGGCATTCGGCGCACAAACAATGACAGTTTTTCAGCATCATGTTCCAGCGAGAAACTTTGTTGACGGCGCGGCGCAAGGTTGGCGGTGGGATGTAAAAAACTGTCGAGCCCGTCGGGCATCGGGGTGAAAACCAGATTGTTTTTCGTGCCGATCCGCACCAGCGATGATGTACGCATCACCTCGGCGGCCTGCGCATTCATGTGCGATATCGTCCGTGTTTCATCAATGGCCACCACGCCGAGTTGAAACAGGTCAAGAAATGCCGTGGGCAGGGAATCTTCGCTGTGCTCATCACGGCGTTTGAGTTCATCTGCAATCCCGTCAAGGATCGTCTGAAGGTTGGTGGGTTTGGGATAAAACCGATACACGCCAAGTTCATTGACCGCCATCAATGCCGATTGCAAATCGGCATAGCCGGTCAGCATGACAATGATCAGATCATCCCGTGTTTTACGCAGGTGTGTTGCCAGTTCCAGCCCGGTCATGCCAGGCATATGAATATCAATGACTGCGGCAACGATATCGGGCTGTGTCGTGATGGCATCCTGTGCGGAAAAGGGATCGCCAAAAAACACGCCATCCCATTCGGGCATCAGACGGCCAAAGTTGCGCCGATGCGATGACAAAAGGTTTTCGTCATCATCGACAAAGGCAATTCGGACCGGCGTTTTGGCAACCATCAGAAAGTGCCCTCCACAAATGGGGATATTGGACAAGCTACTCTGACACTATTCTTGGCAGCATCAAAGCATTGGCACTGATATCTGCCGATATCAAATGCCGTATTCGACAAACACACTGAATTTTCTGAGACGTCTGGAGTTTCCATTTTATGGAAGTGGTTGGTTTGACACGTTCTGTCATTTTGATGGTTGATGATGATGAAAGGCTGCTGGCCGCGGTGCGTCGAACCCTGTCGGGCAGTTTTAATTTCGTCACCCATACCGATCCAGAGGCCGCCTTTGAATGGCTTGTGCACAACCGCGCCCAGATCGATCTGATTATTGCCGATCTGGTGATGCCAACCCTTGACGGGATTGGGTTTCTAAAAAAGGCGGCCCGCACCGCACCGACTGTCCCGCGTATTTTGCTGTCGGGGAACGTTTCAAATATCTCGCTGCGCGAGGCCATCAATCAGGCCATGGTCACCCGTGTTCTGGCCAAGCCGGTTTCGGTTGCCGTTCTTAAGGATGCAATTGACCGGGTCATTCAAATCAAATGCCCGGCGTCAAAGCCCGCGACCGCGACGGGAATTTCGCCAGAGATGGTCAGTGCGGCGATTGATCGTGCTGATTTCCGCACGGTTTTACAGCCACGTTTCCGGGCAAGCGACCTTGCGCTCTGTGGTGGCGAGCTCCTGTGCCGTATGCCATCGCTTGAGAAAGAATTTGGCATCGACGAGATTTTCGAAGCCTGCTGGGACCATCCGGTGATTGATCGTCTGACCAGCCAGTTGATGGCACTGATGATTGATCAAGCGCCGCGGTATCGCGCGCTGATGGAAGATGCGGCCAGCGTTGCGGTCAATATTTCGGCCTATTCGCTTAGAAATCCCAAGTTTCTTGAGCTGCTCATCCGGTTTTATGAAAAAATGCGCATGCGCGGGGTTGGTGTGACTTTTGAAGTACCTGAACGTCAAATTCAGCCAGATGACCATGATTTGCTTGCAGGTGCATGTCGCCTGCGTGAACGCGGCATTGCCTTGTTGATTGATGATTTTGGTTCGGGGAACAATTCGCTAGAATTGCTGCGTCATGAAGTTTTTGCCGGTATCAAACTTGATCGGGATCTGATTGGCGGCATCATGACCGATTTTCTTGATGATGCCTTTGTTGAGTGGATCGCGCGGGTTTGTTCCAAGCTGGGCCTGTCGATTTCGGGCAAGGGCATTGAAAATCGTCAACTTGTCGAAAAGTTACAGATCTACGGGATTACGGAACTACAGGGTTTCTATCTTGGCGGGCCGGTCTCACTTGAAGAATGGGAAGCCGCGGTTGCGGTGCCGTTGAGTGCTTCTGGTTGATGGTTAAATCATCAAAACGATATCCGGGCCATTGCGAAGGGACGTCCGGCTCAGACTTAAAACATGTATGGGAGTAGGGTTATGAAGATGAAATGCTGCGTGAAACTGCTTGTAATGTTTGTTGCGGTGATCGGCCTGTATGCAACGCCTGCAATGGCTGGCAGCAGTGTGACACTGACCAAGACAGACGGTACATCGGTAACGATTTCCATGGAAAAGATGATGGAAATGCCGGTAACTGAATTTTATACGTCGACGCCATGGACCAACGGGATTCAAAAATTCCGCGGTGTCGATTTTAAACTGTTGCTTGATACCGCAGGCATTGATGCCGAAACAGTTCGGGTTTCAGCACTTAATGATTACAGTGTCATGGTGCCAGCCAATGTTTTGCGGACCGATGGGGCGATCCTTGCCTATCATATGAATGATGCGGAAATGTCGGTCCGTGAAAAAGGTCCGTTCTGGGTTGTCTTCCCCTATGACAAGGATGTTCGGTTCCAGACCGATGCATATTGGGCGTATTCCGTCTGGCAGGTGAAAGCGATTGATGGCCAAAACTAAATCATTTTTTGCCAAGATTTCGGGACGGACGGTATTTGCCGTCCTGGTCTTGTTTCTGATCCTGTACGCGGTTCTGTCGACATCAATCGTCCATAAACTCGAAGATGAACGGTTTACCTATCGTGAAAACTTCGTCTGGGCGGTGTTTCAGGTCCAGCGACAGTATCTTGTCCTGCAACGCGATATTCAGGCCGCATTGGCCGCACCCGAGGTGACCGACGAAGCCGTCGAAAACATCATGCTCGGCTATGAGCTTTTGGTCAGCCGTGTCTTTCTGTTGCGCGACGGGGATGGCTTTACCGTGCTGTTTTCCGTGCCCGAAGTCACCGACCTGATTGCTACGCTCGAAAAGCAGATCGTGGTGATCGATGATGAAATCGTCGTGATGAGCGAACCGCATGAACGGATTACCGAACTGGCCCGGTTGCTCGAACCTTTGGGTGATCCGCTTCAGCAGGCGGTGGTGCGGACCACCAATTTTGTCTCGGTCTATAACACCAATAATATTTCCGGGGTGAAGAACGATATCGAGACATTGTCTTATCTGTTCTTCTTTGGCGTGTTTGCTATGGGGCTTTTGGGGCTATTTATGATCCGCCAGCGCCAGCGCGCCTTTGCGGCCGATATCGCCGCACAGAAAGCCCGTCAGGAACAGGAAGTCATCGAAGAAGCCGCCGATTACGCCAAAATGCATGCGCTTGGGACGCTGGCGGGGGGCGTTGCCCATGAAATCAATACACCGGCGCAATATATCCAGAACAATCTTGAATTCCTGTCTGACAGCTTTGCTGATTTGATAGGCGCGATCAAACGCGACAATCCGGCAGACGACGCGCGGCTTGATCTTGATAAGGGCAAGATTGATTTTCTGACCGCAGAAGTCCCGATGGCGATTGATGAAAGCATTCAGGGTCTTGACCGTATTGCTGAAATTGTCCGGGGCATTCGCAAATTTGCCCATCCCGCGACCGATGTTGTCGAACGGATTTCAATCATTGAAGAAATCGATACGGCCATCACATTGACGCGCAATGAGGTCAAACACATCGCCGACCTTGACGTCGGCATGCAAACCGATGTCACCGAAATCAATGGACGTCGCAATCATCTGTCTCAGGCCTTGATCAACCTTATTGTCAATGCATCGCAGGCGATTAAGGAAGTTGGTCAGCCGCGTGGGCGAATTGATCTTGTGGTCAAATCCGATGACAGAAATGTCTATATCCATGTGCGCGACAATGGCGGGGGGGTTCCCGATACGGTACGCGACCGGATTTTCGATTATTTCTTTACCACCAAGGAACGCGGCGTTGGCACCGGTCAGGGGCTTCCGATTTGTCGCAAGCTTATTCAGGATGATTTCAACGGTGATTTGACCCTGTCAGACGATTATCACGGTGGGGCAGAATTCGTGATCCGATTGCCAAAACCCGATCAGGATGACGCGGTCAGCCGCCAGACCGATCACGAAGGGCCAGATGATCTGAGCGCGCTTTTGGGGTAGCCCGACTGTGCGTCTGGTGACGGAAATGTCCCAAAACAAAACGGGCTGCCCGAAAAGGCAGCCCGTTTTGCATAATATATTCTGGCAGCACAGGGATCAGAAAGCGTAGCCAATTTTCTGATCGACCGAGAATTTGCCACCGCCCCGGATCAGAACCGACAGGGCCAGCAAACCCCACATCAGCGGCATTTCAAAACCACCCTCGTTCCAGAAATAGCCAGCGGGTAAATGGGTGCTGACGGCAATCGCCATAAAGACGACAACAGCTGCGGCAACCGGGCGGGTCAACAGCCCCACTGTCAGCATCAAGCCACCGACAAATTCCAGAAGTCCGATCATCAGGGCAAAGGCAAAGCCCGGCACAAACCCGATGCTTTCAAGCCAACCGGCTGTTCCCTCCAGGCCATAGCCGCCAAAGGCACCAAACAGTTTCTGTGCGCCGTGCGGCACCATCAAAAGGCCGGTTGTCACACGAATGATGACAGGCGACAGGGGCTCAAGGACATTCCATAGAGGTTCAAGTGCCGGAATGATCGCACGCGGTTTGTTATGTGAAAACTCACTCATAACGTTCTCCAATATATCGCCTGTCCGGTGTTGCGGATCAGGGGACCATGTCAAAAACAAGGGCTTCGGCGTCTTTGGCGTCGGTGAAGACAAGTTCGTCTTCATCCTTGATCGCCACACCGTCACCAGCGTTAAGGCTTTCGCCATTTACGGTCAGACTGCCGCGTGCGACCTGCACCCAGGCAAGACGTCCTTTTGCAATCTTGTGGTTGGCACTTTCCCCGTCATTAAGATGCGCGACATACAGATCGACATCTTGATGAATGGTGATTGAGCCATCCCGTCCCGTGCGGGACCCGATCAAAGATAAACCAGAACCGGTATCACCGCGCGCAATTTCCTTTTCCTCGTACCCTGGCTCAAGACCATCCGCCTCGGGGATAACCCAGATTTGCAGGAAGTGGACTGGATCGGTTTTTGAGTGGTTATATTCCGAGTGACGAATGCCCGTTCCTGCGGTCATGCGCTGCAGACGACCCGGACGGATAACAGAACCGGTGCCAATGCTGTCTTTGTGTTCAAGTGCGCCATCAAGCACATAGGAAATGATTTCCATATCCTTGTGGCCGTGAGTGTCAAAACCAGCCCCGGCAATGACGCGGTCTTCGTTGATCACCCGAAGCGGGCCCCATCCCATGCGGTTGGGATCGTAATAATGGCCAAACGAAAAGGTGTGGTTGGAATCCAACCAGCCAAACTGTGCGCGGCCACGTGTTTTGGAGTCTATTTTGGTCAGCATGTCTGCCTCCATGGGTTGATGTGGTGTTGGAAGCACAATACCCCTTTCATAAAATGAGACAATTCATGTAATAATGCCCATAGTGTTGCATTATACGCGACAATAAATGAGGCGATTGGCGGGATAGGTATCAGGAAAAATGGATAAGCTGGTCAGTTTGCAGACATTCATTCGTGTGGTCGAAGACGGGGGGTTTGCCGCAGCCGCGCGCAAGATTGGTCAATCAAGATCGCAGGTAAATCGCGCGGTGGTCGCCCTTGAAGATGATTTGGGTGTGCAGCTTTTAAACAGAACCACCCGCCAGGTGTCGGTGACGCCAAGCGGGCAGGCCTATTATCAGCGGGCCAAGGGAATCCTTGCCGATCTGGTGGATGCTGAAGAGTCTATTCGCGAAAGCCGTGAAACACCGGCAGGTGACATTCGCATCAATGCGCCAATGTCGTTTGGCACTTTGCATCTTGGCCCGGCGTTGGTCGATTTTGCCCGTCTGTATCCCGACATCCGAGTGGAACTGGCATTAGATGATCATTTTATTGATCCGGTGGCGGACGGGTTTGACATGACGGTGCGCATCAGTCGGCCGTCGGACACACTGGCCCTGATTGATCATGAGATTATCGCGATCAAGCGGGTTCTATGTGCGTCGCCTGACTTCATTCAAACCCACGGTGAGCCGGTTGATGTTCGCGACCTTTCGACTTTGCCCTGCCTGCATTACGGCAATTTGCCATCGGGATCGAGCTGGAAAATGACTGGTCCGGATGGGCCAGTCGCGGTTCAGGTCAACGGGGTATTTTGTTGTAACAATGCCGAAGTCCTGCGTGATGCCGCATTGGCCGGGTTGGGGATTGCCGAAATTCCAACCTTTATTGCCGGGCCGGAATTGCAAACCGGGCGGCTGGTGACAATCTTGTGCGATTACACGCCGCCGGAACTGTTTTTATATTTGCTGTATCCGCCCAGTCGGCAACTGTCATCGCGTATCCGGTTGCTGGTTGATTTTATGCATGAACGGTTCGGCGGTCAGCCACGCTGGGATTTGGTGCAGTAATCAAATTGACCAAAAATACGCTCGGGGCAATCCAACCGGTTGCACACTGCGTATTGACTATTAGGTTATCATTGAAACACTAGGGTCTGAACCCAAATCACGGTTGGTCAGCATGACACAATTTGAAATGCCAACATTGATGATGGTTGCACATGGCAACAGTGGCAATGGCGGTGATCCCGCCGGGCAACTGGCGGCAAAGGTGCGCGATCGTTGGGATGGTCGTGTCAGTTTTGGCTATATGCGCAGTCAACCGTCTGTTTCAGATCAGCTTGACCACTTAAAACAGTTTGGTGATGCCGACAGATTGATCCTTTTCCCGCTGTTTTTCAGCGAAGGCTATCTGGTGTTTGAAGAACTGCCCAAGAACCTTAAGGATGCCGGTCTGGATGATGCGGTGATCCTGCCACCGGCAATCAATTTGCCGGGCTTTACCCAAATGGTCGCCGACCATGTGCAGGATGGCATCGCGCGGCGCGGTTGGCAGGCATCGGATACATCGGTGTTTCTTGTCCCGCATGGTTTGAAAACCCTGACCGAAGCCTTGCCGGAAACCTTGCGGTTTGCCGATGACCTGTCGCGGTTCTGCCCGTCGGCGGAAATTGCGGTGGGCAATATCGAAGGTCACCCATCGCTGGCAGATTGGCGCGATTTGGGATCGCGCAAAAATGCGTTGATTGTCCCGATGCTTGCGGGCGGGGGCATGCATGCGCGCGATGATTTACCACAGTTGATTTCTGCACGTCCGGGTGAGGAAATTGAAATTCTTGCGCCAATCGGACAGTGGAGCGAACTGCCAACCCTCGTCATTGCGGAAGCCAACCGTCATGTTGCCCGGTTTGGCAAATATGCCGTGCCGCTTGGTCCGACCGGTCATGATTTGTGGTCAGAAAGAATGGCGCGTTCGGCCTGACGGCTGTTGTTGGTGATGCGCCGGGGGATTTTATCCCAGGACGGGTTTGAATTTGGTTTCTGCCGACTTTTTCAACAGATAATCGCGGAACGTCCGGGCTGAACTTGTCAGGTTTTCATCGCCTTCATGGGCGATCAACAACTGACGTTTGGCCCAGTCATCAGCAATCGGCGCACCAGAAATATTCATATGCCCGACATAACCGGCAACCGAACTTTTGCGTAAGAACCCGATGCCCAGTCCAGCGGCAATCATCTGACGCAGGGATCCAAACCGCACGACCTTGATGTGCGGGTGCATGTCGAGTTTCAATTTCGATGCTGCTTCGCTGATCAGATCATCAATCACCCCGCCTTCGTGTAACGAGATGATGTCGTATTTGGCGGCGTCGGAAAATTTGACCGGTTTTGGATTGGTATCGTCGCTGATCAGGGGGTGACCTTTGGGGGTGACGACCCAGATCGGATCATCACAAAACACATCATGCTTTAAATCCCCGCGCGGGCTGTTATCGGCCAGAATGGCCAGATCAGCCCGGCCTTCGCGGACGGCCTCGGCACTTTCGCGCGATGTCAGTTCGCGAACATCAACAGTGATATCGGGAAAGTCGCGTTCGAAATCAGCCAGAAAATTTGGCAGGCCGGTCAAAATGGCCGATGTGACGGCGGCAAGATAGATTTTGCCTTTTTCGCCAACATTGAAATCGCGCAATTCATTGGAAAGATGGTTCAGGTCGCCCAGAAGCTTTTCGCCGTAGCGGGCAAAAATCTCGCCTTCTTCGGTCGGTTCGACCCCGCGCGGCAGGCGGCGCAATAGTTTGACACCCAGCATGGCCTCAAGCTCGCCGATGCGGCGACTGACTGCCGACGTCGCGATATGCTCGCGCCGTGCTGCTTCATTAATGCTTCCGGCACGCACAATGGCGACAAACAACCGGATGGTAACAATATCAAACTTTTGCATAGAACCGTTTTCGGTGGTTCAACCAAAAGCGTCAAGCGCTTTGAACGTGCGGTGATTTGCAGATCGATGCACGGGGCGCTCGCGAGGGTGAATTAACCCTCGACCTTGCGCCACGCATTGTTCCAATCCGCCGTCAGTTCAGCGTGATTTTTGGCCTGCGATGCCTTCATGATCACGGCAACCTGAAGTGCGCGGACAAAGCTGGTGAACCAGCCGGTACGGACTTCACGTTCGATGGTGGTGCTGTCTTTAAAAGTAATCGTCGTCATGATGTTTTCCTTGATACCGCATACTGTTCGTTTGCTGTGATTTCAGAAATATCAAACACCGGATGCAACGACTATTCTCCTTTCACCGCTATCCCGTTCTTGTTTGGAGAACGATAAAGCTAAGGTATTGAAATAATTGTATTTAACAATATTGCTATGCAGCATTAATTGTCGGGTTCAATGGTTTTATGGCGTTTGGAAGTGGGGTTTGCAGGGATGGCGGGCGCGCATTGGCATGCTTCACGGGCCGGGTAAACATCTGCTATAGCTGGATAAAGTTTTCACCACAAAGGTCGCAACCATGACTGCAATTGACGACAATCTTGCCTATGAACAGTCCAGTGGCAGTGGCCTGCAAAACCATCTGGGATACCGCTTGGTGGAATGGGCTGAAGACCATGCTGTGATTGAGCTCGACATCAAGGATTATCACCGCAACCGCGGGGGCATTCTGCATGGCGGGGTTTTGGCGACTTTGTTGGATACCGTATCGGGGTATGCGGTGTGTTACTGCCCGGTGCTGGGAAATGTCCGTAAATCGGTCACACTGACCCTGACCACCAATTTTATTGGGGCGGGGACGGATGGGATTGTGCGTGTGGTGGGTCGGAAACAGGGCGGCGGGCGCAAGATCGTCTTTACCGAAGCAACGGCCTATAACGCCGACGGTGAGGTGATCGGAACTGCCACCGGGACTTTTAAATATCAACGCGGCAGCGATGATCCCAACGGTATCCCGCGCGACGCCTGACAAAGGTATTTGCATTCCTCATACAAAAAGGCGCGGCCATAGGGTCGCGTCTTTTCCCTGTTCGGCATCCGCCCTGAAACAGGCAACCCCGATGGTTTTCGGAATTGGAGCGTCCCTTGCTTTACCCTTGACTATCTCATCGCGTTATCGTTATTTCGTGTTATGGGGATTCGCGAACTCCCCACGAGGCGCCAGCTAAAGATCGCGTTCCAATACAAACCTGCAAAGGAGGAACGCATATGCCTGCGCCCAACGCTATTTCCAGTGATAAACTTTCCAAAATCATCGGGACCCCGCGTGCCCCGCTTCTTCTCGACGTCCGTTCCGAGGAAGATTTCAAGACCGATCCCCGACTGATACCAGGGGCGATCAGAACGGATGATCAGGCGTTGCCGGAGCTTGCATCTCGCCTGACCGGCACCGCTTCCATCGTGATCTGTCAGGCCGGGCACAAGCGTAGTCAGGGGGCCGCAGCCTGGCTGCGGGCCGAAGATTGTCCGTCAGAGTATCTGGAGGGGGGCTTCGAGGGCTGGATAGCTTCGGAACTGCCAGTGATCTGTCCTGAAAAGCTGCCGCCTCGTGATTCCCAAGGGCGCACGGTCTGGGTAACCCGTTCGCGTCCCAAGATTGATCGCATCGCCTGTCCCTGGTTGATCCGCCGCTTTCTTGACCCACGCGCCGTCATCCTGTTTGTTGCGCCTGCCGAGGTGATGGGCGTGGCCGAGCGATATGACGCCGCGCCTTTTGACATTGAGGACGTGTTCTGGAGCCATCGGGACGCATTATGCACCTTCGATATCATGGTGTCGGAATTCGGCCTGTCAATCCCGGCCCTTGATCGGCTTGCCACCATAATTCGTGGTGCGGATACGGCGCGCCTCGATCTTGCACCCGAAGCGGCAGGGCTACTGGCCGCCTCGCTTGGTTTGTCGCGCATGTATTCCGACGATCTGGAGCAGCTTGACGCCGGTATGCTGCTGTATGACGCGTTTTATCGTTGGGCGCGTGACGCCAGCGAGGAGGCGCATAACTGGCCCACCAACAAGCCGCAGGTATGACATGGGCAAGCCTGATTACCCGACGCTGAGAGAGGCGATCAAAGTCTGGGCCCGGATTGGTCTTTTGAGTTTCGGTGGTCCCGCCGGACAGATCGCAATGATGCACAAGATCCTCGTGGAAGAGCGGAAATGGCTGGGCGAAAAGCGGTTTCTGCACGCACTGAACTATTGCATGTTGCTGCCTGGCCCGGAGGCGCAGCAACTTGCCGTCTATATCGGATGGCTGATGCACCGCACGTTTGGCGGGATCGTTGCTGGCGTTCTGTTTGTCTTGCCCGGTGTTATTGCAATCATGGCAGTGAGCTGGATTTATGCCATCTGGGGTAATGTCGGGATTGTCGCGGCGCTGTTCTTCGGGCTGAAGGCGGCTGTTCTGGCGATCGTCGTACAGGCGGTGATTCGGATCGGCAGGCGCGCGTTGAAAAATCGCGCGATGCTGATGATTGCCACAACGGCATTCATCGCAATCTTCGCCTTCGAGGTGCCGTTTCCGTTGATCATCCTCGTTGCGGGGCTGATCGGATTTTCCGGGGCACGTGCGAATATTCCGGCGTTTCGCGACGGGGGCGGACATGGGAAGATCGGCTCGGTACAGGTCGCCGATGCCGATACGCTGCTGGGTGACGAATCCCCCGACCATACCCGTGTCAACCGCAGTTGGGCGTTCCGCATCTCTGCCATCCTGCTTGGTCTGTGGCTCGTGCCGGTCGCGGTGCTTTTTCTTGTGCTCGGTCCTGCGAATGTGTTCAGCCAGATCGCGGGATTCTTCAGTGTCATGGCGGTGGTGACCTTTGGCGGCGCTTATGCGGTTTTAGCCTATGTCGCACAGGAGGCGGTGCAGAATTTCGGCTGGCTGGCACCGGGCGAGATGCTCGACGGTCTTGGCATGGCCGAAACCACACCGGGCCCGTTGATCATGGTCACGCAGTTCGTGGGGTTCATGGGGGCTTTGCGCGAAGCGGGCACATTGTCGCCGCTGGTCGCGGGGACCTTGGGCGGGTTGCTTACGACCTGGGTTACGTTTACGCCGTGCTTCCTGTGGATTTTCCTTGGAGCTCCCTTTATCGAGCGGCTGCGGGACAATCATCAACTGACAGCGGCCCTGAGCGCAATCACCGCCGCTGTTGTTGGTGTGGTCCTGAACCTTGCGGTGTGGTTCGGGCTGCATGTGGTCTTTGCAGAACTGACACCGGTAACGGGGTATGGTCTGGACCTGATGGTTCCGGTTCTGGAATCGGTGAACAGTGCGGCGGCGGTACTGACCGTGTTGGCACTGTTGGCGGTGTTCCGGTTTCGGGTCGGAACCATTGCGGTATTGGCACTTTGCGCAGGGCTTGGCGGGGTGTTTAACCTGACCGGCATTCTATGATCCGACTGTGAGCTAAATGCAAAGTGCTTTAAGGGAGGACATATTTCAGGACGAAATATTCCTCATACAAAAAGGCGCGACCCTATGGCCGCGCCTTTCGTTTGTGTGACCATTGATGGTCTTAGCTTGGCATTTGCCACTTGCCATTGACCAGACGCGGAATGTTCAGCGGGTTGGCATCCTGAATGGCGGCCGGAAGCAGCGCATCAGGGAAGGCCTGATAGGATACTGGACGGATAAACCGTTTGATCGCAAGTGAGCCGACCGAGGTCGAACGCGAGTCTGTACTTGCCGGGTATGGTCCACCATGCACCATGGAGTGGCAAACTTCGACACCGGTTGGCCAACCGTTGATCAGGATACGGCCTGCACATTTTTCCAATGCCGGGCGCAGTTTGCCTGCAACGTCTGAATCGCCATCAACCATGTGAACAGTTGCGGTCAACTGACCAATCAGGGTTGCCGACAGGGCAATCATTTCATCAACAGTGTCACATTCAACAATGATACCGGCCGGACCAAACATTTCCTCGGCCAGTTCCGGGTTGGCTTTCCAGTCGGCCGCCGTGGTGCGGAAGATCGCCGGGCTGCCTTCGAATTTGCCATCGGAATCGCGGCGTTTCAGCGCACAGGTGACTTTGCCATGTTTGCTCATGGCGTCGGTGACATCGTGATAGGCACTTGAAACGCGGTCGGTCAGCATGGCAGCACCGTCAACCTGACCAAGTTCAGACGCAGCCTTGTCGACAAAGGCGTCAAGGTCCGCACCCTTAACCGCGATCAGAAGACCCGGATTGGTACAGAACTGGCCCACACCCATGGTCAGTGATCCGACCCAGCCCTTGGCAATTTCGGTGGCCTTTTCGCCCATGGCTTTGGGCAGAAGGAAGACCGGGTTGTTTGAGCCAAGTTCGCCGTAGAACGGGATCGGTTCCGGGCGTGATACTGCGATATCAAACAGCGCACGACCACCACCGGTCGACCCGGTAAAGCCAACCGCCTTGATCAGCGGATGGGCAACCAGTGCCTGACCAACTTTGCGTGTGCCGCCATGGATCAGGCTAAACACGCCTTTGGGCATGCCGGTTTTGGCAACGGCGGCTTCAATTGCCTTGGCAACGACTTCTGAGGTGCCGGGATGGGCAGCATGGCCCTTAAACACAACCGGGCAACCAGCAGCCAATGCCGATGCGGTATCACCGCCAGCAGTCGAAAAGGCCAGCGGGAAGTTGGACGCGCCAAACACACCAATCGGACCCAGCGCCTTGTTCATCACACGCAGATCAGGTTTTGGCAGCGGCTGACGGTCTGGCTGCGCGGTTTCAATGCGGGCTTCGAACCATGAGCCTTCTTCGATCCAGTCAGCAAAGAACCGCAACTGACCAACGGTACGGCCGCGCTCGCCGGTCAGGCGTGCAGCAGGCAGAGCTGATTCAAGGGTACCGATTTCGGTGATTTCGTCGCCGCGTGCATCAATTTCATCGGCAATCGCGCGCAGGAATTCTGCGCGTTTGGCCGGCAGCATGGCGGCGAATTCTTCGGCACAGGCTTGTGCGGCGGTAACAGCCTGATCAACCAAATCCTCGGTGCCGTGCTGAAATTTGGTTGGCAGTTTGTTGCCGGTTGCCGGGCTATCGGCCTGAAATACGTCTGGCCCATTGAGCCATTCACCGGCGATATAATGCTGTCCACTAAGCATGTAGGTCTCCTATGAGATGTAAGTCCTGTGACTTTGTATGTACCGCGCAATCCAGTTCAGACCGCGGCAGATGCCAAGCATCGCGGCAGTCCAAAGGGCGCAGTCTTGATAAACTCGGCGCAGCTTAGGTTCTCGGCCTCCGGATGTAAACATCATACAATATGATAATATTGCGGCGGGGCCGTATTTGGTGGTTTTCCGGACAGTAACAGGCTCATTGATAACGGTCGAATATTTTATACAATGTTGGTCGACTGACGGTTTGGGGTGGTCTTGAGGTTGCGACCGGAACGAGCCAATTGTCAGATTTCCGATATCAGGTCTGCGCCCGATGTGGTGCACGCACCATGTGGCGGGTGACTTGGTCATGGTGTCGGCATGATCGGCTTGCTGTCTGCCGCGTAAAACTGTCTAAGGGTAAAGCTGCGTTCTACGTTTAACGGTACAGGACATGATGTTGTTCCCCGCGATGACCGGAGATGACGGGGATCATCATTGCTTTGCCCATGTTGACGGACGCATCACAGTCACAGTTAAGGATGTTGGCGTAGGGAGTTGTCCGGATTGGCTTGGCTTGGCTTGGCTTGATTGAGCTTAGCTGGCTTCGGATCTTGGTGTGCGGCCAAAAATGCTGGCAAAGTCGGTTTTGCCGGGTTTGGGGCGCTGAAGCTGCAACCGGTCGCGGATGGCATCAAGGTGGCGGGACATTTCGGCGGCCGCCACATCGGGATCGCCACCGAGTAATGCATCAAGCAAACGGTCATGTTCGCTGTGGGAGCAATCAACCGGCTGCGGGCTTTCATACATCGCAATGATCAGCGAGCTTCGTAAAATCAGCCGTTCCAAAAATTCCTCAATCACCAGATTGCCGGTCAGACGGGCCAGAAGAAGATGAAACTCACCCGATAAAATGATGGCGGCGCGGTGGTCACCGTCATGGTGGGCCGCATGTTCGCGCGCCAGATGGCTTCTGATTTGATCGGCACGTTCCGGCGTCATGCTGGTGGCCACTTTGCGGGCAACCCCGTCCTCAATCATGCGGCGGGCGGAAAAGACTTCGATGGCTTCGTTGATGGTCGGCTCAGCAATAAAGGCGCCGCGATTGGGCACAAGATTGATCAGTTTATCATGGGCAAGCTGAAGGAAAGTGGCGCGTATGCGCGCCCGGCTGACACCAAACGTTTTGGCCAGATCCTCTTCGACCAGCTTCATGCCCGGTTCCAGCCTGCGATCAAGAATCGCATCAAGCATTTCCTGGTAGATCATTTCCTCCGGACGGAGCTTCCCGCTGCCCTTGTAGGCGCCCGAATCTTCGGCCTTGGCCATCGTGACGATTCTTTCCGTTCGTTCATGTTTTTAAGTGTGCGTTTATTTCTACAAAATTGTTGACGATTTAGACAATAAAAAATCGAAGGGGTCAGTTTCATTTCCCTCCATATAATTGCATTAATAACCATCAACCAAACCAAGGTGCGTAAAAAACGCGCAAAACATGCGCAGAAAACGAGCAGAGCCTTTGCGGTTTGTATAAGCGTTTGAGCTGACTCCCGCACAAAACAGCCAATAAGAACAAGTGGCACGCATTTTGCCAGCAATCGACAATAAGATTGTTAACAATTTTGCGTGCAGCGACGGGTGAGCGAATGAAGGGCGACGGAGCCATTGAATTGATTGCTGTCAGTAAGTTCTATGGCAGCACACAGGCGGTCAAATCCATTGATCTGCAAATTCCGGCGGGCGCATATTGCTGCCTGATTGGCCCATCGGGCTGCGGAAAATCGACGACTTTGCGTATGATCGCCGGTCATGAAGTGATTAGCGAAGGCGATCTTTTGATCGGTGATCGCAATGTCACGGAACTGCCGCCGGTCAAACGCGGCACGGCGATGATGTTCCAGAATTATGCACTGTTTCCGCATATGACCTGTGCGGAGAATGTTGCCTTTGGCCTGAAGATGCAGGGTGTTTCAGCACCGGATCGCAAAGAACGCGCCAAGGAAATGTTGGCGCGTGTTCAGATGGAACAGTTTGCCGACCGCAAACCTGATCAGCTTTCGGGTGGGCAGCAGCAGCGTATTGCTCTCGCACGGTCCTTGATTACAGAACCCTCGGTCCTTCTGCTTGATGAGCCACTTTCGGCGCTTGATCCGTTCTTGCGTGCGCGGATGCGTGATGAATTGCGCCGGTTGCAGCAGGAACTTGGCATTACGTTCGTTCATGTCACCCACGCCCAGGACGAGGCCTTGGCCCTGTCGGACATGGTGGTGGTGATGGAAGACGGGATCATTCGCCAGAAAGGCAGCCCGCAGGAAATCTTCAATCAGCCCAAATCGCGGTTCATCGCCAACTTCATGGGCGGTCAGAACATTTTCAAAGGCACGGTTTCGCAATCCAGCCCGGCGGGCACCTTGCTTGCGCGTGGACCTGACAGCTTTTTCCTGCCCGGTTTTGCCGACGGAAAGGCTGGTGAGGAACTTGAATTCACCATTCGTACAGACCTGATCGGTCTGGACGAAAACGCGCCAGAAGATACCGAAAACGGGCAAATCCCCGTCGAAATTACCACGGTCGAGTACCTCGGACTGTGGGTCAGGATCGTCGCGACGACAAGCGACGGCAAGGAGATAACTCTGATGAAGACCGAAAGTGAATTTCGGCAGGCGCCAGTAAGGCGCCAGGACAAGTTCATCGCCTATTGGAAGCCTGAACACGCACATGTTCTGGCGTAAACGAAAACAAACCAAACAAACTATCAGGAGTGCTTCACATGACGATCGACATCAAAAAATCAGCGAAGAATCTTCTTACCGATACCGGCGTTTCGCGTCGTAGCTTTGTTAAGGGTGCGGCAATTACCACCGGTGCGGCCATTGGTTCGGGCGCAATTACCGGCTTTCCGACCATCTGGGCGCAGAACATCAAAAATGTAACCCTGCGTCAGTTCGGCACGGGTGTTTCCAACATCAATGCGGTTGCCGATAAGGTCAAAGAAGACCTTGGCTTCACGCTTCAGATGACCGCCCTTGATTCGGACGCGGTAGCCCAGCGTGCAGTGACCCAGCCAAATTCATTTGATATCGCCGATATCGAATATTGGATTTGTAAAAAGGTTTTCCCGGCCGGCACCATGCAGCCGATGGACACCACCAAGCTTAAAAACTATGACGCGATTTCCAAGCTGTTCATTACCGGTAAACTGACCCCGGATTCCGAAATCGCCCAAGGTACCGCACCGCATAAGGTTGGTTTTGTCGAAGGTCCCGACAGCGTTGATTTTGCATCCGCACCGACCCAGTGGATGACCCTGATCCCGACCATTTACAATGCCGATACGCTTGGCATTCGCCCGGACCTGATCGACCGTCCGATTGACAGCTGGGCGGATCTGCTCGATCCGGCGTTCAAAGGCAAAGCATCGATCCTGAACATCCCGTCGATTGGCATTATGGATGCGGCAATGGTGTGCGAAGCCATGGGTGAAATGACCTATGGCGATAAAGGCAACATGACGCAGGAAGAAATCGACAAGACCATCGCAATCATGATCGAAGCCAAAAATGCCGGTCAGTTCCGTGCGTTCTGGAAAAGCTTCGATGAGTCGGTCAACCTGATGGCGTCGGGCGAAGTTGTTATTCAGTCGATGTGGTCACCGGCAGTTGCTGCCGTGCGTTCCAAAGGCATCGCCTGTAAGTACCAGCCGCTTAAAGAAGGTTACCGCGCATGGGGTGGCGGTATTGGTCTTGCCAAGCACCTTTCGGGTCTCGAACTGGAAGCAGCCTATGAATATATCGACTGGTACCTGTCGGGCTGGGTCGGTGCGTATCTGAACCGTCAGGGCTATTACAGTGCTGCGCCTGAAACTGCGAAAAAGTTCATGTCCGAAGACGAATGGGGCTTCTGGATGGAAGGCAAAGCCGCCGAAGGCGATATCCTCAGCCCGGATGGCAAGGTTATGGAAAAAGCCGGTGCCGTGCGCGATGGCGGTTCGTACGAAGAGCGTATGGGCTCGGTCGCATGCTGGAACTCTGTCATGGACGAGAACAAGCACATGATCCGCAAGTGGAACGAATTCGTCGCCGCATAATTTGGCGACTGACATTGTCGGGCGCGGTTTATGCCGCGCCCGACACCCAATTGGGTTCAGACACTAATTGATTTCAAATGCCAGACTTGATCATTCCTTATTTGACCATTTATTCCGGCAGGCATTCAGGGACAGACCATGGCTTCTGATACGTCCAAACGATCGTCTTATTTTCTGATCACGCCAATGGCGGCGATCTTTGCGGTCTTTCTTGTCATTCCGTTGCTGACCATCGTGGTTGTCAGTTTCTGGGATTATGACGAATACCGAATCCTGCCTGATTTTATTTTAGAAAATTATAGCTACTTGCTTGGGTCTTCGGTGACCTGGAGCATCTATCTCAATACCTTGAAATATGCCGCCTTAACGTGGGTGTTTACCCTTCTGATCGGCTTTACGGTGGCCTATTTCCTGGCCTTCCATGTCCGCAGCCTGACGTGGCAGATCGTGCTGTTTATGCTGTGTACCATCCCGTTCTGGACCTCAAACATCATTCGCATGATTTCGTGGATACCGTTTTTGGGGCGCAACGGGCTTTTAAACTCGGCGCTTATCAATATGGGCATTGTCGATCAACCGCTTGAGTTCCTTCTGTTTTCCGATTTCGCAGTCGTGTTGGCAGATGTGCATCTTTATACCCTGTTTATGGTGGTGCCGATTTTCAATTCAATGATGCGGATTGACCGGTCGTTGATCGAGGCGGCCCGCGATGCCGGGGCCAGCGGGTTTGAAACCTTAAAATCAGTGATCGTACCGCTGTCCAAACCGGGCATTGCCATCGGATCGATTTTTGTCATCACGGTGGTGATGGGTGATTTCATCACGGTGCGTTTGATGAGTGGTGGGCAAAGTGCATCGGTTGGTTTGCAGATTTCCAACGAAATCGGGCTGTTGCAATACCCGGCCGCGGCGGCCAGTGCGGTGGTGCTGTTGATTACGGTTCTGTTGATCGTGACCGGATTGTTGCGGTTGGTTGATATCAGGAAGGAGCTGTAATCATGGCAATGTCGCGCAAGACCCGTGAACGGCGTCCGACGAGTTTTTACTTCCTTGCCGCGTTTTTCACCCTGTTTGTCCTGTTTCTCTATGGGCCGATGCTGACGATCTTTATCCTGTCGTTTCAGGGCGTGAATGGTGGTTTGACCTTCCCGATGAACGGATTTTCGTTCCACTGGTTTGGCAATCTGTTTGAACGTCAGGCGGTGGGCGACTTTGGCGGGTCGTTTTTGCGGTCGCTTAAGCTTGGCCTGATTGTCATGGTGGTGACGGTTGTTGTGTCCTTTATGGCCGGTCTGGCATTCCGCCGCCGGTTTAAGGGCGACAGTATTGTGTTCTATCTGGCGATTGCCAGTTTGATTGTGCCCTCGATCTTGATTTCGCTGGGGATTGGCTTGCTGTTCAACATCATCGAATGGCAACCACAATGGTTCACATCCGCCCTTGGCGCGCATCTGACATGGACGTTCCCATTCGGGCTTTTGATCATGTTTGCGGTGTTTAACCGGTTTGATCCGTCATACGAGGAAGCCGCGCGTGATTTGGGGGCGAGTAACTGGCAAACCATTCAATATGTTGTCTTGCCGATGGTCGGGCCGAGTTTGATCGGGGTGGCGATGTTTTCCTTTACGCTGTCCTATGACGAGTTTGCCCGCACTTTGATGACGGCAGGCGCGCTTAATACCCTGCCGCTTGAGATTTATGGCATGACCACCAATGTCACGACGCCAGTTCTGTATGCGCTGGGCACGGTGACCACCGGGTTCTCGTTCCTGGTGATCGCACTTGCCCTTGGATCGGTGGCGATCCTTAGAATGCGCAAAGGGCAAAAAGCATGAGCAAGATCGCGGTTATCAATCCCAACCTTTCAGAAGGGTTCACCCGAAAGGTTGGCGATCAGGCACGCAGCATTGTTGGTGCGAATACCGATATCATCGCGCTTAATCCGCAATTTGGCCCGGCCAGCATCGAAGGATATTACGACGAGGCCTTTGCCAGTGTCGGGTTGCTGTCAGTCATTCGCGACCTTGAAGCCGCACCCGATCATGCGGCCAATCCGATTGGCGGGTATGTGGTTGCCTGTTTTGACGATACCGGGGTTGATGCGGCACGCTGTTTGACCAGCGCACCAGTTTTGGGCCTGTGTGAAGGGGCGCTTCGCATGGTCGCCGCCGTGGCGTCGCGTTTTGCCATTGTCACCCCGATGCCGGTATCGGTGCGTCCGCTTGAACATCTGGTCGCGAAATATGGGGCAGCCTCGCAATGTGTTGTCCGGGCGGCTGGTGTCCGAACGCTTGATTTTGAAGGCGATGGGGCAGACGCGGCCTATCAGGCGCTTAAGAAGCAGGCAAAAGCCAGCCTGACAGAAGACCGGTCAGAAGCCATCGTTCTGGGCTGTGCGGGCATGACCGATATTGCCGACCGTCTAAAGGACGAGCTTGGCGTGCCGGTGATTGACGGGGTCAGCGCGGCAGTCAAGATGGTTGAAGCCATGGCGATGCTGGGTCTTCACACCAGCAAGGCCGGGGCCTATGCCAGCCCGCCGCTTAAGACGTATCATGGAATGTTTTCTGGTTTCGCCCCACAAGGCTGAGCAACGAGCGCTCAGCTTTGTTTTAGGGCCTGTTCGACCTGTGCCAGATGGCGACGCATGGCGTCTTCGGCGCGTTTGGGGTCACGCTGTTCAATCGCATCGACAATTTCGCGGTGTTGCCGACTTAGGTCATTGATCAGGCTGCCGGAATGGCTGCTTTCGCGCATGCGGGCCCATGCCGCATCGCGGCGCACGGCATTGACGGCCTCAAACACCGCCAGAAACAGGGTGTTTTTAACCGATTCCGCCAGTTTCTGGTGAAAGGCCGCATCCCATTTTTCATATTCGCCCTGTGTGGTCGCGCGGGCCGCATTTTCGACCATGGTGCGCATGGCATCAATATCGCCCTGTGATGCGCGAAGGGCGGCAAAGCGGGCCATGGACGGTTCGATTTCCTGACGAACTTCCATGATTTCAAATGGGCTGGTTTTGGTGGCGATGCCTTCGAGTTTGCGCAGGCGCGGGGTCGGCGGGGTGCCAACAAAGGTTCCTTGTCCCTGACGGCGCCAGATGATGCCTTCGGCCTCAAGCAAATCAAATGCCTTGCGAAGGGCGCGGCGGCCAACATCAAGTTTTTCGGCAAGGTGACGTTCTGCAATCACGCGCCCGTCTTTGACGAAGCTGCCGTCGGTGAAGCCTGCTTTGAGTTTCTCGGCCAGTCCCTGTGTCGCGATATCATGCATTGTCGTTATTCTTTTTATGGCGATCCCTATTCCGAACCAATCCGCACCCATTTTTTGCGGTGTCATTTCCCAGAGGACTGGTTCGGCTTTGACGTTTGTCTGAACTGATATCAGTTAATCAGATCATAGAACATCCGCAATGATGTCACAGCCAGAAACAGGCCAAAACACATGCGCAGTGCCCGACGTGGAATGGTGTGGGCAATGCGTGCGCCAATTGGTGCACACAGCACGGTCATCGGTATCAAAAGGGCGGCTGCCAGAACATTGACATAGCCGATTGAGAAGGGCGGGCGCCCGTCAACACCAATGCCCGACATGGCATAGCCAATCGTGCCGGGGATGGCGATGATCAAACCGATGGCCGCAGACGTGCCAACCGCGCGGCGGATGTCGTAGCCAAGGAAATTCAACACCGGCACACAAATCGTGCCGCCGCCAATCCCCATCATGGCCGACAGGCTACCGGCAATCACACCCAGCACGGCCCAGACTGATTTCGGTGGATTTTTGGCCTCATCCGTTTCGCGGTCTTTGACCAGGATCATGTTGGCGGCCACCAGAAGGGCAACAACGGCAAACACAATTGTCAGAACCCGACCATCGGCAAGGCCGCCAATGGCGGTCCCAATGATCACACCAACGATAATGGCCGGTCCCCAATGTTTCAGAAGGGCCGTATCAACCGACCCCTTCTTATAATGGCTTCGGGTGGATGAGATGGCGGTGGCGATGATTGTCGTTAACGAGGTGGCGACCGCGACCTGCATGCGTAGCGACTCGTCGACCCCCATGGTGGTCAAAAAGTGATAGAGCACCGGCACAATAACAATGCCACCGCCCACACCGAGAAGCCCGGCCATGATCCCACCGACAACGCCGGCAAACAGCATGGCAGCGCCCCAAACCAGATAGAGGCTCATGGTGCCTTCAATTTCAATCATCTCAAACCAATCCAAACCAATTTTGCGATTACATCTGTATAGGTACTAACGCCAGTGATTACAGATTGGCAATAAATTTGCGCAACAATACGTGAAATATCGCGAAAAATACGCATAAATGCGTTTTTAGGCTTGCGAATACAATATTCAGATGACAACAATATGCCGACAAAATGACGGAACCAAAATTTAATTGGTTTTGATTGATTCGAATAACTCATCAGGAGGCACTTACCATGTTCCGCAAGATTGCCGTTGCCGCCGGTTTGATGGCTGCTGCCATTGCCGGCCCGGCGCAGGCGCAAGACTATCCGACGAAACCAATTGAATTCATCGTGCCGTGGGGTCCGGGTGGCGGCAGTGATACGCAGATGCGTCTTGTTGCACAGGGTCTTGCCGAAGAAACCGGTCAGGCAGTTCCGGTGATCAACATGCCCGGCGTTGGCGGCAATGTTGGTTTGGCAGAATTCGCCAAACGTCCGGCCGATGGCTACACGATTTCGCAGATCCACGAAGGCCTTCTGATCTCAAACGGGACCGGCATTACGGACCTGAACTGGGACAGCTTCATGCCGATCGCGCTGGTGACCTCGTCGCCGCAGTATTTGACGCTTTCAAAGAACGACAATTTCTCGACCTTTGAAGAAATGGTTGCCTATGCCAAGGATCATCCGGGTGCCGTTCGTGCGGGTGTGACCCTTGCCGGTGTGCCGCATTTGCACATGGCCATGATCGAAGATGCTTTTGACATTCAGTTTTCCTATGTCGGGTATGAAGGTACCGGTCAGCGCATCCGTGCACTGGTTGGTGGCAACATCGACGTTGCCATCGGTGACGTTTCATCAGCGGGTCAGTTTGTTGAAAATGGCGATTTGATCTTTGCGGCTGTTGGCATGCCAGAACGTACCGCCGAAGAGCCTGATGTTCGTACCTTCAAGGAACTTGGTCAGGATCTTGATCTTGCTGTGACCCGTGGTGTTGTTCTTCCCAAAGGCACGCCGCAGGATGTTGCAGATGCGCTGGAAGCACATCTGGAAAAAGTCATGCAGAACGAAGACGTCCGGACCAAAATCAAAAATGTTGGTTCCGAGCCGGTCTTCCTTGGTCAGGACGCATACAAAGCCTATCTCGGCAAACTGTCTGAAACTGTTAACCGTCTGGTTGGCAAGCTCGCAGGATGACGAACGGGGCTGAGAAATCAGCAGCAGCGGGTGCAGATGCATCCGCTGCTTCTCGTGCAAGGGCAGAATTCGCACGGCTGATTTCATACATCGTATTTGGTTTGGGGTCGGTTTATCTGTCCGTCCGGGCGAGTGCGTTGCCGACATCACGCTGGGAACCACTTGGCGCGGGATCGTTCCCCAAGCTGGTTTTTGCCGTTCTGGCGGTCTTGTGCCTGATTTCGGCAGTTCGGACAGTCATTGATCTTCGCAAGACCGGTCATCTAAGTGGTCTTGGTGCGGCTTTGGCTGAATGGCTCAAGGTGCGCCGGTTTGCCTTTGCGCTGTTTGGCTTGCTGGTGATCTATCTTGGTGTATTGCCCTATGCCGGGTTTTCGCTTGCGACCTTTATGTTTCTGCTGATCACGCAGCTTATGATCGCAGGTATTTCGAAAAAGACCGTCATTCAGTCCCTGATCGCCGCCCTGATTTTCTCGGTTGGCTTGAATCTGCTGTTTGCCGAAGTCTTTAACGTGTTTCTCCCGCGCGGCGTGCTGTTCGCGGGCTAACAGAAGTTTACGATCATGTTGGATGCATTTCTTGCCGGTGCCCATCAGGTTTTCGCATTCGATACCCTGATTTATATGCTGATTGGTTCCGTTGCTGGGATCGTTGCGGCGGCCATTCCGGGCTTTACGGTTACGATGGCAATCATTCTGACCTTGCCGCTGACCTTCGCCATGGATCCGTTGCAGGGCGTTTCGGTGATGCTGTCGGTCTATGTCGGTGGCTATACCGGTGGCCTGATCAGTGCGGCCCTTTTGGGGATTCCCGGAACACCAAGTTCGGTTGCCACCACCTTTGACGCCTATCCGATGGCGCGTGGCGGGGAACCGGGGCGTGCGCTTTCGCTTGGTGTCTGGTCATCTTTCTTTGGAACGATTATTTCGACCATCATTCTGATTGTTGCCGCACCGCCATTGGCCCTGATCGCGGTTAAACTTGGTCCTTGGGAATATTTCTCGTTGATCGTGTTTGCGCTGACGATTGTTGCATCGCTTGTCGGTAATTCACTGATGCGTGGCTTGATTGCCGGTGTGATTGGCCTTGGTCTGGCAACCGTTGGGCCCGATCCGATGATGGGACGTCCGCGATTGACGTTTGACTCGGACATTCTGATGCCCGGCCTACCGTTTCTGATTGTCTTGATCGGCATTTTTGCCATCAGCCAGCTGATGGGTGAAGTCGAAGATGATGGCAAATCAGAAACCAAGGGGGCGCTGATCCCCGATGTGATCGAATTCAAGACCTGGGCCGTGATGCGCGAAGTTCTGATGCATCCGGTGAACCTTATTCGGTCCTCCCTGATCGGTGTGTTTATTGGGGCACTGCCCGGTGCAGGTGGCTCTATTGCCAACCTTCTGGCCTATGATCAGGCCAAGCGCAGCTCCAAAACCCCGGAAGAATTCGGCAAGGGCACGCCAGATGGCGTGATCGCGTCGGAAGCCGGGAACTCTGCGACGGCGGGTGGCGGTTTGATCCCGATGATTGCATTGGGCATTCCCGGATCAGCGGTTGATGCGATCCTGATGGCGGCCCTGATGGTGCACGGCATTTCGGTTGGCCCGCGTTTGATCATGGATAATGCCGATCTGGCCTATGGTATGTTCATTGCCATGATTGTGGCGTCATTGATGATGCTGGTGGTGTGTGTGCTGTCGATGCGCCTGTTCCTGCGCGTGACCGACATTCCCAAACAGTTCATTGTGCCGACTGTTATGATTTGCTGTGTGATCGGGGCGTTTGCGCTCAATAACCGTGTGACGGACCTGTATCTGCTTGGCGCGATTGGTCTGGTTGGCTATGGGCTTAAATCGCTTGATTACCCGCTGGCACCTTTGGTGCTGGGCGTGATTTTGGGGCCGATTGCTGAGACCAACCTACGCCGTGCGCTGATGAGTGACGGGGACTGGACTGTGTTCTTTACCCGCCCGATTTCGGCGGTGCTACTGGCCGCAGCCTTGCTGTCTGTCATTTTCAGCATCCGGTCTGTTTTGAAGATGCGTAAGAAAAACCGCGCTGTCACCGATGAACAAGACGGCGATTAGGAGACTCCAATGAAACTTCGTCATGACGCGCTTTATGCCTCACGCCGGTCACCGGTTTTGGCGCGCAACATCGTTTCCACGTCCCAACCCCTGGCCGCACAGGCCGGTTTGCGCATGTTGCTTGCCGGTGGTAATGCGGCGGATGCCGCGCTGGCATCGGCCATTGCACTGACCGTGGTGGAGCCGACCGGCAATGGGCTGGGCTCGGACGCCTATGCGATTATTTGGGATGGCAAGGAACTGCATGGGTTGAATGCATCTGGCCGTGCGCCCGGGGCATGGACCCCGGAACGGTTTGCCGGGGCTGATAAAATGCCCCAGCGCGGTTGGGAATCGGTGACAACGCCGGGTGCCGTTTCCGCATGGCGCGAAATTTCCGATAAATTTGGCAAACTGCCGTTTGAAAAACTGTTCGAACCGGCTGTTGAATATGCATCGCGTGGCTTTGCCGTTTCCCCGATCATTGCGACTTTGTGGGAAAAAGGCGGTCAGACGTTGGGCAAACAACCTGGTTTTGCCGAGGCGTTCCTGCCCGGTGGCAAGGCGCCAAAGGCCGGTGAGTTGTTTGTCAATAAAGCCGCTGCTGATAGCCTGATTGATATCGCCGAGACCAAGGGCGAAAGCTTTTACCGGGGTAAACTGGCCGCCAAAATTGCCGCTTTTGCCAAGGAAAATGGGGCTGCCCTTTCCGAAGACGACCTTGCCAATCACAAGGCCGACTGGGTTGGCACAATCTCGCAAAGCTTTGGCAAGGTGAAGCTGCATGAAATCCCGCCAAACGGGCAGGGGATTTCGGCCCTGATTGCCTTGGGCATTTTGCGCCATACCAACATTTCTGATTATGAGCCCGACTCGGTCGAGGCGCTGCATCTTGAGATTGAGGCGATGAAACTGGCGTTTGCCGATATGCGCGCCTATGTCGCCGATCTGGATTATATGACCGATGTGACGGTCGAACATCTTTTGTCTGATGAGTATCTGAAGTCGCGTGCTGCACTGATTGATACGAATACCGCACAGGATTTCAAGGCTGGTGCGCCCAAGCATGGCGGGACTGTCTATGTCACCGCGGCTGATGAAAACGGCATGATGGTGTCGTTTATTCAGTCGAACTATATGGGCTTTGGTTCGGGCGTTGTGGTGCCGGGCACGTCAGTTAGCCTGCAAAACCGCGGTCATGGCTTTAGCCTGACGCCGGGGCATCCCAACCATGTTGCGGGCGGCAAACGCCCGTTCCAGACGATCATTCCGGCGTTTCTGATGGGCGATGACGGCAATCCGGTGATGAGCTTTGGCGTCATGGGCGGCCCAATGCAGTCACAAGGCCATTTGCAAATGACCCTGCGCACCCAGCTTTGGGGGCAGGACCCGCAAACGGCTGTTGATGCACCGCGCTGGCAGGCGCTTTCGGGACTTGAAGTCGCGGTCGAAGCATCGCTTGGGGCAGGCGTCATTGACGGGTTGAAAGCCAAGGGCCACGCCATTGCGGTTGAGACACCAGACAGCACGAACTTCGGGTTTGGTGGCGCACAATTGATCGCCAAAACCGATGTTGGCTATGTGGCGGGGTCTGATCCGCGCAAGGATGGCTGTGCGGTTGGCTATTGATTAAGAGGTCTTTCAGATCGGCATTCGCAGTCATCTGAAGTCCGGGTCGGCCCTGTAAAGGGTCGACCCTTTTTTATAGGTGGCACAAATGCACAGCCTGCCTTTTAAATTCGCGGTTCTGTCAAGATGGAAATCCCCGCATTTCAGGACCATAGCCCATGCAAAAATACCGTTTTGAGCAAAGGGCGGTTGGGCGTATTTCGGATGCAATGGGTGGTATGCCTGACGCGACATTCCGGATTCTTTCCCTTATCGCGACACATTCCTGCCTCGTTTTTTGCGCACAAACACAATCAGGATTCCAAAGAAGTCCATTGGTTGGGTAACTCAAACGAGAATGATGCAAAACAGTCAACGGCGTTCAGCGCTGAGCTTGAAACATGTCCTTCTGGTTGCATTTGCAGCCGGATCCATTGTGCTGGGCACATCACATACGGCCTTGGCGCAGGATAGCAAACCTGCTGCGGCGGCGCAGGGTGATGCCGTGGTGCCGGCAAAGCCGAAGCCCGGTGCGGCAGCGGTTGCAACGCCTGTGGCAGACAAAACAACGCCTGTGGCAGACGAAACAACGCCTGTGGCAGACGAGGCTGCGCCATCGGGCGCGGACGTCGTCCCGGTGCAAGATCCGCAAAATAAACCCGCTCCGCAAGACGACACAACGGCGCGCCCAACTGACGCAACACCGCCGGCTGCTGTTGATCAGGACAAGCCGGTCACGTCTGTTCCGGTGGCATTTGATCCGAAAATGGTGATTGATCGCGCCCGTGCGCTGGCGGAAAAGCCGTTTGAGGATCCGCATCGTGACTTGCCTGACGCCTTGGCCAATCTGAGTGCCGAAGAATACGACCAGATCAGGTTCAAGTCACAAAGGGCATTTTTCAGTCAGGCAAATTCCGGCTTCTCGCTTGAGCTGTTCCATCCGGGCAACATGTATGACGTGCCGATTGCGATCAATCTTGTACGCGATGGCAATTTGCAGGTTGTGCCCTATTCCGCCGGGCTGTTTGATTTTGGCGAGGCCGGATTGTCGGGGAATGATTTTTCGACACAGGGCTATGCCGGGTTCCGGCTGCGCTATCCGTTGTCCGATGTCACCAGCAACGATGAACTGGCGCGGTTTTTAGGCGCGTCTTATTTCCGTTTGCAGGGCGAAGGCCAGTCGATTGGTCAAATGGCACGTGGGCTGGCGCTTGATCTGGCCGGTCCAACGGGCGAAGAAGTGCCAGTATTTCGTGAATTCTGGATTGTGGCGCCCAAAAAAGGCGAACGCAAAATCACGGTTTACGCGCTGCTTGATAGTGCGCGCGTCACCGGGGCCTATCGGTTTGACATCATACCGGGTGCGGACAGCAAAGCCGATATTCGCGCCAATCTGTTTTTCCGCGAAGGCATTGAGAAGGTCGGCCTTGCGCCATTGAATGGCATGTTCCTGTTTGGCGAACAGCGTCGCCGCACCTTTGAAGATTATCGCGGCGAAGTGCATTCAAGCGATGGTCTTTTGATCAATAACGGTCATGGTGAATGGCTGTGGCGGCCACTTGATAACCCGGTCAACTTGCAGATCAGTTCGTTCCTCGATGAAAACCCGCGTGGGTTTGGACTGTTGCAGCGTGACCGCGATTTTGATCACTATCAGGACCTTGATCGTCGTTTCGATCAGCAACCCGGCTATTGGGTGACGCCCAAGGGCAACTGGGGCAAGGGTCATGTCGAACTGGTTGAAATCCCGATCCCAAGCGAAAGCAACGACAATATCGTTGCCTATTGGGTGCCGGAAACCAAACCCGTGGCAGGCGGCGAAATGCAGATCGAATACAGCATTACCGCAACCCGTGACGGTGATGATCTGCACCAGATGGCACAGGCGACAGATACCCGGATCATGCGGATTGCGCCACAAGGCGACGATGAGCCGGCCAAAACCCGGTTCGTTCTGAACTTTGCTGGTGGTGATCTTGACTATTTCACTAAAAACATCGCTAAGATGAAGGCAAACGTCAGTGCAGCCCATGGCACGGTTGAAAACATCCGCCTGATGGCCGATCCGGAAAACGGCGGGGTCAGGGTGATATTTGATCTGCTGCGTGACGGCGATGTCGCCAGCAGCGATTTGCGTGCGTTCCTTTTGTATGACGAACAGGTCCTAAGTGAAACCTGGACGATGCCGTGGGTCTTTTGACCCGGTTTTCAGAACCGTCCATCAGACCGCTGATCACAGACATATTCAGGTAGCCCCAAATGAACCGGATTTCTGATCCACAGAACGACCCGACGCCCGATCATCCGAAAGGCAGTCCAGACGATGCGGTCGCCTATGACCCGGCCGTCAGACTGCGCGGGCCGGGTGTTGGGGCACGGCGTTTCTTCCTGTTTGGCGCATCGCTTGCCGCAACGGTCTATGCCGCGTGGCTGATGGCCGATGTCTTGGGGGCGGATCAGTTGACCATCATGGAAATGGTGGTGGTTGCGTTCTTTAGCATCAACTTCGCCTGGATTTCACTGTCGTTCTTTACCGGTATTGTCGGGTTGATCCTGCGCGGGTTGAAGCTTGATGCGATTACGCTCAAACGCCTTAAACCCATTGCACGCAAAGGGCCGCTCCGATCCAAGAACGTTGTCGTGATCCCGGTGTATAACGAGGACCCCAACCGCGTGTTCGCAGGCCTTCGCGCAAGTTATGAAAGCCTTGCGGCCACGGGTGAAATAGATGCGTTTGATTTCTTTGTTCTGTCTGACACGCGCGATCCCGATATCTGGATTGCCGAAGAAATGGCATGGGCAAAGGCCTGTACCGATCTCAATGCACGCGGCAAAATCTTTTTCCGCAGACGGGCCGAAAACACAGAACGAAAATCGGGCAACCTTAAGGAATTCTGTGAAACCTATGCGGCCAATTACGATCATATGATCGTGTTTGACGCCGATAGTGTGATGTCAGGCGATGCCATGGTCAACATGGCCTATCTGATGGAAAACAATCCGGATGCCGGGATTGTCCAAAGTCCGCCGCAGCCGACCGGCCGTCAGACGCTGTTTGCCCGCATCTTGCAATTTATCTCGCGCGTCCATGGCCCGACCATGTCGGCGGGTCTGTCATTCTGGTGCATGGGCAGTTCGAACTATTGGGGCCATAACGCGATCATTCGGGTTAAGGCGTTCATTGAATGCTGCGGGCTTCCGGTTCTGTCGGGCAAGCCCCCAATGGGCGGTCATATCCTGAGCCACGATTTCGTCGAGGCGGCCTTTATGCGTAAAGCAGGCTGGCGGTGCTGGCTGATCCCGCAGCTTGAAGGCAGTTGGGAAGAATTGCCACCCAATCTGATTGATTTTGCCATTCGTGACCGTCGTTGGTGTCAGGGCAATATGCAACACGCCCGCTTGATGGTGGCCGATGGGTTTAAACCGCTCAGCCGACTTCATTTCTTTATGGGGGTGATGAGTTTTGCCTCGTCGCCGCTCTGGTTGTTGCTGTTGTTAAGCTCAACCATTGCCACACTGCAAAATACGCAGCTGACCTATAGCTTCTTTCCCGGCCATTTCACGATGTTCCCGCAATGGCCGGTGGACCGGTCGTTTGAAATGCTGGTCCTTTTGATCTTTACCATCGGCATGCTGGTGCTGCCCAAGATCATCTCGATCCTGATGGTGTGTCTTGGTCGGGATCGCAAGCAGTATGGCGGGGTGATGGTGCTCATGAGTGGCCTGCTGGAAACGCTGTATTCCGCGTTACAGGCGCCGATCATGATGATGTTGCATGCGCAGTTTGTGTTTTCGGTTCTGACCGGCAATCAGGTTGGCTGGGACGCGCAGGAACGCGACGATGCCGGTGTGCCATTTCGTGCCGCCCTTAAAACCCATCGCACGATCATTGTCATCGGGCTGATTTGGGGGGCGATTGCCGTTTTTGTTGATACGGCATTTTTCTGGTGGCTCTCGCCGATTTTGGCGGGGTTGGTTTTGTCGCCGTGGTTAACGCATTATTCGAGCAACCTTGCCATTGGCAAGGCCGCGCGCCGGATGAAGCTTTTTGTCACACCAGAAGAATATGACAGCCCCGAAGAACTGCGCGCCCTTGAACGGATCACTGCTGAAAATGGTGGCGGTGGTGACGTGAAGGACGGGCTTTTGCGCCTGATCGAAGATCCGTATGCCAATGCGCTGCATTCGGCATTGCTTCCCGCGCGTAAACCGGATTCCCGCACCGCGATTGAGATTGGCATTATTTATGAAAAACTCGCGCGCCTTGGGATCGAAAGCCTGACACGTGATGAAAAGCTGCTGATCTTGTCCTGGCCGGTCAAGCCGCTTGATCAGATCATGGCGGGACGGGATGCATCCGCGGCAAAATCCCCCGACGCTTTGTCGTAAGATATTGTTTTAAAACAATACATATCGCCACAAAAACGCCCAGATTTGAGCAAAATATCCCGACTTTTTAAGGTGAATATCATTCTTAACGAACAGTTAATCACCGATGACTGCTTAGCTTCTTAGGGGCCAAAAACATGACTGATCTGACCATTGCATCACAGGGCTTTTCTTACGCTTCTTTTGAATCGGCTGCGATGACGCGCCTGATCGAAGATACAGCACATGCTTGGCTGCGGTCTTTTGGCTTGACCAATGCATCCGCCAAGCAGCGCTTGGTCACAGCACTGCGCGATGCGCTTGCACAAGACAGCTTTGCGGCAAATGACCGGACAAACATGCAGGACCTTCTGGATCAGGCCGCACATGACACGATTGGTGGCTGGTTTGCACAGGTAACCGGTCAGCATGATTGCTATGGTTCCGGGAAATTCTCGATGCTGCGCTGTGCCTTTTTGTCGGCCAATCGCGACGGCATCTGGTCAGAGCATTTTCTTGATCAGACTCGCACCCATCATGATCTGGCGATTGCCTTGTCGGTTCAGATGATGTTGCCGACACCAAGTTTGAAATCATGTGAAATGCCGCGCCAGACACTTGAGCGCCGCGCTTCCTGATACAGAACGTATCCTTCGCTCTTTTGCTTTTTCATCTTAACCCTCAACGTTGATATGCAAAGCCTGAAGGATTGGCACCGCCACATATGTTGGCGGTGCTTTTTTGTGTAAGCAGGTCCTGACTCTGGGTAAATTTCCAAAAAAGAACCCGCCACAAAGGGCGGGTCGAGTTCAGCGGGCGAGAAACCTGATAAAACCACCTTGGTCAGATCAGGCCCCTGCAAGACGCCGAAGCACACACTACTTCGGCGCCAAACGGTGTTCAGGCGGCTTTGTGAAAGCGGCCGAGTTTTTCCAGAAGTTTTGCAACCTGCGGGTCGTTCTTGCCATTGCGGTCAAGCTCAAGAAAGAAGTCCGGATAGGGCGATTTGCCCGGTGTCAGGTTGTACTGTTCAAAATCAGTGATGCCGATGGCTTCAAGAACCGCCTCATCGGTAAAGAACCCGCCAGTAACCTCGCGCGATGGCGCCGTTAGGATGGCGTGCGCGGCGTCGGCAATAATTTCAGGTTTGCGCGCACGGCCCTGTTCCAGTCCGGGGATCATATTAAGCGCGGCGGTTTCAATCACGGTGACCGGCCATAATGAATTTACCGCCACCCCTTCGTCGGCAAACTCGGCGGCCAGACCGAGGGTCACCAGGCTCATGCCGTATTTCGAAATGGTATAGGCCGTGTGATTGGCAAACCATTGCGGCGACAGGTTGGGCGGCGGTGACATGGTCAGGATATGTGGATTATCCGACTTTAACAGATGCGGCAGGCAGGCCTGCGCACAGGCAAAGCTGGCCCGTGTATTGACCTGATGCATCAAATCAAACCGCTTCATCGGGGTTTGCAGGGTCGAGGTCAGATTGATCGCACTGGCATTGTTGATCAGGATATCAATGCCGCCGAATGTTTCCACCGTTTTGGCAACGGCCGCGGCGATCTGGTCTTCTTCACGAATGTCGGTTTTAAGCGCCAGACCCTTGCCACCGGCGGCGTCGATTTCGGCGACGGTGCTATGGATGGTGCCGGGCAGTTTCGGGTGGGGCTCATCGGTTTTGGCAATCACGGCGATGTTGGCGCCGTCACGTGCGGCACGCAGGGCAATTTCCTTGCCAATGCCGCGTGATGCGCCGGTGATGAACAGTGTTTTGCCTGCAAGATTTGCCATGGATGTTTTTCCCTGAATTCTTTTTATGATTTGCCAAACTGGGGACTGCGTTTTTCGACAAAGGCGGTGACACCTTCGCGGAAATCGGCACTGACCGCACAGTCGGCAAATGATGTGGCCTCAGCAGCGAGTTGGGTGGAAAGGTCGTTTTCCGGGGCGGCGTTCAACAGTGCCTTGGTCCGGGCAATCGCATCGCGGGGACCATTGGCCAGACGGGTGGCATATTTCGCGGTGGCCGATGGCAGTTGTGCAGCTGGAACAACCCGGTTGATCAAGCCGTAATCAAGGGCCTCGTCCGCACCAAACCGATCCCCCAAAAGGGCAATTTCCTTGGCCTTCTTCATGCCGACCAAACGGGTCAGCGAATGGGTCGCGCCCCCGTCCGGCGATGTGCCGATATGGATATAGGCAAGGGTGAAAACCGTATCCTCGGCGGCAACCGCAAGGTCACAGGCATTCATCAGACTGATACCAAACCCGGCAACCGCCCCTTCAAGCTTTGCCACCACAGGACGGGGCAGGGCATGAATGCGGGCAATAATGTCGTGCACGCCGCCGATCATGGTTTCGATCAGCGGGCGGGCTTCATTGGTGGGGGTTTGGGCCATCTGATAAAAGAATTTTACATCGCCACCGGCCATAAAGGTCCCGCCTGATCCTTCGATGATGATCGCGCCGATATTGGTAATGTCAGCTTCGATCTGATCGAGGGCGTCGGACAGTCCGGCGACCATGGCCTGATCAAGCGCGTTCATCCGCTCAGACCGGTTCAGCGTGATGGTTGCGATTTGATCGGTTATCGACAGCAAAACGGCGTCATTCGATGCCATGTGAGTTCCTCCCGCGGGCTTTTGCCCGGTTTTCTTTCTGTGCTTACCTGTGCATCAGGCCGCAAGGCGTGCTTCAATCGCACTTTCCATATCCGGCCAGCCCGACAGCCAGTCGGGCATCAGTGGCGAGGTTTCATCCGCACCAACAAGACGGCAAATTTCTTCGGGCCGGATGATGCCTTCGGGGCCAACAAACACGGCCTTTACAACACCAAGGGCAAGGGTTTTTCCGTTCGCAACAAAGCGTTGTTCAAGGTAAAATCCCTTGTCATCCCAATAAAGTGCCTGTGTTTCCACAGCAAACTTCTGGAACGGTTTGATGGCGCGTTTAAACCGCATGGTGGAGCCCGATACCACCGGCTGCCATTTGCGTTTAAACATCTGTTTGGCGATGCCATTGCGCAAAATAAGCTCGGTCCGGCCAAGGTCCATCAGGGCAAAATACCGCGAATTGGTCATATGCACGTTGATGTCGAGATCAAATGGCCAAGCCCGGAAATGCAAAACAGATGGATCCAGCGGATCAAGACGGGACCGCACCAGCGACAGGATCAATACCCGGATCAGTCGGAAAATAAGGTTCACGACATGCCCCCGGGCATGGATGCCCTGTTATCCTCAATGCGGTCCGATGCCATGATCAGAACAGCTCCTCATCAAGCGCCATCATGTTGCTGGAGCCCGACATCATTTGACTAAACAGCGCCCCTGATTGCGGCAAAACCCGTTCCATATAGAATTTCGCCGTGATCAGCTTGGCCTTATAGAACCCGTCCGGGTCATCATCGCGTTTGGCCAGTGCGATTTCAGCCATGCGGGCCCACATAAAGCCAACCGCGACCAAGCCAAACAGACGCAGGAATTCAGATGCGGCGGCCCCGGCTTCATCGGGGTTTTTCATGCCGCGCTGGGCCAGTTCCCCGGTGATCTGTTGCAGGCGCATGAACGCCTTGGCGAGCGGCTGAACGTAATCTCCCAGTTCCCCGTTCGATACGTTGGCTTCGATATATTCCTGTACCGGGTGGAAGAACCGGCGCAGGTAACGGCCTGCCTTGGCCGGCATTTTACGCCCGACAAGGTCAAGGGCCTGAATACCGTTCGTGCCTTCGTAAATCTGGGCAATGCGGGCATCACGAACATATTGTTCCATGCCCCATTCGCGGATGTAACCATGCCCGCCAAAGACTTGCACGCCCAGATTGGCGTTATCAAAACCCCAATCGGTAAACAGGGCTTTGACAATCGGGGTCATCAGCTGAACAAATTCATCGGCTTCTTCGCGTTTGACCGGATCGGCATGATGTTTGGCGGTATCAAGGGCGCGTGCCACCCACATGCCCATCGCCCGGCAGCCTTCATTGGTGGCCTTGGCGGTCAGCAACATGCGGCGCACATCGGGATGCACAATGATCGAATCAGCCGCCTTGTCAGGCGATTTCGCCCCCGTCAGCGCACGGCCCTGAAGACGATCCTTGGCATAGGCGCGTGCGCCCTGATAGGCCGCCTCGCCAAGACCAAGGCCCTGAATGCCGACCGACAGGCGTTCCTGGTTCATCATGGTGAACATCGCGGGCATGCCTTGATGGGGTTCACCCACCAGATAGCCGATGGCACCATCAAAATTCATCACGCAGGTCGATGATGCCTTAATGCCCATCTTGTGTTCAATCGAACCACATTTGACGGCGTTACGGTCGCCCAGTGATCCATCATCCCCGACCATGAATTTCGGGACAAGAAACAGCGAAATACCCTTGGTGCCCTTGGGCGCATCGGGCAGTTTTGCCAGTACCAGATGTATGATGTTTTCGGTCAGATCATGTTCCCCGGCCGAGATGAAAATCTTGGTCCCGGAAATTGCATAAGACCCGTCATCAAGCGGTTCGGCCTTGGATTTGATAATACCAAGATCGGTCCCGCAATGCGGTTCGGTTAGGCACATGGTGCCCGCCCACGTACCTTCGACCATCTTGGGCAGGAATTTGTCCTTCAATGCGTCCGATGCGTGGCTGTGCAGGGCGGCATAGGCGCCAAATGACAGGCCGGGATACATGCCAAAGGACAGGTTGCTCGAACATATGATTTCTTCGACCAGCGCATTGATCGATTTTGGCGCACCTTGCCCGCCATAGGTCGGGTCACAGGCAATGCCGGTCCAGCCGCCTTCGGCAAAGGTTTTATAGGCTTCCTTGAAACCTTTGGGGGTCGTAACGACCCCGTCATCCCAGTGACAGCCTTCCTCATCGCCCGACCGGTTGATCGGATAGAGGACTTCTTCACAGACCTTGGCGGCTTCTTGGAGAACCGCATCGACAACGTCGGGGGTGAAATCCTCGCAACCGGGCATCTGATTGATGTCGTTAAAATCAAACAGCTCGGTCAGGACGAAGCGCATATCGCGTAAGGGTGCTTTATATTCTGCCATTTTCCGTCTCCTCGTCCTTAATTCCGCAACGGCTTGCCGGTCAGCAACATATGCTCGACCCGGGCCATGGTGCCTTCATTGCGGACCAGCCGCATGAAACCTTCGCGTTCCATTTCAAGCATGTCGTCTTCGGACAGTTCTTCGGTGACGTCGGTATCGCCGCCCGAAAGGACCTTTGCCAGTTCCCCGGCCACGACACGGTCGTAATCGGTGGCCTTGCCAAGACGGTGGAAACCATCGACCGCCATTTCAAACGCCACACGGGCACTTTCACCGGGCAGGCGATAGGTGAATTCCTCGGGCGCTTCGTAGTCCTCGACCATCGAAAGGGCGCGTTGCTTGGCATCGGCCAGCAAACGGTTGCGATTCATGGTGATGCCGTCTGATTCGCGGAAAAACAGGTTTTCCTTGGCCTCCATCGCCGATTTGGCAACGGTGGCGACCGAGATGATTTCAAACGCCTTGGCACTTGGGGCCATCGGGCCTTTGACGAATTTCGGATTTTCCGTCCAGCGACGGATCATTTCCTTACATCCGCCCCATGCCGGGATCAGGCCGACACCGGGTTCAACCAACCCGATATAGGTTTCGCCGTGCGCCTGAACCGCGTCACAATGAAGCAGAACCTCACAGCCACCACCAAGGGCAAGACCGCTTGGCGCGCCAACAACCGGGAACGGTGAATATTTTAGCGCCTTGTAGGTTTCCTGACCGGTTTCAACGAGGTTCTCAATCTCCGGCCATGCGGCGATATTGGCGGCAAACAATGCCAGACCAAGGTTCGCCCCGGCCGAGAAATTGCTGCCTTCGTTATAGATCACCATCGCCTTGAACTGCTTTTTAACAGTCCGGATCGATGTTTTGATTGCACCAAGCACGTCGGCATCAAGCGCGTTCATCTTGGTATGGAATTCAAGACAGGCAACCCCATCGCCAATATCCCAAAGCGATGCGGCACGGTTCCCGGCAACCGGTTCGGATTTGCGTTTGATGTCTTCAAGCAGGATGACGCCATCCGGGCGGGTGACGGCGGTATATTTCCCGTCAAAGCCAAGATAGAAAAGCTGTCCGTCTTCGACCTTATAGAACGATTTGCCCGCCGCCTTTTTAAGCAATGGCGGGACGTCAACGCCGTCTTCCTCAAGCATCGCAATCAGCACATCAACGCCAATGGCATCAATCAGCTCAAACGGGCCGGTTTTCCACGCATAGCCCAGCTTCATCGCATCATCGACATCGACAATCGAATTGGCCGCAACCTCGGCAATGAAGGCGGCATAGGCAAGGGTTTTGCCCATGACAGCGCGGCCATATTGACCACCCTTATCGGATGCTTCCATCATTTTGCGCGGGTCTTTGCCTGCCGCACGCACGCTTGAAACACGGGCCTTTTCGGATTTGGAAAATTTACCGGTTTGCAGATCGACCGATTCTTTGACTTTCCCGCCACCATCGCGGTTCAGGCGGTAAAAGCCGCCCTTGCCCTTGCGCCCGGTATAGCCATCGGCAATCAGGGTGCTGACCAGTTCACTTTCGCGGTAAATGGCGTGGAACGGATCGGATTTATCAAGCGCACCCGCCATGCTGGATTGCACGTGGGGCATCAAATCAAGACCCACCAGATCCATCAGGCCAAAGACCCCGGTTTTGGGAATGCCAAACGGGCGGCCAATGACGCTGTCGGCTTCTTCGACGGTCAGTTTGCGGTCCATGGCCTCGACCATGGCGGCCTGAATCCAGTAGACGCCAAGGCGGTTGGCAATAAAGCCTGGCTCATCGTGGCAGGTGACACAGGTCTTGCCCAGTTTGCGATCGGCAAAATCGGCAACCATGTCGATCACGCCATCACGGGTCGCATCCGATCCCACCAGTTCCAGCAAACGCATATAGCGCGGCGGGTTAAAGAAGTGGGTGATGATGAAGTCCTGCGCGAACGTCTTATCCATCCCGTCAATCAGGGTGGCGAGCGGAATGGTCGAAGTATTTGACGAAATCACCGATCCCTTGGCACGGACGGCATCGATTTTACGATACAGCTCCTGCTTGATATCAAGGCGTTCAATAACCGCCTCGATGATCCAGTCACATTTGGCAATTTTATCAAGGTCATCCTCGATATTGCCGCACGTGATCAGTTTGGCGACCCGTTTGGACATGAACGGGGCCGGATCGGTTTTCAGCATTTTGGCCACCGCACCCTCGGCCACCGCATTGCGGTTTTTGGCCCCGTCGGGAACGATATCAAGCAGCAGGACCGGGGTCCCGGAATTGGCGATATGGGCGGCAATCGACGCCCCCATAACACCGGCGCCGATCACGGCAACCTGTTTGATGTCTGATGTTACGTTGGGCATTACATCGCCTCCAGAATGGTCGCGATCCCCTGACCCCCGCCAATGCATTGCGATGCAAGGGCGTATTTGCCGCCATCACGTTTGAGGATGGCTGCGGCCTTACCGACAATACGGGCCCCCGTGGCACCCAGCGGATGACCAAGGGCCAGCGCACCGCCGTCGATATTGACCTTTGCCCCATCCAGACCAAGGTCGGAAATGCTGGCCATGGCTTGGGACGAGAACGCCTCGTTCAGTTCGGTGACATCAATATCGCTTGCTGAAAGGCCAGCACGCGACAGGGCCTTTTTCGAGGCACCCACCGGGCCAATGCCCATGATTTCCGGAAGGCACCCATCAACCGCAACCGATTTGATCCGCGCAAGCGGGGTCAGGCCGTGTTTCTTTGCATAGTCTTCCGAGCAGACAAGAACCGCCGACGCCCCGTCGGTCAGCGGCGAAGACGTGCCCGCCGTCACAACACCATCAGCCTTGAATGCTGGTTTCAGGTCGGCAAGACTTTGCGCGGTGGTTTCAGCGCGGATACAGCCATCTTCGGAAACAACACCGTCCTTGGTCTGGATCGGGATGATTTCATCGGTGAATTTGCCAGCCGCCTGTGCGGATGCAGCCCGTTTGTGGCTTTCAACCGCGAAGGCTTCCTGATCGGCGCGCGACAGGCTGTATTTCGCCGCAACATTTTCGGCCGTATCGCCCATGCCCATATAGGCCTCGGGCATTTCCTTATACAAATCCGGGTTGGGCAACGGGTTAAAGCCCATCATCGGCACGCGCGTCATGCTTTCGACACCGGCACAGATAAAGACATCCCCGGCACCCATCGCGATGGCACCCGCCGCCTGATGGATCGACTGCATCGATGACCCACAGAACCGGTTGACGGTAACCCCCGCGACCGAGCGCGGCAGGTCGGCCAAAAAGGTCACCAGACGGGCAACGTTAAAACCCTGTTCGCCTTCGGGAAAGGCACAGCCAAGGATCAGGTCTTCGATGTCTTTGGGATCGATCCCGGTCTTTTCGACCAGACCTTTGACAACCTGTGCCGCAAGATCGTCAGGACGGACCTTGGCAAGAGCCCCTTTGCGGGCGGGGGTAAAGGGTGAGCGGACATATCCGGCAATTACGGCGTTGGTCATGGCGATGTCTTCCTTCCTGAGCTGTCCTCTGTCCGGGTATCATTACGAAACCGGTTCGAGTCCTTTTTCTTCAAGCGCATCAATCGATTGTTGTTCGATGTCGCGCAGTTCATCCAATGTGACGTCCAGGGCCTGGCGTTGTTCTTCCAGATCCGAAATCCGTTCCCGAACCCGGCCAAGCAGCATTCTGATCTGCTCTGACTGGGTGGGGTCCGCGCCATAGAGATCCAGATAATCGGCGATCTCGCGCAGGCTGAACCCCAGTCGCTTGCCGCGCAGAATGATCAGCATCTTGGCGCGATCCTGCCGGGTATAAACCCGTGTGGTGCCTGCACGTTGCGGATTTACGAGCCCCTTTTGTTCGTAAAACCGGATGGTGCGTGGCGTGATGCCAAGATCAGCGGCCAGTTCCGGCACGGTGTAAAACCGGTCGTCTAATTTCGTCATGTTCTCGCCCCCATGGTACCTATTTTTCACTTAACGTCAATTAGTTTACGTTAACGTCACATTGATTTTTTCTCTGTGTGTGATGTGACGTTAACGCATTGAATTTATTGACGTGTCCCCCTCACGTTTTAGGCGCTCTTCCTCAACCAGCTCTTTTTTCGACAATTTGCCGACCATGGTTTTGGGAAGTTCTTCACGGATTTCAATCTCGCGCGGCATCTCGATTCTCGAAATCTTGTCATCCAGAAACGCGCGCAAATCTTCGGCCGTAATATCGGTGACACCATCTTTCAGACGGACAAATGCCTTTGGTGCCTGCCCACGATAGGGATCGGGCACCCCGATGCAGGTGACCTCGGCGATCTGTTCATGCAGATAAAGGGCTTCTTCAATCGCGCGCGGATAGACGTTGTATCCACTACACAGGATGACGTCCTTTAACCGGTCGACAAGGAAAGTGTATCCATCCTCATCCTGATAGCCGACGTCGCCAGTCCGCAGCCAACCGTCGACAAAGGTTTCCTCGGTGGCTGCTGCATTTTGCCAGTATCCCGGCATAACTTGCGGCCCACGCACGCACACCTCGCCCTTTTCACCCAGTGGTACGGGTTGAGCATGGTGTTCTAACGAACGAATTTCGATTTCAGCCCCCGGCATGGCCAGACCGATTGAACCTTCCTTGTTGACCCCTTTGACCGGGTTACAGGTGCAAACCGGGCTGGCTTCGGTAAGGCCGTATCCTTCAACGACTTTCGATCCGGTGATTTCCTCAAACCGGTGTTTAACCTCAACGGGAAGCGGCGCACCGCCTGAAATGCAGCATCGAATGTGTGACAGATCGTGTTTGGGGGTTTCTGGCGAATTGTTGATGGCGGTATAGATCGTCGGAACACCCGGAAAGATCGTTGCCCGCTTTTTATCGAGCGCCTTAAGCAAGGCATTAAGCTCAAAGCGGGGTTGAAGAACAAGTTCTGACCCCATGTTGACCGATGTGTTAAGGGCCACGGTCATGGCAAAAACATGAAAGAACGGCAGGACACACAATGTGACCTCATATCCGGGATTGGCGTCGGGCATCCAGCGGGTCAGCTGATCAACATTGGCACTGAGGTTCGCATGGGTCAGCATCGCCCCCTTGGGACGACCGGTGGTGCCGCCGGTATATTGGAGTACTGCCAGATCATCGACCACGATATCGGCCGCCGTATCAATTGGCTTGCAGCCAATAACACGATCATAGGCAATATGGCGCAAATCGGTCGGGACGTCGGCCAGTTCACTGCGTTTAAACAGTGAAAACAGAACGCTTTTGATCGGGGGCAGAATGTCGCTCATTTCGCAAACGACAATCCGTTTTAGACAGGTCTGATCCAGACAGGCCGCGACCTTGGGATAAATCTGTTTAAGGTTCAGGGTCACCATCAGGCGACAGCCGGAATCCTCGATCTGATAGGCGATCTCGCGCTTTGCATACAGCGGATTGAAGTTGACCACCACGCCGCCGCATTTCAGGATCGCGTAATAGCACACCACATAATACGGCGTATTGGGCAGGCACAGCCCAACCTTGTCGCCTTTGCGGATGCCAAGCTGTTTGAAACCTTCGGCGGCGCGATCAATCTGATCCTTGATGGTTTTGTAATCATAAATCCGACCCAGAAAATCAATACAGGGACGATTGGGAAAACGTGCTGCAGCCCGGTCGAAAATCTCATGAACCGGGCAGGTGTAAACCGGCGAGCTTACGTCAACGCCATTGATCAGGGTCGGGGATTCTTGAACGTTCATCTGGTTCATTCGCGTTAACTCCATTACGTTAACGTCACTTTACGGGCAAAAAAAACGGGCCCGGTCGGGGCAGCATCCGCTCCCCCGCACCGAACAGTATAGCAGATCAGAACTTGAAGTTCGCCTGCAGGGCGATGATGTCGACGTGGGCCTCGTAATCGGCTTGGAACGTGCCGAGCGTCGAGGTCGTGTGGTCAACGCGCGCTTCATCCGCAAAGATATGAGTGTAGCCGAGGCTGACCATTGCCCAATCGGAAACCTGATAAGAGGCTCCCAATGATGTCCAGTACCTGTTGGAGTCAGGGAGGCGTACGTTGCGGTACTGGGTTTTGATGGGCGTTTCGTCAAATGCAATACCACCGGTAAAGGCCCAATTCTCATCATATTTGTAGCGGGCACCAAGCGATCCGAACCACGCACTTCCCCATTTATATTCATCAGAACTGGAATTGGAGGTCGCAGCGGCAGCGTTCGTCAAACCATCAAATTTGAAGGTTAATGTGTCAATCGTGTTCCAATTGGTCCACTGCGCATCTGCCATTACAGTCCATTGTTCGTCTAGCTTCTGAGCGATGCCAAACGTAACTGACTCGGGGGTTGAGACGGTTGCTGTTGCATTTCTATCTACATAAGGTGCTGCAAAACCTTCCGCAGCGCTGTCGAAATCGATTTTACCTTTTAGGTCGTGTTCAACTTCGGAAACATAAGACAGACCAAATGTCGTAGATGGGGTCATCTCCCAGTTGATGCCCGCAGTCCAGCCATAATCAAGGGAGTCCCCGCTAACTTTGCTACTGCCTTCGCCTGCGCCAGCAAGATTATCTACAGCTTTTGAAAGTTCTGCATCCATATACTGGATTTGCGGTCCTGCACCGATCGACAAACCATTATCAAAACGATATGCCAACACAGGCTTCATATTGATGGTCTTAATCGAGGAAGTCGTGCCGTAAAACCGACCTGCGAAGTCACCCTCGTAATCCGTTACAAGGCCCCACGGCGATGTAATGGACATTCCCAGATTCAATTGATCATTGAGCTTCCAGACAGCATGTGCGTTTGGGACGATAGCGTCATTTGCCATATCCTCGTCGCTTGGACTGCTAAAGCTTTGCGTATTGTTTAGCGTGCCGCCGGATGCAGATACATTTTTTGCCTTGGCAACAGGCCGAATGACGGTGACACCCGTACTGTAGGTCGTTTCTTTATATTGACCAACGGTGCCGGGGTTATAGGACATCGTGGACGCATCGGTAGAGAGCGTCGACATACCCGCAAAACTCGAACCCTGCAGCGTGCCACTGGTTTCGCGGACCTGAAAGCCTGATGCCTGTGCGGTGCTGGCGGTGGTGAGGGCACATAGAAGTGCGGTACCCGATGCCGCCCCCCAGAGGCAGCCTTTCTTGAACTTGGACATAAAGTTTCTCCCTTAATCGTAAAACGCTTTAATTTCTGTGACCAAAGCGCCCGCTGTCATTCTTGAAGGGCAATCGCATCGACCCGAACAAAATCGATGTCGTAACCCTTTCTTTTAAAACTGGTTTTAAGAAGATATCCGTCGCTGCCATACCAAAGGTCGCGTTCGACATCGCCGGACATTTCGTAATGGGTCGCCGGTGTTTCCCGGTTTTCGATCCTCAGTTTTTCGTCGCCGACCTTTGTGGTTTGCACCGCATAAGGTTCGGCGTTGATGACGCTATAGAGATGCGATTTGGCGGTGACGTCTTCAAGCCACAAGGTCAGTGGCCAGGCGCCGTCACAGGCATTGCGCTTCCCGACACCTTTTCCGGCAACATCATAGCAATCTGCCTGATAGTCCGCCTGATAGTCCGCCTGATAGGTGTAGTGTGTGCCGTCATCATTGGTGGTGGTTTTGACCGATACCAGTTGATTGCCGTGCCATTGCTCGGTCCGCTGGTGGTCATAGTGGAATTGAAGAAACAGCACCCGGACATCGGTCAGGGTTTCAACCTCAACCGTGCGGCCATTTGCCGTTTGGGTGATGTCGACTTTCTCATAGCCAATCGGTTCCCCGTCCTTAAGAACGCGGAAATTCAGGATGTCACCAGCATAAGCCGATGGCGCCATAAGAAGGGCGACAGATCCTGTCGCCAAAGCCGATACGGTGCGTTTTAAGACGCGGTTCCGCATGGTGTTCCCCTGTAGAACAGATCAGTCCAGCATGGACGATAGTTTCGCCGCAACTCCCATGGATCCCTTGATCTTGAGCTTGCCCATGGTGAAGGCCAGCATCGGATCGAGTTTTCCGTTGATCAGTTTTTCGAGGTTGGCTTTTTTGATTTTCAGAATGCAATCCGCATCCGACAGGTCATCATCGGTGATTTCCGGCTCATCACCGGTGGCATCGACCACAATCTGACCGTCATCGCCGCAATCAAATGCGACAACAGCATTCAGTCCGCGCAACTGCGGCAGTTTCTGTTTTACAGTTTCGAGGATGTCATCCACGAACGCCTCCCTCTTAAAGACGGTGTTTTTTTATGATTGTGGCTCAACTGTAACGGAATGTGACGTTAACGTAAAACAAATTACGATAGAGGGAGGAATATAACGAATAGAGCTTTGAAATTTAACAATTTTAAGATGAAAAACATCCAGCCCGGAATGCAAAAAAGCCCGGCATTGCCGGGCTTTTGAAACATAAATAGCCGTCATGTAATCTGATCAGGGGGCCGCGTGATTACGAGACAATCTGCCACGATCCATCAGGCTGCATACAGGCCGTGCCATAGCTTTCCTGTTGTTTTCCGCTGATGACGGTGGTCGCGGTATATTCGCGGCAATAACGGCCTTCGCTGGTTTCCCAACTGCGTTGCGGGACCATCTGATATGGTTGGCCCGACTCCGGATTGCGCCAATGCACCGATTGCCCGTCTGGAACCTGCTTCAGGGCATAACCGGTACAGGCACTGTCGGCCTGATCAAGGTTCTGACCAAGGGCATACCCACCCAATAGGCCAAGAATGGCGCCGCCAATCATTGCGGCATCCCGTCCATCACCCTTACCAATAGTTGATCCGAGTGCGGTGCCAGCACCCCCGCCAACAATCGCGCCAATCACATCGCGGTTACAGCGCAGGAAATTGCCGTCCGGAACAAACAAATCCCCCCGGCTCGTGCGATAATCACGGTCGTAGTGCCGCTTATGGCCATGCTTTGAGGCATGCTTGTCACGGTACCCGTGTGCGGGGGCCCAAGGTGGCGGGTCGGCCTTTGCTGCTGAGGGCATGGCGACCGGTGCCGAGAGACTTATGGCTGTTGCCACCAGAATGATCTTCTTGATCATTTTCGGGCCTCTTCGTTTTCATGCATGATGTAACCGACACCTGTGCCGACCGCCCCGCCAATCACCGTGCCGCAGGTAACACACCCGCCGGTAAGCACGGTTCCGACCGCACCGACACCCGCACCAATTGCCGCACCGCTTAGCATTTTCTGATTACGGTCATTCAGGCCGCTACAACCCGAAAGGCCCAGCGCACCTGCAAGGACGACGATCATGGCTGTCTGTCGCATTTTCGATACCCTTCCCGTTTGTTTTAACCCGTGTCATTGCGACAGGCTGAACCAGAATTGGGAACAGGGTTGGGCGCCTTTGCGCGGAAAATCGGGCAGATAAGGCGATCCAAAGGCAAAACACATCAAGTGTTTGAATTGGCGAATTTTTTAGGAAAAAGCCGATGGGGCCAGATGCATGAAACGTCAAATGTGCCGCGTAAAAGGGCGTTTTGATTGTCAAAGCAACACTTTGAACCCTGCTTTACAGTCGATGACAGGGGGACATGCTTATGCATGATCCGGCGCTTCATTTCCGTTGAAACGGTTCAGCCAAAAAGATAGCTTTGCGGTCAATTAAAGCTGACAGCACGTCGCGATACATCGCGGGACAAAGTGCCCGCACCATTTAAAGGAAACGTCATGAGCTTTGCGGCGTGGTTGTCGGTTGCAACCATCTGTGTTCTTGGGGCAATGACACCGGGGCCAAGTTTGGCGGTTGTGTTGCGCTATTCGGTGGGGCAATCGCGACAGGCCGGTTTTGCCTGTGCGCTGGCCCATGGGGTGGGCATCGGGTTTTATGCCGTCATCACCATGACCGGTCTTGGGATCCTGTTTCAAACCGTGCCGGTGTTTCATAATGCGGTCAGCATTCTCGGCGCGCTATATCTGATCTGGCTTGCCATCAAGGCATGGCGTGCGGCCGGGTCGGGGGAAAAGTTCAATGTCGAAGGAGCCGGGCAACTGTCCGGGTCGTTGACGCAGGCCGCACGCGACGGGTTCATGATCGCGTTTCTTAATCCCAAAATCGCGCTGTTTTTCCTCGCCCTGTTTAGTCAGTTTGTATCGCCGGAATTTGAATGGGGCGGTAAGTTCCTGCTGGCTTTTACCGCCGCTGCGATTGATGCGGGCTGGTACTGTCTGGTGGCGATCGGGCTTTCGCATGGCGCGGTTCTGCCATGGTTGCGTGACCACGCATCATGGATTGAACGCATCATTGCGGTTTTGTTTGTTATCGTCGCCCTGCGTGTTCTGTGGGGGGTGGTTTTATAAGCTCCATGCATGACGCACGGACCGTGATGCAGGGCCTTGAGGCAGGCTGATATCACGCTGTTTCTGTTCCTGTCCCCGGTGCGGTGATGCTCAAATTTCCAAAAAGTTCTTGATTTGTTCTTTTGTTTGTGACATAAGGGACAAATCAACAGGAAAAAACCGCCTGCACCGCACCCCGCAAGACATCATGTTTTGCGGGTTTTTTGCGTTTGGCCGCATCTCAGGGAGACAGACGATGCAAGGAATTTCGGGTCACAGAAAGATCACGTCGGCACAATCGATCAGCTTTAACACACAGCGCATTCGGCTCAGACCGCAGGGTCAAGACCATTGCCAAGACCGTTTCCAGAACCTGTTGCATTCAATCTGTGCAAGCCAGTATGGTCATGCGCGCCACCCTTCGACCTTACCCGGATCATCCCTGATCCAGACGGAGCCCCCCGATGACTGACAAAACTGCCCCCACGGATGAACCGCAAAATAATGCCGGGCGCGGGTTTCATCGCCTTGGTGCCCATATCGGGTTTTTGATCGCGATCCTGCTTCTGGCAGCCAATATGCGCGGCAGCATTGTCGGTCTTGGCCCGCTGGCCGAGATTATCGGCACCGACCTTGCCCTTTCGGGAACCCAGCTTGGTCTGTTAACGACCTTGCCGGTGTTGAGTTTCGGGGTTTTGTCGATCTTTGCCCCCCGGCTGGGGCAAAAATTCGGGCTTGAGGCAACCTTGCTTGCGATGCTGTTTTTCATCGCCATCGGGCAGGGGCTGCGCGCCAGTGGATCCTATGACATCATGGTGGTCGGCACGATCATTTTGGGGGCGGCGATTGCCGTCTTGAATGTTCTGACGCCGTCGTTGGTGCGTCGAAGCTTTCCGACCCGTGTCGCACTGGTGACAGCACTTTACACGTTTACCATGTCGACCGGGGCGACCGTTGCGGCGTTTATTTCCATTCCGATCCGCAATGCGGCCGATGGGGATTGGCGCTGGTCACTTGGGATTTGGGCGGTGTTTGCGGCAATTGCCTTTATCTGCTGGCTGCCGATGTTGCGTTATCGCCATAAGGCGGTTGTACCGGCATCTCTGGTCAAAATATCGTTGTGGAAAAATGTCGAAGCCTGGTGGCTGGCCCTGTTTTTCGGGTGCCAGTCCTTGATGTTTTATACCGGCACGGCATGGGTGGCCAAGGTCTTCATCGACAGCGGTATTTCCGAGGCCGAAGCCGCAACGCTTCTGACTTTGTTTAACGTGTTTGGCATTCCGGCCGCCTTTGCCGCCCCGCTGATCTATTCGAAGTTCCGCAATAAAAAACTGGCCATGCTGTGCCTGCACATTCCCTTGATCATTGCCGTGCCCGGCTTTGTTTTTGCCACGACTGAATTGCCGTATCTTTGGGCGGTTTGTCTTGGCCTTGGTCAGGGCAGCATGATCAGTATTGCCCTGACACTGGTTGGGATGCGCGGGGCGGACCCGCAAACCTCGGCCCGTCTTTCCGGCATGGCCCAGTCGGTCGGTTATTTGTTTGCGGCCATCGGGCCGGTTTTGTTCGGGGCGCTGCATGATCTTTTGGGCGATTGGCAGGTTGCCCTTTACTTCCTGTTTGTCGTGGTTGCAATCCAGATATGTGCCGCGATGCGCGCCGGATCGCCCGAGAAAATTGGCGGATCATAAAACCGCGCACTGAGTGACCAGAGATAAAACACCCCGGCATGAGTTGACACCATGCCGGGGTGTTTTGATGTGTGTGACAATCATCACAAGGTGTTCTTGACTTGCATTCGCAACAAGCATATAGAATGCAAATCATTATCAATTACATTAGAAACAAACAAGGAGTTTGCGATGCCCCACATCGCAGCCAGACCGTCAAGAGACGACAAATCCGGCGCGGTCAAATACATGCAAGTCAGCGAGTTGATGGGGGATGATCGGGAAATCATCATTATTCATCAGGGGGATGAATATCACCTGCGCCTGACATCGAATAACAAATTGATCCTTACGAAATAACAGCGTCAGTCGACGCAATCCTTCTCACATCACGCCTTCCGCCAGCCAGCGCGCCAGTGCCCTGCACAAGCCAGCCAGCCAGCCAAAAAATGGTCCAAAGCTGCCTTACAGGGGAACATCATGGTTCGAACGACTTCTGCGCGCCTGCTTATGGCGACGGTATCCATGCTTGCGCTTTGCGTTTCAGCGCACGCACAGGAAACCACCGACGAAACACCAAAAACAACCGTCGATCAGACATCCGATGACGCGGCGCAATCCGTGCGGGAAACGACAATTGTGCTGGATGCGATTTCGGTCACGGCCAGCAAAACAGGCACATCGGTGATTGATGCCCCGGCATCGATTTCCATTGTCGATCAGGAAGAACTCCAACGCCGTCAGCCAGATAATCTTGGCGATATCCTGCGCGGGATGCCCGGTGTCGAGGTTTCTGGTGGGCCACGCAGCACAGTTCAGATGCCGATCATTCGCGGCCTGACAGACAACCGGGTTGTCATCCGGGTCGATGGGGCGCGGGCAAATCTGAATGTCGGGCACAAAGGCGGGTTGTTTATTGATCCTGAGGTCATCAAGCAGGTCGAAGTGTATCGCGGCCCGGCATCGACCATGCAGGGGACGGGCGCACTTGGCGGTGTGCTGGCTTTAACAACAGTCGATGCCAACGACATGCTTGAGCCGGGGCAGAATATCGGTGCGCGCGTCAAAGCTGGTTATACCTCTGTGGATCACGGGATGACATGGAACGGCATGGCGTATGGTCGCCCGACCGACAATTCCGACATTCTTGTCAGTGTGACGCGCAAGAACACCGACGATTTCGAGGCCGGTAACGGCGAAGAGCAACCCTATACCGATGATGATTACATCAATGGGTTATTCAAGGCCGGGCTTGATATCAATGATGTCAGTCGCCTGACCCTGTCGCTTCAAAGATATAGCGATGATCATGAATTACCCTCTGCACCCGATGGTACCAGCACCTCCAACCTGACGGACCGCGAAAGTACTCAGACCACGGCTGTTGTTGGGTATGAATACGATGACAGTGCCAATGACTGGGTCGATGCAGAAGTCCGGCTGTATGGCATGGACAACGACATCCATGAAGTCCGCATCAGTGATGGTCGCGACGACCGGCGCGAACTTCAGACAGTTGGTCTGGAAGGCAGCAACACCGTCCGTTTTGATCTTGGCGGCGGGGAGCTTTTCACAACGGTGGGCGGCGAGGTTTTCCGCGACAGTCAGGAAGGGCGTCGCGATGGGGAGCCAACACCGGGTTGGTTCCCGGATGCGGAAATGCTGATTTCCGGTGTTTATATCGACAACACCTATGCGGTGACCGAGCGCCTCGAACTCGGCGCAGGGGTTCGGTTCGATTCCTTTGATCTTTCGGCAGATGGACAGGAAGACCGTACCGATCAGGCCGTTTCCCCACGCTTCTCGGCCAGCTATCGCGTGACAAGCTGGATGCAGCCTTATGTCAGCTATGCCGAAGCCTTTAACGCCCCGACACTCAATCAGCTTTATAATGACGGGCTCCATTTCTCGATGGGGCCGGGCAATAACAACTTCTTTGTCCCGAACCCGAACCTTGATGCCGAAACGGCGAAAACCTGGGAATTTGGGACAAACTTCAAGGCCGATGACCTGATCGTTGGCGGCGATGCCGTGCGGGCAAAGGTTTCGTACTTCCGCAACAAGGTCGAAGATTACATCGAACAGTCGACCGACATTGCCGGGGGAACGACAAGCAGCAGCAACTTGCCAGAAGCCGAAATCAAGGGCTTTGAGGCCGAGTTGACCTATGACACCGGTGTTGTTTTTGCGGGTCTTGCCGCAGCCCGTATTCGCGGCGAAAACGCGCGAACCGGTGAATATCTGTCCAATATTTCTGGCGATAAGGTTTCGGTTTCCGGTGGATACCGCTTTGTCGACGAGGGTGTCGAAGTCGGCGGTCGTGCCAACATGGTTGACGCACAAAACCGTGTTCCCGATGACGAGGATGAGCGCGATGGCTATGCGACGTTTGATCTATTTGCCAATTGGCATGCGGATGAGGTCGTCAACGGTCTGACTGTTAATTTCGGTGTCGATAACATCCTCGATCAGAAATATCGCACCAGTGCCGCGACCCTGTATGAGCCGGGCCGCAACGTCAAAATTTCCGCAAGCATGAAATTCTAATCACCGCCGATCAGACGATGCCGCCTCTGCATCGTCTGATCTTTAAGGAGGTACTTAAACGCCATGACACAAAACAATTTTAAAACAGCCGATGAAGCCTGGTCGGCATTCTCTGCCGGTGAGGCAAAAGGCTATGCGGTCGATATCGCCGCCGAACTTGGTTTGACCGAGGGCGAACTGGTTGCCGCAGGCATTGGGCAGAACGTTACGCGTCTTGATGCGGACTGGGGCGATCTGATTTCCCGGTTGGAAGAACTGGGCGAGGTCAAGATCCTGACCCGCAACGTCAATGTTGTGCATGAAAAAACCGGTACGTTTGGCAAGGTCAGTATCAATGGCGAAATGGGCCTTGTGCTCAATGGTGATATTGACCTGCGCCTGTTTCTGGGGCGTTGGGGGCATGGGTTTGCGGTTGAAACCCATAATCCGCGCGCTGGGCGTCGGCGGAGTTTCCAGTTCTTTGATCACGATGGCACGGCCATTCACAAAGTCTTTTTGACCGGACATTCCAATGAAGCTGCCTATGACACTCTGATTGCCGATTTCAAGGCAGAAAATCAGATGCCGGGTATTGAGACCTTGCCACCACTTCCCGAACAGGTGACCCGCAAGGATGGGGATGTTGATGTCGAAAACCTGCGGGCCCACTGGCGCCGCATGACCGATGTCCATCAGTTCCATGGTTTGTTGAAAGATTTCAATGTTGACCGTCAGCAGGGCCTGCGACTGGTTGGCGAAGAATTCGCCGAACGGCTGAGCAATGACGCGCTTAAAGCCCTTTTGGAAACGGCTGCCAAAAGCGATCTGTCGATCATGGTGTTTGTCGGCAACAGCGGCGCCATTCAAATCCATACCGGGCCGATCAACACCATTCGTGAAATGGGTGACTGGATCAACATCATGGATCCGAGTTTTACCCTGCATTTGCGGATGGATTTGATTGCAGAAGCCTGGCTTGTGCGCAAACCGATCCGCGAAGGTCAGGTGACCACGGTCGAGCTGTATGACGCAGAGCTAAACAATTTCGTGATTTTCTGTGGTGAGCGCAAACCCAAGGACCCGGAAAATCCCGATTGGCAAAAACTGGCCGAAGGCCTGCCGCGCTATTCATCAGCAGCGGCCAAAGTGGCGGAGTAACTCATGCGCGCGATTTTTGGATTTACGCTGGCCGTCATCGGGTTGATTGGCTTGTGCCTGCCGGCATTTTCGGCTGAGCAGCCCCAACGTGTGATCACGGTGGGCGCACCTGCGACCGAGATTGTCTTTGCCCTTGGGGCAGGCGACAGCGTGATTGCGACCGATACCACAAGTACGCGGCCAGACCCGGTGCCAAGTTTGCCCAAGGTCGGCTATATGCGACAACTGGCAGCAGAGGGCATCATCAGTCTGAAACCCGATGTGATTGTTGCGGTGGAAAAGTCCGGTCCCGACCCGGTGTTACAGGAGCTGACCGATCTTGGCATCAAGATCGTCAAACTGCCGTCGCTTGATCGGATGGAAAACCTGCCCGATGCGATTGCCATGGTGGCAGAAGCCCTGGGGCGTCAGGATGAAGCGGCCCTTTTGACCAAACAGGTGAACGACGATATTGCCAGTCTGGCCAGCCTTGCCACCAACGATCACCCAAGCATCGTTTTCTTGATGGCGGTCGGTCATGGCAAGCCGCTTTCAGCCGGGAAAAACACAACCGCAGCTGAAATCATCGATTTGATTGGCGGGCGCAATACCATGGCCGCGTTTGACGGTTTTAAACCGGTGTCATCGGAAATCATTGCCGCAGATACATCGGATTATGTTTTGGTCGCCCAATCAACGATCGATCAGTTGGGCGGAATTGACGGATTGAAAAACCATGCGGTTCTCGGCCTGAACAAGGCCGTGGAAAAGGGCCATGTCCTGACTGTGTCGTCGTCGACGATTTTGGGGTTTGGTCCGTCATCGGCATCGGAAATCCGGGCTTTGGCGACGTCTTTGCATCAGGCTGAACAGGCACAGTGAGCGGCGTGAAGAAGATGGTGGCATCGCCTTGGATGCACATACCAATCAATCGGTCCGTCATGGTTCTGATGTTTCTGGCATTGGGGCTGTTGGTGGTGACGGTGATATCGCTGGGGACGGGTGGTGCCCCGATTGATCTGGGCGATGTCATCCATCACATCCTGCACCGCATGGGTTTGATGGGAACGGGGATTGAGGAATTTGATGCCCGTGTCCTTGATCATTTGCGGCTGCCTCGGATTCTGCGCGCGATTGTCATCGGGGCGGGACTTGGCCTTGCGGGTGCGGTGATGCAAAGCCTGTTTCGCAATCCGATTGCCGATCCGGGCATCATCGGGGTTTCGGCCAGTGCCGCCTTTGGCGCGGTGGCGATGATTGTTGCCGGTCATATTATTCTGGGCAGCTATTACCCAATTGTTGGGCCCTATGGGGTGCCGGTTGCGGCCTTTGCCGGGGCTGTTTTGGCGACCGGGGTGATCCGGGTTTTATCGCGTCAGGACGGGCATACCGATGCGGCGATCATGTTGCTGATTGGGGTGGCGATTAATGCCATTGCCTTTGCCGGGGTGGGTGTTTTCACCTATATGGCCGACGATGCCCAGTTGCGCAGTCTGACATTCTGGCAAATGGGCGCACTTTCGGGCAATGGACCGGCGGATGGGCCGGCTTTGCTGATCATAGCCCTTGGTGCGGGATATCTTGTCAGTCTGGGGACGTCGCTGAACCTGTTTTTACTCGGCGAGGCCGAAGCCCGCCATCTTGGGGTCGAGGTTGAACGTCTTAAACGCCGGGCGACCGTGGTGACCGCATTGGTCGTCGGGGCGGCGGTGGCGGTATCGGGGATTATCGGCTTTGTCGGGCTGGTTGCCCCCCATCTGGTGCGCTTGGTCACTGGGCCCGATAACCGTTATGTCCTGCCCGCCTCGGCGATTTGCGGGGCGGCGGTCCTGACCGGGGCGGATGCGGTCGCCCGGATCATTGTTTTGCCTGCTGAACTGCCGATTGGGCTTGTCACCGGGATTGTTGGCGGACCGTTTTTCCTGGGCCTTTTGATGCGTGAAAAGAAAAGGCGGCGGATATGACCCTGACGGCGCACAACATCAGCTTTTTGGCGCGTGGCCGGTATTTGTTGCGCGATATTTCCGTTTCATTGGTGCCCGGCGAGGTTCTGGCGATTTTGGGGCCAAATGGGGCGGGGAAATCGACCTTGTTAAAGGTCCTTGCCGGTGAACACGGCGTTGCCCACGGGACAGTCACCCAGAACGGTCGCGATGTGTCAAAGCTGCCCGCGCTGACACTGGCGCAGGAACGTGCGGTGATGCCACAAGCAACATCAATGACATTCCCCTTTGCCGTGCGCGATGTCGTGGCCCTTGGCCGGTCGCCGTTTCGCAAGATATCAACGCGCAAACATGATCAGACACTGGTCGAACGGGCGATTGCCCTTGCCGATATCGGGCATCTGGCAGACCGTGCCTATCCGGCGTTGTCGGGTGGGGAAAAACAACGCGTCCATCTTGCTCGGGCACTTGTGCAGGTCTGGGGGATGGATGGGGATCACGCCCCGGTCGGGGCAAGCGGGGCAAGATTCCTGTTACTTGACGAGCCGACATCGGGACTTGATGTTTCTCATCAGCATGCCTTGCTTTCGGTTGCGCGGCGCGAAGCCCGCCAGAACGGGGTGGGGGTTTTAATGATCCTGCATGATTTTAATCAGGTCACAGCCTATGCCGACCGGGTTGCTGTTTTGCAGGGTGGGGAAATGGTCGCGCAAGGAGCGGTTCAGGACGTCATGACCCCCGACTTGCTTTCGACTGTTTTTAAAAGCCCCATCCGGGCCATCCCCGATCCAGATGGTCCAGATGGTGGGGCTGTGCTGGTCAGTCAGGCGGCATCGGGGTGAATGTCGCGGGCTTCTTCAGCCAGTTGCTTTAAGGCGGCCAAAACATCCTGCGTTGCGTTTTCCATCTGGGCAAAGGCCGTTTCGGCGGCGTCCTGATCGCGATTGGCAAAGGCACGAAGGGCCGCGTGGGCGGCTGCATGTTGGGCTTCGTGCGGGGCGCGGACGGCCGCAAATCCGGGCAGTTTGCGGAAGGGGTCGGCAGCGGGGCTGTCATACCATTTGCCAAACCGGCAGGTATCTGCGGCCCCCATGTCAATGGTATCGGCGGCGGTCAGTCCGGCAAGAACTTCGGCGACGGTTTTGAAATAAACCGCATGTTCGGCCCGCGCACTTCGGATGGTGCGGTTGGGGATGTCATATTGCACCAGTTCGGCAACCTGTTTATCGATCAGGCCTTCGACCTCGCCAACGGTTTCAATGGCCGACCTGATCGCGCTGACCTGACCGCCGGTTTGATTGGCAATGCCGGTGATGCCATCGCGCACGGCATCGGTTGCGATGTTTTGTTCGCCCAGAATATTGGAAATATCGGCGATGCGCTGGGTGGTGTCTTCCATTTTGGTGCCGATTTCGCCCATTTCGCGGGCAACTTCCCCCATGACATCCTGCCCGCGTGATACCGCATCGGTGCCAAGGTTCATGGCATCGACAATGCCATCTGTTTCGCCCTGAAGATTGGCAATGCGTTCGCGGATGCTTTCGGTGGCACGCGCGGTTTGCTGACTTAGGGCTTTGACCTCGTTGGCAACCACGGCAAAGCCCTTGCCGGCTTCGCCGGCGCGGGCGGCCTCGATGGTGGCGTTAAGCGCAAGAAGGTTGGTTTCCGATGCGATGGCTTCGATCTGTTCAACGATTTCGCCGATTTTTTGCGATGCCTCGGCCAGAACATCGACCCGTTTGGACGCATCGCTGACCGCATGGGCGATTTCGTCCATGCTTGAAACGGCTTCGCGCACGGTTTCCTGTCCGGTGCGGGTGACTTCGATGGCATCTTGGGCATTTTCCGCAGCAACCTTGCCATTTTCGGCAATGTTGCTGATGCCTGATACCATCTGATCGACGGCGGCCGAGATTGATTGCGCGCGGCGGTCAACATCCTCGATGACATTCATCATCCGGGCATTGGAAATCGCACTTTCATTAATCGCGACCGATAAATCCATGGTGCGATCGAGTTGCTGATCGGCAAAGGCATTTTCCGACGTGGTGTGGCGGTTGTGCGCACTGGCATCGCAATAGGCCGTCAGGGTCAGTTCGATATCAAGCAACATCACCGATGTCAGGGACGTGACGATCCGGGCGGCATCCGATGCCCGCCAGCGGAATTTCAAAATGATGGTTTCAATCAGCGCATCGGTAACGGCGTTATAGGCCGCGATGTAAAGTTTCGGGGTAATGCCGTATTCTTCGTGGCGTTGACCAATTTCAATCGATTGGCGGACGAACGCGTCGTCAAGTTTGCCATCAAACAGGTTTTGCCAGTGGGTTTGCAGGCTGTTGGTGAGGTCTTTACGGACCGCGTCATCAATAACAGCCTGATGTGGGGAGGGGTTTTGCGAAATGATTTCGTAGAACTGCGCGGCCCGTGTTGCCGACCCACCCTGAACATCGCGAGATGCCTTGTGCAAAATCTCAAAGGTTGCGGGCAAAACATTGTAACGTTCAAGACGATCCTCGAGCAGCGACACAACCTGAACTCCCTTTTCCCCATGACAACCTGGCAGTTCTGCCAAGCCGCTTACCCGTCAGCCTTTTGATGGCTTGTTTAGGGTCTGAACCCAATATGTAAGCACAGGAACTGTAGGGTTCAGCGTTTCAATCGGCAATCTCTTTTACGGTCGCCTGTGAGGAGACCAGCGATTGTGGGCGGGTAAGCTGTTCCTGTTCAGTTTTGCAGGTGGCAAGTAACCAGTCGCGAAACGCCCGGACGGCAAAGTTGTTTTCCTTTTCCTGCGGATAAACAACGTAATAGGCATGATGGTTGGGGATTGAGACATCAAACGGGGCAACCAAGCGCCCGCTTTCAAGTTCTTCACGCACCAGAAATTCCGGCAAAAGAGCCAAGCCAAGCCCGGCAACAGCGGCCTGAATGACCATGTGGAAATGTTCAAACCGGGGACCGGCCAACTCATCAACCACGGCAACGCCAGTTGCAGCCAGCCAGTCCTGCCATGCGCGCGGACGGGTGGAATGTTGCAGCAATGTGCAATTGCGCACCCGTTCACGGGCAATGGGTAAATCGTCGTTTTCTTTCAGTATTTTGGGTGCACAGACCGCGATCAGGGTTTCGCCCATCAAGCGATGGGATTTGCAGCCCGGCAGATTGTCATCGCCAAAATGAATGGCGATATCGATGCCTTCGCGGTCGAAATTAAATTCGCGGGTCTGAGTGATCAGGTTTAGCTGAATATCAGGCCATGTGGCTTTGAAATCGCCCAAACGCGGCACCAGCCAGCGCGCGCCAAATGTCGGCAGTGTCCCGACCGTGAGCATCCCGCCCGCATCGGAATAGGCCATGACCTGCAAGGTTGCGGCCTCGGCCCGATCCAGAAGGTCGCGGACCTGTGCGGCGTAGGCTTCGCCCGCCGCGGTCAGTTTCAGGCGTTTTTTGATGCGGCGAAACAAATCCCGCCCGAGATATTCTTCGAGCGCACGGATTTGGCGGCTAATCGCACTTTGGGTCACGTTCAACTCTTCGGCGGCCCGGGTGAAGGAAAGATGGCGGGCCGAGCTTTCAAAAAATTGCAGGGCCGTTAAGGATGGCAGGACGCGACGCATGGGGCAGATTCCGGTTCATGACTAAATGGAATGATGTGGTGCGAATATATCGTTTGTTTGCTGTTCTTCCAAGGCGTACCGTTTTAAACGGTTCCAAGCCCCCGCGCGCCGCCAGATGAAGCGTTCGGGTCATGGGCCAGAGCGCATGATTATCGGGAATTGATAATTATTTGGAAGGAGAAACCCTTTCAAGAGCCTTTTTCGGTCATCCTGCGCATACTGAAACATAAAGAACGGCCAGAAGGCCTGCACAGTTTATCGGGTAGAAGGCGAGAATGGGTTCAGAAGCGCAAAATTACGATGTGATCATTGTCGGTGGTGCGGTTATTGGCAGTTCCATCGCATGGCATCTGACGGGCCGGGATGATTTCAAGGGCCGGGTTCTGGTGATCGAAAAAGATCCCAATTACGAATTTTGTTCGACCGCCTTGTCAGCCGCCTCGATCCGCCAGCAGTTTTCAACCCCGATCAATATTGAAATGTCGGCCTATGGCATTGATTTTTTGCGCAATCTGAAACGTGACCTTGATCCGGACGTCGACATTTCCCTGCATGAAAAGGGCTATCTGGTTCTGGCCACCGATGACGGGCGCGATATCCTGCGCCATAACCACGCCACCCAGACCGAATTTGGCGGCGATATTGTCTGGATGGAGCCCGATGAGCTGGCGGCCAAATACCCATGGATGACGACATCGGATTTGGCGGCGGGCTGTTGGGGCCGCACGGGCGAGGGGTGGTTTGATGCCTATTGCCTGATGCAGTCGTTCCGCAAACAGGCGCGCCGTCGCGGGGCGGAGTATATCGACGGTGAAGTGGTCGAGGTCCTGCGCGATGGTCATCAGATTACCGGTGTTGTCTTAAAAGACGGCCGTCGGTTTGGCTGTGGCCAGCTTGTCAATGCGGCGGGAACCGGGTGTTCCAAATTGGCCGGAATGGCGGGCCTTGAAATCCCGGTCGAGCCGCGCAAACGTTGCATTTTCGTGTTTGATTGCCGTGATGCGGCCGACATCAATGCCAGTTGTCCGATGCTGATCGATCCAAGCGGGCTTTATGTTCGGCCCGAAGGCGAATTTTTCATCACCGGCATCGCCCCGCCCAAGGAGCGCGACCCGGAATGCTGGGATTTTGACGTCGATCACAGCCTGTTTGACGACATCATCTGGCCCGGCTTGTATGAGCGTTGCGAACGGTTTGAAGCGATCAAGGTCATCAATGCCTGGGCCGGGCATTATGCCTATAACCTGCTTGATCAGAACGCGATTTTGGGCCGCCATACGGACGTTGCGAATTTCATTTTCGCCAATGGATTTTCCGGTCACGGGTTGCAGCAAAGTCCGGCAGTCGGGCGCGGGATTGCCGAACTGATTACAACGGGGGGCTATGAAACCCTTGATCTGTCGGTGTTTGGCTATCAACGCATTCGCGACAATGCGCCGGTGCTTGAGCTGAACGTAATTTAATTTAATTTAATTTAATTTAATTCGATTTCGTAACGATACTGCGAAATCAACCCTTTAACCCAAATGGCCGGAGCACGCCCCACATGCCCCGTGATGATCGCACCACAGAAGTAAACGCCAGCACCATGCTCCGTGATCGCAAGACAGGGTCGGTGTCGTCTGCTGTGCGCAATCTGCATCCGGTCTATCTGGATCGGGCGTTGAATGCCGAGGTCTGGGATGTTGATGGCAACCGCTATATCGATTTTGTCGGCGGGATCGGTGTTTTAACTGTGGGTCATCGCCATCCGGTCGTGATGGACCGGGTGGCAAAACAGTGCGACCGCTTTACCCATAGCTGCTTTAACGCGCTGCCTCATGAACCCTATGTTGCGGTGACCGACTGGCTGGCGGCCAATTGCCCGATTGAAGGTCCGGCAAAATCCATGCTGACCAATTCCGGGGCCGAGGCGATGGAAAACGCGCTTAAACTCGCGCGTGCCTTTACCGGGCGGACCGGGGTGATTGCCTTTGAAGGCGGGTTTCATGGGCGCACGCTTGCGACCTTGGCGCTGACGGGGAAAACCAAGCCTTATAAAACCGGGCTTGGCCCGCTTCCGGGGCCGGTTTGGCATTTGCCATATCCTTGCCCCGAAACCGGTATATCGGTTGCGGATGGCATGGCCGCCCTTGCCAAGCTGTTTTCGGTTTCGGCCGATCCCGGATCGGTGGGCGCCATTGTCATTGAGCCGGTACAGGGTGAAGGTGGTTTCCGTGCCTGTGACCGGGAATTTTTGATCGAATTACGCGCGTTTTGTGATGCCAACGGCATGGTTTTGATTGCCGATGAAATCCAGTCGGGCTTTGCCCGCACGGGTAAGATGTTTGCCATGGAATATGCCGGGGTGGCACCCGATATCCTTGTCATGGGCAAGGGGATCGGTGGTGGTTTTCCGTTGGCGGCGATCACCGGGGCGGAGGATGTCATGAGTGCGCTTGCGCCTGGTGGGCTTGGCGGGACGTATTCGGGCAATCCGGTGGCCTGTGCGGCGGCAACCGGGGTGTTTGATGTTTTGCGCGATGAAAAGATCCTTGTTCGCGCCAAACAGCTTGGCGAGAAATATGCGACCCATATTGCATGGTTGCGCGATCTGCCCGGCGGGCATGTGATCGGCAATATGCGCGGAATTGGCGCGATGCGCGCCTTTGAAATCATTGCAGATGACGGCACACCATCGGCCAAACGTCTGCAAACCTTGTTGCAACGGGCCCGTGCAAACGGGCTATTGTTAATGCCAAGTGGTGAACACGCCAATGTGGTGCGCCTGCTGGCACCTTTGACCATTCCGTTCGATCAGGTCGATGAGGCCTTTGCCATTATCGGCAAATTGTTGCCTGAACTGGCCGAAATTGCCGATTGAGCGGTCGGTGGTGATCACCAAAGAGTTTTAAAAGAAGGGAGTTTTACTGTGAGTTACACATCCATCCTGACCGAGCTTGGTCTGTCCGAGGCCGAGATTGCCAATGGCACGCTAAGTGTCCAGACCCCGGTTGACGGTTCGGAATTTGCGTCTGTTACCGAAACCACGCCAGCCGAAATGCTTGATGCCATCGGCAACGCCAAAAAGGCATTTGGCGCATGGCGTCAGGTTCCCGGCCCGCGCCGTGGTGAACTGGTGCGGATTCTGGGCGATGAACTGCGTGCGGCCAAGGAGCCACTGGGCCGTCTGGTCGCACTGGAATGCGGCAAGATTTATCAGGAAGGTCTTGGCGAAGTTCAGGAAATGATTGATATCTGCGATTTCGCGCTTGGCCTGTCGCGTCAGCTTTATGGCCTGACCATCGCGTCCGAACGTCCGGGCCACAAAATGATGGAAAACTGGCATCCGCTGGGCGTTGTTGGCCTGATTACCGCGTTTAACTTCCCGGTTGCCCCTTGGGCCTGGAACACCGCCCTTGCACTGGCGTGCGGCAATGCCGTGATCTGGAAACCATCGGAAAAAACCCCGGTTACCGCCCTTGCCTGTCAGAAGATCCTTGAAAAAGCGATCGCGAAATTTGGCGATGCCCCGGCCAACCTGCATCAGGTTGTTGTTGGGGATCGCGAAATCGGCGAAATCATGACCGACAGCCGGGATGTTTCGCTGATTTCGGCAACCGGTTCGACCCGTATGGGCCGTGAAGTTGCCCCGCGTGTGGCCCAGCGTTTTGGCCGCACCATCCTTGAGCTTGGTGGTAATAACGCCATGATCGTCACCCCGTCAGCCGATATCGATATGTCGGTGCGTGCGGTTGTGTTCTCGGCTGTTGGTACCTGTGGTCAGCGCTGCACGTCCTTGCGTCGCCTGATTGTCCATAAGGACGTTAAGGACCAGTTGCTTCCGAAAATCATTGCGGCCTATAAATCGGTCAAAATCGGTGATCCGCTTGCCGATGGTGTGCTGGTTGGTCCGCTGATCGATGAAGACGCTTATACCAACATGCAGGCCGCCCTGACCAAGGCCAAGGCAGATGGTGGGACGGTGCATGGCGGTGAACGCACGCTTGAATCTGAATATCCCGATGCGTTCTATGTCACCCCGTCGGTGGTTGAAATGCCCGGCCAGACGGACACGGTGAAGCATGAGACCTTTGCGCCGATCCTGTATGTCATGACCTATGAGACGCTTGAAGAAGCCATCGCGCTTCAGAATGACGTGCCGCAGGGCCTGTCATCTTGCATCTTCTCGACCGATTTGCGCGAAACCGAATTGTTCCTGTCCTCGGTCGGGTCTGATTGCGGGATTGCCAACGTCAATATCGGCCCGTCGGGTGCGGAAATCGGCGGTGCGTTCGGCGGTGAGAAAGAAACCGGTGGCGGACGCGAGTCTGGTTCGGACGCATGGAAAGGCTATATGCGCCGTGCGACCAACACGATCAACTATTCCCGTGAGCTGCCGCTGGCGCAGGGGATTAAATTTGATATCTGATCGCGTGTCTGATCAGGTTTGATTACAGAAAACCCCGCTGGTTTCCGGCGGGGTTTTTGTTTGGGCGGAAGCGCGATAGAATACGACATGTGACATCGCAAACAGAGGCCCAACCATGAGCAAGGATTCAAGGACGGTAGATGAAGATTATCAGGAATGGCAAGTAAAGCTGATCGCTGAACGCTTACAAAGCATTGAGGAAGGCACTACGTCGATGGTGTCGCATGACGATGTTGTGGCGATGTTTGAGCAACGGTTTGCTGACAAGCAAACCCGATGAATTCTGAACAAGAAAAAAGCGGCCCCCGAAGGAGCCGCTTTCTTTAATTCTGTCTCAAAGCGTAAGGCTAATTAGCCCGCTTTGGAGAAACGTTCTGCGACATATTCCCAGTTTACCAGGCTGTCGAGGAACGCTTTGACGTAGTCAGGGCGCGCGTTGCGGTAATCGATGTAATAGGAGTGTTCCCAAACATCACACCCGAGCAGCGGGGTCTGACCGTGGACCAGCGGGTTTTCCGCATTCGGGGTTTTGGTCACAACCAATTTGCCCGATTTGTCCATTGCCAGCCAGCACCAGCCCGAACCGAACTGGGTGACACCGGCCTGTACGAAGGCTTCTTTGAAGGCATCGACAGAGCCGAAATCTTCGACGATTTTCTTTTCCAGTTCACCCGGAAGGTTGCCGCCGCCATTTTTCTTCATCATTTTCCAGAACTCGATATGGTTCCAGTGCTGGGCAGCGTTGTTGAAAAGACCGGCTTTGGCCGCGTCACCATAGGAAGCAACAACGACTTCTTCGAGTGACTTGCCTTCAAGGCCCGACCCTTCGAGCAGCTTATTGCCATTCACAACATAGGCGTTGTGATGTTTGTCATGGTGAAACTCAAGGGTTTCAGCCGACATGACGGGTGCAAGCGCGTCGTGTGCATACGGAAGTGCTGGGAGTTCAAATGCCATGATACAGTTCCTCGACTTTCATTATTGGTCTGTGCGGTAACGCAACATATCCCTTTTTGCGCGCTGGGTGAAAGTTAAATTCCCGTGCAACCTGTTGTAAACCTTTGTTGCGGGCTTTCATCCTCGCGGCAAAGAAGATGTCTGTGGCCTTTATCTAGGACAACAGCGCTTTAATGCAATGTCGCGTGTGGCAACGGGCGATTGTCCAGCCCTGTATGATGAACTTGTCAGATGGAAAAACGTTCCCGAAAGGTTGCAAATTTTCCATCCGGCATCTGGGGTGGGGACGGGGACGATGCCGCCATCGGGTTGATCGGGAATTATTCCTTATACAGGGCGACCATTTGCTGGATGTCGGTGCCATTGCGGATCATGACATCGTATTCGCCCTTTGACAGCGATGAGATATCAAGCTGGCAGGGGAAGCTTTTGCAATTTCGATTAAAGGCAATCGTGCCATCCTGATGGCTTAGAATCACCTGACCCTCGGGTATTTCCGAATAAACGGTCACACTGTCCGTGGTCGGTTTCGGGGCGATCTTGATTGCAGCCAAGGCGGCCGTCGTGCCCATGAAGATAGAGGCCAGGGCAATGGCAACCGGTTTGCTACGCAAAGATTTCAACATGATATCCCTCGCGCGTTTGTGCATTTTCCATGCCCCAAAGATGCCCCCCGAAGCAGAAGAATTCGCGGCGCAATTGAGGCATTTCCGTGCCGGTTCGTGCTTTGGGCGATGGGCAGCCATGCATGGACCAAAAAATTCAATGCCCGCAACCATTTACGGAAACGGGCATTGGGCAGAATCATGCAAATATCTTTGGGTCACATGGCACATTCGCCAGATTTCAAGAGGTCAATGCCGACTTTGTGGCCATAATTTCGGTTGCGATTTTATGTGCCGCGGCCTCGGGATCAGGTTGTCCGCAAATGGCCGATACCACGGCAAGTCCGTTGGCACCTGCGGCAAAAACCCGATCGACATGATCCCGTTTAAGCCCGCCAATGGCAACGGATGGCAGTTTGGCAATCTTGATCAGGTGCGCCAAACCGTCAAAGCCGATGGCGGGTTTATGATCGGGTTTGGTCGCGGTGGCAAAGATGGGACCGACGCCAACATAATCGACAATTGCCGGGTCAACTTTGCGGGCGACGGCTTCATTTTCAATTGAAAGACCGATGATCTTGTCACGGCCAAGGCGTTCGCGGGCGGTTTGTGCGGAGATGTCATCCTGACCAACATGAAGGCCATCGGCGCCAATCGCGATGGCCGCATCGATATCGTCATTCACAATCAACGGAACACCGCTGCCCGCCATGGCATCCATCAATTCACGCCCGATCCGGATCAGGCCTTCGGTGCCGACTTTCTTGTCGCGCAACTGAACAATCGTTGCCCCACCGCCGATTGCGGCCATGGTAGTTTCAACCATCGAATGGGTCCGGCACAGGTCAGGGTCGAGAACCAGATACAGCGAAAGGTCAAAGGACGTCATTGGGCAGTGATCCGGGCGTTGGCGTTAAAAGTTTTTGCATCAAGGGTATAGAGCCCGTCGACAAAGGCCGTCATGAACGATGCCGGGCCATGTGCCGACTTTGCGGCGATTTCGCCGGCAACGGCAAAATTGGCAAGGGCGGCAACCGTTGCCTCAAACGCCTGATCCGGCGCAATGGCGACATAGGCGCCGGTAAGGGCCGTCAACGCACAGCCCATGGCGGTGATTTTCGGCATCAGGTCCGATCCTCCGGCAATGCGCACCGACCGCGTGCCATCGGTGACGAAATCAACCTCGCCGGTCACAGCCACAATCGCCTTCTGTGCGGTGGCAAGGGTGCGTGCGGCATCCTCGGCCTGTTCGACCGGATCGCCACTATCGACACCCTGACCAGCACTTTGTCCGCCGCCAAGGGCGATGATTTCCGATGCATTGCCGCGAATGACGGTGGGGTTGAGTTTAAGGAGTTCGGTCGTCGTGCCCTGACGATACCCGGTTGCAAAATGCGCGACCGGATCAAGCACCCATGGTTTGCCTGCAGTGTTGGCCGATTTTGCCGCGGCAATCATGCCTTCTACCCAGTTGGGCGACAGGGTGCCGATATTGACGGTCAATGCGCTGGCAATGGCGGCAAATTCACCGGATTCTTCGGGCGTATGCACCATGGCGGGGGAGGCGCCCGCCGCCAGCAAGACATTGGCGGCATAATTCATCGCGACATAATTGGTGATGCACTGGACCAGCGGATTGGTCGCACGCATGCGCTCAAAAAGATCGGTTGTGGTTTGGGAAAGGTCGGTCGTCATATCGAGGCTCCAATGCGTCTTGTGTCGCAGCGTTGGAGACCCAGTTCGAAGTCGGAATGATGGAGAACGTTGTTTAAAGCGTTTGCAACGTTCGCACCGTCCCTACGCCAGTATGAACTGGATCAGGTTCAACGGGTCACTGCGCATGTGCTTTGATTGCACGGGGCAGTTTCTCAGCCTCCTGTCGAGGCTCCCCTTGGTGAACCTGCAACATGGGTTTTTCCGTGCTTTCTGTCAATTCGCCCTATGTATGGTGCGCGATATCCGAAGGCCAAAAAAGGCGGCGGATTGGTTTGCGCCAAGTCCCGCCGCCCTTTTATTTGATCAAAACGCGTTATGTGCGCGCAACGTGGCGCTTATTTACGGCGTTCCATCGCGGCCTTCAGGGCGGCGGCCATCGCATCATTTCCAGATGATGCGCCAGCGGACCCACCTGCGGAATTGCGCGAAGAATTACCACCACCGCCATTGCCGCGATTGTGGTTCGGGCGTGCGCCTGAATGTGCCTGCCCGCCACGTGGGGCAGCAGCTTGGCTGTCATTTCGGCGTTCGCGTGTGCCTTCGTAATCCGGCGCTGATTTCATCGACAGCCCGATGCGTTTACGCGGGGCGTCGACTTCCATGACGGTGACAGAGACGATCTGACCGGCCTTGACCACCTGACGGGGGTCTTCGACAAATTTGTCGGCCAGTTGGGAAATATGGACCAAGCCATCCTGATGCACGCCAATATCGACAAACGCGCCGAAATTGGTGACGTTGGTGACGGTTCCTTCAAGCTTCATACCGGCTTTTAGGTCCTTGATTTCATTGACACCATCGGTGAATTTGGCGGTCTTGAATTCCGGGCGTGGATCACGGCCGGGTTTATCAAGCTCGGCAATGATGTCGCGGATGGTTGGCACACCGAATGTGTCGTCGGCGTAATCTTCGGCACGCAGTGTTTTGATGAAGGCCGAATCGCCAATCAAATCGGCAAGCGATTTCGATGCCTGTGCACTGATCTTTTTGACCAGCGGATAGGCTTCCGGGTGCACGGCGGACGCATCAAGCGGGTTGGTGGCCCCGCGAATGCGCAAGAAGCCCGCACATTGTTCAAACGCCTTGGGTCCAAGACGTTCGACCTTTTTAAGGTCAGTACGCGACTGGAACGCGCCGTTTGAATCACGGTATCCGACGATATTGCGCGCCAGTGTTTCGCTTAAGCCCGCCACACGGGTCAAAAGCGGGATCGATGCGGTATTGAGGTCAACACCCACCCCGTTCACGCAATCCTCAACCACGGCATCGAGTGATTTGGCCAGTTTGGTTTCCGATACGTCGTGCTGATACTGCCCAACCCCGATGGATTTTGGTTCGATCTTGACCAGTTCGGCCAATGGGTCCTGCAAACGGCGCGCGATTGAGGCGGCCCCGCGCAGCGATACATCCAGATCGGGGAATTCTTCGGCGGCAAATTGCGACGCGGAATAGATCGATGCACCCGACTCATTGACAATAACCTTGGTCGCGGTCAGGGCCGGGAAGCGTTTAAGCATCTGCCCGGCAAGGTCATCGGTTTCACGCGAAAACGTGCCATTGCCAATCGCGATCAGCTCGATCTTATGGCGCGCGGCAAGGGCGGCCATGGTGTTAATCGCGCCCTCCACATCATTGCGCGGCTGGAACGGATAGACCGTCGCGGTATCGACCAGTTTGCCCGTCGCATCGACCACGGCAACCTTGACCCCGGTACGCACGCCCGGATCAAGACCCATGGTGGCCTTTTGCCCGGCAGGAGCGGCCAGAAGAAGGTCTTTGAGGTTATTGGCAAAGACCTTGATAGCATCTTCTTCAGCGCTGTCACGAAGGGACCCAAACAGATCAAGCTCAATCGACAGCGACAATTTGACCCGCCAGGTCCAGCGCACGGTATCGACCAGCCATTTATCGGCGGCACGGCCCTTATCGGCAATCCCGACGTGGGCCGCGATCATTATTTCGGCGCGCCCCGCCTGACTGCGCGGGCGGGCTTCGTCCTCGGCACCCAAGGTGAGTTTAAGTTGCAGGATGTCTTCGTTGCGGCCGCGGAACAGGGCAAGTGCGCGGTGCGACGGGCAGGTTTTGACTTTTTCCGAATGTTCGAAATAGTCGGAGAATTTCGCCCCTTCGGCCTGCTTGCCCTCAATCACGCTGGCGGTGATTTCGCCATCATTCCACAAAAGGTTACGCAGCTTGGCGACAAGGTCGGCATCCTCGGCAAAGCGTTCCATCAGGATTTGGCGCGCGCCATCAAGGGCGGCCTTGGTGTCCTCAACGCCTTTTTCCGCGTCAACGTATTTTGCCGCCTCAATCTCGGGATCAAGGGTCGGGTTGTTAAACAAGCCATCGGCCAGCGGCTCCAACCCGGCTTCGCGGGCAATCTGTGCCTTGGTGCGGCGCTTTTTCTTATAAGGCAGGTACAAATCTTCAAGGCGGGTCTTGGTGTCGGCCTCGTTAATGGCGGCTTCAAGTTCGGGGGTGAGTTTTTCCTGTTCGCGGATGCTTTCAAGCACGGAGGACCGGCGGCTTTCAAGTTCGGTCAGATACCTCAGGCGTTCTTCCAGCGTACGCAATTGGGTGTCATCAAGCCCGCCGGTTTTTTCTTTGCGGTAGCGGGCGATAAACGGAACGGTGGAACCTTCATTGAGCATCTCGATGGTGGCAATGACCTGTTCGGGACGAACCGAAAGTTCTTCGGCGATACGCTGAGGAATTGGACGCATGGTTTCTCCTTGTTTTGCTCGTATGCCTGAAATAGCGGCTTTAAGGGCACACGGAAAGAGTCAGTTTTCGCCAAATTTTTCCATCAGACCAGAATACGATTCCACGTTTGATTCCAAAGGATTGAAATCCCATGCATTTTGCGCGGTTCGGCTGCGCCATACGCAGGCTTGCCCAACGGTGGTCAGGACGCTATTTCTTGGGCAAATGTGAATTACAGGGTGCAGGCCCTAAAATAGGAGAAGCCGAATGACCGGAAAGTTTCGCGAGACCGTCATTCATCAGGTCGAGCCAAAAGATAAGGCCGAACCAAAAACAAGTGAAGAAAAGAACGAAGAGATCGCGGGTGCTGATATGGCCCCGGCCTTGTCTCAGGACGCGATCAACGCCCTTGCCGAAGCCAAGGCCGCCAAGGAAGCCGCTGCAAAACAGCGCGAAATCGGCGGCCCGAAAGGCCCGGAACCGACCCGCTTTGGCGATTGGGAAAACAAGGGGCGGTGTATCGATTTTTAATATTAATTTAGCGCTCTGCTATAAGTGGTAGTATTGCTAGTAAAGTCATTAGAAGTGTTGAGAGTATGCTGAATAAAGCAGTCACCGAGATAAATACCCAAGTGGCCCATGCGTTTAAAAGTGGGTGTTGAATTATATCAATGGCACCAACCAACAATGCATAAAAATGAAATGCTATTCCCAGCATCACAAAAAGCATCAGAGTGGTTCCATTTATCAAAACTAGTTTTTTTATCTTTGGGAACTCGGAGAAGTTTTGTGCGTCAAACATAAATTCAGCCGGTGCAGCCTCAAAATAGGAACTGAAAAGTATAAAATTGTCTTGACCTTTTGTTTTATTTTCGCAGATTTTCTTAATTATGCTCTGATAAAAGGTCAGTGATACAATGTATATTGATGATAAAAATAAGTTATGGTTGGAAACGTAAATTATCATTTCCATTAAGCCATCAAACTTCTTTATGCTAGTCCCAAGAAATACAATTGTAAAATCTGGATTGTTTTTTAAAATTATTATTAGTGCGTCGGCTAGGATTGTAAAAAAAACGGATCTTTTTAGATTATTTCCGCATTTGTCTGATTTTTTATCTAGTTTTTCTAATATTTCGTTCGAAACTATCGACTGAGTGATATTTGGATCATTGATCTTGTCAAAGTTATCGCGGGTGATTTTCGAAACAATAGTGATCAGTGTACGTAATATTTTTCCCTTATGTTGTTTTATTGGCATGACAACTTTTCCAAGTTTTTAAGGAAATGGTAAGCGTTTGTTTTAACCCGATTTCTGGATAGTTTTGATGTTATGGTCATATTCTCTCAGGTCATTTTGAATATGACGAATGGTTAAACCATAGCATTGGTATCCGCTTCGGTCATCTTGCATATGCGTTTGATCTTTTTAAGCTGGCTTGTAATGAGTTTTTGAGCGCTAAATTTAGATTTTTAGTCATAATACCAACCATCTCCGTGACTTATTCAATGAGACTTTTCCGGGGTGACGAAAGTCGCGATAGGTCAGACTTTCGCTCAGAGATTTGATCATAGGGGAAGGATGTCAGGGTGAATTTGGCATCTTTGCCGGGTTCACAGAAGGTGCGCAATGTACGGTCATCGCGCTTTACCAGTTCTAGAACATTATCCGATTATAAAAGCGCATTAAGTTCGCGCAGGACAAGCGCGTGGGCAAGGCCCAGAAGGCGGGCAAATGTGCGGCTGTTATGGGCGATATCTTGCTGTGCTGTGATCAGGGTGCTTGCCTGTGTTGGCGTTAGTTCTGGCTGGGCGGCAATAAGCTGCGCAACCAGATCGGTCATGTTTTGCGCCTTGCACGTTGGCGGGGCTTGGTGTTTTCGGTTTCCAGCATTTCGTCAATGCTGTTGGGAAGATCATCAGCAGGCGCAAAAATTTCCCCCAGAACCGCATCGCGAGAGAGCGCGTGCGCCAAGCGCATAACGGTCAGGAACGGTGCCAGACCGGTATCTTCGAATTTGCGCAAGGTCGGAGCAGGCACACCTGCACGTGAGGCTAGGTCCTTGCGTGTCAGGTTCCGTGAAAGGCGCAATTGCTTGGCCGCGACACCGACATTGCGCGCGCTTTGTTCTGGTGAAAATGATTCAAGTGATATTACCATATCAATTAACCTGTTATTTTGTGGTTAAATGATACTCTCATATCAATTATTTGGAAACTAGCCCTTGTACCAAGAGCAGATTAATCAAGGCTTCCGGCCATCTCGTAAAACGTTCGCAGGGTGCGTGCATCCTGTTTGGTGATGGTCAGGCGGTTTTGATCGCAAAGTGTGGTGATCTCGCGCAGGACAAGCGCATGGGCAAGGCCCAGAAGGCGGGCGAATGTGCGGCTGTCGCGGGCAATATTTTGCTCTGCTGCGATGATGATGCCTGCCTGTATCGAGGTAAGGTCGGGTTGCGCGGTGATAAGGCGCGCAACCAGATACATGAATTGTTCGCTCTCAGGCGGGGTGTTGGATGCGGTTTTAGGTGCGGTTTCGGGCACAGTCCCGGTCACGCCGCTGCTTCCTTTTGAAACGATACCATGACCGATTTTGACGTTGGCGTGTCGCTTTGATCCCCGGTACTGCCCAGCGGTACCAGTACATTCAGTTCCGGGTAATAGCCCGCAACGCTGCCGCGTGGGATATCGTATGAAACGAACCGGAAATCCGGTGCAACGCGTTTAACGCCATCATCATATTCGCCAATGACATTCACCCGGTCGCCAGATTGTGCGCCAAGTGATGCAAGATCATCGGGATGGATAAAGATGACGTTGCGTTCGCCGTACACACCGCGATAGCGGTCATCAAGACCATAAACGGTGGTGTTGTACTGATCGTGCGAACGGAATGTCTGAAGCGCGAAACGGGTTTGTGCCGTGCGGGCCTGCTGGTGCACGGTGCTGGTGGGAAGGGTGCCGGCAAAGAAATTGGCCTTGCCGGTCGGTGTGTTCCATTCCCGGTGTGCGGCACTGTTGCGCAGGAGGAACCCGCGTGGTGTGCGCAGGCGGGTGTTGTAATCGTCAAAGCCCGGAATGGTGGCTTCGATATGGCTGCGGATGCGTTCATAATCATCGGCAAGGGCAGGCCATGACACGGTCTGGGTGCCAAGGGTTGCCTCGGCAATCCCGGCGATGATGCCAACTTCGGATAATAGGTGCGGCGATGCCGGACGGTTGATGCCCGCCGACCCGTGAACCATACTCATCGAGTCTTCGACGCTGACGACCTGTGACTGACCGGCTGAATTCAGATCAATTTCGGTCCGCCCGAGACACGGCAGGATAAAGCTGACCTCGCCTGGCATCAGGTGCGAATGATTGGGCTTGGTCGCGATGTTGACCGTCAGTTTCAGGTTTTTAAGTGCCTTGGCGACAAGGGCGCTGTCGGGCGTTGCACGGGCGAAATTGCCGCCAAGCCCGATGAAGGCCTTGGCACTGCCATCCAGCATCGCGCCAATCGCACCCAGCACATTGTGCCCGTGTTTGCGCGGTGCGGTGAAGCCGAATTCCTTTTCCAGTGCATCAAGGAAGGCATCGGCGGGTTTTTCGTTAATGCCAACGGTGCGGTCACCCTGCACATTCGAATGTCCGCGCACCGGGCAGAGGCCGGCACCGGGTTTGCCGATATTGCCGCGCAGGAACATGAAATTGGAAATTTCACGAATGGTCGCAACCGAATGAAGGTGCTGGGTGACACCCATCGCCCAAGTGCAGATCACATTTTCTGCCGACATATACACATTTGCCGCCTGTTCGATGTCGTGCCGGGACAGGCCCGACTGGTCTTCGATCTCGGCCCAACTTGTGGCGTCAGCAGTGGCGCGATACTCGGCAAAGCCTTCGCAATGTTGGCTTAGGAAATCATGATCAAGCACGGATGGATGACCCGCCGCAATGGCGGCATCTTCGGCGGCAAACACCGCCTTGCTCATGCCGCGCACGGCGGCCATGTCCCCACCGAGAAGGGGCTGGTAATAGTGGCTGGCGATGTCGGTTGATCCGCCTGACAGCATTTCAAGTTTGGCCTGCGGGTCGGAAAACCGTTCCAGACCGCGTTCACGGACCGGGTTAAAGACAACGATTTCAGCACCACGAATGGCGGCCCGGCGCAAATCACCCAGCATGCGCGGATGGTTGGTGCCGGGGTTTTGTCCCAGCACGAAAATGGCATCTGCCTTTTCGAAATCTTCGAGCAGGACCGTGCCTTTGCCAGCGCCAATCGCCTGACGCAGGCCAATGCCGCTTGCTTCGTGGCACATGTTGGAGCAATCGGGGAAATTGTTGGTGCCATAAAGGCGTACGAACAATTGATAAAGATAAGCAGCTTCGTTGCTGGCCCGGCCGGATGTGTAAAACTCGGCCTGATCGGGGGAATTCAGGTTTTTAAGAATGCCCCCAATTTCGGCAAAGGCATCTTCCCACGCGACCGGCAGATAGGTGTCGCTTTGCGCGTCATAGCGCATCGGGTGGGTTAGTCGCCCGTTCAGTTCCAGCTCATAATCGGAAAGTTTGCGCAGCTCAGAAACCGTATGTTTGGCAAAGAATGCCGGTGTGGCGCGCTTTTGCGTTGCTTCCCACGACACCGCTTTGACACCGTTTTCGCAAAACTCAAACGATGATCCATGCTCGGGATCACCCCACGCGCAACCAGGGCAATCAAAACCGTTGGGCTGATTTGCCTTAAGCATCGTGCGGGCACCGGTAAGGGCGCTGCCGCTTTGTAAAAGCTGCTTACCGCAACTTTTCAGCGCACCCCATCCACCCGCAGCCGATGATTTCTTGCCAATAAAGATTTCATTCATGGGGGCATCTATTTGCGATAACGCAAATTAGGTCAAGTATGCAGACGTAATGGGGTGATAGAAAAAATTTATCAAACCCTTATGCGGTGATTTTAAATGCGCATAAAACGCATTCAGGGCCGAAACCAACGATGTGGTTCCGGCCCTGATGCATACAGAAGGCAGGTCGTATATGGCTTAGGCGCCGCGAATTGCCTTGATGTTGTTGGCGTATTCACCCGGGCCGCCTTTGAAGGTGGCCGATCCTGCGACCAGAACATTCGCGCCAGCCGCAATGACTTGCGGTGCGATTTCCGGGTTTACGCCACCATCGACTTGAAGGTCGATGTCGCGCCCGGTGGCATCGATCATCTTGCGGATGCGTTTGATTTTCTCAAGCTGGCTTGGAATGAATTTCTGACCACCAAAGCCCGGATTGACGGTCATGACCAGCACCAGATCAACCATGTCCATGACGTATTCAATCACAGATTCCGGGGTTGACGGATTGAGCGACACACCGGCTTTTTTGCCCAGCGACTTGATCAGTTGCAAGCTGCGATGCAGGTGCGGGCCGGCTTCGGCGTGGATGGTGATGATGTCGGATCCGGCATTGGCGAAGGCTTCGATATAGGGATCGACCGGGGCGATCATGAGATGCACGTCAAACACCTTGTCGCTGTGCGGGCGCAGCGCCTTGACCACGTCCGGGCCAATCGTGATGTTGGGCACAAAATGGCCGTCCATCACATCAATGTGGATGTAATCCGCACCGGCGGCGTCAACCGCACGGACATCAACACCCAGTTGGGCGAAGTCGGCCGAAAGGATCGAAGGGGCAATTTTAATGTTCGACGTGGTCATGCGTCACGGGTCCTGAAACACTGCGGGATATGGGAATTTGGCGCTTGTCTTACCGCAAAAAACCCGCCCTGTCATCCGAATGGACGGTCATGGCAGCCTTGTGTGCGGGGGGGTCTTGCCGTATTTTGACGCGAAATCAGCGCTTTTTGACAAGCCGGGCGCAGAAAAAGCCATCCATGCCGCCATATTCCTGCATATGAACCGGCAGAATGCGCAATTCGCCATCTTCGTTGATCGCCTCATCCCAGCCGCCGAGTTCTTCGGCAGTAATCGGTTTGCGTTCGTATTTGGGATGATCGGCCAGGAACGATTTGATCTGATGTTCGCCTTCTTCGGGTTGCAGCGAACAGGTGCAATAGATCAACTCACCGCCAACATTCAAAAGCTTGTCAGCCTGATTAAGCAATTTGGTCTGGATCGGCAAAAGAGAGCGCATCAGTTTGTCGTTCTGACGCAACAGAATATCGGGATGACGGCGAATGGTGCCGGTCGCCGAGCATGGGGCATCGAGCAAGACCGCATCCGCACGCGGGGTATCCGGGGCCAGATCGGTGGCATCGCCAGTGACAACGGCTGCGCCCAGTTCAACCCGTTCAAGGTTTTCGTAAACGCGTTTGAGGCGACCTTCGGATTTATCAACCGCAATCGGGCTGCTGCCAAGGGCCGCCAATTGCATTGTTTTGCCACCCGGGGCGGCACAAAGGTCATAGATCGTTTTGTCTTTATAGGCCGAAAACAGGGTGGCCGGAATGGCGGCTGCCGCATCCTGTACCCACCATTTGCCGTCCTTATAGCCCGGAAGGTCGCGAATGCGTCGGCCACTTTCAAGTCGGACTGATCCGGTCGGCAGGACAAGGCCATCGACCTGTTCGGCCCAATCTTCCGATTCTGAACGATCCTTGATCGACAGATCGAGCATGGCGTGGCCAAGGCTGGCCTCGGCGATGCCTTGCGCGATTTCGGCACCATAGGCCTTTTTCCATGATCCGCGCAGCCATGCCGGGATGTTAAGCTGCCAGTCTTCGACCCCTTCGGGCCATTCAAAGCCATCGCGCTGCAAACTGCGCAGCACCGCATTCACAAGCTTCACATATTTATGCAAACCGGCATCACGGGTCAGATTGACCGTGCTGTCGACCGCACCGTAATCGGATGTGTCCATAAAGAACAACTGTGCGACGCCAAGGCGCATGATGTTGGTCAGGCGCGCAGCAACCCGGTCCTGTGGCGGTTGATAGCGCGGCGCCAGAACCGCATCAATTTCGCCCATATGGCGCAATGTGGTGCCCAGCAAATGGCGCAGGTAATTGCGATCCAGTGACGGCAGACCATAGCCATGCTTTGACAGAAGTTCGTCCAGTGTCACTTCGCCGCCACGCAGTTCCTGCAGCGTTTTCAGCGCCAGCATGCGTGGATCGGGTGCCTCGACCGCAGGATGGCGGGATGCATTGCGATGGGCGGGACGGGAACGGCGTTCAGTCAAAGGGGTATCTCCGGTTTTATGTTATGACTGTAGTTAAGGCGGCGATAGCCAAGTGTAAAGCACCAAGCATCTGTTGGGTCGGCATGGCTGACCTGCCAATCACCACGATGCCGGGTTGAAAAGCCTTGCGATGGGGGCTGTCCCCGGCTACTCCAGACGCAACAATCTGCTGATGGCGTGCCGGTCGTAACCCACGGGCAAACCATGGCCCAATCAGGACCGAAACAAGGGATCACCCAAACGATGACGTTTGCCGGACTTGCGACCTTTTCCAGTATTTTTCTGATCGGTGCCATGTTGTTGACGTGGGGGGTGCTGGTGTATTTGCGGCGCAAGGCGATTTTGGACATGCCCAACCACCGCTCCAGTCATGCGGTGCCGACCCCGCGTGGCGGTGGGTTGGCGGTGACCCCGCTTTTGATTGTTCTGGTGGCGGTGGTGTTTATCCATACCGGGGTGCGCGATACTGGTCCTTGGTTGATGCTTGCCGCCGGGGCCGGTCTTGGCGTCTTAAGCTGGCTCGATGACCGGCGTGATTTGTCCGCAGCGATACGGTTTGCCTGTCAGTTCATGGCGGTGATCATTGGTGTTTTTGCCATGGATAAGCCGGTTCTGGGCGGGATCGTTCCGGACTGGCTTGATCATGTTTTGGTCGTGCTGGCGTGGGTCTGGTTTATCAATCTGTTTAACTTCATGGACGGGATTGATGGCATTACCGGGGTTGAGGCCGGGTCGATCGGACTTGGTGTGTTTATCCTCGCCCTTTTGATCCCGTTGCCGCAGTTCATCGGGCTTGGCTATATCGGGCTTGGTGTCACCTCGATCATGGCCGGGTTTTTGATCTGGAACTGGCATCCGGCCCGGTTGTTTCTGGGCGATGTCGGATCAATCCCGCTTGGCTTTATTCTGGGTTGGGTTCTGTTGGAGCTGGCTGCCGAAGGGGCGTGGGCGGTCGCGCTTATCTTGCCGTCATATTACCTGTTTGATGCGACCATAACCTTAATCAAGCGTGCACTTCGCCGGGAAAAAATCTGGCAGGCGCACCGCGAACATTTTTATCAACAAGCCACCCAGCGCGGACTTAAACATTCGACCGTCTCGGCAATGATCGGGATCACCAATCTGGTGTTGATTGCGGTGTGTTTTACCGAGTTTGATACGCCGGGCTGGATGCGGGTTGTGGCGGCCGCCATGGTGGTGTTTGGGCTTGTGGGCATGATGTTGCGCATGCCGGTCAAAGACCGCGCGCAACCGTAAGCAAAAACAGGCACGTGCGGAGTGCTTGACTTGTTTTCAGGTGGGCGCGAAAAGAAAGGCTTATCCGTCTTCGGGTGAAGCGGGTATCCTTTAAAAACAGATAAAAACAGAAAATTGCCGGTAAGGGACCGCATGTCGCGCATTTTACAGCGAAGCCATATTGCCTTTGGTCATGACATTGTCATGGCCGCACTTTCTTTCCCGCTGGCATTGTATTTGCGGGTTGGTGAGGGCGTGCAGTTTTATGCCTTTGACAATATCTTGTTTTCAGCCGGTGTGTTTACCCTGATTGCGGCGGCATCCTTCTGGTTTTTTGGACTTTATCGCGGTATCTGGCGCTATGCGTCGCTGAATGATCTGACACGGATTGCCAAGGCGGTCAGCGTTGCGGTGGCGGCCTTGTTTGTTATCTTGTTCCTGACCACCCGTCTGGACTGGATCCCGCGGTCCGCGCCACTTATTCAGTGGTTTTTGTTGATGGCGTTGCTGGGTGGGTCGCGGTTGGCTTATCGCATCGCCAAGGATAAATCGACTGCGCGTGCGCTGGTGCGTCAAGGTACGCGGCGTCTTTCGGTTCTGTTGATCGGGGCCGGCGACGAAGCAGAAGCCTTCATCCGTGAAACACAACGGTCTGCCGACACCCCGTTCAAGGTGATCGGGATTGTCGCGCTGACGGAAAGCCGTGTCGGGCGCAACATGCACAATATTGATGTGCTGGCGACGGTTGATCAGCTTGAAGAAACCATTCAGAAACTTGAAAAATCACGCCACGGTGTGCCGCGCCGTTTGGTTTTGACCGGTGATGCGCTGCGTCATCCTGATAATGCCAAATGGCTTGAGATTGCCGACCGATATGGCATGACGTTTGCCCGCCTGCCGAAACTGGGGGACCTGCGCGAAGGCCTTGCCGATCCGCTGCAAATCCGCCCGGTGGCGATTGAGGATTTGCTGGGCCGTCCGCAGGCGCGTCTGGATCGTGACCGCGTCCGCGACATGATTGGCGGCAGGCGCGTGCTTGTTACCGGGGCAGGTGGATCGATTGGGTCCGAACTGGTGCGCCAGATTGCATCTTACGGTCCGGCGAGCCTGACACTGGTCGATGCCGGGGAATATAATCTCTATGCCATTGATATGGAAATGGCGGAAAAATACCCGGACTTGCCACGTGAAAGCGTTCTGGGTGACGTTCGGGATCGCACACGGATTGATACAGTTTTTGATGACGTCAAACCGGAAATTGTTTTCCATGCGGCGGCGTATAAGCATGTGCCGCTGGTCGAACATAATCCCAACGAAGGTATCCTGACCAATACACTGGGGACGCGCAATGTGGCCGAGGCCTGCCGGGCGGCCAATGTTGCGACGATGGTTTTGATTTCAACCGATAAGGCGGTTAATCCGGCCAATGTCATGGGCGCGTCCAAGCGGCTGGCGGAATGTTATTGTCAGGCGCTTGAAACCTTGCCCGAAGATCAGCGCAGCATCACGCGGTTTGTCACGGTGCGGTTTGGCAATGTGTTGGGATCGACCGGATCGGTTGTGCCGCTGTTTAAGCGCCAGCTTGAAGCCGGGGGGCCTTTGACCGTCACCCACGAAGGCATCACACGTTATTTCATGACCATTGCCGAGGCGGTGGAGCTTGTCCTGCAATCGGCTGAACTTGGCCGTCGCGGTGTGACAGAAGGCGGTAAAATCTTTGTTCTTGATATGGGGCGCCCGGTCAAAATCGTTGATCTGGCACGTCAGATGATCTTGCTGTCGGGCTTGCAGCCGGGCAAGGATGTCGAGATCAAGGTCACCGGCCTGCGTCCGGGTGAAAAGCTTTATGAAGAACTGTTCCACGATTCGGAACCGCCCGAACCAACAGAGACGGACGGTGTGATGTTGGCCGCCCCGCGGGTTGTTGACTATGGCCTGATCAAACAGGTGTTTGATGCGCTTGAAACCAGTGCAACCAGCCGTGATACCCACGCCACTTTGGCGTTGATCAGCCAGTTGGTGCCAGAATTCCAGCCGCCCGAAATCGGGGTTAAATCGATCTTTGCCGATAACGCCAAAGCCGTAACAGGTCCGTCTGCCGGGGATGGCAGCGATCTGGATCAGGCTACGGGAAGATCGGCCTAGTCGTCTTTCCAGTGACACCATTTTCCATTTTTTGGGATGCCTCATAAGAGTTCATTCTCATTGCGAATGAACTCGTGCGGAATTGTCGTTTGTCACGGGTGTTTTACGCCAATATCTTGCGATCAGAATGACAAACAGGAATGACCTTTTTGATAAGGCATTCCGAAATTCCAGTCCGTTCCCGTTCTTTGGAGGCTTCCATGTCGGCAGATGCTTTGGTCCATCCCGATGAAATTCGTTCGATGTTTTCCAGCGCCATGTCGGACATGTACCGTGCCGAAGTGCCGCAATATGGAACACTTCTGGAACTGGTGGCCGATGTTAATCAGGACAGCCTTGCGGTAAACGCAGCGTTGCGTGAAGGGCTGGAAAGCAATGATGAGCTGGATCGACTGGATGTCGAACGCCACGGCGCGATCCGTCTGGGCAAGCCCGAAGAACTGTTTACCATGCGCCGCCTGTTTGCGGTGATGGGTATGCATCCGGTGGGCTATTATGATCTGTCAGTGGCGGGGGTGCCGGTGCACTCGACGGCCTTTCGTCCGATTGATGACGCGGCACTGCGGCGCAATCCGTTTCGGGTTTTTACATCCCTTTTGCGGCTTGAGCTGATCGAAGATGAAAAACTGCGCTATGACGCCCAGCAGATTCTGGCAGCGCGCGATATTTTCACCGCCGATGTCATCAAGCTGATTTATCTGGCGGAAAAGAATGGCGGGTTGACGCAGGTGCAGGCCGAACAGTTTGTGACCCAGGCGCTTGAAACATTCCGCTGGCACAGTGATGCGACGGTGTCGCTGGCCTCATACCAAAAGATGCATGACGCCCATCGTTTGATTGCCGATGTGGTGTGTTTCAAAGGTCCGCATATCAATCATCTGACACCGCGCACATTGGATATTGATGCGGTTCAGAAAGCCATGCCCGAAAGGGGCATTTCACCCAAGGCGGTTGTCGAAGGTCCACCGACCCGCAACTGCCCGATCCTTCTGCGCCAAACCAGTTTCAAGGCGCTGGAAGAACAGGTTTATTTCGTGGGCGACACACCAAAAGGTACGCCGGGAACCCACACCGCACGCTTTGGCGAGATTGAACAGCGCGGCATTGCGCTGACGGTAAAGGGGCGGGCGCTCTATGACACGCTTTTGGCATCCGTCCGGCAGGCTGTTCAGATCAATGCCGGTGGATCAAATGCGCGCGATTACGAAACCGAGCTTTGCGAACGGTTCGTCGCCTTCCCAGATGATTATGAAACGCTTCGGGGCGAAGGGTTGGCCTTCTTTAAATACAGCCCGACCCAGGCCGGTTTGGATGCCGCGCGCAAAGGCAAATTGCCGGGAACGGCCCATGAGTTGGTTGATCAAGGATATCTGCGTGCAGATCCGATCATTTATGAGGATTTCCTGCCTGTGAGTGCGGCGGGTATTTTCCAATCGAATCTGGGCGGTGACGCGCAGAAAAATTATCAGACCCACTCCAATCAGGATGAGTTTGAACAGGCGCTTGGGGCATCGGTTCGTGATGAGCTGGCACTTTATGCGAAAACCCAGCAGGCTTCTATTGACCGTGCATTTGATGCATTGGGGCTTAAGAAAAGCGTTGCTTGATTAGGGTTGGCGTATCGAGCCGATTGGTGCGGGCACGTACATTAAAGGTTTACGGCATTTCCTGCGTTTGGAAGGTCGATATGGCACTCATTGTCGTGTCATCTTTTTCGTTGACCAATCCATACCCCAATGACTATACGTTAATTCATAGTCATCGGGGTATGGGTTAATGTCAGACGCACACACGATCCTTTTCAAAACGCTTTCCGACCCAACGCGGCGGGCAATTTTTGAGCGTTTATGCCGAGAAGGGGACAAAACTGTTGGGGCACTGACAGAGCAGGCGGGTGTCTCGCAACCGGTTGTCTCAAAACACCTGCGTATTTTAAAGCAGGCAGGTTTGGTTAGCGGCTTACATCAAGGCCGCCAGACTCATTACAGCGCACAGCCTGATGCGTTATCCCCCCTCAGGGACTGGACCGCGCAAATGGCTGAGTTTTGGGAGGGCCGTTTCGATGCGCTTGAAAACTTGCTCAAACGGATTGATCAATGAAAAATACCACACCCGAAACCCGCTCTGTCGTTGTTGAACGGGAACTCGCCTATCCGCCTGAGAAAATATGGCGTGCTCTTACGCAGCCGCATCTCATCGCAGAATGGTTACTGCAAAATGACTTCACGCCAGTTTTGAATCACAAATTCAATCTCAGCGCCAGTTGGGGTGAAATTGACTGTCAGGTTCTGACGATCGAGCCCGAGAAAACACTCACATACACATGGCAGGCAGATGGTTTGGAAAGTGTCGTTAAATGGACACTGTCGCCTTCTGCCAGTGGAACGCTTCTGCGTATGGAGCAAACAGGTTTCAATCCAGAGAAACAAAAGCTCGCATATTTCGGGGCGAGAAGCGGATGGCCCCGGTTCTTTGATCAGTTAGAACAATTACTATCCCAAGTGGACTGAATTTGTCTCCAAATTTGAGGGATCTAGGATGAATATTTTTTTGTGGATTTTGCAGGCATTACTCGCCGTGCATACAGGTATCGGCGCAGTTTGGAAGTTTTCAAATTCCGAACAAAACATTCCATCTCTGAGCGCTATTCCTCATGCGGTATGGATGGGGCTGATTGGCGTTGAACTGCTTTGTGCGGTTGGGTTGATCCTGCCTGCAATCAATAAGCAATTTGCCATTCTCGTACCTATCGCGGCCTTGGGTATTGCAGCAGAGATGCTCCTCTTTTCCGGGATGCATTTGCGATCAGGTGTAGAGCAGAATGGGCCGATGTTTTATTGGCTGGTCGTGGCGGTCATATGTGGATTTCTTGCCTATGCCAGAACGTCACTCTCACCGCTTTAGAGCGGCGGTATGAAATAGAGCTATTTTGCTGAAAGCCGCCATGCAAGAATTCGGGGTCCACTTTTTGCGCTGCACATGCTAAAGGTCCGCGCGAAACATGGTTCGGACTCATTGATCATGTGTCGGCCCGGGTTTCTGCCAAAAGGCCGGTTCGCCCGCAATTGATACCATCCCGTATGCACGAGCAGCCATACAGCACGGTATCGCGTTGGGCCGATATATCATCAATGGGTCCGCGACCTTCATCACATATTGATGCATGAAAGCGAACCCAATGACTGCTCGTATTGCGCGCGCGCTTATTTCCGTTTCCGACAAGACCGGTCTGGTCGAATTTGCCAAATCCCTTCATGAACAGGGTGTTGAAATCCTGTCGACCGGTGGTTCTGCCAAGGCGATTGAAGCGGCCGGCATCCCGGTTAAGGAAGTTGCCGATCACACCGGTTTTCCTGAAATCATGGATGGTCGTGTTAAAACGCTTCATCCGAAAATTCATGGCGGCCTTCTGGGCCGTCGTCCGCTTTCCAGCCATATGCAGGCGATGAAAGACAACGACATTGCGCCGATTGATCTGGTGTGTGTGAACCTTTATCCGTTCGAAGAGACCGTCGCCAAGGGTGCCGATTTCGATACCTGCATCGAAAACATCGACATTGGCGGGCCAAGCATGATCCGTTCTGCCGCCAAGAACCATGAATCGGTCACGGTTGTTGTCGACCCAGGCGATTATGACCGGGTTGTTGCCGAAATGAAGGGCAACGAAGGGGCGACCACCGCCGAAACCCGCCGCGTTCTGGCCGCCAAGGCATTTGCCCGCACGGGTGCCTATGACTCGGCGATTTCAAGCTGGTTTGCTGGTGAACTGGGTGAAACCTTCCCGCAGCGTTTGAATGTTTCGGCCGAACTGAAGCAAACCCTTCGTTATGGCGAAAACCCGCATCAGCAGGCCGCATTTTACACCAACGGTAAAAACCGTCCGGGTGTTTCGACCGCGACCCAGCTTCAGGGCAAGGAACTGTCGTTTAACAACCTGAACGACACCGATGCCGCGTTTGAGCTGGTGTCCGAATTTGATGAAAAACCGGCTGTTGCCATCATCAAGCACGCCAACCCGTGCGGTGTGGCAGAGGGCGAAAGCCTGATTGATGCCTATCACAAGGCACTGTCATGTGATCCGGTGTCGGCATTTGGTGGTATCATTGCGGTCAACCGGACCCTTGATAAAGCCACGGCTGAAGAAATCGCCAAACTGTTTGCCGAAGTGGTGATTTGCCCGGATGCGGATGAAGCGGCCCGTGAAGTTCTGTCGTCCAAGAAGAACCTGCGTGTTCTTATTACCGGTGGCATGGCCGATCCGGAAGGCGAAGACATGACGCTGCGTTCGCTGGCGGGGGGATATCTGCTTCAGAACCGTGATGCGGGTCGGGTCAAACGTGAAGAGCTTAAAGTCGTTACCAAGCGCACGCCGTCCGAGGCCGAGCTTAATGACCTTCTGTTTGCCTTCCGCGTTGGCAAGCACGTCAAATCAAATGCGATTGTGTATGTTAAAGACGGCAAGACTGTTGGTGTTGGTGCCGGTCAGATGAGCCGTGTTGACAGTTCACGTATTGCCGCATGGAAAGCCGAAGAAGCCAGCAAAAATGCAGGCGAAGATGTCGTGCGGACCAAAGGGTCGGTTGTGTCATCTGATGCATTCTTCCCGTTTGCCGATGGTCTTCTGGCAGCGGTCAAAGCCGGTGCCACGGCGGTGATCCAGCCGGGTGGTTCGATGCGTGACGAAGAAGTCATTGCAGCAGCCGACGAGCACGGTATTGCCATGGTGTTTACCGGCATGCGTCATTTCCGTCACTAAGTGCGTAAATGATCCAGAAAATGAAAACCCCGGGGTCTGTCCCCGGGGTTTTGTTTTGGTGGAGTTGTTCCGGCCAAAGTGACCCAACCTGACGGACTTAAACGGCGGGTTGGGTGCCTTTTTGCGGGGTGTTTGCACTGTCACTGTCACCGTCATCATCGTTGCTGTGATCAATGATGGTGCCATTATGTTCAATGGCTGCAGGTTTTTGGGCTGCGTCCTTTGACGGTGTCATTTCCGTATCAGAGGTGGTTGTTTTTGGTGCCTGATGCACGCGAAGGGGGCTTCGCCATTCAACACTGCCAAACGAATGACAGGACGGGCAGGATACGACCCAGCGATCCGTTTCTGCCCCACAGGCCCCACAGCGCCAATCGGGATCCGGGTTGGCGTGGCTGGCCTTGACCAGAAGGTCACGAGCCTTCGCACCATCTTGCTTTTCACGCAATTCCAGATCGGCCAGCAAACGATAATGGCGAGCTTCGGTCTTGCGGGTCATGGCCTTTTCAAGGTTGCTGCGCGCCATGCCCCACAGATCGGCCAGAAGGGCAGCCTCGGCCAGAATAATCTGGCTTTCGACATGGTCTGGGTTGGTGGCAGCCAGTTTTTCAACTGATTTGACCTGTGCCAGCGGATCGCCGGTCAGCGTTTCAAGATAGATCGCGCCAAGGGCGGCAGACGGTGTTGTGCGCCAGCTTTGTAGGATAACGTCGCGGGCTTTGGTTTCCTGTTTCAGGTCGCGATAAAGCCCGGCCAGCAAAACAGCCGCACCGGTAAAGTCGCCGGCCGCGTTCAATGCCTTGCGTAAAAGTTTGATGGCTTCGGCATTTTCACCAGACGCGATGGCGTCCTCGGCCTTGGCGGTAATTAGCAAAGCACGCCGACGGGTCAATTCCTGTTCGCCAAAAACCTCGGCCTTTTGCGCATCAACCAAAAGGCTAAGTGCGCGGTCCCACCGTTTGGACGTCAGCAGCAAGTCAAACAGGGTCACGATCACAGCCGGATTGCGCGGGCGCAGACGGTGTGCGCGTTCGGCGTAATCAAGCGCGTCTTCGCGGTCATTGGTCTTAAGTGATAATTGCAGCAACCCGCGCAGGCCAAAGAACGCCGAGTCTGGTTTTTCCAACATGGCTTCAAACTGGCGCTTGGCCGCATCGTTGTTGCCGTCAAGTTCTGCTGCCTGTGCGGTTAAAAGCCGTGTCAGTGTATCGTCTTCAAGATAACGATCGACCGCACGGGTATGTTTAAGCGCCTGACGCACATCGCCCGATGCCAGTTCCAGCAACCCCATGGTCAGGGCCTGCTGGCCTTTTTTACGCCGACGACTGCCGAGCAGACGACCGACCCAGCCCGGTGAATTGGCAATGATGGTCCAGCCACGCCAGATCAGAACACATATGGCGGTCAGGGCCAAAAGGGCCAAGGCAACCATGCCAATCGATCCGTCAAAGCGATAGCCAAGCCAGACCACCGTCATTCTGCCGGGATTATCGGCAAACCAGACAGTGCAGCCCACCAAGATGGCCGTAATCAGGATAAAGGTCAGCAGGCGGATCATTGGCTATCCTCCGACCCGGTCAGAAGATCAATCGCATGCGCACTCAGCGAGGCGATGGCGCTGTTGAGAATTTGACGGTTTTCCGCAGCCGCCAACCAGTCGGCAACCGCGACCGATGCATGGTCACCTTCAACACCCTGAAGGGCGGTAATGGCAGCATCAAGGTCGTCGTGCTCAAGCGCGTTTTCAGCCGTTACCAGACGTCCTTCAAGTGATTCCTCGCCTGCCGCATCGACACGGCGGATCGGGATCAGTTTTTTGATGTTGGCCCACGTCGCATCAAGCACACTGCCCGAATGATCATCGGTGGCGGCCTGAACGGCTTCCTGTGCCATGACCGGGAAGGACTGACGCAGTTTTTCGATGGTCGGGGCCCCCTGATCGGCAAGCGGTTTAAGGGTGGTAATCTGTTCAGCAATAAGGGGGTCATCGCCGCTGCTGCGTTCAAGCTGATTTAGGGCGATGATAAATGGCCCACCGCGCTGCAAAGCATCGCGCAGGATGGTGACGGCCATGGCAATCGCCTGTCCGCGGCTTTCAACCCGAAGGCCAGCCGTTGCCCGGACTTCTTCTTCCATCGTTGACAGGCGTGCCGACATTTCACGCATTTCGTTGGCGACACCGGCAAGTTCGCTTTCGACGCGTGCAAGTTCTTCGATGGGGGCAGTACGGGTTTCAATTTCCGCCATACGGCGGGCAACTGTGTTGTTCAATGTGCCGCCGCGTTCGCTGTTAAGGCGTTCGCGCAAGGCATCAATTGTGCCTTCAAGCCGCGAAAGGCGTTCGGTCAGTTCCGGATCAACAACAACCGATCCATCCGGCAGGGGTGATGCGCTTGAAACGCTATTTGTATCACCGTCAACCGGGGGAAGACTGTCTTCTTCACTGACCATGCCATCGTCTTTTTCGGCCATGGTTGCGTCTTCATCCGGGGCCGGGATGGTATTGTTCTGATCGTTCTGATCAGTCATTTCCGGCTGACTTGGTGCATTGGTTGCTGTGATTGCACCGTCATCCTTGAACTCTTCGGGGGTTATTTCATCAAGAATAACCGTCGGGACATATTGGCTCAAAACCGGCTCTGCATCACGCCACCAGATCGCACGGGTCAACCAGCCAGCGGCAATGGCACCGACAATGATGATCACAAACAGCAAAAGCGCCTTGCCGCCCACACCCTTGCGCGAGGCAGCAGAACCGTCGGTTTTGCTGCTTTTGTCATTGGACTGATTGTTGCGATGGGCCGATGCCGGTTTTATTTCCGGTTTGGCCGTTGTCGATGCTGTTGCGCCAGGTTTCTCTGTCGGCTTTGATCCCGACTGGGAGGGCGATTTTGCCGTATCGGGTTTTGCACCAGATTGTGTGTCGGACTTTGTGCCTGTCTGGGTGTCTGTCTGGGCCGCCGTTGGCTTTGATGCGGGTTTCGCATCCGAACTGGCATTGCCGCTGCTATCGACAGATATGGTCTCGGTCGATTTCTGGGTGTCGACCGGTTTTGCGGAAGCGTCTGATTTTGGCGTTTCTGGTTTTTTCACGATCGGACCATTGCAGTTTGCGGTTGTTCCATAACGTGGTTACACGCTGGAAAATGACTGATCTAGTATAGAAAGAAGGTATTCCTGTGTCGGCTTTGATGCAACGTGCGTTCTTTGCCATGTAAGGTCGGCAGTTCGCAATTGCACTGCCGGACTGAGACAAATTGCACAGGTATCTGTCAGTTCCCCTTCCAGCTTGTAGCTTTTGACCAGCTTAACAAAGGTTTCGGCTGTGCGGGGAGAGAAAAATAAAACTGCATCAATATGATGCGCAGTGATGGCATCTAAAATCTGTTGTGGCAGGGTCTCGCTGGCGTGGGCGGTATAGACGGTTTGGCGGTCAATCTGATACCCGCCGTCACGCAGGATTTCGCCCAGATCGCCTGCCGTCTTGCGCGCTGCGGGATGGAAAAGCGGGCCCATTGCGGGACTAATTCGTTCCCGGATCAACGCGGCGAGATCGTGGATATCGCCATTGGCGCTTTCGATCCGGTTAAAACCCATATCAGCGGCCAGACGGGCTGTGGCATCGCCAACACATAAAGCCGTTTGGTAGCGATCCTGTGACAGACGGGCAAAGGCCCGCAGCCCGTTGGCGGATGTAAAAATAAGGGCCTGATACGGGGTCGGGTCAAAAGGCCTGGTTTGTGCTGGAAACTCAATTTCCAACATCGGTGCAGACAGAACCCGATAGCCGCGCGTTTGAAGGGATGCTTCAAGATCGGCGGAATCGGTTTTGGGCCGGGTGTTTAAAACCAGTGGTCCCATTTTCTGTCCCGTTATGTTGTGAGTCAGGCCGAAATAAAGTCCGGACCACCGCGTTGTTTAAGCTCTTCCCCGGCATCTTTTCCTGCGGCAGATGCGGTTGCCATGTCTGGCCGTGCAATATGGCGTTCGGTATCAAGCCGTTCGCTGCCATCCGGGCGCACGATTGAAACCCGCAACCGCATGCTGCCATCCTCATGATACTCGGCAAGGGCGGCAATCGGGGTGCGGCAGGAGCCATCAAGCGCGAAGAGGGCTGCGCGTTCACCCGCGACACGGATTGCCGACTTTTCGCAATGAAGGGCGGATATCCAGTCTTTGGCCTGTGTGTCATCCTCACGGATGGTGATGCCAATCGCCCCTTGGGCCACTGCGGGCAGCATGTCGTCTTCGGCAATCGGGGCGGTGGCAATTTCGGGTTGGCCCAGACGGTTCAAACCAGCCATCGCCAGTAAGGTCGCATCGACCTGTTCTTCGCCAAGTTTGCGAAGCCGGGTCTGCACATTGCCGCGGAATGTGATGACCTTGAGATCGGGATATTTGTTCAGGATCATGGCCTGACGCCGCAGCGACGCCGATCCGATCACGGATCCGGCAGGCATTTCGGCAAAGCTTTTATATTTCAGCGAAATAAACGCATCACGGACATCTTCACGCGGTAAAATCGTCGGCAGGATCATGCCATCAGGCAGGACTGTCGGCACATCCTTCATGCTGTGAACAGCAAGGTCAATGTCGCCCCCCATCAGGGCATCATCGATTTCCTTGGTAAACAGTCCCTTGCCGCCGATTTCCGACAATGCGCGATCAAGGATCTTGTCGCCGGTCGTTGTAATGACCGTAATGGCGATCGCACCCTCACTGGCAAGTTCGGGATGGGCCGCGGCCAGTTTATCACGGACCTCGTGCGCCTGTGCCAATGCCAAGGGTGAACCACGGGTGCCAATGCGAAGTTTTGCTGTATCTGTCATGACAGGAGTTTTAGTCTTAAAGTTGTTTGAAAACAAGGGGTGCGGCGGTCTGCGTCTTGGTAAAAATCGATTGGTATGACGTTGCTATTATAGTGTTAGAAAATGCGATTTCATTGACGTATGTCGGTCTAGAGAGAGTTTCGATAGTTTTGCGAGGCGTGGGTAAAAGGGCGGCGAAACAAACCCTTTAGACTGTCAAAATAGGCCTGAAACGCGATAACTGCATATGGCAAATGCGCCCGTCGGGGGTGGAAAGCAGGTAAAGTTTCCGCTACATCATCTCCAAGCGTAGTATTGTCATCCCAAAGCCGAGGGTTTCGGCGCACCCCTGACCGGATCAAAAGCATGATCGTACTTGGTATCGAAACAAGCTGTGATGAAACGGCCGCTGCTGTTGTAAACGACAAGCGCGAAATTTTGTCCAACCGCGTTTTATCCCAGCTTGATGATCATCGCCCCTATGGCGGCGTGGTGCCCGAAATTGCAGCGCGCGCACATCTTGAGCATCTTGATCGGCTTGTCGCCGAGGCGATGGATGATGCCGGGGTTGATTTTGATGATCTTGATGCGGTTGCCTGTACCGGCGGACCGGGCCTGATTGGCGGGGTGATGGTCGGGACCATGACCGCCAAGGCCATCGCCTTTGCCGCGCAAAAGCCGTTCATGGCGGTTAATCATCTTGAAGGTCATGCGCTGACCGTGCGGTTGACCGACGATGTTGCCTTTCCCTACTTATTGCTGCTGGTATCAGGTGGCCATTGTCAGGTGCTGATTGTCGAAGGTGTCGGGCGCTATAAACGGATTGGCACGACGATTGACGATGCGGTCGGCGAAGCCTTTGATAAGACCGCCAAGATGATGGGGCTTGGCTATCCCGGTGGTCCGGCGCTTGAAAAAATTGCGGAGAAGGGCAACCCGAACCGGTTTGGCCTGCCGCGTCCGTTGCGCGGTCGTCCGGGCTGTGATTTTTCATTCTCCGGGCTTAAGACGGCGGTTCGCAATTACATGGACGGTTTCCCGGTTGAACAGCAAACCGAGGACGTCAAAGCCGACCTTGCGGCATCCTTTCAACGTGCGGTGGGCGATACCCTGATTGATCGGGCGCGCAACGCTGTGTTTCAATTCATGCAAGATTATCCGGCGGGTAACACGCTTGTTCTGGCCGGCGGGGTTGCGGCCAATAAATATCTACGTGGGCGGTTGGTCGAGCTTACCGATCAGGCCGGCATGAAGCTGGTTGCGCCACCCCTTGATCTTTGTACCGATAATGCCGCCATGATTGCATGGGCCGGGCTGGAACGGTTCCGTCTGGGCGAACGTGATGATCTTGATTTCAAGCCACGTCCGCGCTGGCCGCTGGACCCGGAAGCGCCCAAGCGCCCCGGTGCCGGGGTTAAGGCATAAATCAATCCGATAAAAACCACCTTACATTTTGTCCGGAAAACAGATCATGAAAAAGCGCATTACAGTTATCGGTGGCGGCGCCTGGGGAACGGCACTGGCCATACAGGCCGTCCGTGCGGGTGCAGATGTTGAACTGATTTTGCGTAATCCTGATTTGGCAGAGCAGATCAACGCCAATGGCGAAAATGATCTTTATCTGCCCGGTGTGTCGTTGCCCGGGGCATTGCGGGCAACCACGGCCTATGACGGGTTGCGCGATGCGGATGCGGTTTTATTGGTGACACCGGCCCAGCATTTGCGTGAAACCCTGACCAAGCTTGCGGCCCACTGGACCGACGATCTTCCGGCTGTGATTTGCTGCAAGGGGATCGAAAAGGAAACCGGGGCATTGATGGCGCAGGTTGTGACTGAAACGCTGGGCAATGTGCCGGTTGCGGTTCTTTCCGGCCCAACCTTTGCCAAGGAAGTTGCCACCGGGTTGCCTGCGGCCATTACTCTTGCCTGTGAAGATCGCGGTTTGGGCAAGCGCCTTGTCGAACTGATTGGCACACCGGAATTTCGCCCCTATTTCAGCACGGACGTTGCCGGGGTTGAAGTGGCGGGTGCGATCAAAAACGTGCTGGCGATTGCCAGTGGCGTGGTTGCCGGGCTTGAGCTTGGCGATAATGCGCGCGCGGCCTTGATTACGCGTGGCATTGCTGAAATGTCACGGCTTGCGGTTGCCATGGGCGGGCGGGTTGAAACCATGCTGGGGCTTGCCGGGCTTGGGGATTTGACCCTGACCTGTACGGGGACATTATCGCGCAATTACACGTTTGGTGTTGCCCTTGGACAGGGTCGAAAGTCTGCTGATATTCTGGGTGAACGCCGTTCGGTGACCGAAGGCGTTTATACGGCGGCCTCAATTACCGCAGTTGCGGTGAAATACCAGGTTGAAATGCCGATTTGCACGGCAGTTGATCAGGTTGCCAACCATGGCAGCGATCTGCGCAGCACGATCAATGGGCTTTTGCAGCGTCCTTTCCGTGATGAGCTTGAGACAGCGCGGTAGACTTTTCGCACATACTGACCACAAGCAGGTCATTGGCGATTGGTTCAGCTTGAGAATGGGGCAACCTTCTGTCACTTTACGGGTATTGAACCCATAAAGAAGCAGGAAACAGTCCATGCATTTCTATATCCGTTGTGTTGATAAACCCGGTCACCTTCACGTGCGTAAAGCCAACCGTGATGACCATCTGGCCTATATCAAAGGCGGTTTTGCCGAGCGTATCGTTGCGGCGGGCCCGACCCTTGATCCTGATATGGAAGGCATGAATGGTTCGGTCTTTATCATCGAGTTTGATGCAATCGAAGATGCGCGCGAATTTGCTGCCAATGATCCATATGCCAAGGCCGGTCTTTTTGAATCTGTTGTGATCCGTCCGTTTAAAAAGGTCTTCTGATCCATGGCGTATTGGCTGATCAAAACCGAACCGGGAAGCTGGTCGTGGGACGATCAGGTCAAGAAGGATGTTGAGGGGTGGGATGGTGTGCGCAACCATCAGGCTGCCAAGAATCTCCGCACCATGAAAATCGGCGACAAGGCGTTTTTCTATCACTCGGTAAATGAGAAACGCATTGTTGGCATCGTTGAAGTGGTGCGGGAATTTTACCCTGATCCGACGGATGCGAAGGGCAAATTTGTTCAGGTTGATTTCAAAACGGTCAAGCCGTTGAAATCGCCGGTGACCCTTGCCGACATCAAGGCCGATCCACGTTTTGCCGAGTTGCCGTTACTCAAACAATCGCGCTTATCGGTCATGCCGATTGATGATGCGTCCTGGGCGGCGATTTGTGAAATGGGTGGTGTCGCGCCATGAGCGACTTGCCCGAAGCAGGCACAGTTTTGTGCGCACTAACCGATCTTGATGCGACAGGTGCCAAGGGTGTTAATCTTGGCGGCACGGGCATTTTTGTCGTGCGCAGCGATGAAGGTGTTTTTGGCTATGTAAATAGCTGTCCGCATATTGGTGTGCCGCTTGATATGGAACCAGATGAATTCATCAGCGATTTTGGTGATGAAATCATCTGTTCGACCCATGGGGCACGGTTTCGCATCCAAGACGGTGAATGTGTTTCTGGTCCCTGTACAGGCGATGTGCTTGAACCGGTTGCGGTTAAGGTCGAGGACAACCAGATTGTCCTCGCCTGACACTTGGCGATGGCAAAGGCGGTTGGATTACCCTGTCGCCTTTGCCAAAATTTCATCGAGATGTTTGGTAATGACGTCGAGCTGATCAGGTTCGGACAATCGATGATCGCCGGTCTTGATCAAATCAATGCGAACATCGTCGGTTACCAGTGCGTCGGTCAGGCGAAGGGCGGTTTGCCACGGTACATCGGGGTCTTTCATGCCTTGAACCAGACGCACCGGGCATTTTACGTCTAGTGGTTTGCGCAAAACGAGCTGGTCGCGGCCATCCTCTATCAGATTGCGTGTGATGGTATAGGGATCGTCGCCATAGTCGGTGGGTTCGATCAAGGCGCCGTCTTCCATAATCGATTTTTTCTGATCGTCGCTAAACTGTGCCCACATCAGGTCTTCGGTAAAGTCAGGTGCGGCGGCAATGCCAACAAGTCCGGCAACCCGTTCTGGCCGGGCAAGGGCGACCAGCAACATGATCCAGCCGCCCATCGATGACCCGACAAGAATTTGTGGTCCGGTGGTAATTTCATCAAGAACGGCAATGGCATCCGCCGCCCATTGGCCGATTGTGCCATCGGCAAATTTGCCTGACGATTGTCCGTGACCACCATAGTCAAAGCGGGTATAACCCAGCCCCTGCCGGATGCAATGCTCCTCAAGGTGCGTTGCTTTTGTTCCGGTCATGTCTGACATGAAACCGCCAAGGAACATAACGCCCGGCATCTTTAAAGTCCGGGTATTGGTGGCTTGAGTGTCAGATTGCTTGCCGGGCGTGTGATGGTATGCGATTTTTAATCCATCGGGCCGGTTGAGATATTGGGGTTTTTCAAGCTGCGGTGTGGGCATGTCATGTGTCATCCGGGGCGGAGTCCTTGGATGTTGGTGGTTGGAGTTGCATGAGCGCGTCAGAAGTAATGACTGAAGCAGTCTATCGATCAGAGCCCCGAGCGCAAGGCGGGGACTATCGTCCTGCCGTAATTTTACAGGTTTTGCCAGAACTTGACGCCGGTGGGGTCGAGCGCGGAACGGTTGATATTGCCCGTGCCATCGTTGACGGTGGCGGCAAGGCGCTTGTCGCATCCCAGGGGGGACGGCTTGAGCGTGAACTGGACCGCTTTGGGGCCAAGCATATCAATTTGCCGCTGAAGTCAAAAAACATCCTGACCATGCGCAAGAATATCGACGCACTGGTGAAGCTTATTTCGGACGAAGGTGTGGATATCATCCATGCCCGGTCGCGCGCACCGGCCTGGAGTGCCTATTTTGCGGCGCGCAAGGCCGGAATTCCGTTTGTGACGACGTTCCACGGGACGTATTCCGGGTATAAAAATCCGTTCAAGCGCCGCTATAACGCGATCATGACGATGGGGGATCAGGTTATTGCGATTTCCCAGCACATCGCCAACCACATCAACAAGTATTACAAGGTTGAACCAGATCGCTTGAACATTGTGCCACGCGGAACGAATGTTGATCTTTTCAATCCTGAAAATGTCAGTCAGGAACGGCTTATCGCGCTGTCGAACCTGTGGCGTCTGAACGGTGAAGAATATGTGATTATGCTGCCGGGCCGTATCACGCGCTGGAAGGGGCATGGTTTCCTCATTCGTGCCTTGCCGGCTGTTCTTGAATCCCTTGGGCATCGTCGTGTGCGGTGTCTGATTGTTGGATCAGATCAGGGCCGGACCGGTTACCGGGATGAAGTACTGCAAATGACCAGTAAGCTTGGGCTTGAAGATGTCGTGCATATTGTCGACCATTGTGCCGATATGCCTGCGGCCTATATGCTGGCCGATGTCGTTGCCTGTCCGTCGATTGAACCCGAAGCCTTTGGTCGTATTCCGTCCGAGGCACAGGCAATGGGACGTCCGGTTGTTTCAACTGCGCACGGTGGGGCGATGGAAACGGTTCTTCCGGGCGAAACCGGGTGGCTTGTCACACCCAATGAAGTCGAACAGCTTTCACGCGCACTTGTTCAGGTTCTGAGTATGACGCCGGAAAAACGCGCGACCCTTGCGGCCAAGGGGCGTCAGCATGTGATCGATCATTACTCGCTTGAACAGATGGCCGAACAGACACTTGGCGTTTATGCCAAGGCGCTTAAGCGCGTTCACAGGAATGCAGCATGAACGACGATATCATGAGTATGCCAGTTGATCCGGTTGTTACAACAGCCGGTAAAGAACTGGCGACGGATGCGTCGGCAACGGGCAAGCGTATTCTGGTGATCAAGCTTTCTGCACTGGGCGATGTTATTCTGGCAATGGGGCCGTTTGCGGCGATCCGTGCTGCCCATCCTGATGCGCATATCACGGTTCTGACCACACGGCCGTTTGTCGATCTGATGAAAGCCAGTGGTTTTTTTGATGCGATTGCCATCGACCGTCGCCCAAAATTGACCAATCTGCGCGAAGTTTTTGCCCTGCGCCGTTTTCTGCGCAACGGTAATTTTGACCGCGTTTATGATTTGCAAACCTCGGACCGGTCCGGGTTCTATTACAAGTTGTTCTGGCCAAGCCCAAAGCCCGAGTGGTCCGGAATCGCACGTGGATGTTCACACCCGCATGCAAATCCCGAACGCGATAGCATGCATGCGCTCGATCGAATTTTTGACCAGCTTGAATATGCAGGTATTTCGAAGGTTCCTGTTCCCGTTCTTGCCGGACCTGACATTGATCTGGATCGTTTTGGCATTCGCAGTCCGTTCGTTCTGATTTGTCCGGGCGGCGCACCGCATCGCCCGGCAAAGCGGTGGCCCGCAGAACGGTTTGGGCTTTTGGCCAAGAAACTTGCTGATTATCGCTTAACGCCGGTTCTGATCGGAACCGAGAAGGAAAGCGATGTCCTGGGCAAGATTGATGCCATGTGCCCCAAGGCCCGCAATCTGATGGGGCGGACCGGATTTCTTGATATAGCATCGCTTGGTGCGCGGTCGGTTTTGGCGATCGGCAATGATACGGGGCCGATGCATATTGCGGCTGCCGCAGGGGCGCCATCCATTGTCCTGTTTTCGCGCGAATCGGATCCAAAATTAAGTGCACCGCGCGGAATTAGCGACAATGCCGTTAGCACCGTTCGCGAAAGTGACCTGCGGGAATTAACCGTTAATCGTGTGATGGAAGAAGTGCGCCGTCGTCTTGATTTGGACGAATAAAAAACCGGTAATGGCACAATAAGCACACCGTTAATTCAAAAGCGCGGAAATTGGCGCTTTGAAAGGTTTTGACTTGCCTAAAAACATTGCTTTCTGAGCGCACCGGGATATGCTAGTGCAGGTCTAGTGAAAAACGCGGTTTCATAGAAACGCGGTTTTCCATATTACTCTTTCTGACCGATTTGTTTGATTACCATAGGAGATTATCCATAGCACGACCACGCAAACCGATGCAGCCGACCAAGGATGGTCCGCGCGTCAATGAGGATATTAAAGCCCGTTTGATCTGTGTTGTCGACGCTGAAGGCAATATGTCGGATCCGATGACGGTGCGTGAAGGCGTTGAAAAGGCAGCAGAAGTTGGACTCGACCTTGTCGAAGTCGCTCCAAACGCCGAACCGCCAGTGTGCAAGTTGATCGACTACGGCAAGTTCAAATACGAACAAAGCAAAAAGCAGAACGAAGCCAAAAAGAAACAGAAGGTTATCGAAGTCAAGGAGATCAAACTCCGTCCGAACATCGATATCCATGACTACAACGTCAAACTGCGTGCCGCGCAGAAGTTTCTTGGCGGTGGTGATAAGGTGAAAGTTACGTTGCGCTTCCGCGGACGTGAAATGGCCCACCAGGATCTTGGTCTTGGCATGCTCCAGCGCTTCTCGGGGGATCTTGAAGATCTTTCCAAGCCGGAAATGATGCCGAAGATGGAAGGTCGTGTTATGATTATGGTACTGGCGCCGCGTTAAGACGCGGCGTTTTGCCGTTCTGCCCAAAGAGGTCCAAGCCAAAGAGGGAATGCCATGCCAGCCGTAAATGATCTTCTGATCGTTGGTGTTGATGACGACCCGAAAAGTCTGGTTCTTCTGAAACGAATCGTCGAAAGCGGCGGTTATCAGTTTCAGGGGGTTTCCTCTGGCAAGGACCTTTTAAAACTCCTGAAGTCGGCAAGGCCGCGCATCATCCTTCTGGATATCATGATGCCCGACATGAACGGGTTTGAAACCGCGCTCAATGTGCGGACCCATTTCCCCAATCTTGCCTGCGCGATCATTTATGTCACAGCACGCCAGAGTGAAGAAGACCTGCGCGGCGGTGTTGCCGCCGGGGGCAACGATTTTGTCCTTAAGCCGGTCAATCGCGAAAAGCTGATGACACGAGTCGAAAAATGGATCGGCCGCGCCCATAACATCAAAACTGCGGTTTGATGGTTCACCTGTAACCTACGACGTGACGCATTGCGTTTGAGTGCCAGCCCTGTCGGTATCAGCCGATGGTGAAGTGTGTTTATGGCGTAAACGGGCGAAGGGCTGCGATCAGCGGATCAATATATAATGTCAGGACCGAAAAGCTGATAACGCCGACGGCTGTGGTCACCAGAACAATTGACGAGCTTCTAACGATATAGCGGTCATAGGTTGTCGCAATGACAAAAACATTCCCCGCCGTTGGCAAGCCTGCAAGCAGTAAAACAGCCTGTGCCTCCAGCCCGGAAACGGTTCCAAGACTATAAAATGCAATGAAGACGGCCACGGGATGGGCAACCAGTTTGGCAATGCTCATGACGGCAAGCTCGGCACGGTTTTCGGCAATCGGACGGCCGACAAGTGCGACGCCAATGGCAAATAGTGCTGCCGGCCCGGCACTGCGTCCCAGAAGTTCCAGCAGATAATCCACACCATCTGGCCAGCGAAGATCAAGAATGCTGGCCGCAACGCCGGTCAGAATCGCGATGACAACCGGATTAAGCAACGTCCCGCGCAGGATTTTGCCCAATGGGTTTGTGCCATCGGCATGTTTCGCTGTTTCAAGCAGGAACAGCGAAAGTGGCAACATGAAAATCAGATCAAACGACAGGGCGACAATCAGGGGAACAGTCGCCTGCGTTCCAAGCAACCCAATGATCAGGGGTAAGCCCATGAAACCGACATTGGGCATGGTGCTGCCAAAGGAAAAAAGCGTCTGGCAGGCTGGGTCGAGTTTGAAGACACGTTTTGCAATAAGCCGCGTTGCGCCATAAACCAGAAGCGTTGCCCCGCCGTAAGCAAGCAAAATGTCGGGCTGCCAAATCTCTGATGGTGTCCGGCTGGCAAGGGCGCGAAACAAAAGGGCAGGCAAGGCAAAGTAAAAAACAAAGCCATTGATGCCGCGCATCCCTTCGCTTGAGACGATCTTGGTCTTTCCGCCAATCCAGCCAAGGGCAATCAGGCTGAAAAAGGGCAGGATGATAGATGTGATTTGTGCCATGCGACCTGTGATATAGAGGCGAGAGAATGAAACTGGGCGGGTTTATTTGATCTGTCGAATGCACAATGGCGGGGCAGAGCCGCAAAAAGCAAGGGCAAAGGGGCGAATTGGTTCTTGAAAAAGGCAAATGCTGAGTCTATAACCACCCGTCCCCGAAACAGGTGGTGAGGCTGGAAAGTTTGTTATGAACTTTCAGGGCATGCCCAGCCGCCGTAGGGGATTTCGTTTTCATTGCATATGCAAGGATAGAAAAATGCCCAAGATGAAGACCAAAGCGAGTGCTAAAAAACGCTTTAGCCTGACTGCAAGCGGAAAAGTGCGTCGCAACGTGGCAAACAAGCGCCACCTGCTGACTGCAAAACCTACCAAGATGAAGCGCCAGTCGCGTGGTACAGAGATTCTCTGTGACGCCGATGCCCGCATTGTCAAAAAATTCCTGCCGTACGGTTAAGGTTAAGGAGAGTTAAATGGCTCGTGTAAAAGGGGGCGTGTCTTCACACGCCCGTCACCGCAAGGTTATTAATGCTGCCAAGGGTTACCGAGGCCGCCGCAAGAATACTTTCCGCACTGCCGTTCAGGCTGTGGAAAAAGGTTTGCAGTATGCATACCGCGATCGTCGCGTTAAGAAACGCCAGTTCCGTTCACTCTGGATCCAGCGTATCAACGCCGGTGCACGTGAAAACGGTCTGAGCTATTCGCAGTTCATGAACGGCCTTAAGAAGGCTGGCGTTGAACTGGACCGCAAGGTGCTTGCTGACATCGCAGTGCGTGAACCTGAAGCTTTCAAAGCTCTGGTTACACAGGCGCAGGCTGCACTCGGCTAATAAACCTTTGTAATAAGGTTTATATAGGCACTTGCCTGATTTGATCGGGGGCGGCCATATTGGCCGTCCCCTTTCTTATTTTACGTTCTTTTTGTTTTTGAAACCCAAGCCAAAGCGTCGGAAGTTATGGAAAACATCGAAGCATTGCGCGAAGAGGTTCTGGCGGAAGTCGAAAATGCGGCCGATCTGGCTGTACTTGAAGATGTCCGCATCAGCGCCCTTGGCAAGAAAGGCCGTATTACCGGCCTTATGAAAAACCTTGGCAAGATGGACCCCGATCAACGTCGTGAATTTGGTCAGACGCTGAACGCAGTCAAAGATCAGGTCGCAGGCGCAATCGATACCCGCAAAACCGCCCTTGAAGATGCTTCGCTTGAAGCGCGTCTGGTGGGCGAGCGGATAGACGTTACCCTGTCATCGCGCCCAGATGAAACCGCGGGCCGCATTCACCCGATCAGCCAAACGATTGACGAAATTGTCTCGATCTTTGGCGAGATGGGCTTTGCACTGGCCGAAGGGCCGGACGTCGAAGACGATTTCCATAACTTTACCGCCCTTAACATTCCGCCGGAACATCCCGCGCGCGAAATGCAGGACACTTTCTATCTGCCTGAACGCGAAGACGGGTCGCGCCTTGTGCTGCGGACCCATACATCGCCTGTGCAGATCAGAACCATGCAGAACAAAACCCCGCCGATCCGCATTATCGCGCCGGGGCGCACATATCGTTCCGATAGCGATATGACCCATACGCCGATGTTCCATCAGGTCGAAGGTCTGGTGATCGACAAAAAAACGCACATGGGGCATCTCAAGGGCTGCCTGCTTGAGTTTGTGAAAACCTATTTCGAACTTGATGATGTGCCGGTGCGCTACCGTCCAAGCTTCTTCCCGTTCACCGAGCCGAGTGCCGAAATGGATATCGGCTGTTCGCGCAAAGGCGGGGAGCTCAAGATTGGTGAAGGTGACGACTGGCTGGAAATCCTTGGCTGCGGCATGGTGCATCCGCGGGTTCTGTCTGCCTGTGGTCTTGACCCGGAAGAATATCAGGGCTTTGCCTTTGGCATGGGGATTGAACGTATCGCCATGCTGAAATACGGCATTCCCGATCTTCGTACCTTCTTCGATACCGATCTGCGCTGGCTGAAACATTATGGTTTCGTGCCGCTGGATGTACCGAACATGGTAAGGGGCTGAGATTATGAAATTCACACTTGATTGGCTAAAACAGCACCTTGATACCGATGCGTCGGTTGCGGTGATTGCCGAGAAACTGACTGATATCGGCCTTGAAATCGAAGGGCTTACCGATCGTGCAGCAGCCCTTGCCGACATTCGTGTTGCCCATATCGAAGAAGCCGGACAGCATCCGGATGCAGACCGTTTGAAGCTCTGCCGGGTCAATACCGGCGAGAAAATCATTCAGGTCGTGTGTGGTGCGCCAAACGCACGCACAGGCATCAAGGTTGCCTTGGCCCAACCGGGCGCGATCATTCCGATTGATGGCTCGAAGTTAAAGCCGGGCAAAATTCGTGGTGTCGAAAGCCAGGGCATGATGTGCTCAAGCCGTGAGCTGTGCCTTGGTGACGATCATGACGGTATTATCGAGTTGCCGGACGATGCGCCAATTGGCGCACCCGTTGCGGGCATCTTGGGGGCGGACGATACAATTTTTGAAATTGGTCTGACCCCGAACCGCCCCGATTGCACAGGTGTGCGTGGTATTGCACGTGATCTGGCCGCAGCCGGTATCGGTACGCTGAAAGCTGATCCGCGTCAGGAAGTCGTTTCAGGTGCCTTTGACAGCCCGATTGGTATCACGATCAGCCATGAAATCGCATCCAACAATGCGGTTCCGGCATTTTATGGCCGGTATATCCGTGGCGTGAAAAATGCCCAAAGTCCCGATTGGCTTAAAGCCCGTCTGGAGGCCATCGGCCTGCGCCCGATTTCGGCCCTTGTTGATATCACCAATCTGGTAACCCACGATCTGGGCCGTCCGTTGCATGTGTTTGATGCCGATAAACTGTCGGGTGACATCAATGTGCGCTATGCGACCAATGGTGAAAAAATCGCGGCCCTTGATAACAAGGAATACGCGCTTTCCGATACCATGGTTGTCATTGCCGACACGACAAAGGCACTTGGCATTGGTGGCATCATTGGCGGCGAAGAAACCGGGTGCCTTGAAGACACAGTAAACGTGTTTGTCGAATGCGCCCTGTTCGATCCGATAAGCGTTGCCAAGACCGGGCGTAAGCTTCAGATCAATTCCGATGCGCGCTATCGTTTCGAACGTGGTGTCGATCCGCAATCTATCGCTTGGGGCATGGAAGTTGCCACGCACCTGATTACGGAAATCTGTGGTGGTGAAGTATCCAACGTTGTCAAAACCGGTGAGGTGCCTAACCCGCGCAACAGCTTTGATTTGCGGATTGACCGCATTCGTGAGCTTGGCGGTGTTGCGGTTGAGGCTGATCGTGTTGTTGAAATTCTGACATCGCTTGGTTTTGAGGTCAGTGGTTCGGGCCCGGTCATTTCCGCCGTCGCACCGACGTGGCGTCCAGACGTGATTGGCGAAGCTGATCTGGTCGAGGAAGTCCTGCGAATTGTCGGTTACGACAAAATCCCGACCGTTGCGTTGGAACGCGAAAGCAGCCTGCCGGTACCGGCCCTGTCGCCGATGCAAAAACGTGTTGGTCTGACCCGTCGCGTTCTGGCGTCACGCGGTTTGTATGAAACCGTGACATGGGCCTTTACCGACTCGCGTTGGGCAAAGCTGTTTGGTGAGCTTAAAGACGGTTTGTATCTGGCCAATCCGATCAGTTCCGATCTTGATGTGATGCGGCCCAATGCGCTGATCAACATGATCGCGGCGGCCGGACGCAACCACGCACGCGGGTTTGCTGATCTGGCTTTGTTTGAAGTTGGGCCGGAATTCTTTGGTGATCAGCCCGGCGATCAGCGTCTTGTGGCGGCGGGTCTTCGTTCTGGTGCCACCACAGCACGCAGTTGGACCGGTTCGCGCCGTGACGTTGATGTGTTTGACGTTAAGGCCGATGCAGAAGCGCTGCTTGAGGCGCTTGGGACCAATGCGGCCAATGTGCAGGTCTCTACCGACGGTGCGCCAAGCTGGTACCATCCGGGACGCTCAGCCGCCTTGCAGCTGGGTCCGAAAAACGTTCTTGGGTATTTCGGTGAGTTGCACCCCAAAGTGCTTAAGGCGCTTGGTGTTAAAGGTCGTGTCGTGGCGTTTGAGCTGTTTGTTGAAAACGTGCCGATGCCAAAGAAAAAAGGCACGGCCCGTCCGGCGCTTAACGCATCAAGCTTCCAGTCGGTTGAGCGGGACTTTGCCTTCTTGCTCGATCAGGATGTGAAGGCCGAAGCCATCATTAAGGCCGCGCGCAGTGCCGACCGTAACCTGATTGTCGATGTGACGATCTTTGATCTTTATGCCGGCAAAGGCATCGAGGATGGCAAGAAATCATTGGCATTTTCGATCACATTACAGCCGACCAAGGCAACCTTGACCGAAGAAGAAATTGATACGGTCAGCAAAAATGTTGTCGCGGCTGTTGAAAAGGCAACCGGCGGATCTTTGCGGGCCTAGGTCCTGCTCTTTGGCAACCAAAGACGGTAAAACATTTCAGACGGGTCGCTTTCGGGCGGCCCGTTTTCTTTTATCGGGGATGCAAAGTATGGCGAACGCGAAAAGGCCGGGATAAATTTACCGACCGGGGCGCTTGCGCAGGATGGCATATTCTTCCTCGTCGAGATCAAGTGCGATCAACTCGGGCCCGTTGCTAAAGATGTGCCATTCCATATCGGTGTCATCGCATTCGATGCTGAGCTGATCGGCCATGCTGTTCCATGTGCATTGTTCGCGATCATCATCGGCATCAAGGCGCCCGACACCATTGTCATAAAGATGCATAACCAAAAGCTGCTCATCCTCGTCAATCGAATAGATGGCATATGTTTCGTTTGCAAAACGGTAGTTGATTTCCCTGCCATCCAAACGCCGCCATCCGCGTGGCAATGGCTCCCCCGGTTCGTGCTGGGCAAAGAAGTTGGCAAGGGTCTGCATGTGGTTGTTATTCATGGTGCGCATGTCCGAGCCACAGGCGCCAAGCGTAAGTAGCCCCAGTATTGCGACAGATGTCAGGATCGAACGACGGTTGCGGGCAAAGCTTATGGTCATGTTTTCCGTAACTCCCTTGGTGCCAGAGCGAGGCAGCTTTTTCCCTGCGTCACGCCTATACCGACACACCAAGCAATATGCTTGCCATTCGATGCCGGGTTTTAGCCGCTCTTATTCAGACCGGCTGGCACGGAGTGTAAATATGAATGTGGCGCCCGGATCACTGATCGGGCGGGTGGTATCAAGCCAGATTTTCCCGCCGTGCTGTTCGACAATTTTCCGACATAGCGACAGGCCAAGCCCGGTTCCTGAAAACTCGTCCTTATGCAGGCGCTGGAACAGACGGAAAATACGTTGGGCATGTTCGGGGTGAATGCCAATGCCGTTGTCACGTACCGAAAAACGCCAGAAATCGCCCGACGGCGTATCGGGTTCAACCGTAATGTCAATATGGGGCGGGACGCCGGGGCGACGGTATTTGATCGCGTTTGACACAAGGTTCTGGAACAGCCGCGAAAGACCAATGCGGTCGCCCATCAGGCTGGGCAGTCCGTTATGGGTAATGGTGGCATGTTCCTGACTGATGATTGTTTTAAGGTCCGCCTGTGCTTCGTTAAGGACCTGATTGCAGTCAACAGTGCTGAAATCTTCGTTGGTGCCGGTTTTGGCGTATTCCAGAAGGTGGCTGATCAGCTTGTGCATCCGCTTTGCGCCATCAACCGCATAGTCGATATATTCGTCAGCCTCCTGATCGAGCGTCCCGGCATAGCGTTTTTTCAAAAGCTGGGTATAGCTTGCGACCATGCGTAACGGTTGTTGCAAGTCGTGTGATGCAACATAGGCAAACTGTTCAAGGTCCTCGTTGCTGCGTTTAAGCTGGTCAAGGGTATCGCGCAGTTTGTTGGCATTTTCCACAAACTCGGTGACATCGCGTGCGCTGCTAAATGTCATGCCGTCAAATGGCCCGATGGCATGCCACGAAAGCCAGCGGATATTGTCGTTGCGATCCCTAAGGCGCAGGATCTGCTTTGTGTCACCCGAATCGCGCTTTTCGGTAAGGGCGCGTGATGATGCCAGGGCAATTTGCTGGTCTTCGGGCTCGAACAGTTTGAAAAATGGCTGGCCGATCAGATTATACAGACGTGTCCCAACCAGTTCTTCGAACGCCGGACTAAACCCGTGCAAAATTCCATCAGTATCAACCGCGATTGATGGTTCGGGCGTGTGGCGCAAATAGGTTTCGAACGGATTGCAAAGTTCCTGCTGGGCGGCGGTTTCAAGCAATAGAACGGAAATGAAATCACGTTCGTTCTCAAGGTACCTATGCGCCATAAGATAGAAACGCTGGGTATGGGTGGCATCAATGCGAATATCGACCATCGCGCCAATCCGCGCATCCGGCCAGACATTGTCAATCAGCGGTCCGCGCAGTCTTGCCATTGAGGATGGCGTTAACCGGTCAAGGAATTCGGTTAGCAGCGGTTTGATGTTTTCATTCGACGGGCCAAGAATTTCGGGCCAGTTCATTTGTGTGACTAATTTCCCATCAGCAGTATCGACCGGCCAGCTTATGACCGCACAGCCACATTCCGACAGGGTGTTTTCCGTCTCGCTGAAATGTTCGGCCAAATGGGCGGCGCGCAAATGCTGGCGCTTAAGGCGTTGCCAAAGCCAGACCGCCAACCCGCACAGGATGGTCATGGCCATGACAAACAAAAGCGCGTGCAAAATGATGGCCTGGCGCCAGTTTTCCATCAGCTTTGATCGCGGGGTATAGGCAACCAGGATCCGATCAAGATCAGGCAGCTTGCTATAGGCCAGAATCATGACCTGTTGCCCATGGACGCACAGCAATGAATCGCGATCCGCAGGCTGCTTGACAATGTATTCCGCCAGATCGCCAATCAGATGCGGTGGGATATACCCACTAACCTGATCAAGCTTCCCATTGAGCAACCCGACAGTGATGTCTGAATTATCCTCAACGATCTTTTGCAGATCGACTGTGCTGTTTTGTAACAGCATCAACCCCAAACGATATGCAGTTGCTTCAAGTTGGCTGCTGGCTTGGTCAACGGCGCTGTCATACAGCGTTTTCTGGATGAAGAAGAAGGAAAACAGCAGGACAAACACGCCGGTCATGGTCAAGAGCGCCAGCCTTTTGCGCAGCTTTGCCAAGCTGCGACGAGACAGGGTTTGCTCGATTGAGGTCATGAACATGTTGGCAGGCGTTCCCACTCGGACTGTTTCGGCTCATCCTTGTTAGATGGGGTGAGCTCTGACTAAAACCTATGTTCTTTTTCTGCGGTTGAAAAGCGCGTAGATGGTCTAAATCTTATGTAACGACAAAGAAATTGCGTCTGCAAACAGGGATTTGATGAATGCGGTGGCACGTTTGACGCAATGGCAGGTGGATCGCGATGATGTTCGGTCGTGATGGCATTGCAAAACACTGGTGGGCATTTGCAACACAACGCTTCTATTTGCAGGCAAAAACCCCTATAAACCCGCTGGTGATTGATCCGGGGAATTGTTTGTTCAATTTCCTGACTGCTTTGCGGATCACATATGGCGGGTTTTCCTGTAAGTGTCACATCGTTTAGGCGATGTGTTTCATCCCAGCGTCGCTGCCAGAACATGGTGTGCAGACCGGGATGGATGCTTTCGGCTGAACCTTGCGTGTGACGGGTTTCGCGACAGTCAGACAACGACAATCACAGCGTTTCGATATTGTTTTGCCCCTTGGCCGAATGCGAGCCAACTTTAGTGCCAGAAGCAGCCATATGACCGACCTTAAGCATATTCGTAATTTTTCGATCATCGCACATATCGACCACGGTAAATCGACCCTGGCCGACCGTCTGATCCAGTTGACCGGCGGCCTGACCGACCGTGAAATGGCTGAGCAGGTTCTCGATTCGATGGATATCGAACGTGAACGTGGCATCACCATCAAATCACAGGCCGTGCGTCTTAAATATACCGCCAAGGATGGGGTTGAATATACCCTCAACCTGATGGATACGCCCGGTCACGTCGACTTTGCCTATGAAGTGTCGCGCTCTCTTGCTGCTTGCGAAGGATCGCTTCTGGTGGTGGATGCCGCACAGGGTGTCGAAGCCCAGACGCTGGCCAACGTTTATCAGGCGATTGAAAACAATCATGAAATCGTTCCGGTTCTGAACAAGGTCGATCTGCCTGCCGCAGAACCCGACCGTGTCAAAGAGCAGATCGAAGAAGTGATTGGCATTGATGCCAGTGACGCGGTGATGATTTCGGCGAAAACCGGCCTTGGTGTACCAGACGTTCTTGAAGCACTGGTAACCCGTCTTCCATCCCCGACCGGGGATGCGACCGCACCGCTTGAAGTTTTGCTGGTTGATAGCTGGTATGACGCCTATCTCGGTGTGATGATTTTGGTGCGGGTCAAGGAAGGTACGCTCAAGCGCGGCCAGAAGGTCCGTTTCATGAACGCCAAGGTCACCCACACCATCGACCGTGTCGGGGTGTTTACGCCAAAACCGATCGCGCTCGAAGAAATGGGTCCGGGCGAAGTCGGCTTTATCAACTGCGGTATGAAAACCGTTGCCGAATGCGAAGTCGGGGATACCATTACCGAAGACAAACGCCCGTGCGCCAAACCGCTGGCCGGTTTCAAACCGTCCATTCCGGTGGTGTTCTGTGGCATTTTCCCGGTTGATACCAGTGAATATGAAACGCTGCGCGATGCGCTTGAAAAGCTGCATCTTAATGACGCATCGTTCCAGTTCGAACCGGAAAATTCGACCGCACTTGGTCTTGGTTTCCGCTGTGGGTTCCTTGGTCTGTTGCATCTTGAGATCATTCAGGAACGCCTTGAACGCGAGTTCGAGCTTGATCTGATTACGACCGCACCGTCGGTGTCCTACAAGATCACCATGAGCAAGGGCGAAGAAATCCTGCTGCACAATCCGGCAGATTTCCCCGATGTCACCAAGATCGCCAAGATCGAAGAGCCATGGATCAAGGCATCCATCATGGTGCCCGACGATTATCTTGGCGGGATCCTGACCCTGTGTACCGAACGCCGTGGCGTTCAGCTTGACCTGACCTATGTCGGGAACCGCGCAATGGTGGTCTATAAATTGCCGCTCAATGAAGTGGTGTTTGATTTCTATGACCGTCTGAAATCGATTTCGCGTGGCTATGCCAGCTTTGATTATGATATCGCCGGATATGACGAAAGCGATCTGGTCAAGGTCTCCATTCTGGTCAACGAAGATCCGGTTGATGCGCTGGCATTGATGGTTCACCGTTCGGCAGCAGAATACCGTGGCCGTGAGATTTGCAAACGTCTTAAGGATCTTATCCCGCGTCAGATGTTTAAAGTCGCCATTCAGGCCGCCATTGGCGGCCGGGTGATTGCCCGTGAAACCGTATCGGCAATGCGCAAAGACGTGACAGCAAAATGTTACGGCGGTGACGTGTCGCGTAAACGTAAACTTCTGGAAAAGCAGAAGGCCGGTAAGAAAAAGATGCGTCAGTTCGGCAAGGTGGAAATTCCACAGTCGGCCTTTATCAATGCGCTTAAGATGGGCGACGATAAATAGGCGATCGCCGAAGTTTCGATATCAAAACAAAGGCTGCATCCCATTGGGGTTGCAGCCTTTTTTCTTTGCTGTTTTCAGAAGTACCTTCGCTGCGCTATGGATGATCCAACCACAACACATATCGCAGGAGCCGACCCATGGAGCTTGACCGTCTGATCAAACAGGAAGAAGCGCTGGTGTTTGACCGCTTTGACGAAGACACCGCATGGGCAATCGGCTCCAAACTGGTGGGGGTGGCGCAGGCGCAAAACGCACCCGTTGCGATCAATATCCGCACCCCGGACCGTACCCTGTTTCACGCATCCCTTGCTGGGGCCAAACCGGCAAATGACGGCTGGGCACGGCGTAAAAGCAATGTGACCTTACGCGAACATGAAAGTTCGATGCGGTTTGGCGTGACCCTGCAAACCAAGGGCAAAACGCTTGCCGATCATGGCCTTGGTTTTGCTGAGTATGCCGATCACGGCGGCAGCTTCCCGATCCGGGTTTCCGGTGTTGGTGTAATCGGGGCGATTACGGTATCGGGGCTGGCCTCCGCCGAGGATCACGCAATGATTGTTGGCGTGCTTGCCGACTTCTTGAAGGTCGATGTTATCTGATCTGATCCATGCACCGGGCGATCCGACTGGATCAACGGGACGGTTTATTCTTCCAGAATCGCTTGGACTTTGCGCGATACCCATTTTGAAATGATGGTCGATCCGGCAACAAGCAGGCCGATGGCAACCGCTGTGCCAATGACAACCATAAAGCTGCCCGCCGACCGGCCGTGCATCATCATTTCAATTGCGGCCTGAAACGTCACCATCAACAGCAAAGTTCCCAGCAGCAAGGTGCCTGAGCCAAAAAGAATCAGCTTATGCATATTTGTAATGAAGCTCGGGTTCTTTTGGTCTTCCTGACGTTGGTCACTCATAAAGGCCCCCTTGATGGTGGTGTGTGCAGATTTCGACTGTCAGTGGAGTTTAGCAGCCTGACATGAATGCACCTTAAGGGCCAGAGCCAAAAGCCCTTATTTTTGAAGTGTTTCAAGAGGTGAGGTTTAAGCAGGGGATGTTTTAGCTACCCTGATCGAAATGATCGATGTCGGGATCAATCACGGAAAATTCGGGCAGGGCTGTACTGACCCAAAGGTGCTTTTTCGCCTTAAAAGGGGTCGGGTCATCAAAGCTGCCAAGGCGTAGATCGATGGTGTCAGCACTTTCGCGGCTCCACCATGTCAGGCTGGAGCCGCATTTGGGGCAAAATCCGCGATATTTACCCGGTGTGCTTTCGTAATCGGTCGGTGTGCCATCCCATGTGACGGCATCGGTCCGAAAGCTGACAAAGGTGGAAACACCCGACCCACTATCCTTGCGGCACATGCCACAATGGCAGTGGTTGGCACCAACCGGGTCGCCAGATGCGGAAAAACGCACCGCGCCACAAAGACAGCCACCAACATGGGTCGGGGTACTTGTGGTCATGGTGCGCTTTCCTGAAATGCCTATGGATTATTCGTTCGGAACACCTGTGGTGGTCGAATATTCGAAGTGGAATTCCTTGTCCGGGAACAGGTAGCTGCGCGCGGCATGGATCGCACTTGCCCCTTCGGCAAAGCCAGACAGGATCAGTTTTAATTTATGCTCGTAATGGGCGATATCGCCAATGGCAAAGATGCCCGGAACCGAGGTTTCCATGGTCGCCTGTGTCACACCGATATGGTTTTTATCGACATTCAGGCCCCAGTCGGCAATCGGGCCAAGTTCCATGGCAAGGCCAAAGAACGGCAAAAGGTGATCGGCTTCAAGTTCGCGTTCTTCGCCCTTAAGCGTTGCGACAACCACGTGGGACAGAATGCCGTTTTCACCGCGAAGGCCCTTGAGCTGATAGGGGATGACCATCTCGATCTTCCCGGCTTCGGCCAATGCTTGCAGTTTTGCACTGCTGTCAGGGGCGGCACGGAATTTCGGGCGACGGTGAACCACCATGACCTTTTCGGCAACATCATGCAGTGACAATGCCCAGTCAACGGCGGAATCTCCGCCACCGGCAATCACAACCTTTTTGCCGGCAAAATCAGCGCGGCGTTTGACGTAATATTGAACCCCGCCAGAATCCTCGTAATCGTCAAGACCATCCATCGGCGGCTTGTTTGGGCCAAAGGCACCACAGCCTGCGGCAATGACAACCGCACCAGCGTCAATTACGGTGCCGGTACTGGTGGTCAGCGTAAAGCGGCCATCATCACGTTTTTCAAGTTTGGTGACCTGCTGACCCAAATGGTACGTCGGTTCAAACGGAGCAGCCTGTTTGGCAAGCTGATCAATCAGGTCCTGACCGGCGATCTGTGGGTGGGCCGGAATATCAAAGATCGGTTTTTCCGGATACAGCGCGCTGCACTGGCCGCCGACCATTCCAAGCGCATCAATCACATGGGATTTAAGCCCCAGCATACCGGCTTCGAAAACCGCAAAAAGCCCAACCGGGCCTGCGCCAATAATGGCAATATCTGTGCTGGTTGAGGCGTCTGACATGTTTATTCCATCCAAATAATATCGAATTTGGGGCTCGGTCCAGACCCTGAGCCCGGCGATCAGCGGGAAAACGAATATGGGCGAAATAGCATTTGGGGCAGAATATCGCAATGTAAACCGGCCAAATTTGCCGTCTTTGCCCGGTTTTGATGTGACCTTGATTGCGATCGCGTAAAATCATTGCGAACGGGCGGCTTCACCCCCTACAAAAGGGGGCCATACAACATCCATTTGCCAATCGATAAACGGACATCATGAGCAAGACAGTCGCTGTCAGTGATCAAAACGGGACCGAAGCCCTTGCCGCCAAGCTTGCATCCATCGCCAAGGCGGGGGATGTGATCCTGATGCATGGCACATTGGGCATGGGAAAAAGCGCGTTTTGCCGCGCCTTTGTGCGCGCGGTGGCCAATAACCCGGATGAAGAAGTCCCCAGTCCAACCTTTACGCTGGTGCAGGTTTACGATTTTGATCCCCTGCCGGTCTGGCATTTTGATCTTTATCGTTTGTCTGACGCGGAAGAAGTCCATGAACTTGATATCGAAGATGCCTTTGCCGATGCTGTCAGCCTGATCGAATGGCCTGACCGGTTGGATTATCTGACCCCGCAAAACCGGCTGGACATTCATATCGAACCCGGACCGAATGAGGATGCGCGCGTGTTTGTGCTTGAACCCCATGGCGCAGATTGGGAATCGCGGATTGCCAATATGACGGGGAAAACCCAATGACGGGCACGACAGTCGAACAGGGGCGGCGCAACGCAGATCGTCAGGATTTTCTTGGCGCCTGTGGCTGGCAGACGGCACAGGTCATGCCCTTGGTCGATGACGCGTCAGCGCGGAAATATTTTCGGCTTGAACGCAAACATGACACCGCCCTTTTGATGGATTTTCCGCCCAGTGCGATCCATGTTGACCCACACGGCATTTACGAAAACCCGGAACGTCCGGCATCGGTTGAGCCGGTGTTACAGACGACGGCCTTGTTTGAGCGCGCCGGATGGCGGGTGCCAAAAATCCATGCGTCTGATGTAAAACGCGGACTTGTCCTGATCGAAGATTTTGGTGATGTCACCTTTACCCGTGCGCTTCAGTCGGGCGGGATGATGGATGGGGTTGGGCAGGACGGGCTTTATCTGCGTGCGGTGGATCAGCTGATTGGGCTGCATCGGTTTTGTGATGCTGGCGGAATGACCGATTGCGGATTGGTGACCTATGGGCCCGACAATTTCCGGCGCATGCTGACCAGTTTTAAAACCGATTATCTGCCATTGATCATCCCAGATGCGCAGAAGCGTGATGCTGCGATGGTCGATTTTGATCGGTTGCTTGATGATGTTTTGCCGCTGTGCTGGCGGGTTGGGGATGCGATCATTCACCGCGATTATCATGTCGATAACCTGATGCTGGTGGAAAATGGCGACGGCGGGGATGATTGCGGGATCATTGATTTTCAGGACGCCGCCATTGCCCCACGTCCCTATGATTTGGCGTCGCTGTTGCGCGATGTGCGCCACGACATCAGCCCGGATCTGGAAAGCCGGATGAAGCAGTTCTATCTGGCGGCCTTCCCAAATCTTGATCATTCCGATTTCGAAACGGCTTATATCGCCAATTCGATGGTGCGTAATTTCAGGATATTGGGTCGGTTTGGCTGGCTTGCGATCAAGGCCGGGAAAACGCGCTATTTCGATTTTATCCCGCGCTGCTGGGATCTTATTCTACGCGGGGCGGTCGATGGGTTGCCTGCCTTGCATCACTGGGTGGAAACCCACATTCCTTATGATGCCCGCAAGGCCCCGAACATTAGCCTGAGCCCAACGCATTCAAACAAAAAGGCGCCTCAATGACCGGCAGCACACAGAAAGCACAGGCGATGGTACTGGCGGCCGGTCTTGGCAAACGCATGCGCCCGATCACCGATACGATGCCAAAGCCACTTGTGCCGGTTGCGGGCAAACCGATGCTTGATCATGTGCTCGATAAACTTGCCGCTGCTGGCTTTGATCAGGCCGTGGTCAACAGCCACTATCTGGGACAGATGATTGTTGATCATGTTGGAATGCGCAGCGCGCCCAAGGTTCTGACATCGCCCGAGGAGGACCTTTTGGAAACCGGTGGCGGGGTGAAAAAGGCCCTGCCGATGCTTGATCGTGATGTGGTGCTGGTTGCCAATGCCGATGTGTTCTGGACCGAAGGGGCCGAACCGCTTTTTGATCGGTTGATGGCGGCTTTTGATCCCGAACATATGGATGCGTTGCTGGCGCTTTATCCCGTGTCGGGGGCGTTTGGTTATGACGGGGCGGGTGATTTCTTCTGGCAGGTTGACGGGCGGTTAAAGCGACGTGGCGACGCGCCGTCCGCACCCTATTTCTTTACCGGTGTGCAGGTTTTATCGCCGCGTTTGTTTGAAAATACGCCTGATGGGTCCTTTTCGCTGAATGTGGTTTATGACAAGGCCCTTGCGGCTGGACGATGCTATGGTCTGGTGCATGACGGGCGTCATTTCCATATCGGTACGCCAGACGCACTTGCCGAGGGCGAACCGATCATTGTGGGTGCCTTGGAAGATGAACGCGCCAAACGGGCAGAATCCGGGGGAAAATAATGGCGGACCTGTTTGATTATATGGACGCATCTGATGCCTTCGCTCAGGACATGGCGAACCCCGAAAACCTGTTCTTTATCCCGCCGGGTGAGGCCTTTGCCGATCTGATTGCCAAACAGCTGATGGCTGAAACCGCCGATCAGCCCGATGCACTGCCCGATTACGTTTTGATGGTGCCCAACCGCCGGTCGGCCAAGGTGATGCGCGATGCGTTTTTACGCCAGTCGGGCGGGGCGGTGACGTTATTGCCGACCATTCGCCCACTCGGCGAGGCGGACGAGGATGAACTGGCGGTTTATGGTGCGGGCGGGCAACAGGCTGCCCTTGATCTGCCGCCAGCCATCCCCGATTTGCAGCGCAAATTGCTGCTGACCCGCCTGATCATGAACCGGCCCGATCATCGCGGTGAAAAACCAACCGCCGATCAGGCCGCTCGTCTGGCCGGGGAGCTCGCCCGCTTTCTTGATCAGGTTCAAACGGAAAACTGCCAGTTTGATGATCTTAAGGGATTGGTGCCCGAAGAATTCGCTGAACACTGGCAACTGACGTTAGAATTCCTGCAAATCCTGACCCTGCATTGGCCGGGTATTCTGGCAACTCAGGATGTCAGCGACCGGGCGATGCGGCGTAATGCGCTGATCAAGGCACAGATTGAACTGTGGCAGGCCAATACACCGCAAACACCGGTTCTGATTGTCGGCTCGACCGGGCCGTTCCCGGCCTTGCGCGATTTGATGGCGGCGGTCCTTGCCATGCCCAAGGGACGCGTGGTTTTGCCCGGCCTGATGATGGGGCTTGGCCATGAAGACTGGGCCGCCATTCAGGATGACGCCGCCCATCCCCAGCACCTTTTGGGCAAGACATTGCGTCATATCGGGCGCAGCGCTGATAGCGTTCTGCCATGGCCTGCCCTTGGCATGGAAGACGATGCGACGATTGAGCGCCGCCGTTTGGCGCGCGAGGCCCTGCGCCCGGCCAAAACCACCCATCATTGGCGTCACATTACCGGGTTTTTCCCCGATGTTCTGGACGGGGTATTACGCGTCGATTGTTCGGGGGCGCGCGAAGAAGCCACCACCATTGCAGTGATGATGCGCGACGCCCTTGAAAATCCCGCCATGACCTGTGCGCTGGTGACCCCGGACCGTGGTCTGGCGCGGCGTGTGGCAACTGAACTGCGTCGCTGGGAAGTTGAAATTGATGACTCGGCGGGGATCCCGCTTCATGACACCGCACCGGCGATTTATCTGCGCCTTGTGGTGCGTGCGGTGCAGGAAGAATTCGCCCCCGTGCCGTTACTTGAATTGCTGAAACATCCGTTGTCGGCGGCCGGCCTGCCGCCTGAAACTTTCCGTGTGTTGACCCGTGTTCTGGAACAGCATGTCTTGCGCGGTGCACGACCTGGGCCGGGGCTGGATGGTTTGCAAACGGCCCTTGATGGCTGGCGCGATGAGTTCATTGAACGGATGAAAAACAGTGGTTCGGAACATGCCCATGCCCGCATTGAACGCACCCGCGATGATCATGCGCGGTTGACCGATCTGGTGGCACGGTGTGCTGAATGCCTGACCCCGCTTGCCGATTTGAATGCCGATAAAACACTGTCGCCAGTCGGTGCATTGCGCAGCCACATCATGGCCGCCGAAGCCCTGGCCGCAAGTGATACCCAGCCCGGTGCGGATCGCCTGTGGCGCGGGGAGGCGGGCGAAGCACTGGCGGATTTCGTCCATGAATTGCTCAATGCCCTTGGTGAGTTCGTGGCGATGCCCGGCAATCGCTATGGCGCATTTTTGGATGCGCTGATGGCGGACCGGGCGGTGCGTCCACGCTATGGCAAACATCCACGCCTGTTTATCTGGGGCACGGTCGAAGCCCAGATGCAGCAAGCTGATCTGACAATTTTGGGTGGATTGAACGAAGGCGTCTGGCCACCCGAAGCCGGTGCCGACCCATGGATGAGCCGCCCGATGCGCCAAAAATTCGGCCTGCCTGCCCCCGAACACCGGGTCGGGCAATCGGCCCATGATTTTCAGCAGCTGTTTTGTTCGCCCAATGTCGTGATGACGCGTGCTTTGCGTGTTGAAGGCACACCAACCGTGCCATCGCGGTGGTTGTTACGCATTGAAAACATTCTGCGCAAATCCGGGATTTCGATGGAAACCGCCGATGCCGCCGAATGGCGCGCACTGGCCGAAACGCTTGATGAACCCGCCGACGAGATGCGCCGTAAAATTGGTCGCCCAGCTCCCAAACCGCCGGTGTCGGCCCGCCCGCAACGTTTGTCCGTCACCCAGATCGAAACATGGATGCGTGACCCCTATGCGATCTATGCGCGGCATATTCTGGGGCTACGCAAACTTGACGGGGTGGACGAAGACCCCGGTGCCGCCGATTATGGCAACCTGATCCATGACGCCCTTGATCAATTCATTGCACGCCATCCCGATCATTTACCGCCAGACGGTGAACAGGAACTGCTGATCATTGGTCGTGACGTATTCAAACCCCTGGCCGCCCGACCGGGGCTTTGGGCGTTCTGGTGGCCGCGGTTCGAACGGATTGCCAAATGGTTCATTCAGACCGAAGCCGCGCGGCGTGGCGATGTGCGTAAATCCTATACCGAGCAATCAGGTACCCTTGATACCCCAAGCGGGTTTCAGGTGTATGCCCGTGCCGACCGGATTGATGCGCTTCGCGATGGCGGGATTGCGATCATTGATTATAAAACCGGTGCACCGCCCAGTCAGGGGGATGTGGCAAACGGTTTTGCGCCGCAATTACCGCTTGAAGCCGCGATTGCCGAAAAGGGGGGCTTTGGCGATGTGCCGGCTGGTCCGCCCGCATCGATGGCGTTCTGGAAGCTTTCGGGCGGTGATCCAGCCGGCGAGATTGTCGAGATCAATACCAACCGCATGAAAACCACGCCCGCCGCACTGGCGCATGAGGCGGTTGATGGGGTGAACGATTTGGCCGCGGCCTTTGCCGATCCGGCGACACCGTATCTCAGCGTGCCACATCCGGATCATGCGCCGAAATATTCCGACTATGTTCATCTTTCACGTCGGCGCGAATGGATGGGCAGCGAGGATGTTGAGAATGGCGATGTTAGCGCTAACATCAAGGCTGGGTCAGATGTTGAGGAAGGGGATAAGTCATGACCGAAATGCGTGGAACTGATCCCAATGTCCTGCAACGCAGCGCGTCTGATCCAAGTGCGTCTGTCTGGGTGTCGGCATCTGCCGGGGCGGGCAAGACCAAGGTTCTCTCAGACCGGGTTTTGCGTCAGATGCTCTCTGGCACCGAACCTCATCGGATTTTATGTCTGACCTTTACCAAGGCGTCAGCGGCCGAAATGGCCAACCGGGTTAATGAGCGTTTGGGGCATTGGGCCACGATGGAGGACCGCGCCCTTCATGACGATCTGACCAATCTTTCGGGTGCAGCCCCCAGTTCAGACGAAACCATGCGCGCGCGGCAATTGTTTGCCCGGGTTCTTGATGCGCCGGGTGGCATGAAAATTCAGACCATTCACGCCTTTTGCCAGTCGCTGTTGCGGCGTTTTCCACTTGAAGCTGGTCTGGCACCGCATTTTGAAATCATGGATGACCGAACAGCCGCCGAAACCATGGCCGCCGTGCAGGAAGAAGTCTTGGCCTTTGCCCGCACCGGGCGGGACCAGGATTTGGCAGATGCCCTTTCGGTCGTGACCGGACAGGTTCGCGAAGGTGCCTTTGGCGAGGTGATGAGCGAGCTTGCCCGCGAACGGGGCCGTCTTAAACGCATGTTGACCAATCTTGGCGGGGCGGATCGCATGCGCGATGCGGTCTATGCAGCCCTTGGTGTGCCGGTCGGGGTTAGCGAAGATGCGATTTTGCGAAAGGCCCTGTCAGACGATGCCTTTGACCGCGATGGTTTGATGCGTGGGTTAGCTGCCCTTGAGGCAGGAACCAAGACCGATCAGGCACGTGTGCCAGCCTTGGCGCAGTTTTTGGAAAAAACCAATGTCGAAGACCGGCTTTCGGTATTTGGTGAGTATCGCAGTGTGTTCTTTACCGCGGCGGGGGAACCGCGCGCCAAACTGATCACCAAGGGGGCGGCGGAAAACCACCCGATGGGGGCTGATGCGCTGGAACACGAAGGCGCGCGTCTGATTGAAATTGATCGCCTGCGCAAGGCTGCGGCCATGGCCGGGGCGACGGCGGCCTTGATCACCATTGGCAATGCGATGCTGGATCGCTATGCGACGAAAAAGGCCCTGCATGCCCGCCTTGATTACGATGATCTGATCCTGACCAGCCTGAGTTTGCTGCAACGTCAGGCCGGCATGGCGGGCTGGGTGTTGTTCAAACTCGACGAAGGCCTTGATCACATCCTGATTGACGAAGCGCAGGATACCAACCCCGAACAATGGGAAGTGGTGCGTATTCTGGCCGAAGAATTCTTTATCGATGCCGGACGTCATGCCGATAAGCCCCGCACCATCTTTGCCGTTGGGGATGCGAAACAATCAATTTACAGCTTCCAGCGGGCCGATCCGGAAAAGTTCGCCGAAATGCGCCGTTATTTCCGCGAACGGGCACAGCAAATCGAAGCCGCATGGCGCGAAGTGCCGATGAACATTTCGTTCCGGTCCACCGATGCGGTTTTGGGCACGGTGGATCGTGTCTTTGCAGGCCCCATCGCCAAACAGGGCGTCGGTGATGATGGTGCAGATGTGCTTCATAGCCCGTTTCGCGTCGGGCAGGCGGGCCGGATTGAACTTTGGCCAGCCGTCGAACCCGAAGAACGCACGCCCGAAGACCCATGGACGCCACCCACCCGGATTGTGCGCCTTGAGGATCCGGAAATCAGATTGGCCCGCGTCATTGCCGGGCGCATTCGCCATGCGATTGATGAAGGCGAAATCCTGACGTCACGCGGGCGTCCGGTGCGGGCAGGTGACTTCATGATTTTGGTGCGTCGCCGGACCGCCTTTGTCGATGAAGTGGTCAAGGCGCTTAAGGAACGCAATGTGCCGGTGGCCGGTGTTGACCGGATGCAAATCACCGATCAGTTGGCGGTGATGGACTTGGTGGCGTTTGGTCGGTTCCTTCTTATGCCCGAGGACGATCTGACACTGGCCGAAGTGCTCAAAAGTCCGTTGATCGGGCTTGATGATGATCAGTTGTTTGAGATTGCCCACAACCGGCCCAGAACCCTTTGGCATGCGCTGCGTGAAAAGGCGGCCATTGTTGAGGGCGACTCACCATTTGCACGCGCTTACGGATTTTTGTTCAAATGGCTGGGCCGGGTCGATTACGAACGCCCGTTTGAACTGTTTGCCGAATTGCTGGGTGGGCGGGGCGAAGATGCCCGTGGGGTGCGTGCGCGCTTGGTCGGTCGGCTGGGGATTGAGGCCAACGACCCGATTGATGAGTTCCTCAACCTTGCCATGGGCTATGAGGCCGATCATGCCCCGACCTTGCAGGGGTTCTTGCATTGGTTGATGGCCGGTGATGCCGAGATTAAGCGTGACCTTGAACAAAGCGGGCGCGATGAAGTCCGCATCATGACCGTGCATGGGGCCAAGGGGTTGCAGGCCCCCATCGTCTTTTTGCCCGATACCATGCAGGTGCCAACACAGGCGCCGAACCTGTTTTGGCAGGAAGACCGCAATTTGATGTTCTGGTTGCCGCGCGTCGCACTTGAAACCGATGTTGTGTCGCGCTTGCGCGATGCCATCGCGGTGAAGCGCGATCAGGAATATAACCGGTTGCTCTATGTCGCCCTGACACGCGCCGAAGACCGGCTTTATATCTGTGGCTGGCAGGGCCGCCGCAAGGCGCCGGACCATTGCTGGTACAATCTGTGTGAACAGGCGATGGAAGGCTATGCCAAGTCCGAACAGATTGATCTTGGCACCTATTCCGGGTCCGGTTGGTCTGGCGAAGGCTGGATATGGCAAACCGATCAAAGTCAGGCGCCCAAACCCGACCGTGTGGCGGCAAATGATGCGCAGGAACAGCCCAGTGCACGCACGTTGATCCGTGCGACGGCACCGGTTGAAACCTTCCCGCCCAGGCCGCTGGCACCCAGCAAAATGATCGAAGACGACGAAGTTTTCCAATCGCCCTTGGGCGGAGATCAGGGCCAAAGCTTTAAACGCGGTCTTTTGATCCATAAGCTTCTGGAATTGTTGCCAGACCTTCCGGTGGACGCCCGCCGTGCAGCCGCCGCACGGTTCCTTGCGCAATCGGTCCATGGTCTTGAGCCCGATCAGCAGGGCGAAATTGCCGATGAGACCCTCCGCATTTTTGAAAACCCCGACTTTGCCCCGATCTTTGCCATAGGCTCACGCGCCGAGGTGCCGTTGGTCGGTATTGTGGGTGGGGATGTTGTTTCCGCCCAGATTGACCGCCTTGTGGTGCGTGACGATGAGGTCATGATTGTCGATTACAAAACCAACCGCCCGCCGCCGCGCGATGTGGAGGGCACGCCCAAGGCATACCGCCGTCAAATGTCGATCTATCGTGCGGCTTTGCGGCAGATGTATCCGGGCAAGAATGTCAGGTGTTTTATCCTCTGGACCAATGGGCCGTGGATGGTTGAGCTTCCCGATCATGTTCTGAATTTTGGCTAAAGGCTGCGACTCTGCAGAAGTCTTGGCTTTGCGCTGGCGACATTGCAGCAGATCGCCCAATGCGCTTGACGTTTGCGTCAGTGCTGCCTACCTTGGCCTCATACAGCGGATCGAGGTGTGGGGGACGACCCCAAGCCTCGTAACAACTAGGATACTGAAAGTATGACCACGATTAAAGTTTCCGACGGTTCGTTCGATAGCGACGTTCTGGGTTCCAACGACCCGGTTCTGGTCGATTTCTGGGCAGAATGGTGCGGTCCGTGTAAGCAGATTGCGCCATATCTCGATGAAATCGCCGGTGAACTGGGCGGCAAGCTCACGATCGCCAAGGTGAATATCGACGAAAACCCGAACACCCCGGCAAAATACGGTGTGCGCGGCATCCCGACCCTGATGATTTTCAAGGGCGGCGAAGTTGCAGCGATGAAAGTCGGCGCACTTCCGAAAAGCGCACTTGTTGACTGGATCAACCAGTCGATCTGATCGCTTGATCGGAACAGAACTTAAAAAGGCGGGCTGAATTTCAGCCCGCCTTTTTTCATGTGTACGGGTCTATATCGTAAATGCTTCGCCTGCCGGAATATGGCGTTCCCAGATCATGAGTTCTTCAATCCGTGTTAGCCCAAACCGTTCAAGCGCCTTCCACGACGCGGCATTTCTTGCTTCGGCATAGCCAATAATTGGAACGTTCCACCGGTCTGCGACCAGCTGGGCCAGATGGCGACACATCAGGTCAACCGACCCGGTTCCCCAATGGCGCCGCATGCAGGTATATTGCGGTGAAAGAACGGAATCTCCCAGGTAGCTTAGCGTAATGCTGCTTGTAACTTCATCACCGAGTTTGGCGATGATGATATCATTGGCGTCAGCTTCATAATTCTTGCGCATGCGCTCAGGTGTGGAAGGGGTAACGCTGTCGCGATTTGAAAAGGCGCGGTTATAGATGTCCGCCAACTTTTCAAAGATTTCCGGATCAGAAGCGACATAAGCATCGTCAATAACAAGCGTTTTATATCCGCGTTCAACCGCCCGGTCCGCATGTGGGAATTCACCGGGCCGCGGTGGCCCGGGTTCACGCTTATAGCGATAGGTTCCGGGTATCTCGGCAAACCCCATCTCTGTCATTTTTGTGCGCGGTAAAGTCATCTCAGGCGGGTTACAAACGTGGTAACGGGTGTCGAGTGTTGCGACCCCGTTTTCCATCGCAAGAACGATGCGCAGCAAGCTTGCATTTGTTTCGGGTTTTTTGTCTTTGCCTTCGACCGACATAATGATCAGAAGACTACCGTCCCGGATTTCTGTGCGCTGGATTGTGACAGCCGCCTGCATCTTACCGTCTTCGTCCTGAAGCACATAGTCGCTGCCTTGCGTCAGAATAGCGGTCGCCAGATCAATGGTTTGGTAGTACCGCCGTCCTTCTTCGTCGGCGATTTCCATGCGCAACGCGACATAGGGCGCGATGTTTTCCTGCGTGACGGCGACAAGTTGCATGTTGCTCAAAACTTCTCTTGGCTTAAGGTCACAATTAGGGTCCTAGGTTTAACTATCAGTGCTTTAATACGCCAAAAGGTCAAGGGGAACAGATGGATATCGAGCCGTTTTGGGCATCAATTGCGGCAAAGGCGGCCACCATTGATGAACGGCTGTCGGGAAAATACGTCCCTGCTCCCGGCAAGGATGAGGCATGCTCTGCATCTCAGTCCGAAACTGACGATGCTCATCAGCGATTGCTGCAGCAATGGTGTGAATTTGCTTCTAACGGGGATGCTGACCTGTTTACCCGCCGTCTTACCAGAGACGGTCTGAAGGCAAATGACGTTGCCCCGTATCTTGGCGATGTTGTGCTCCGTGCCGGAGAAGAACCCCCGGAATGGCTTGCGACCGCACATTGGGTATTTGACGCGATTGTATCGGGTGGCGGTGAGGCTGCTGGGGACTGTCCCCCCGATATTCGCAATAACGTGCCGTTTGCAGATTTGATTTGGCCGGTTGTCGTTGCTGCACAGGCAAGGGTTCAGGGTTTTGATACCGCCCTACTGAGTGCGGATGCAAGACACGACCTTGACCGTATTTTGGTCCGGCGCTTGGCCAAGGTTTACGCGCACACACTTTATGAAAGCTTTGATTCGTTTCGCGAGGCCGTTGGTATCAAGCCTGAAGACACATCCGGGCCAGAAGTCTATGACGCCTTCACATCTGCACTGCGCAGCGGACCCTTTGCCAATCTGGTTTCAAACCGACCCGTCATGATCCGGCTGCTGGCAACCATTGTCGATCAGTGGATTGCTACCACAGGCGAGTTTATTGACTGTTTGCGGCGTGATATGGCCGCCTTGCATGATCATTTTCCGGAGCTTCAGGATATATCTGTTGTTCGCAAAATAACGGGTGGGATTTCAGATTCCCATGATCACGGGCGGTCGGTTCTGATCCTTGAATTCGATACGGCTGCCAAGATTGTGTATAAGCCGCGTCCGATTGGTGCAGAGCAGGCCTGGAAGGGGGTGTCGGACTGGTTGGTCAATAACGGCTCGGACATCTGGCTTGGTGCTGCGCAAACTTGGTGCCATCCAGATTATGGCTGGATGGCATATGTCGACCATGACGCAGCCCTGTCATCGGACCGGGCGCCTGTTTTCTATCGCGCATCTGGTCAGTTGCTTGCGCTGCTTTACTGTTTGAAGGGCAGTGACATGCATCATGAAAACGTCCTGATTGCAGATGGACGGCCTGTGGTCATCGATCTGGAAACACTGTTTCAGCCGGAATTGCGTCATCTGCCGGGCGGCACAAAGGCGCTGCATGCAAAGGAACTTGCGACCCATAGCTTTGGCAAAGGCGTGATTGCTGTGGGGCTGCTGGCGCAACGTAAAAACATTGCCGGGCATTGGGTTGATGACGGTGGTCTGGCCACATCGATGCCAAAGCCGGTTCGCGATGTCCGGTTAACGAACATTAATCAGGGCAATATGGTCTTTGAAACCGTCACAGTGGAAAAGTCGCTTTCCGGCTTGGGCATTACCATTGATGGCAAACCAGCCGATGCGGCGGATTACGTTACAGACCTTATCGACGGGTTTTGCGACACCATTAATTTCCTGTCTGATAACAGCGCTGCGTTCCTTGGCAAAGACGGGCCGCTTGGCGGATTTAAGGATGTGCGCATTCGCCATGTGTTGCGCCCAACCGCCTATTATCAGGAACTCGAATACGCCATACGCACGCCGCAAAATCAGCAGAATGGTTTTGTCTGGAGCCTGCATTTCGAAAGACTCGCACGTCGTGCGCGTTGGGATATTGATGACTATCCGGGGTGGGGTATTCTTGCCCAAGAACGCACAGCATTGAGCCGAATGGACGTGCCGCTTTTCACCGGCAAGACAGACCAGGAAGGCGTGTGGGCCGATGGCATGCTTGTTTCCACCGATTTTACCGCGCCGGCCGTGTTACCCAACCTCCGTGATCGTCTCGCTGACCTAAAAGCCAATCTGGAATATGATTGTGCAATTATCCGCCAGCTTATTCTTTCAACACGGATTGCCGACTTGCCGCCGCGCAAGCCATGGACGGATACGCCTGTTTGCAGCGATGTCGCTGTCGCCGCCCGCCAATCGGCATTGTCCATCGCACGATATCTTGCCGATCAGGCGATCCTGTGTGATGGCGCTGCGTGCTGGATGATCGCAGATGCCACAGCGGATGGCGAAGCCCTTCAGATCAGCGCGATGGGCGAGCAGTTTTATGAAGGCACGGCGGGAGTGGCCCTTTTCTTTGCCGGATGCCATGCGATTGATCCGGGTGGGGCGTGGCGAGAGATGGCTTTGTCCGCACTTGAAGCCCCGCGCGCGACCACAGCTCAGCTGGGGTCAGTCGGTGGGTTTGAGGGATTTGGCGGCCTTGTTTATGTGCTGGTACGCTGTGCCGATCTGCTTGATGCACCTGAATTGCTTGAAGAAGCCGTTTGCATGTCCGAACGTATTGATGATGTCGCTGTCCATGCGGACAAGGCACTTGATGTCATAAGCGGTGTTTCTGGGGCTATACTGGGGTTGCTGGCGCTTTACCGTGACACCGGCGATAAGGCCGTGCTGGATCGGGCAATAATGTGCGGAAAACATCTTCCCAAAGATCCGGCAGCATGGATTGGCGTTGGGGGTCGCGCATTGGCAGGCATGTCCCATGGCGCAGCCGGGTCGGTTTTGGCCCTTTTGAAGCTGTATCAGGCCTGCGGTGATGAAGCATTTTTGGCGCTGGCCCAACGGGGTCTTGAGTTTGAACGCAGCCTGTTTGACCCGGTCGAAAAGGGATGGCCCGATTTGCGTGGTGAAAAACCCGTCCGTGATCCGGTCCAATGGTGCCATGGGGCAGCGGGGATCGGTTTTGCCCGGATGGCCGCCTTTGATGTGCTGGATGACCCGGCCATTCGCGATGAAATTGAAACGGCAATCGCGGCGGTTCTGGCAACCCAGGACGGGGGGCGTGATAATCTATGCTGTGGCCATGCCGGGCGGTTTTCAATGTTGCGATATGCTTTGGAACTTGGGTGTGGCCCGGATGATCTGGAACATCGCTTTAATCATCGTTTGTCTGCGTGGATCAATCGGCTTGATAACCCGAATACTATCGGCCTGATGGCGCGTGACAAGGTGTTCCAGACCGGCCTGATGCAAGGATTGCCCGGCATTGGACAGGCACTTCTTGAAATCGCAGCCCCCGAAAAAATCAGACCGGTGCTAACACTGGAATAACTTTTCTGATTTTTCGGTGCTCCTTTTGGGCAAAGGCAGACAAGAAAAGCATACTAACATCCAGTTGATGATCGCGGTCTTGATCGCCTGTGTTTGTCTTTTGGCAGGGCATGATACGATCAGAAATCTACCCGCGAACCTGCCGTGAACGTGCGTTGCCAGCTGAAATGCTCCTGAACCGGATAGAGGCCAAAGCGTTCCAGCGCGCGACGCGATGCTGCGTTGGTTTTGTCGGCATAGGCAATGATGGGGAGGTTCCAGCGTCGGGTAACTTCCTTGACCTGATGTTTGCAAACCAGATCAGCCGCCCCGGTTCCCCAGTGTTTTCGCAGGCATTCCAATTCGGTCGCAAGAACTTCTTGGTCAAGTTTTAGAAAATGTGTGCTGGCGACAAGATCGTCACCCAGCATGCAGATAACATAACCACTATCGAGTTGATGGTAGTTTTTTTCCCGTTCCTCCACCGTTATTTTTTGTGCATTGGGGCGCCTTGCAAAGGCCCGGTCATAGACGTTGCTTATGCGCGAAAAAATATCGGGATATTCCGCAATCAGATCATCATCAAGCACCATCGGGCGATAGCCAAGCTGTTCACCCTTGGCGGCATGAGGGAATTCACCCGCGCGTGGTGGACCCGGATCGCGGACATATTTGATGTTTTCTAAGTTCTTTGAAAACCCCATCGCGTGCATGTCTGTCTCGATAAAGGAAAGCCCGCTGGATGGATAAAGGTGGTAGCGGGTGTCGCGATCAACGGATGGCTGGTTTTCAGTTTTAAGCAATCGCGCGATCAGGTCGGTCAGATGCTTTTCGTCGCGCTTTTTCGGGTCAATCAACACGTAAACCGACATGCCATCATCATCAGTTTTACGTTTGATTGCAGCTGTTGCGACCACGACATCGTCTTCCAGCAAGAAGTGATGAGACGTACTGGCAAGGATCATAGAAACCTGATCGGTTCCAGAAAGGTAGCTGGCGGTACTGGCGTCGACGACAGAAAGCCGGAAATCCAGATACGCCGCGACAGTGTCTTTTGTCACCGCAATGAGGGTTAAGGTCACACATCTTTCCTTTGGGCCTGTCGGCAAAATGGTGTTTCATCAAATGGCATTTTGGCAACAAGATCAATTTCTAAACAATTGTTTAGAAACGATTTGACGCAGTTGGCCGACCATCAGGATATATTGACATCGGATTGCAGGTGTCGTTCAATCATAGCGTGAATATCTTTAATGGTAATTTGGGGTAAAGAGCATGGTGCGAATGGAATGCACAACGAATGACCAGATGGCAGCCTGGTTTGCTTCTGGTGGTGCCGGTTTGGCAAAAACGATCATTGCAATGGATGATCAGGGTTTGGAATTGCAGGCGGCGATGCTGACGCGCTCACCACAGACCTGCTACAGCATTGGTCGTGATGACAACGGCCTTTCGGCTGCTGCTTATACCCATAGCATCGAATGCCGTACGCATCGGTAAGATACGGACATGACGGCGTTGCCACCTTAGTTTCTGCTTCTGGTCTCAGGTTTCGGCCTGTTGGAAACATGTAGGATTAGGGGATAACTTTGGCGTGTTCTGGCGATAAGAAAGAGGCGGGCTGAAATTCAGCCCGCCTCTTTCTTGTGAGAAAACGCTCTGAGGCAATCCAGGGAGACGGGTCCATTTAGGCACGCCGCGTTGAATTTGACGTTTACTTCGTCACGCATTCCCGAATTGACTTGTCCTCCCGATTGTACTTCTATTGGATAGTAAGTCTTTTCTTATGCAATTCAGGGGTGACAATCATGAACACGATGGGAAATGCCACCGGCGATTTGATGGCCTATTGGATGACCAGTGGCGGGGTGTTGTTGGCGCAGGATGCAAACGAGGCCGCCGATAACATTGACCAAGGGCTGAGCGCTGCTGCCAGCACTCAAGGTGCTTCTTGTGGATGGATTGATCCGGAAATCAGTGCTGCGCAAGGATCGCATCAGTTCAGGTGTGCAGTTTCGTAATCGGGTCGACTGACAGCGGCCTTGCGCTCCGGTCTTGCCGACTTGCCATGTGCGGACATCGACGTCGCCAGTTGACGTTTTGAAAAGGGGTGGGCCGTGACAATGGCCCACCCCTTTCAAATGCAACGGCCTTTAATACTCGTAAGGCGAACCATCCATATTTTCCATCAGCACTTCGCGTTTGCCAACATGGTTGGCACCTGACGCGACGCCGTTTTCTTTCATTTCGGGCACGGCCCATTTAAAGGCGACAACCGCTTGTGTTGGCTGGAGCAACCCGTCGATCTGATTATTTGACCAAACTAGAATTTAAAAAAGCGGGCTGATTTTCAGCCCGCTTTTTTGGTGTGATGTTTTCAAGCGCGATTTACTTACGCGGCCCGAATGTCGGTCAGGAACTGTTTGATCTGAACCATCAGGACCTGGGATTTATCGCTTAGGCTGTTTGACGCGGTCAGGACCTGTCCGGATGCCTCGCGCTCTTGCTCGGCAGACTGGCGCAGTCCCACAACATTTTGGGCAACTTCCTTGGTGCCAGTTGCAGCTTCGGAGACATTACGGGCGATTTCGCCGGTTGCGGCGTCCTGTTCGCTGACGGCTGCTGCGATACCGCCAGCAACTTCATTGAGCTCCTTCATGCGACCGGAAATGTGTTCGATCGCACCAAGAGCATTTTGAGTTGAGTCCTGAATGCCGCTGATCTGGCCTGCAATTTCTTCGGTCGCGCGGGTGGTCTGATTGGCCAGGTTTTTAACCTCGGCCGCAACCACCGCAAAACCTTTACCCGCATCGCCTGCGCGTGCAGCTTCAATCGTTGCGTTCAGGGCCAGAAGGTTGGTTTGTTCGGCAATTGATTGGATCAGTTGGACAACCTCGCCAATTTTTTCCGATGCGGTGCCAAGCTCTCTGAAGATGGTGGTTGCGTCATCGGCCTCGTTCGATCCCGATTGTGCAATATCCGAACTTCTTGTGACCTGGGCGGTAATTTCGTCAATCGCGGCAGCAAGTTGTTCTGCAGCAGCAGCGACAGTATCAACATTGGTGGCGGCCTGTTCGGTGGCGGCGGCAACATTTGTCGCCTGTGCCGTTGTATGATCGGACTGCTGCGCCATGCTGCTTGCCGTGCTGCGCAATTGATCGAGGGCAGCATTGACGAAAGTCAGGTTACCTTCAACGTCCTGTTCAAACTGTTTTATCCGCAGATCAATCGTGTCTGCGCGTTCAAGCTGGGCTTGGTTGGCAGCTTCCTGTTCGTTTCGTAGAGCTTCCGATTTCTCAAGATTGGCACGGAAAACTTCAAATGCGCGTGCAAGGTCCCCGATTTCGTCTTTACGATCAGCCCCTTGAGCCTGTGCGGACAAGTCACCACCGGCAAGGTGGTTCAGCGCCCCGGTAATGGATCGCATCGGGGCTGTTGTGGATCGTTCAATCGCAATTGCAAGTGCCATGATCAGCAAAAACAGGACAGCCGTGCTGAGGATATCTATGCGTGCAACTGCCCAAAAAGCATCTTCGATATCATCAACATAGGCACCGGTGGCAACAACCCACCCCCAATCATTGGTCTCCCGTGCATAGGAAATTTTAGGTGCGACCTGTTTGGTGCTGGGTTTTTCCCAGACATAATTAACAAAGCCGCCTGCCGGGCGTTTGGATGCCGCTTGGACAAGATACCGCAAGATGGGATCGCCATTCGGATCCTTGACGGTATCAAGTCTCTTTCCATTAAGCTGTGGTGCTGTCGGATGCATGATTGTCTGGTCGTTGGTTTGGCCAAGGACAAAGACATAGTTTCCATTGTCATATCGCTGACTGGCAAGAACGGAAAGCGCTTGTTTTTGCGCTTCTTCTTGGGACAGTTCGCCTGATTTTGCCTTTTGTGCAAACTGGTCAATAACAGACACCGACTGATCAACCACGTATTGCAGACTGACCTTGCGGTCATTCGTCATGGTTTCGCGAAGCGACACCAGATTGGTAACCGCAAGAGACACAAGCGCCAACGCTGTGAGAATCATGACGCCGCGCAACTTCCACGCGAGCGAATAGTTTGAAAGTTTCATAGCACACACCAACTTGAATATACCCGGCAAGGCGTTCCTTACCATTTCCGCATATTAGGACCGGCCGCAGGCATACTTCTCCTAGGCATACGGATGCGTTGATCTATGCCAAATGGTGGACAAGCTATGGGTTTGTATAGATAACAGGTTGATTTATAATAATTTAAAATGGATAAAAGTTTGAATTTCAATCTAGGGGTGCTGTTGGGCGCATATTATTATTGGTGATAATGAAGGATTTAAGCGTCGTGACCGGGCGAATCGCACCATCACGACGCGTTGGATTTAATACTCGTACGGCGAGCCATCCATATTTTCCATCAGCACTTCGCGTTTGCCAACATGGTTGGCACCGGACACAACGCCGTTTTCTTCCATCTGTTCGATGATGCGTGCGGCCCGGTTATAGCCAATCGACAGTTTGCGCTGGATAAAGCTGGTGGATGCCTTTTTCTCGCGAAGCACAATCCCAACCGCCTGATTATACAGATCATCGTCTGATCCATTGCCGCCGCCTGAACCAGCATTGCCACCGGCCATATAGGCGGCAACCGGGTCTTCTTCGGGTTCTTCGGTGACGGTTTCAAGGTATGATGGGTCGCCCTGATCGCGCAGGTGCTTGACGATGCTTTCGACTTCCTCGTCCGACACGAACGGGCCGTGGACACGCTGCAATCGGCCCCCTTGGCCCATATAGAGCATATCGCCCTGACCCAGAAGCTGCTCGGCGCCCATTTCACCAAGAATGGTACGGGAATCGATCTTGGACGTCACGGAATATGAAATTCGGGTCGGGAAGTTGGCCTTGATCGTGCCGGTGATCACGTCAACCGATGGGCGTTGGGTCGCCATGATCAAATGCAGGCCTGCTGCACGGGCCATCTGGGCCAGTCGCTGGATCGATGCTTCAACGTCTTTGCCCGCCACCAGCATAAGATCAGCCATTTCATCAACAATCACGACGATAAACGGCAATGGCTCCATCGGCAGTTCCTGATCTTCAAAGATCGGCTTGCCGGTTTCCGGATCAAAGCCGGTCTGAACCCGTCTTGTAAGCTGTTCGCCCTTGGCGGCAGCTTCCTTGATGCGTTTGTTGTACCCGGCAATGTTACGCACTCCGACCTGGCTCATGGCGCGGTAGCGGTCTTCCATTTCGCGCACCGCCCATTTAAGGGCGACAACTGCCTTGTGTGGGTCGGTGACAACCGGGGTCAGAAGATGCGGAATGCCGTCATAAATCGACAGCTCCAACATTTTCGGATCGATCATGATAAAGCGGCATTCTTCGGGTTTTAAGCGATACAGCAAGGACAGGATCATTGCGTTCACACCAACCGATTTACCCGAGCCGGTGGTCCCGGCAATCAGCAAGTGCGGCATTTTCGAAAGATCGGCAATCACCGGGGTTCCGCCAATATCCTTGCCTAAGCTCATATTAAGCTTGCCGGTATTTTTTTCAAAATCACTCGATGCCAGAATTTCGTGCAGATGCACGGTTTCGCGGCGTGAATTTGGCAATTCAATACCAATCACATTGCGGCCCGGAACCACAGCAACACGGGCGGCAATCGCACTCATGGAGCGCGCAATATCATCGGCCAAGCCAATCACGCGCGATGATTTTACCCCGGCAGCCGGTTCAAGTTCATAGAGGGTCACAACGGGGCCCGGGCGGACCTGAACGATTTCGCCCTTTACGCCAAAGTCCTGCAACACGGTTTCCAGAAGACGGGCGTTTTGCGCCAGTGCTTCCTGATCAATCTGGTTGGCGTCGGCCGGGTCGGGTTCACTCAAAAGATCAAGCGGCGGGAACCGGTATTCTTCTGATCCAAGGTCAAAGGATGCCTGACGCTGGGCGGAAGCCTTGTCACTGGGTTGCAGTTTTGCCGCCGGGGCGGCAACGATATGAACCGGCGGTTCGTGATCTACGTCGTCGTCAAGCTCGTCATATCCGTCGTCATCGGCGGTGTGACCGGCGGGCGGTTCGGACCGGCGGGTGGAAATGGAGGTTCCCATTTTGCCTTTGCCGGTATCCATCGATGGTTCCTGACGTGATCGTGCCGTGCGTTTGGTCCCCGGTTCATCGTTGGTTGATCCCGGAATGGCCGCCCGGATGCCTGATACGACCTTACCGGCGGCATAGGCAAGAACACCCCCAAGGCGCGCCCAGTCAGACAGCGAATAGGCCATGCAAAAGATGGTCAAAACCATGCCCAGCACCATGGAGGCCAAGGCAATCAGCGCACGCGCCCCGGGAATGCCGATCATGGCAAAGCCGGTTTGCAATTTCGAAAGCAGCAAATCACCGGCAAACCCGCCAAGGCCAACTGTTAACGGCCAATGCATGCCCGGCTCAATGGCAGCAGCGGAGGTCGCCACCAGCAACAGTGCCAGCGGCAAGACAAGGAAGCGTAACCACATCCAGTTAAAAGGCTTAACCGCAATCAGCCGCATGCCCCAACCCAGCAACAGCACCGTGAGCAATGCGGACGCCAGACCAAGGGTGCGCAACATCAAATCTGCGCCATACGCCCCAGCAATGCCCAGCGGATTAAACAGCGTTGCCCGGTCACTGGCATGGTTAAACGACGGATCACCGGGATGGAACCCGATCAGCATGATGAACAGGGTAATGGCCAAAAGGACCAGCCCAAGTCCGCAAATTCGCAAACCGCTTCGTTTCAGCAGCATCACAAGACTGCCGGGCATGAAGGCGGTTCCAAGAATGTTTGACTGACTGCTCATCTGGGTGTCCGTAACTGGTTATGGTCGGTATCTTGCGCGATAGTGTTGTCGATCATTTGGTCGGCGTTATGTCGGTACGGGTAACGTCAGTTTTCCAGTGCCTGCGCAATGCGTGTCAGACCGTCGCGCGTGGTTGCCAAATCATGCACCAGCGCGATGCGGATAAACTGTTTGCCCGGATTGTTTCCCCTGGCATCGGTGATCGAAAGATAACTGCCCGGAATGACTTTGACCCCGGCTTCGCGCCAGATTTTCTTGGTCGCGGCTTCGTCATCGCCAACATCAAGCCACAGGAAAAAGCCCCCCGGTGGACGATAAAACCCGAACCGGTTGCCAAAGATTTCCTCGGCAATGTCAATTTTGGCCCGATACAGATCACGGTTTTCCTGCGCATGTGCGTCATCGTTCCAAAGATCAACCGATGCGGCCATCACTGGCATCGGGATGGTGGCTGAACAATAACTGCGCAGTGCAGTGAACCGTTTGACGATTTTGGGATCGCCTGCGACGAAACCTGATCGTAATCCCGGTGCGCTGGATCGTTTCGACAGGCTGTGAAACACAAGGACATTATCCATGTTCCCACCCTGTGCTGCACAGATTTCAAGCGCACCGACCGGCGCGGCACGATCATAAATGTCGGCATAACATTCATCCATCGCCAGCACGAAATCATGTTTGCGGGCTAGTGCAATGATGCGTTCAAGGTAATCACGCGAGGCAATCGATCCTTGCGGATTGGCCGGTGAACAGAGGAAAAACAGGCGGCACGCATCTAACGTCTCGGGGTCGATCTGATCAAGATCAGGCAGAAAACCATTTTCAGGACCGGCGGCAAGCGGGACCATTTCCGCATCATTAAGCACAGCGGCCCCGCAATAGACCTGATAAAACGGGTTGGGCAAAAGGACCTTGGGCTTGGGGCCGGGTGTGTCTTGCGGAATGACAGTGGTCGCAATCAGATAAAGCGCCTCACGTGTGCCCGCCACGGGCAGGATATGGTCATCACGATCAAGCATGTCGGTGGGCAGATCATACCGGCGATCAAGCCAGTTTTTAATTGCCTCACGCAGTTCCGGCGTGCCAGCCCCCGGTGGGTATTTGTGCCAAAGGTTTGCATGTTTAACCATCGCATCGGTGATCATTGCAGGTGGGGTGTGCTGCGGTTCGCCAATCGACATCACCAACGGCGATTGTCCCGGTTCAATACCGTTAAGCAAGGCCGCTAATCTTGGGAACGGATAAGCAGGCAATTGATCGAGGCGTTCGTTAAACATGGTTGACGTCATTCCAGCTTGATCTGTGGCGCATCAGGGCGAAAGCCATGATGCGGATGCATGTTGGTTTAATATGGGCAATTTCCCCTCACTCTACCCCTATGCCAAAAGTGCAAAGAAAGATTTAAGAAGTGGCATGTCTGAACGTAAAAAGCCCGGAAAGGCGCGCTTTCCGGGCTTTTGATTTTATGGCTATGCTGTGGGGTGCTTGGGACTAGCTGGCGCGCAAGTCATCCTCTGGATACGCACCGATCTTGTGGATCGATACATCTGCGCCATCAAATTCGTCTTCTTCAGACAGGCGAATGCCAATGGTTTTCTTCAATATGCCATAGACAGCAAACCCGGAAATGACGGCAAAAACAACACCAGCCAGCGATCCCACCAACTGGGCGCCAAATGATACGCCACCCATACCGCCAAGGGCTTCGAGGCCAAAGACGCCACAGGCAATGCCGCCCAAAAGACCGCACATCCCATGGAGCGGCCAGACGCCAAGCACGTCATCAATTTTCCATTTCGCCTGACACTGGTTAAAGCCCCAGACAAACAAAGCCCCGGCCAGCCCGCCGGTAACAAGGGCGCCAATCGGATGCATGACGTCCGATCCGGCGCAAACTGCCACCAGTCCGGCCAGTGCGCCGTTATGGACAAAGCCCGGGTCATTTCGCCCGGCCAGCAAGGCCGTTAAAATGCCGCCGACCATTGCCATCAGTGAATTAATCGCAACAAGCCCGGTGATGCCGCTAATTGATTGGGCGGACATGACGTTAAAGCCAAACCAGCCAACGCATAAAACCCACGACCCAAGGGCAAGGAACGGGATGTTGGATGGCGGAATCCCAATCAGACTGCCGGTTTTGCTATAGCGTCCGCGCCGCACACCAAGGCAGATGACCGCACCAAGGGCGATCCATCCGCCGACCGCATGGACAACAATTGATCCGGCAAAATCATGAAACGGCGCACCATAGGTGGCTTCGATCAGGTCCTGAAACCCGAAGTTATTGTTCCAGACCATGCCTTCGAACAATGGATAGAAAACCCCGACCAGAATGGCCGTGGCGAACAGTTGGGGATAAAACCGCGCGCGTTCGGCAATGCCGCCCGAAATGATGGCCGGAATGGCGGCCGCAAAAGTCAGCAGGAAGAAGAACTTAACAAGGTCATAGCCGCTTGAGGCAAACAGATGCTGTCCATCGACCATGGCGGAGCCGGAAAGAACGGGGGCACTGGCAAAGAAATTAACCCCATAGGCAACGCCATACCCGACAAAGAAATAGGCAATGGTCGATACCGCAAAATCGACAATGATTTTAACCAAGGCGTTGACCTGGTTCTTTTTGCGCACGGTGCCAACTTCAAGGAAGGCAAAACCGGCATGCATCGCAAGCACCATAATGGCGCCCATCAGGACGAAAAACACGTCCGAGGCAGTCTGGAAAGCCTCCATAAGGCATCCCCCCGTTTATAAAAAGCGTTTCCTCTCGGTCCGTTCTTGCCGGGGCAGTCGGACTCTGGTTCGGGCTGCCATGATCAATTTCTGTGCCAACAGGCACTTGAACCGAGTGCAGGCGATATTCTTCTAGGCGTGAGGATGCTTTTTCGATCAGGGGAATGGCGGATGAGGCAGGTTGGCTCAAAACCGGTTCTGCCTTTGCAGTGATCAAAATGCTGCCCAAAAAGGCAGCACACAAACAAAAGACCCGCCGGGCGAAAGACGCCGGGCGGGTCAGTGGTCTGACAGGCAGGGTACTGTGCGAACACGGTACCCGTCAGGAAATCGTATCGCTTAGAAGCGCTGCGAACCTTTACCGAATTCCGGATAAGCTTCGAGGCCAAGCTCAGCAGCATCGCTGCCCATTGCTTCGTCTTCTTCGGAAAGACGGATGCCAACGGTGAACTTCAGGATCAACCACACTATGCTCGAGGCAACGATGGTGAAGGCACCCATTGCAACGATACCGGTCAGCTGAACACCGAACGATGCACCGTCATTGGTGAACGGAACAGCAAGCGTGCCCCAGATACCAGCAACAAGGTGAACCGAAACCGCGCCAACGACATCGTCGATTTTCAGTTTGTCGAGCAGCGGAACTGCAACAACAACCAGAACACCGCCGATTGCGCCGATAATGATCGCCGAACCGATGGTCGGGGTATCCGGACCGGCCGTGATCGAGACCAGACCAGCCAGTGCACCGTTAAGTGCCATGGTAAGGTCGACCTTTTTGTAAAGGATCTGGGTCAGGATCGCTGCGGCAACAACACCACCAGCAGCCGCCATCGAGGTGTTGCCATAGATGTTGGCAATCGCGATGACATCAGCACCCGTACCCATTGCAAGCTGGGAACCACCGTTGAAGCCGAACCAGCCGAGCCACAGAACGAAAGTACCAAGCGTTGCAAGCGGCAGGTTTGAACCCGGCATCGGATGAACCGAACCGTCAGCGCCATACTTGCCTTTACGTGCACCAAGGATGATCGCACCGGTCAGAGCAGCCCAGCCGCCGACCGAGTGAACAATGGTTGAGCCAGCAAAGTCAGCAAAGCCCATTTCGGCCAACCAGCCGCCGCCCCACGTCCAGGACCCGGTGATCGGATACAGAACGCCGGTCAAAACAACGACGAAGATCATGAACGGCCACAGTTTGATACGTTCAGCAACAGTACCTGATACGATCGACGCTGCGGTTGCAACAAACACCATCTGGAAGAACCAGTCAGATGTTGCGGAATAACCGCCCGAGAAATCACCTGCAAGAGCAGCTGCATCATCAGCACTCCAGAGGCTGATAGAACCGATCCAGCCGGTCACATCCATGTACATCAGGTTATACCCGATAAGGTAGTACATGATGCCTGCAACCGCGAAGAGCGAGATGTTCTTGAGCAGAATGGTAGAAACGTTTTTCGTACGAACCAGGCCGGATTCCAGCATGGCAAAGCCAGCTGCCATCCACATGACCAGTGCGCCACTGAACAGGAAGCTAAAGCTGTTCAGAATGTATTGAGTCTCGGCCGAAACGCCAGCGTCCTGAGCAAAGGCCGGAGAAGCGATTGCGAGAACGGCGGTGCCTGCAAGAGCGGCAAGGCCGGTTTTCTTCATAGGAATATTCATTGTGTCTCCCCTTGTCTCTGGACTTACAGGGCGTCGTCGCCGGTTTCGCCTGTGCGGATACGGACCGCCTGGCTCACATCAAGAACGAAAATCTTTCCGTCCCCGATTTTCCCGGTTTGAGCTGTTTTGGTGATAGCCTCGACAACCTGATCGACCAGATTATCCGTGATGGCGACTTCCAGCTTCACTTTCGGCAGGAAGCTGACCATGTATTCAGCACCACGATAAATTTCGGTCTGGCCTTTCTGACGGCCAAAACCTTTTACTTCGGTGACCGTTAACCCCTGAACGCCCAGTGCGCTAAGCGCCTCGCGGACTTCGTCGAGTTTGAACGGTTTGATGACAGCAGTAACAAGTTTCATATTGTGCGACCTCCCGGCATATCCGTTGAGTACCAACGTGGTAATCACGATTTCGCAGTCTCAACCCTCAAACCAAGAATCGTGCCAGACTCAAAATAATAAATGTAAGTATTTGTTATAAAAAAGAAAAATGTCTAATTTAGGCATTGAAGATCAGGAGGCCATGGCGAGGCGCAGGATTAAAATATGCACAGAATCTAAGGTTGTTTAAAAAATGTGCATATTTTTTAATCAACCAAAGCGTCAGAAAAACCTGTTTTAGGTCAAGGCTCTGTCGCAGGGCGGTCGATAAAGTGCCGACTTTGGAAAATGACCCCGCAGGGAGTGGCCCAATCGCCAACGGATCGCGTACTTTCTTAAGGTGCTGGTCACACTGCGGCTTTGTTGGCAGGGGTATAATTTCCTGCATTTTCTTGCCCGCTATGGCGACGCCGGGTAAACATGTGCCAAACGGATACAAGGTCAGACAGAACAGGTTCACCTGTCGGTCTGACCCCACAGGATAGGGATTTTGCGCCATGCATGATCAGGACGTGATGAAGACTGATGTCATTATTTTGGGCGGTGGCCTGAACGGGGCGGCCATGGCGCTGTCGCTGGCGCACGGCGGGATGAAATCCGTGGTGATTGATTTTGCAGATCCCAAAACCATCCTGAGTGCCAATTATGATGGCCGGACGTGCGCAATTGCCGCCGCATCAAAATCCGTACTTGAGGTTATTGGTGCCTGGAAAAACATGGCTGACGCGGCCCAGCCGATCCTTGATATCCGGATTGCCGATGGTCAAAGCCCGCTGTTCCTGCATTACGATCATGCTGATCTTGGTGATGCGCCACTGGGCTATATCGTTGAAAACCTTGTGACGCGCGGTGCCTTGTACCGGGCCATTGCCGAAAACGACCTGATCGAGATGTTGGCCCCGGCACGGGTTGCGGACATCGCGCGCGATCAGGGCGGCATGACCATCACCCTTGCCGATGGGCGTGCGGTGCGTGCGCCGCTTGCCATTGGTGCAGAAGGCCGCAATTCGATGCTGCGCGACTGGGCGGGGATCAAGACATATGACTGGAGCTATAAGCAAAGTGCAGTTGTGTGCACGGTCAAGCACAAGCAGCCCCATAACGGCCTTGCGGTCGAGCATTTCCTGCCTGCGGGTCCGTTTGCCATTCTGCCGATGACGGAAAACCGGTGTTCGATTGTCTGGACCGAAAGCACGGACCTTGGCAATTATCTGGTTAATCTCGATGAAGAAACCTTCACCGACGAGTTGCACCGTCGCTTTGATGGCTATCTTGGCGATCTTGAGGTGATTGGGCCGCGCTTTTGCTATCCGCTGGGGCTTCAGCATGCCTATCACTACACCGATGACCGGATCGCCCTGATCGGGGATGCCGCGCACGGCATGCACCCGATTGCCGGGCAGGGCCTTAATATGGGCATTCGCGACGTTGCGGTATTGGCCGAAATTCTGGTCAATGCCCGTCGTCTGGGACGCGACATTGGCAGCATTGATGTTTTGGCCGAATATGCCCAATGGCGCCGGTTTGATAATACGGTGATGCTGGCGGTAACAGATGTGACCAATCGGCTGTTTTCTAATGATATCGCCCCGATCCGCTGGGCGCGTGACATTGGCCTTGCCGTGGTTCAGAAAATCCCGCCGCTTAAGAAAACATTCATGTCACATGCCATGGGATATGCCGGGACTCTGCCCAAACTGATGCAGGGAAAGCCCCTTTAACCAGGAAATCTGCGTCGTGCCCTCTGACCCAATGTGATTAAAAGAGATGCAACGGTAGAGATAGGGTTCTTCTATCGCGCGTCAGAGTTTAATATTTCAGGGTCATTTAAAGTCATTCAAAATGTTGTCTTTTTTAATGAGCCATTGTTGATGTGTGTCAACAAGTCAGCAATGGCTTAGGCGCAGGTTCCCCTCGAGTTAAATTTAATGACAGGGGACAGGACATGACATTTTCCCATAAACTGATGTTGTCAGCTGCTGTAGTGGCAATTTTTGGTGCAACCATGGTTGCCGGTGGTGCAGCACAGGCGCAAACTGCGGAATTCAAGACCAAGCAGGCTGGTGATGTTGTCATTCGTGCACGCGGTATTGCGATGGTGCCTGATGAAGATACCTATGACCATAATATCGGCAGTGGCCATGGCGAACTGAACAATGATGCCGTTCCGGAAGTCGACTTTTCATATTTTGTGACCGACAACTTGGCGCTTGAGTTGATTGCAGCGACAACCAAGCACGACTTGAGCTGGAAGGATCCCAGTCTTGATGCGGGATCTGTTCGGTTGCTGCCACCTACCTTGACCTTGCAATACCATTTTATGCCAGAAAGTCGCTGGAGCCCTTATTTGGGGGCCGGTATCAACTATACTTTCTTCTATGACTCGAAGCCGGGACAGTTCAATTCTGTCAAATATGATGACGGCTTTGGCTATGCCTTTCAGGCCGGTTTCGACTACGCGATTTCCGGGCCATGGTCGGTCAACCTTGATGTGAAGAAAATCTTCCTCGATACCGATATTAGCATCAACAACGGTGCGAATACGTCCAAAGCACACCTTGATCCTTGGGTCTTTGGCCTAGGTGTCGGCTATCGTTTCTAAGCCTTCGCTGATTGTACGCGCCATAAGGCGGCAACGTCGTTCCGCCTTATGGAGGGGGAACGAACGACCAAAAAACGGCCCTGTCTTTTGATGGGGCCGTTTGTACATCTTAAATGCACCAGGTCGAATTTTCAGGAGGGTTTAGTGGTCAGGACGGTTTGCGCGGATCGCGTGACAGGCCTCGGGCCTCAAGTGCACGAAGGTAATCTGCCCACAGGGTATCTTGTGTGTCGTGTAATTCGCGCAGGTAGTGCCAGCTGAAAAGTCCGCTGTCATGCAGGTCGTCGAAACTGATGCGGATGGCATAATTGCCAACCGGAACAATATCGATAACCCCGACATGGCGCCGCCCGGGTATAATTTTCTTTTCCGACGGATGGTGGCCTTGCACCTCGGCCGATGGGCTTTCAATCCGAAGAAGTTCCGCACTAAAGCGTGATGAAACGCCATCATCCCAGACGATTTCCAGAATGTGTTCGTCACGCAGATAATTGATTTCAACTGGTGTGAAATCAGGTGTGAAACCGTCTTTGGCCATGAAGTTAAGCTGCCTTAATCGTCGATTGCGCGGGCTTCGTCAGGCAGCATGATCGGGATGCCGTCGCGGATCGGATAGGCCAGACCGGCTTTGGTGCTGATCAGTTCGTTATTGTCGCGATCATACTCAAGTGCCTGCTTGGTGACCGGGCAGACAAGGATTTCAAGAAGTTTCGGGTCTACCGGGCTGTGGGTCGCGGTCATAATGTGGCCTTCGGTTTGGTGGGCGTCGTGTGACAGGTTTGTTTGGCTTAGTTTGAATTGCTGTGCGCGTGCTTTGGATTGGCATGTGCCGCCATCTCAAGCAAGGTTGTCAGCATATCGCCGCGATCATACAGGGTTGTGCATTCGAGCAAAGCCTGTTTTTCAAGCGGGCTAAGCTGGCAGCCCATCGAAATGGTGGTGATCAACATTTCATCATCGCTGTCGGCCAGTGTATCCCAGCATGACCGTAAGGAATGCTGCGCAAAATAGACTTCCAGTGCAGTGCGCAGGCGATCACGGTTGATCGGTGCGTCGACACTGGGAATGTCCAGATCATCTTTCCATGCGCTGAAATCACCGCGTACAGTGCGGTAACCGCCCTCATTCTCGGGCAGTTCTTCCACCACATTGAACCGGCATACACCGGTCAATGTGATTAAAAAACGTCCATCATCGGTTTCGCTAAAGGCGGTAATACGTCCCGCACAGCCGGTGTTGAAAATCGGCGGATTATCCTGATCAACCAAAAGGCTGGCACGCTGGTCCGGCCTTGGCTGGATCATGCCAATCATGCGGTCCTGACCCAATGCATCCGTCACCATGTTAAGATACCGCGGCTCAAAAACATTAAGCGGCAGATGCCCGCGCGGCAGCAGCAAAGCGCCACCCAGCGGGAAAATCGGCATGGTGTTTGGCAAGTCCGAATACATCGGATCGAAGGGACCGCATATGCTCATGAAAATAACACCGTTGATAATGCTCGGCGTCCGGCGACGCTGGCGGGGTCTGATGGGCCCCATGCTTCAAAGAATTTAAGGAGCTGGGTGCGCCCGGCATCCTCGTTCCATTCACGGTCGGTGCGAATGATGGTGATCATGGCTTGGACGGCATCTTCGCGTTTGTTGGTTGCAAAGCAGGCCATGCCCAGATCGTACTGTGCCTGCAAATCAGCAGGATTGGCCGCAACTTTGGCGCGCGCGGCTTCAAGGTCTTCCGGGCTATATCCGGTTTCGGCCAGTTCAAGCGCGCTGATGGCAGCCGCAATCGCGGGTTTGAGGCGATCAAGATCAGACATATTGTCAACGAAGTGGCGGGTTTCTTCAATTTCGCCCATGCCAACCATGCAGCGGATCATGCCGCCAATGGCAACTTCGTTTTGCTGTTCACGTTCAAGCACGCTGACATACAGGCTATGTGCTGTAGCGTGGTCGTCTTCGGCAAGGGCTGTGGCCGCCTGTTCAAGAATGGCTTCAATCGGGCTTTCAATCGGGCCGCCAGCAAGTTTTTCATAGAATGCGCGCACTTCGCTTTCGGGCTGTGCGCCCTGAAATGCATCAACCGGACGGCCATCCTTAAAGGCATAGACGGTCGGGACGGACTGGATGCGCAACTGCGCTGCCAGTTCCTGATTCTCGTCAATATTGATTTTGACAAGCTTCACCCGTCCACCGGCTTCGCGGGTGACTTTTTCGATCGTCGGCGTCAGGCTTTTGCACGGACCGCACCAAGGTGCCCAGAAATCCACGACAACAGGCACTTCCATAGACGGTTCGATGACGTCTTGCACAAAAGTTTCGACAGATCCGTCCTTGATCAGGTCGGGCGTCGTGTTGGTGGCAGGTTCCGGCGCGTTTGCGTCAAGAATGATGGACATTATCTTTAACTCACTAATTCAGGATTTAAGATGATGTTGCCATTGCCGTCCGACAAGAGGTGAAATGGCAATATTAGGTGTGTATTATACGTCAATATAAAGGACTAAAAGGTTTCTCAGACGTTTAGCTAGACGATTGGTCATCTAATTCGTTTTCAAAATCGATGATCTTTGCGTCATAGCCCAGTGACGAGACGAACCGCAACAGGTCCATAGACTGAATTGTCGTGGTTCGATCATTCCGCAAGGGGTGAAAGTTCAATTTGTCGCCATTGGCCAGTTTGGCATCAAGTGCCAGATTAACCACGCGATCTTGATCATTGATCAGGGCAAAGGGCGTCACCGACCCCGGTGTCACGCCAAGCGTTTCGATCAGAAGTTCTGGTTTACCAAACGAAAGGCGTGCCGATCCAAGCCGTTTGTGCAGATGGTTCATACGGATTTGCGTGTTTTCCTCGGCCACCACCAGCCAAAGGGCGTCTTTTTTGTCTTTGACAAACAGGTTCTTGGAATGCAGACCGGGCAGGTCGCCGCGCAAATTCTGCGAATCCTCAACCGTAAACAGCGGCTCATGGCTATGAGTCGTGGTTTCGATTTCCAGTTTTTCCAGATATTCGAAAAGCAGGGTTGATGGATCGCTCATGCTGTTTTCCTTGTGGATGTGATGCCAGAAGATACCCAAGTTGAAAACCGGACGCAAATTTGCGCAACGATGGTCGGATTTCGGCGATTGGGCCCAGTAAAGTCAAGGAAAACCGCCAAAATTTGTGATGTGACACTTTCGTGGAAAAAAGGGTTGCAATCGCTCTTTGTTGGGCTATTATCCGCGCCGCTCCACAGGGGCAGGAAATACTGATGAATGCGGGCGTAGCTCAGGGGTAGAGCATAACCTTGCCAAGGTTAGGGTCGAGAGTTCGAATCTCTTCGCCCGCTCCATGATGAAAGTTTCAAAGGCCGCCCGATGGGGCGGCCTTTTGCTTTTCCGTCTTGCGCTATGGGCCGTTTTGTCGTGTGCTGCACCCTATGCAGGATGCTCCGCCAAACATACCCGGACCCGATCCGAAAACCATCTTCACGGTCGGCTATGCCGGTCATGACCGCGACAGTTTGCTTGCGCTGTTTAAGGCGCACGGCATTACCGCCGTGGCCGATGTTCGGACGTTTAAACGATCCAGCTACTGGACGGCGTTTGATGCCGACAGTTTTGGCCCCTTTTTGCGGGCACAGGGCGTTGCCTATGTTTTTATGGGGGATGTAATGGGTGGCAAGCCGCAAGCGCCTGAGTTCTATCCTGACGGGCAGCTGGACTATGATCTGATGGCACAGCTTCCGGAATTTCAGGATGGCATTGCCCGTTTGATCCGCGGTGCGCAAAAATATCGCATCTGTCTGATGTGTGCGGAAAAGGATCCGCTTGATTGTCATCGGACGTTGCTGATTGCGCCGCCGTTAAAAGCCGCCGGGTTTGATCTTTGCCATTTGGTCGAAGGGGGCGTTGAACATCAGTCCGAAACCGAACAGCGCATGGTCGCGCTGAATGGCGGTGACGTGCCCGATCTGTTTGCCACAACGGCCCCTGATCCCGAGGCCGAAACCAAACTTGCGTTACAGCGCCAGATCAAACGTGTCGCGCCACGGGCCCAAGACGCTATAAAGCGTCGGTAATATGAGACGCGATAAAGCGTCGCTAGCGATATGACGCAATAAGGCGTCGTTATCCCATGATATTGTAACCACCATCAATATGAACGACATCCCCGGTCAAAGACCGGGCGCGGTCACTGGCAAGAAAAGCTGCCAGCTCGCCGATTTCATCAATCGTGACCAATCTGCGGCCCGGCGCGCGACGGGTTGCCTGATCCATCAATGTCTCAAACTCGGCAATGCCTGATGCCGCACGGGTTAAAAGTGGCCCCGGTGAAATCGCATGGCAGCGGATGTTTTTCGGGCCAAGCTCTGCTGCCATATAACGGGTTGTGCTTTCAAGGGCGGCCTTGACCGGGCCCATAACGCCGTAATGATCAATCACCCGCTCTGAGCCCATATAGGTCACCGTCAAAAGTGCGCCGCCATCGGTCATTAACGGTTCGGCCCGTTTGGCAAGGCGTTGAAACGAATGGCACGAAATATCCATCGCCATCAAAAAGCCGTCGCGCGAACAGTCCGTCACCCGCCCATGCAGGTCATCTGCCGGGGCAAAGGCGATTGAATGCAGCACGAAATCAAGCTTTCCCCATTGTTTCTCGATCTGTGCGAACAATATGTCCATTTGCTGCTCGTCACAGACATCAAGTGGGCAGATGATCGGGGCGTGAAGTTCTTCGGCCAGTGGGCGGACATATTTTTCGGCTTTTGCGTTCTGATAGGTGATCGCCAATTCAGCGCCTTCGCGGTTGAAAATGCGGGCGCATCCCCAAGCGATGGACATTTTATTGGCAATACCGACAATCAGGCCTTTTTTGCCTGCAAGCATCATGAGACTCCGAATTTTCATTGTGCGGGTGCGAAGGTGATAATCGCTTGGGGCAGTATTCCAAGTTTAACTCGGTCTTGCGATGCAAAAAGAACAAAATTCTGTGACATCGCAGCCAGACAATTAATGTGTCGGTGAAAGGCTAGCTTGTTGGTTAAATGAATTTTTTTTGTGCAGAAGCATAGTTTTTAGGCAGATCATCCGCTATGTGTAGCCTTGGAGGAAATCTTCGGAATTCCATATGCTCCAACCTTGGAAAACCCCAGATTTCCTTCCCAATTAAATGTGACATCCGTGGTGTGTGATGCTGACCGCAAAAGGTCAGTGTTTCGGTTCTGGCAAACAGGACCGGGAAAAAGGGAAATTGGACATGAAAGCCCGTAAAGACGACCCGAAACGGGAAGTCATCGACAAAGTTGTCGAACAAATCCAACAGCGTTTAAAAGGCAAAATGGCGAAGGATGCGGAAGCGTTCGTTCGCCTTTTTTACAAGGATGTTCCGCCCGACGACGTGGCGGGTCGATCTATCGACTCGCTTTATGGCGCGGCGTTGACGCTTTACAAATTCGCACAAAAGCGTCCTTCGGCTGATGCGGCCAAGATCCGGGTCTATAACCCTGATCTTGAAGAGCACGGCTGGAAATCAGATCACACCGTGATCGAGATGATCAATACGGACATGCCGTTTCTGGTCGACTCGGTTACATCCGCCCTGCATGACCTTGATCTGACCGTTCATCTGGTCATTCACCCGATCATGCGGATCAAGCGCGACGGCAAGGGCGAACTTGACGTCGTTGCCTCGGTCGAAGACTCCGATGCGCCCCGTGAATCGGTCATGCATCTTGAAATCGACGAACAGACCGACGAAGCCGTGCTTAATAAAGTACGCGCCCGTCTTGATGATGTTTTGACCGATGTCGGTCTTGCTGTGCGTGACTGGAAACAGATGCTCAGCAAAGTCACCGACGTTCTGGATGAAATTAAAACAGCCCCGAAAACCATCCCCGCCGATGATCGCAAGGAAGCCGAGGAATTCCTGGGCTGGCTGCATAACGACCATTTCACCTTCCTGGGCTACCGCGAATATAAATTTGGCGGTGGTGCCAAAAAGTCCGCTGGTAACGTAAGTGTTCAGAACCAGCTTGGTATTCTGGCGCGCGAAGGCACGCATGTTTTTGACGAGTTGCGCCAGATCGGCAACCTGTCGGACGAGGTAAAGGATTTTGTTACCAAACCCAGTCTCTTGATGGTGACCAAAGCCAACAAACAATCGACAGTTCATCGGTCTGTTCATCTTGATACCATTGTCGTCAAACAGTTCGACGCCAAAGGCAAGGTGATTGGCCAGCATCTGTTCGTCGGTCTGTTTACCTCAGTTGCCTATAACCTCAGCCCGCGTTTGATCCCGCTTTTGCGCAAAAAACTGGATGAAACGATTGCCCGCGCCGGCTTCCCGCCCGCCGGTCATGACGCCAAGGCACTGGTCAATATTCTTGAAACCTTCCCGCGTGATGAGCTGTTTCAGGTCGAACTTGATGATCTGTACCATACCTGCATGGGGATATTGCACCTGCAGGAACGCCAACGGATTGCGCTTTTTGTCCGGCGTGATGCGTTTGAACGGTTCGTCTCCTGTCAGCTGTTCTGCCCGCGTGATCGTTTCTCGACCAAATTGCGGATCAAATTCCAGAAGGTCATCGAAGACGCCTTTGAGGGCAAGGTTTCAGCCCACTACACCCTGATTGGCGACAGCCCGCTTGCGCGGTTGCATTTGCTGGTGAAAACCACGCCGGGTGAATTGCCGGAATACGATGTGACCGACATCGAACGTCAGCTTGTTGAAACTGCACGCGACTGGGCCGATACGTTGCGTCAGGTTCTTGTGCGTGAAATGGGCGAAGAACGTGGCTTGGCACTGTATCGCAAATACGGCGAAAGCTTCTCAAGCGACTATCGCGATCGTTTCACCGTTGAAAGTGCCGCACTTGATGTTGAGCGCATCGAAGACGTGATGAAGGCCTTTGATATCCGGGTGAACCTGTATCGCCCGATTGAGGCCGCCGAGAACGAGCTTCGGTTTAAAATCTATAATCCGGGCATGCCTGTGCCGCTGTCCGATGTGTTGCCGATGCTTGAAAACATGGGGCTTAAGGTCATCACCGAGAATCCGTTCACGGTGGAGCCGCGCGACGTTGATATCAATGTGCGTATCCATGATTTCGGCGTGGTTGTGGATGGTGAATTCCACCTGCATGACGTGCGTGACAAGTTCCAGGAACTGTTTGTCCGCATGTGGCACGGTGAAGTGGAAAATGACGCCTTTAACCGTCTTGTCCTGCTGGGCGGTTTGCATTGGCGCGAAGTCGTGATCCTGCGCACCTATTCGCGCTACATGCGTCAGATGGGATCGGCCTTCTCGCAGGACTATATGGCCAAGACTCTTGCCAATAATCCGACACTGGCATCCGCCCTCGTCAGCCTGTTTGTTGCCCGCTTTGACCCGGATCGTGATCCGGGACTGGTGGCCGAGGCCGAAGCCATCGAAGGCGATATCATCACCAAGCTTGAAGATGTGATGAACCCGGACGAAGACCGCATTTTGCGCGCCTTCCTTAATCTGGTTCAGGCAACTTTGCGCACCAACTTCTTCCAGTATGGTGCGGATGGGAATCCCAAGCCGTATCTGTCGGTCAAATTCAATTCGGGCATGGTCGAAGATTTGCCGCTTCCGCGTCCGTGGCGCGAAATATTTGTTTATTCTCCGCGGGTCGAAGCTGTTCACCTGCGCGGGGGGCCGGTTGCCCGTGGTGGGATCCGCTGGTCCGACCGTCAGGAGGATTTCCGCACCGAAATTCTCGGTCTGGTCAAAGCCCAGATGGTCAAGAATGCGGTGATTGTACCCGTCGGGTCAAAGGGCGGTTTTGTTGTCAAACGCCCGCCGGTCGATGGTACGCGCGAAGCCTTCCTTGAAGAAGGCATTGCTTGTTACAAAACACTGATGAGCGGGATGCTCGATATCACCGACAATATTGTTGCCGGTGATATTGTTGCCCCCGAACGGGTACGCCGTCTTGATGACGATGATCCCTATCTGGTGGTTGCCGCCGATAAGGGGACTGCGACGTTCTCAGATATCGCGAATGGTGTGGCGCGTGATTATGGCTTCTGGCTTGACGATGCCTTCGCATCGGGCGGCTCGCAGGGCTATGACCATAAGAAAATGGGCATCACGGCGCGTGGGGCATGGGAATCTGTCAAACGTCACTTCCGCGAAATGGGCAAGGACATCCAGAAAACCCCGTTCACCGTGGCCGGTGTTGGCGATATGTCAGGCGATGTGTTTGGCAACGGCATGTTGCTGTCTGAGCAAATCAAACTGACCGCCGCCTTTAACCACATGCATATTTTTGTCGATCCGGAGCCGGATATGGCAAAAAGCTTTGCTGAACGCCAGCGCCTGTTTGATCTGCCGCGTTCTGGGTGGGGCGATTACGACAAAAAGACCCTGTCCAAAGGCGGGGATATTTTTGATCGCAAAGCCAAAACCCTTGATCCATCGCCAGAAGTCCGCAAGTTGCTGGGTCTTGAGACGGGCAAGGTGACACCCGCCGATATGATGAAGGCCATCCTGAAATCTGACGTCGAACTTCTGTGGTTTGGCGGGATCGGGACCTATATCAAATCGCATGCGGAAACCAATGCCGACGCAGGCGACCGTGCCAATGATGCCATTCGCATCAATGGCCGTGAAATTCGCGCAAAGGTCATTGGCGAGGGGGCCAACCTTGGCGCCACACAGCGGGGCCGTATCGAGTATGCACATGCCGGTGGTCGTTTGAATACTGACGCCATCGATAATGCTGCGGGTGTGAATTGCTCGGACCATGAGGTCAACATCAAGATCCTTGTTGGCGAAGTTGTCGCCGCCGGGGACATGACCGAAAAGCAGCGCAACAAGCTTCTGGTCGAAATGACCGATGAGGTCGGTGATCTTGTTCTGCGTGACAATTATCTGCAAAGTCAGGCGATCTCGAACACCTATGCGGCAAGTGCGGATGTGCTTGATGCTCAGGTGCGCCTGATCCGGATGCTGGAACGCGAAGGGCGGCTTAACCGCGAGATCGAATATCTTCCAGATGACGAAGAACTTGCAAAACGTGCCAGCAACCACGAAGGCCTGACACGGCCCGAAGTTTCGGTTCTGATGCCCTATGCCAAACTTTGGCTGTATGACGAGGTGCTGGAATCTGATTTGCCAGACGATCCGATTTTGGTCGAAGAACTGGTGCGCTATTTCCCGACACCGGTGCGTAAAAAATACGCCGATGCGATTTCAGAACACCGTCTGAAACGTGAAATCATTGCCACCGTTGCGACCAACAGTCTGGTCAACCGGGTCGGGGGCACATTTGTTCACGACATGATGGAAGCCACGGGTCTTTCGGCTGTGGATGTGTCGCGCGGATATTTGATTACCCGTGCGGTGTTTGGTCTGCGTGATATCTGGGCCGGGATTGAGGCCCTTGATAACGTGGTTCTGGCCAAACTTCAGATCGGTATGTTCCGCGACATCAACCGGATGGTCAATCATGTCACCCAATGGTTCCTGCGCAACTGCGAGGAACTTAATGTTGGGGCCAAGATCGAGATGTTCCGCCCGGCAGTGTCAAAGGTGATTGAAGCCTTTGACGATATTGTGCCGGTTGATGCCGGTTTCAGAACGTCGCTGGATCAAAAGGCACAATCCCTGGTCGCGCAAGGTGTGCCCGAAGATTTGGCACGCCGCGTGGCATCCATGGCGCAGATGGTGGCGATTTGTGATGTCGTCCGCATTGCCGAGGCCACGGGCCGGGATGTGATCGAAGTCGGGGCCACCTACTTTGCAGTGGGGGCACGGTTCCAGCTTGGTCTGATGCGGGCAGCCGCCGATTCAATCGAAGCCGAAACCCATTGGCAGAAACTCGCCCGTGCAGCGGTGGTTGACGATCTTTATGGTCATCAGCGTGAATTGACCCGTGCGGTTCTTGGTGCGGGCAAAAAGGGCGCATCGGGTGCCGAGCTGGTTGATAAGTGGGTGGATGCCCATCAACGGGGTTGTGCGCGCTGTGATGAACTGATCAATGAGCTGCGGGCCGCAGGTCAGATTGATCTCTCCATGATCACCGTTGCCAACCGTCAGATCAGGGCTTTGACCGGCGCCTGATCACGCTGCACGGTTCATGTCAGTATCTATGTCAGGAGGGCGCATTTCGGGCCCTCCTTTCTTTTGTGTGGTCATCGGGCATGTTTGGCCGATGTGGTGTCGCAGAACGGCGGAAAATACCGCTATGACGGCTGCTATGCGTTTTTAACTCATCCCGGCTTAGCGCATTGAATTTGCAAACATTACTGTCATCCTGTTGCCATTATTACATGATGAAGTGACAATATATCCGGTCATTTACTTGAAAAATACCGACCGGTTCGTATATTCGTTACATACATAAAAAAATTAGGTCAAAGCCATGAGGAACGCTGCAGAAACCCGGATCAAGCTGCTTGAGACAGCCATGGAGCTGTTAACGACCCGTAGTTACCACGATATCGGCGTCAGCGACGTCTGCAAACATGCCGGTGTCACCAAGGGCGCGTTCTATCATCACTTTGACAGCAAGGCCGCCTTGTTTGCCGCGTCTGCGCGACAGCATTGGGAAAAGGGCAAGGACGAGCTCCGTTCGATCTTTTCGCCCGATATTTCCCCGATTGAGCAACTGAACCGCTATATCGATCTGGTCTGTAGCAAGCAGGAAAAATACGCAATCCCCGGTGAAAGCGAAGTCTGTGTCTGTCCGATTTTCACCGCAGGTGGTCAGGTCGGACCCGAAGATATCGAAATTCAGGATTGCTCACGCGAACTGGCCGAAGAACAGATCAAATACCTTGCATCCATGGTGCGTGGCCTCAAAGGCGAGGGCATGCTCAGCGAGGATGGAGATGTCACAACACTGGCGCGCATGATTTTCCAGTATGTCCACGGGCTTTTGACCTATGGCAAGGTTTTTAATGATCTTGATACTGTTCGGTCTGATCTGCGTGAAGGCATCTGTCGAATCCTCAATTTACAATGTAAATTCAGGGATGTAAGCTCTTCTGACGCGGCCTGATGTTTCGGATGCGTTCTAAAATAATTTAAAAAATAACCACTTTTTTGCCTTCTTCCCCTTGCAAGCAAACCGATCGGTATGCATCTATCGGTCAAACAGTCCGCAATATGTGCGGCTCACGCTTTTGGAAGATGGAAAGATGCAGTCTCGATCAAAACGCAAAATATTGCTGCCCGCGGCCGTTCTGGCGCTGGCAGTTGCCGCCGGTGGATATGGCTTGCATGTCACCGGTTCCGCCGCTGATGAGGTCGCGGTTCAGTCCGCACCCATGGCAACACCGGTCACCGTTTCCGATGTAAAAAGTAATTCTGTTCGTCTCTGGAGCAACTTTTCCGGCCGCCTGAGTGCGGTTGAGGAAGTCCAGTTGCGCCCGCAGGTCAGTGGTGCGATCGTCAAAATCGGTTTTGAAGACGGTCAGTTGGTCAAGCAGGGCGATATTCTTGCCGTGATTGACCCGCGCAGCTATCAGGCCGCAGTTGATGAAGCGCGCGCAGAACTTTCCGTTGCCCGTCAAAACCTGTCGCTGGCCTCCAAGGAAAAGGAACGTGCGGAAAAGCTGGTGTCCAATGGCACGGTGTCAAAACGTGTTTATGACGAACGGCTTAGCACCCATCAGGTCGCACAAAGTCAGGTCACCCGTGCGCAGGCACAGCTTGAACTGGCTGAAATCGAACTTGACCACGCCTATGTCAAATCCCCGATTGACGGGCGTGTCAGCCGTGTCGAAATGACCGTTGGCAATCAGGTCAATGCCGGTCCAAACGCCCCGGTTCTGACCACCATTGTCTCAACCGGGAAAATCTATGCCGATTTTGACCTTGATGAGCAGACCTTCTTTGCCAGCCTTGGCGCCAGTGGCAAGATTGATGATGCCGCGCAAAGCATTCCGGTCAATATGACGCTGTCGAACGGCCGCCATGTTTCTGGCCACGTACACAGCTTTGACAACCGTATTGATGCGCGCACCGGCACCATCCGGACCCGGGCACTGTTTGACAATCTTGATGGCACCCTTCTGCCGGGCACCTTTGCCAGTCTGGAACTTGGCACGCTTGCCAAGGAAGAAGTCATCATGATCCCGCCCGAGGCGATCAGCACCGATCAGGATCGTAAATTCGTCTATGTCGTTCAGCCCGACAACACGGTTGCCTATCGTCAGGTGATGCTGGGGTCTGAACTCAACGGCATGCGGATTGTCACATCCGGTCTTGAGATTGGTGAACTTGTCATTGTGAACGGCATCATGAAGGTTCGTCCCGGTATGTCCGTCGCCCCCGAAATTCTGCAGGCCTCAGCATCCTGAGGGGTGCTTTACTGCGCGCATAAGCAAGGCTGACCGTCATGCAGAACTTATCCAGATTTTTCGTGGATCGCCCGATTTTTGCAGGCGTCCTGTCCGTTCTTATCCTTTTGGCAGGCCTGATTGCCATGTGGCGTTTGCCGATTTCCGAATACCCGGAAGTCGTACCGCCAACCGTCGTGGTCCAAGCCAAATTTCCCGGTGCAAACCCCGCCGAGATTGCCGAAACTGTTGCCTCCCCGCTTGAAGAGCAAATCAACGGGGTTGAGGGGATGCTTTATATCAATTCGCTGGCGACAACCGATGGCAACCTGTCGCTGACCGTGACCTTTGAAATCGGGACCGACCCGGATCTGGCGCAGCAAAAAGTCCAGAACCGTGTATCGCAGGCCGAACCGCGTCTGCCCGATGTCGTGCGTCAGCTTGGCGTGACTGTATCAAAACAGTCGCCAGACCTGACCATGGTCGTGCATTTGCGGTCGCCCAATGAACGCTATGACATGCTGTATTTGCGCAATTACGCGACGCTGAATGTGCGGGACCGTTTGGCACGTATTGGCGGTGTCGGGCAGGTAGGGCTGTTTGGGTCAGGCGATTACGCCATGCGTGTCTGGCTAAACCCCGACAAGGTTGCTGAACGTAACCTGACGGCGGGTGAGGTGGTTGCCGCCATCCAAAGCCAGAACGTTCAGGTTGCTGCGGGGATCATTGGCGGGGCACCTTATGACACCGGCGTGCAGTTCCAGTTGCCGATCAACATTAGTGGTCGTCTGGAAACCCCCGAAGAATTCGAAGACATCATCATCAAGCGCGGTGATGATGGCACGATTACCCGTCTGGGCGATGTGGCACGGATCGAGTTGGAGGCACAGCAATATGCGCTGCGCTCCCTGCTCGATAACAAGCCCGCCGTCGCCCTGCCGATCTTTGCATCGCCCGGTTCAAACGCGCTTGATATCTCAAGCAACGTTCGGGCCGCGATGGAGGAGCTCAAACAGAACTTCCCCGAGGACCTTGATTACAGCATCGTCTATGACCCGACCGTCTTTGTACGCGGCTCGATCAAATCTGTGATCATGACCTTGCTTGAGGCCATTGCCCTTGTGGTTCTGGTGGTCACGATCTTCCTGCAAACATGGCGGGCGTCAATTATTCCGCTGCTGGCTGTGCCGGTTTCGATCATCGGGACCTTTGCGCTGATGCTGTTGATGGGCTTTTCGATCAATGTGCTGTCGCTGTTTGGTCTGATCCTTGCCATCGGGATCGTGGTCGATGATGCGATTGTCGTTGTCGAAAACGTTGAACGAAACATCGAACGCGGCTTGTCGCCGCGCGATGCAACGGTTGCGGCTATGCGCGAAGTGACCGGGCCGATCATCGCAACCTCGCTTGTGATTACCGGTGTGTTTGTGCCGATTGCCTTTATCAGTGGCCTGACCGGCCAGTTTTATCAGCAATTTGCCCTGACCATTGCGATTGCAACGATCATCTCGACGATCAATTCCCTTACCTTGAGCCCGGCCCTTTCGGCGATCTTGTTGCGCAGTCATGATGCGCCAAAGGATTGGCTGACACGCGGCATGGACTTTGTGTTTGGCTGGTTCTTCCGTGGGTTCAACCGGTTCTTTAACCGCAGCACCGATCTTTATGCCGGGGGGGTTAAGCGCCTTCTGGGTGTGAAATCGATCATGATGGTGCTTTATGTCGGCTTGCTGGCCCTGACCTATCAGGGGTTCCAGATATTGCCGAACGGCTTTGTCCCAATTCAGGACAAACAGTATCTCGTTAGTTTTGCCCAACTCCCACAGGGCGCGACACTGGACCGGACCGAAGATGTCATTCGTGAAATGTCTGACATTGCCCTTAAGGAACCCGGTGTTGAAAGTGCCGTTTCTTTCCCGGGGCTCTCGATCAACGGGTTTGTGAACAGTTCAAGTGCGGGCATTGTGTTTGTTACCCTGACTGACTTTGCCGAACGCAAAAGTGACGATCTGTCAGGCTTGGCGATTGCGGGCAAACTTCAACAGAAGTTTGGCGCGATTGATGAAGCCTTCGTTGCCATTTTCCCCGCACCACCGGTGCAGGGTCTTGGCACGGTGGGCGGGTTTAAGCTGCAGGTGGAGGATCGCTCCGATCAGGGGTATCGCGCCCTTGATGATGCCATGAAACAGGTTCTGGCCAAGGCATGGGCAGCACCTGAACTGACCGGTGTGTTCTCAAGTTACAACATCAACGTCCCGCAACTTCAGGCGTCTCTTGATCGTACAAAGGTGCAGCAACTTGGCATTCCGGTTGATGAAATCTTCCGCACAATGCAGGTCTATCTGGGCTCAATGTATGTCAATGACTTCAACACATTTGGCCGTACCTATCAGGTGATTGCACAGGCCGATAAGCCTTATCGATCCAGTCCCGAAGACATCCTGCGTCTGCAAACCCGTAATACGGATGGTGATATGGTGCCGCTTGGCAGTGTTCTTTCCGTTTCCGAAACGTTTGGGCCCGATACGGCCATGCGCTACAACGGGTTCCGGTCGGCGGATCTGAACGGCAATGCCGCACCGGGTTATTCTAGTGGTGAGGCAGAAGCCGCCATCATCAAGATACTCGATGAAACCTTGCCACCGGGCATGTCCTATGAGTGGACGGAGCTGACCTATCAGCAGATTCTGGCGGGCGATACAGCAATGTATATCTTCCCGATCTGTATCCTTCTGGTGTTCCTGGTTCTGGCCGCACAGTACGAAAGCCTGACCATGCCGCTGGCGGTCATCATGATCGTCCCGATGAGCATCCTTTCTGCTGTCTTTGGTGTCTATCTGTTTGGCGGGGATAACAACATCTTCACCCAGATCAGTCTGTTTGTTCTCGCCGGACTGGCATCAAAGAACGCGATCCTGATTGTCGAGTTCGCCCGCGAACTGGAACATCAGGGCCGCACAACACTTCAGGCCGCGATCGAGGCCAGCCGCCTGCGGTTGCGTCCGATCCTGATGACATCACTGGCCTTCATCATGGGCGTCGTGCCGCTGGTTCTGTCCAGTGGTGCCGGGGCCGAGATGCGCCACGCGATTGGTATTGCCGTTTTCTCGGGCATGCTGGGTGTGACGATATTTGGCCTGATCCTGACTCCGGTCTTTTATGTGCTCGTGCGCATGATTGGCCGGCGCGACGAAGTCCGTTCACTTAATGGGGCTGATTCCAATCAGTCTGCGGAGTAAACGGAATCGTTGCAGAAACAGCCGGGCCAACTTCCCCCCCGACCCCCGTAGGTCCGGCTGTTTCTTCCTTTTTCTGTCAGGCATTTTTGGCTTGCTCGCGCATGGCCAGAAACGCCGTTGTATTAAGCTCTATCGGGCCTTTCCACGTGCCGGCTTCTTTTGGAGACGGCGCGTTCCAGTCAATTTCGGGATGTTGTGGAAAGTTTTCGAGCGATGGCCAGCGTTCTCCCCCAAACAGCTCTTCACGGTAGTCGCCAACCGTCCCCATTGTCCCTGCCGAACCTTCCCTGACTTCCAGGCGGTCGCCATATTTGCGTTTGAGCTCGAACTCGATGCGGTTTTCTACATATTTGGTCAGTTCATCGCCGGTCAGTCCGCGCTGTTCACCTTCACTTTTGGCGATGCCGTACTCAAAACCGTAACTCATGTCGTTCGAAACGTTGGCGTTGTCAGTGCCAAAAACGGCGGTGAGTTCCCCATCCAGATAATAGGCACGGGTCACCTGTGCATCGCTGTTGTCATCAAGCCAGTTTGATAGGTTGCTTTCCGCAGTTTTTCGGATTTCCTTGAACTCTGCTTGACGGGTGAGCATACGCTCTTTCCACTCTTCGGCTGTGTATTTGGTGGTGTACTCACCGGTTTGCCCGTCAATCGGCCGAGGGAGAAGCAGCATCTGCGCCCCAGCCAAAGAAAATTGTCCCTGAATATTGACCATTTCTGTGTCTCCTGCTGTCACATGTCTGAAAAAACAAGCAACATCAGTGCCACTCATACGTGTGCTCAGGGAATCCTTTGGTATCTGCGGTGTTTGTTCTGTGATGTCGGTCACGCGGGCAAATAAGGTCAAAACCATTACGCTAAATCAGATGGTTAGTGGGAACAAACTGCCCACACCAATGGGGCAATGGCCTCATACTATTGTCAAATGATCGGTTCGTAATTGCCGGGTGCTTGCCAACGCAAAAATACGCCTTATTTTTCGTACAGATTTTTCGCCAAAAGGGTATTCGAGCATGAATTACATCCGTACAGGTTTGTTACTCGCCGGGTTGACCGCGCTGTTTGGCGTGGTCGGCATGATGATTGGCGGGCAGCAGGGCATGATCATCGCCTTGCTTTTTGCCGGTGCGATGAACGTGTTTGCCTATTGGAATTCGGATGCGATGCTGCTTCGGATGCGAAGCGCCCGCCAGGTCGATGACCGCACGGCACCGGAACTGGTCTCGATGGTGCGTGAATTGTCGCAGAATGCCGGTTTGCCAATGCCCAAGGTCTATGTGGTTGAAAATCCACAGCCCAATGCCTTTGCCACCGGACGTAATCCGGAAAATGCGGCCGTGGCGGCAACCACCGGATTGCTCAAGCTTTTGGACCGCAATGAGATCGCCGGGGTCATGGCCCATGAACTGGCCCATGTTAAAAATCGCGATACCCTGACCATGACAATTACCGCGACCATCGCCGGTGCCATTTCTGCCTTGGCGAATTTTGCAATGTTTGCCGGTATCTTTGGCGGTCATCGGAACGACAACAACAATCCGCTTGGCGGCTTTGGCATGATTTTGGTCGCCATTCTGGCCCCGCTTGGCGCGATGTTGGTTCAGATGGCCATTTCACGTACCCGCGAATACCAAGCCGATAAAATGGGCGCGGAGATTTGCCGCCATCCATTATGGCTGGCCAGTGCCTTGAACAAGCTTGATAAAGGCGTTCACGCCATCCCCAATCAGGATGCAGAACGCAACCCGGCAACCGCGCACATGTATATCGCCAACCCACTGTCGGGAAAGGGGATGGACAGTTTGTTTTCAACCCATCCCGATATGGCCAACCGCATTGCCCGCCTTAAAGCCATGACTGTTCCGGTGACAGATCAAACAGTTGATCAACCTGCCCATTCTGGGCCGTGGCAGACACAGTCTCGCAATCAGAATACCCGTCGACAACGAAGACGCCCTTGGAACTAAAACATAAAATAATGCCGATTTATCAGACATTTGTCAGTATTGATTATGTTTTCGGGTGGCGAACTCCTATCCTTCAGTATCGTGAAAACCGGTATTGAGTGCATTGACCCCAATTGACTCGCGGCAGACAATGGACCCGTAACTCTTTGTCGGGCTTTTGTTTTCCAATTCGCAATGCGTGATCACGGATAAGGGATGTAATGGCTGGTTTCTGGTCTGTCGTTGGTCTTGCGATCAAGTCGCTGTTCGCAGGCCAAGACGCAAACGGGCATACTGGCGACGTTGTGACATCTGATTCTGATGTGACAACGTCAGAACCGGAACCGTCATACCGCTATGCCATTGCGCGCTTTTCCGGTGCTAACCCTGCCAATGCCAACCCTGCTAATGCGGGTGCTGCAGGGGGTGCAACACCGACCAACCCTGAACAGCCTGATGCCATTGCCAATATTCTTTCGCGCAGTCTTGCATCGATTCCAGACAGTCAGGTCGTTCTGGTAAATCAGTTTTTTGCGCCGAACCCCGATGTTGCGGATCCCTTTCAGGCCATACGTGAAACCCAGCTTGGCGTGTTGAACGTTGCCCATCAGCGTGATGCGCAAGCAATGTTCTGGGGAAGGCAAAACGATGCCGCCGGCCAGCTTGAAGTTCACCTGATCAGCGATGAACTGGCATCGTCGCTTTATGGCCTGATCATGCCGCTGACCCATTGTTTCAAGCTGCCTGAACATCACGATACGACAGAAGCCCTGTGTATCTTACTTTCCGCAGAACTTGTTCATCAGGCGCGTGGCAGTGAAATGCGCGCCCAGCAGATGGCGCGCCTGACCTCGCACCTTGAAGATCTTCTGGAACGCATTCAGAAGGGCGATACGTTTGATGCTGCGGGCCCCGGCGTGGCAACGGCCTATGCCTTTGCGGCCTATGTTCTGGCTGAAACCGGTGATCGCAAGTATTGCGCGACGGCGATGCGCGTGATTGAGCCCCAAATCCGTCAGATTCTTAAGGCCGCCGGGGATCAACCTGTCGAGAAGGCCGCCGTGAAGGCTGCGGCGCCATCGGGTCTGCTGGGCGAAAAACTGCACCATAAGGAAGTCGTCGTCAAAGAAGCCAGCACCGAGGAACTCATTGCCGGGATCAGCGATTTTGACAAGGTCGATTGCCAGAAAACAGCCATTCTTGCGCTCTATGGCGGGTTGGTGAATTGGTCGTTGGTCAGCAACATGCAGGCAGGTACGGGGACCTTGGCCATCGCACTATGGAAGTTCCTTGTCCGGCGCTTTGAATTGACCGGCGGATCGGCCGCCGATTGTGCGACGGCGATTTGCCGGGTGGGCGAAGCATTGGTTGCCCATGCCAAAGAAACCGAAAACGCCAAACTCGCCGATAGTGGTGTCGTGCAGTTTCGCCGGGCAATTGGCATGATCAGCAACCGGTCGCATGCGGCACTATATGCAATTGCGGCCTATGGTCTGGCGGAGTCCATCGTCGCATCGGCCCTGATCAATGATATCCATATTCCCGATGAACAGGTCATTCCTGTGTATCAGGCATCGCTCAAGGTCTGTGCCCGGCGGGATCAGCCCTATATCTGGGGGCGGACAATGTTTGCACTGGCCTCGGTTCAACTGATGAATGGCAGCCAGGGCAAGGATGCAAAGATGACGGGGCTGGCGCGTGTCAGCTTCTCGCAAGCGTACGAAGCTTTTACCGATGCCGGGGCCAAGGGGGCTGCTCGCGCCGCATCGGGTGGCTATACCCGGGCGGAAAACATGCTGTCCCAGTTGTCCCATCGCAAGGCCGTGATGGATGCGACCGGGGGTGAGAACAATCAGGAATCCACCGGGTCCTGATCGATCATTGGTTTGATCTTGGGCATCCTGTTTTTACGATGTCGCGACGGTTTTCCTTGGGGCAAGTTTCATGCAGGCAAAAGAAAACCCCGCAGCTTGCACTGCGGGGTTTCTGACTGCGAATGCGTAACGCATTCTACTCGCGGCTTGCGCCGAAGAAGTGCAGCAACATGATAAACAGGTTCACGAAGTCAAGATAAAGACGCAGGGCACCGAACAGGGCTTTCTTGCCCGAGGTCGCGGTGTCGTCATGTTCGTGATACTCTTCCTTGATGCGCTGGGTGTCATAGGCGGTAAGGCCCGTGAAGATCAGTACACCAGCAGCCGAGATGATGAACTGCAACATCGTGCTCGCGAGGAAGATGTTGACCACCATGGCAATGATGATGCCGATCAGACCCATGAACAGGAAGCTGCCCCAGCCCGACAGATCTTTCTTGGTGGTGTAGCCAAACAGGCTCATCGCACCAAAAGTACCTGCGGTGATGAAGAAGGTCCGGGCAATCGACTCACCGGTATAAACCAGGAAGATCGATGAAAGCGACAGACCCATCAGGGCGGCATAAATCCAGAACGTCGTCTGTGCAGCGCCAAAGCTCATTTTGTGAATGCGCGCGCTCAGGAAGAACACCAGCCCGATCGGGGCCAGCATCACAATCCACTGCAGTCCTGTACCGAAAATAGCCTGCATCAGGGTTGGGCTGGTGGACACTGCCATCGCGACCACACCGGTCAGAGCCAGTGCGGATGCCATGTAGTTATAAACACTTAGCATATAGGCGCGGAGACCTGCATCGATCTCGGCCGCCGACCGGCCAACCGAGACGTCATAGCCGCGTTGACGCGTTTCAAAAGCCATTGAAATCCCTCTTTGATCCAATTGTGAGCAGAACACTGATAGTATCCTGCAATGGTCAAAATATGGCAGAATTTCCACGAAAAGCAACGGTTTGCCCGATTGATGCCCCTTGCGGGAATATATGTTGTGATCTTGTTCACTTCGCGCTTGGGCGCGACAATCGTTCAAAAAAGCGCTAATATGCTTGAATGCAGGGGGTAATCACGCAGTGACAGCAAGATACAAAGGCTCAACCTGCCATGTCCGGGCCAAGTTCGATCAAAAACGTTAAGCGACTTCAAAACCTTATCGCCGAACGCCTGTCTGGGCGTTTATCGGGATTAAGCATGGCTGCGCTTGCGGGTTTGGCGTTGTTTTGTATTGTCTTGCCAAATGGCGGTCGGGCGCAGAATGCCAATCTGACGGCGAACCCGGATTCGGGCGCCATCCCGGTTTTTACCGACAAATATCCTCAATCCGAATTTTGTGCCGATCCCGATCAGGCCGCACCTTGTACTGTTGCGCCGGTCGATGTGCCTGAATTTGACGCCAGTTTCATTTACCGGTTTTTGGCCTACGAAGCCCAACGACCCTTTGACCGGTTTTCCTGGCAGTCCTTTGTTGCGGTAACCTCGTCTGATCCAACTGGGAACGGTCTTGCGCGATGGGAAACATATCCCACCAGACGCGATCTGTTTTCCGAGGTTGCCATGCCGAACCCGACCTGCGGCAACGGTCTGCCCGATGGGGCCTTACTGTTGGCCAGTCATGTCCAATCAAGCGGTGACATTCTGGTCGATCAGGCCGGGAATTTCATTTTGTATGAAACCCGCATCAATCCGGTCGCGGCCAATTACATTCGCCAAAACGGACTGGACCACGAATCCGGACGTCTGGAGTTTGCCAATGCCGGACAACCGGTTGATTTTCCCATGGGGCATGGTCCCAACACCCGCGTTTCAAACACCGGCAGTTTTGCCAAAGGCGTGATCAAGACGGCTTCGGCGTCTGACTCTGCTGATGCTGTGGTTGCCGATGCGGCTGTTGATGCGCGCAAAAACAGTGTCATGGGCGCACAGCTTTTGAAATTTGCCTGGCGTATTTTGCCCGATGGACTGTCAGGAGATCGCTATTTCACCCGTGCGGCACGCATTGCCTTGGATGGGGATGTCACTCTTGATGGCAAGCCCACCTGCCTTGATGTGACGGTCGGGCTTGTCGGAATGCATCTGGTTGAACGTGTGACCAGCGGCAACGGGGATCGCTGGATCTGGTCGAGTTTCGAACATGTTGGCACGGTGCCACTGGCAGCCAACGCGCGACGCCCCAATAGCATCATCACCGATACACCGTTTGCCGACGGCTGTTTGGCCCCCGATCCGGTCGGGCTCCAAACCCCGACCGACGGGTTCCTTTTTTATGGTGGCCGAACCGGGGCAGGGGGGCAGGCCAATCAATCCATTCAAGCGGACCTTCGATGGGATGATCATGCACCATATGCCCGCACAGCGTCGGGGGGTACTGTGGTGCCGCCCGATATTGTTAGGTGTTGGCGATTGTTTTCCGGAACGGCCGAAGCCAACTTTGTCTGGCAAGCCAAACTGGAAGGCACGGTTTGGGCAAATTACATGCTGTTGGGCACGCAATGGATCGGCAATCCGGGCGGGGCCCCGTTTGGTGTTGGCGAAGTGCCGCGTTTTCTAACCAACAGTGCCCTTGAAAGCTTTATCCAGCATCATAGTGATGCGACCTGCCTTGGCTGCCATGTCAATGCGGTAACCGACGCCGGGCAAACGGCCAACTTTACGTTTCTGCTTGATCCTGCACGCTGAGGGTACTGAGCTGACCGTTGCTCAGACAGACCTTCCAATTTTCTCTGATTGGCACTAGCATGCTGCGAAAATCTGCCGCAGCCAAAAAACAAATAACAGTGGCAGATACAGGGAGGAAACATGCTGGTCTGTCGTGATGATTACGCGACGGTGCGCTCGGAGTTCGTCTGGGATGTGCCGACTTATTTCAATATTGGTGTCGATGTCTGTGACAAATGGGCCGACGATCCGGATCGGCTGGCGCTGATGTATCGCAGGCGGGACGGGTCTCGCCGTGATTACAGTTTTGCCCAGATCAAACGACTTTCAAACCGCTTTGCCAATGTTATGCGCCGCCATGGTATTCGCCGGGGCGACCGGGTGGGGATTTTACTGCCGCAAAGTCCCGAAACTGCGATTGCCCACGTTGCGACCTATAAAATGGGTGGCATTGCTGTGCCGCTGTTTACCCTTTTTGGTGTTGATGCGCTGGAATACCGGTTGGGCAACTGTGCGGCCAAGGCACTTGTCACCGACCGCGAAGGGGCGGCAAAAATTGCGGAAATTCGTGATCTTTTGCCCGCCTTGGAATATGTCTATGTGATTGATGGTGCGCCAGATAACTGTTTTGATTTCAAGGCACTGTCGGCGGAGGCCAGTGATCAGTTCGAACCGGTCAAAACCCGTGCCGATGAACCAGCCCTGATCATTTATACATCAGGCACCACCGGCCAGCCCAAAGGTGCCCTTCATGCGCACCGGGTATTGCTGGGCCATTTGCCCGGTGTCGAAATGTCGCATGATTTCTTTCCCAAGGACAATGATGTCATGTGGACGCCTGCCGACTGGGCATGGATCGGTGGGTTGCTTGATGTGCTTTTGCCATCGTGGCATCACGGGGTGCCAGTCGTCGCCCACCGGTTTGAAAAATTCACCCCTGAGGCTGCCTTTGAATTGATTGCGCAGTTCGGCGTGCGCAATACCTTCCTGCCGCCAACCGCGTTAAAGATGATGCGGGCGGCGGGTGATGATGTGGCGCAAAAATTCAACTGTAATTTACGCTCTATCGCAAGTGGCGGTGAAACGCTTGGGTCAGAACTACTTGATTGGGGGCATCGGGTTTTCGGTGTCACGATCAACGAGTTCTATGGTCAGACCGAATGCAACATGGTGGTTAGTTCCTGCCAGTCGATCATGGATCCCAAGCCCGGTGTCATGGGCCGTCCGGTGCCGGGGCATGATGTTGCGGTGATTGATCTGGATGGCAATGTGCTGGGTGCTGGTGAGATGGGCCGCATTGCTGTGCGTGCGCCCGATCCGGTGATGTTTCTGGAATATTGGCGCAATCCGGACGCCACACAGGAAAAATACATCGGTGAATGGTTGCTGACCGGCGATATGGGCTGTGTCGATGAAGACGGCTATATCCGGTTTGTCGGACGCGACGATGATGTCATCAGTTCAGCGGGCTATCGCATCGGCCCGGGCGAGATCGAAGATTGCCTGATTGCCCATCCGGCGGTGCGCATGGCTGGTGTGATCGGCAAACCCGATCCCCAGCGCGGGCAAATCGTAAAGGCCTTTGTCATTCTTGCCGATGGCTTTGCCCAAAGTGCCGAGCTTGAAGACGACATCAAGCAGTTTGTTAAAACCCGGCTGGCCGCCCACGAATACCCGCGCGAGATTGCCTTTCTTGATGAACTGCCGATGACCACAACCGGCAAGGTTGTGCGTCGGGCCCTGCGCGATTTGGTGTAACGCTCATTGTCCTAAACCAAAAGGGGCCGGTCAGTGATGTGACCGGCCCCTTTTTACGTGGTTGGAAGGTTTGCTGTGTGTGCTGTGTTACTCGTTACGCAGCAACGGTGCCGCTGGACTGCGCAATGCCTGCCACGTGCCGACAAAACCGGCTGACAGGGTGGCAAACAACCCGATGGCAATCGGACCCAGTATCGTCGCGGGGAGAAGCGTCCAGGACGCCCCCATCACCAGCACAAGCACCGACCATGCGGCGATGGACCCGACCAGCGCGGCCAGAACCCCGGTCGCCAGCCCAAGAATGCCGTACTCCAGCGCATAGGCATAAAGGATGTTGGCCCGTGTCGCGCCCAGTGTTTTAAGCACCACGGCATCATAGATGCGTTTGCGCCGACCTGCGGCAACGGCCCCGGCCAGCACCAGCACACCGGCAACAATCGCGATCATGCTCGTCGCATTAAGCGCGGTGCCAATCCCGGCCAGAATGGCGTTGGCGGCTTCAAGGGCTTCGCGCACCCGGATGGCCGACACATTCGGAAAGTCGATCCCGATCATGCGATCCACCGGTTCTTCCATGTCGCGCGGCATATGGGCGGTCGCAATCAGGCTATAGGGTGCCTTGTCGATCAGGCCCGGTGAAAACACCATGGCGAAATTCATCCGCAGGCTTTGCCATTCGATTTCGCGCCAATTGGCGATCTCGGCGGTGATGTCGCGCCCGAGGATATTAATGGTCAATGTGTCGCCCGGTTGAAGGTCAAAGGCATTGCCGATGTCCGCACTGATCGATACCAGCGGTTTGGAGGCATCATTATAATCAGACGGCCACCAATCGCCGCGCACCAGTTTGGTTTCGGGCGGCGGCACGGCAGCAAAGGTCAACCCACGATCCCCACGCAGGAACCAGCGATCATCGCCCGGTCCGACATCTTCGGATTTAACGCCATCAACCGCGGTGACACGCCCGCGCAACATCGGTGTTTGTTCGACATCCGAAACATTATCCTTTGCCAGAAGCTGGGTGCGGAACGCGTCGATCTGGTCAGGTTGAATATCAAGGAAGAAGAACGCCGGGGCAGATTCGGGCAGGTTCTCATTAATCTCGTTATCAAGGTTGCCCTCGATCCCCGAAATGGTCACCAAAAGTGTCAGACCAAGCCCAAGCGACAGGGCGACCGGAACTGTGCTGGCGCCTGGTCGATGCAGGTTGGTCAGGGCAAGCCGTGAAAAGGCATTGCGTCCGGTGGTGAACCGTTTCGATAAGGATACAATTGCCCGCCCGGCGTAAGTGAAAATCACAATCGCTGCTGCCGACCCGCCGATAAAGCCAAGGGCGATGGTCTTATCGGTCGCGGTCATTACGGTCAAAATCAGCAACAGCACAAGTGGCGCGCCGATATAGGGCAGGTCGCGTTTGCGTACCGGGCTGCCACCCAGCAATCCGGCACTGGCACGGAACAAACGTGCGGCCGGGATTTCACGCGCCCGCAACAACGACGGCAGGGCAAAGACCAATGTGGTCAGAATGCCAAAGCTGGTCGCAATAAGCAGCGACGGCAATGCCGGGCCCAATGTCACATCAATTGGCAACCGCCCGGCCAGAAGCGGGGCGACAATGGCCGGGGTCACTGCCCCGATCAAAAGGCCGATGGCAATGCCGATAACGGCCAGTACAAGGATTTGCAGGAAGTAAATCCGCAACACCAGCCCATGCGATGCGCCCACCGATTTCAAGGTGGCGATCACAGATGTTTTGCTTTCGATATGGCTGCGCACGGCATTGGCCACCCCAATGCCGCCGACCAGAAGGGCGGACAACCCGACAAGGGTCAGAAACAGGGTCAACCGTTCTATAAAGCGGCGCAGTCCCGGATTGGCGTTGGCGGTATCGCGCACACGCCACCCGGCATCTTCAAACTGTTCATCAAGCCGTTCACGAAACGCGGTGGGCGTTTCATTGCCCTTCAAATCCAAAGCGTAATAATAGCGGATCAGGCTTCCGGGCTGCACCAGTCCGGTCTGCATCAGGGCGTCCTTGGACACCATTAAACGCGGACCAAAGTTGAAAAAGCCAACGGCCTTGTCGGGTTCGGTGGTGATGACGCCGCGAATTTGCACGTCGATGTCACCGAGTTTTACCGTATCGCCAACCTTGATCTTAAGGCGTTCAAGCAATCCGGCCTCGGTCACAGCCCCCCAAACACCGTCTTTTTGATCAAGACTTCCGGCAAAGGGAATACCGTCGGCCAGTTCCATCTCGCCAAACAGCGGATAGGCATCATCAACGGCTTTAAGCTCAACCAAACGGCGTTGATCGGGGCCATAGGCGGTGGTCCGCATGGTCGCAAGTTGCCCGACCCGTTCTGTATTATCGCTAAGCCATTCAAGCTGTTGGGGTGTGGCGTCCGTGTGGGTCAGGCGCAACTCAACATCCCCACCCAAAAGCTTCCGCCCGTCACGCTCAAGTGCCGATAGAACGGATTCCGAAACGTTTCCCACGGCCGCAATCGCGCCAACGCCCAATGCAAGACAGGCCAAGAAAATCCAAAAGCCGGACAAGCCGCCACGCAATTCCCGGCGACAGACTTGCCACGCAATAGACCACATGCGGTCTGCACCATTGCGACCATCCGATGCGTTTGTCGTGGGGCTCATGAGTGCTCTTCCTGCTGCGTAACGATTTCACCATCGCGCAGCATGATGGTGCGGTCGCACCGGTCGGCAAGATTGGGATCATGGGTAATCAAAAGCAGTGTCGATCCTTTGCGCTTGGCCAGATCAAACAGCAATTCAATAATCGTTTCACCGGTCGCCCCATCAAGGTTCCCGGTCGGCTCATCAGCCAACAACAGCTCTGGATCGGTGGCAAGTGCGCGGGCCAGCGCAACACGTTGTTGCTCGCCGCCCGAAAGCTGACCGGGGTAATGGCCAATCCGATGACCGAGCCCAACGGCTTTAAGTTCCTGCTCGGCCTTTTCAAAGGCATCCTTGCGCCCGGCAAACTCCATCGGAAGTGCAACGTTTTCAAGTGCACTCATGGTCGGGATCAGGTGGAAGTCCTGAAACACGATGCCAACATGATGGCGGCGATACAGGGCAAGCCCATCTTCATCAAGCGTGCGCAAATCATTGCCACACACTGTCACAACGCCTTCCTGGGCCTGCTCCAATCCGGCAATCACCATCAAAAGCGATGTTTTGCCCGATCCGGATGGCCCGACCAGACTGACGCGTTCGCCCGCCTCGATTGAAATATCGATCCCTTTCAGGATTTCAACAATGCCCGCCGGGCCAGCCAGACGCAGTTTGAGGTTCTGCACATCAACGGTTTTGCTACGTTCCTGTTGTGATGCGACGGTGTTTTTATCCGGGATCGAGGCAGTTTCAGTAACACTCATCTGGGGTCCTATCGGGCTTAATCCATTGCAAGAATAAGAATGCGGGCTAAATACTCATACGGAAACGCAGGGTTTCGGTTCAACCATATCAGGTTTGAAATGCGCCGTTCGCAGGTAACCGTATGGTAACCGTTTCACAAAGTAACAGGCATATAAGATGGGATGTGTAATGAATTTTGGCTTCGGGCAAGGGTGCGGTGTAATCAAGTTCACTGCAAATCCGCTATGGCGTGCCGCGCGGTTTGTCTCGCGCAGCAGTGTAATCCTGTTTGGGGTTGCGACCATTTTCCTGTCTGCACCTGCCAATGCCAATGCTAGTGAAAACAAGCCGCAAACCCTTGTGTTGTTTGGCGATAGTTTGATGGCGGGCTATGGACTTTCGCAAGAAAACGGTTTTGCACCAAAGCTTGAAGCCGCCTTGAAGGATGCCGGACATTCAATCAATGTCGTCAACAGTTCCGTCTCCGGCGATACCACAGCAGCAGGCCTGGCGCGGCTTGACTGGGCATTGGTTGATAAACCCGATGCGGTGTTGCTTGAACTTGGTGCCAATGACGCGTTGCGCGGCATGGAACCGGCCCAGACCCGCGATAATCTGGCTCAGATCATCGAAAAATTGCGCGCAATGGACATTGATGTTTTGCTGGCCGGGATGATGGCCCCGCCAAATATGGGCAGGCAATACGGCGATGAATTCAACAGCATCTACCCCGATCTCGCAAGCGAGTATCAGGTTGATTTATATCCATTTTTCCTTGATGGCGTCGCGGCCGACCCGACCCTTAATCAGGATGATGGCATGCATCCCAATGCAAAGGGTGTCGATGAAATCGTCGGCCGTATCCTGCCAGATGTTGTTTCTATCCTCACCTCGGGGTCTTAACCGGGGCGGGTATCCCCCGGTTTTATCCACGGCATCTCTACGACGAGACGTTTTATGATTTTGCCAAACAGGCTGCATCGATCTGATGTGGCCTGTTTTTAGTAAAGTCTAAAAGTCTAAAAATCGCATGTATTACAGTCGGTTGCGAAGCTTTCAATTTTGGTTCTTTGACAAAAAAGCGCAAAAAAAGCCACTAAAATCTGTCTGAGTCAGCAATTAAAACTGCATACGTAGATAGAATTCATACGCTTATCGAAATGATTGCCGCTGCCTTGGCAGTGTATCCCGTAAGAACACCAAAAATGATCACTAATCTGTTATATATCAAACAGTTATATCGTATTCAAAGCTGTTTGTTTTAACCGCAAAAGCATCAAAAACCCGCCTGAAATCGCTCTGAACAGTGGGATGAGTGTAAAATTAACACTCCATTTACTTTCGGTTATGTTCCAAATGTTTGACGGTGTAACTGCATATGTAGTTTTGAGGTTGGCAAGATGGAAGCAACGACGCCATTTTTACTTCAAAAGGTCGATTTGGCCCCTGCGCAGGACCTAAAATCAAACGCGATGATTCACAATGATAGTTCTTATGATTCAAAGCGTTAGAGTGGTCTGGCAAGTTATCCACTGCAAAGGCCTGTGGATAAGTTTGTTGACTATCTTTTCATCAGACAAATAAACCAAACGTGCCGGGAATCGTTAATATCCTTGGTATATCAGGCGTTTGAGTTCTATCAAACAGTCCCGAGTCGCTGTTTGACGGCCGAATAGGGCCTGTGGATGAATCGGAAGCGATTCAAATTTTGACTGCAAATGCAGTTGCCCAGCCCGGAATCCGTCGATAGACTTTAGCCATTCAATGTCCGGCGTGCGCCGTAAAAACACTGATATAGTATTATAAATCAAATGCTTGTGGGGAATATTCGTGACCACACCGGGCGTCAAACAATCCTACACCATTCCCTGTTCGTCGGTTTTCCGTGATGCGGTGCAGGCCTTGGCCGAACGGCGCGGGGTGAATGCCGCCGACCTTGCGCGCTCTGTAATGCTGATCGTGCCGGAAAAGGCGATCGATGATTATGCTGATCCGGGTGATCCGCCCAAGTCGGACCGCGAAACCATCGTTTTGAAATCCGGCCCGGCCGAAGGGCGTCCGTGGCGCAGAAAACCACGCCTGCAATTGCGCCTGCCACCGGGGTTTTCCATCATCGTGGTGCGTAAGGCGTTGAAAATGGCGCTGGATTTTGACACGGGCGATGTCAAAATGCGGGTTGAGAAATCCGATATTCTGGCTGCCGAAAGTGCCGCACTCGCCGAAGCCCGCGCACTGAAAAAGCGTCAGGCCGAACCCCCGGTCGAACTTTTGCAATCGCGCGAAGAACTCGAACGTCTGCGTCAGATTGTCGATAATCTGGCGTTTGATCCACTTGATCGCGGTGTAACCACATTCAACGAAGCCCTGCATGTCATGGGGTTCGCGCCAAGTGCTAGGCCAGATTTACGCGAAATTCGCACCAAATATCGCGTGCTTGCCGCCATCCATCATCCCGACAGCAATTACGGATCGCACCAACGCATGACGCAACTTAATGCGGCAATGGATCTGCTGCGACGCCATATAACCTAGGCTCAGGTAACCTAGGCTCACGCGGGTTTTTTAACGGCGTATCTTGAGAACACCTGATCGCAATGCTTAGATATGAATAAGGCCCCAGAAGGGTCCAACATGGAACATCGGGAGAATGCATGACGGGGGAATTTTGCGCGGCACATGCCAGTGGTGAAAACTGGGCAGCGGTGGCCTCCGAACTGGCCGATCAACTTCAGTCAACACCCTTGCCAGAACAGGCCTTGGCGTTTTTGTATGTTACCGAAGCGCTTTCTGATGATCTGGGCAGCATCCTGACCTTCCTGCGATCACGTCTTTCGATCGAACACTGGACGGGGACGGCGGGCATTGGCGTCTGTGGGTCGGGTCGGGCTTATTTCGGTGTTCCAGCGGCATCGGTGCTGATTGCCCCGTTTGCCAGTGATGACTTTCATGTTTTCGAACCGCTGAAAACCGATGCGGATGTGGATGCACCGGAATTGCAGCAGGCCATCGACCGCCTTCAACCGATCTTTGGTTTGGTGCATGGTGATCCGGGCGCACCCCAGTCATTATCCACCCTTGGCGAATTGGCGCGGGTTGGCTCGACCTATCTGGTCGGTGGCATCGCATCGGGCGAACGCGGCGCGCCACAGATTGCTGACCGTGTGGTGGACGGCGGATTATCAGGTGTTTTGTTTGATGCCAAAACCGCCGTTCAGGTCGGCATTACTCAGGCCTGCACCCCTGTCGGCCCGGTGCATCGTGTAACCGAAGGACGCGAAGGCATCGTTTCCACGCTTGATGATCGCCCCGCCCTTGAGGTGCTTAAAGAAGAACTCAATTCCGACGGCAGCGAGAATTCCATCGCATCGGGCCGATATCACGTTGCCCTGATGATCCCGGGCTCGGACACCGGCGATTTTGTCGTGCGCAATCTTCTGGGCGTTGATCCACATAATCACATGATCGCCATAAGCGGCGATGTGCAGGCCGGGGATGCGGTTCGTTTTGTCCGGCGTGACGGGGCGGCGGCCGAAGAAGACCTGCGCCGTATGCTGAACGATGTGCAAAAACGCCTGCCGGGAAAACCACGCGGTGCGCTGTATTGCAGCTGTGTTGCCCGTGGGCCGCATTTGTTTGGCACCGAAAGCCGCGAAATGATGATCATCCGCGATGAACTTGGTGATTTGCCGCTGACCGGGTTTTACGGCAATGGCGAAGTCTGCAATGATCGGTTTTATGGTTATACCGGGGTTTTAACGCTGTTTGTGTGACGGTGGACCTGTCTGGAACACATTGCAAAATCTTTATAAAATCAGGACGTCCCGACATTTTTTGCCGTCAAAGGTTCCATCCCCGGCCTGACAGGATATATTCAGTCCATTGAAAAATATGTACACCCCACCCGGGGTGTAAAAGGGGATTGATACATGGAATACCGTCGATTGGGACGTACGGACATTGATGTCAGTGTTATTTGCCTGGGTACGATGACCTGGGGCCAGCAGAATACGCAAGATGAAGCCTTCGAACAGCTTGATTATGCGACGTCGAACGAAGTCAATTTCATTGATACCGCCGAAATGTATCCGGTTCCGGCAATGGAAGAGACCTTTACCAAAACCGAAACCATCATCGGCAACTGGCTGGAAAAACGCGGGCGTCGTGATGATCTTGTGATCGCAACCAAAATCGTCGGCCCTGCCGAACGTTTTGGTTATGTCCGCGGTGGGCCGCGCTTGACCCGTGATCAGATCAATGAAGCCATCGACGGATCGCTCAAACGTCTTAAAACCGATTACGTCGATCTGTATCAGCTCCATTGGCCGGACCGTAATTCCAACTTCTTTGGCAAACTGGGCTACGTCCATGACGCGGACGAGGATTTCACCCCGATTGAGGAAAGCCTCGAAGCGCTTGACGGCCTGGTAAAGGCCGGGAAAGTCCGTCACATCGGGCTTTCGAACGAAAACCCGTGGGGCTTGATGAAGTTCCTTGAGCTGGCCGAGAAAAAGGGCTGGCCGCGTGTTGTCTCGGTCCAGAACCCCTATAGCCTGCTGACCCGTCAGTACGAAGTCGGCATGGCGGAATGTTCAATCCGCGAAGATGCCGGACTTCTGGCTTATTCACCGCTCGGCGGTGGGGCTTTGTCGGGTAAATATCTGGATGGTGCCCGTCCAGAAGGCGCGCGTTCGTCGATCTGGCCGCAGTATTTTGCCCGGTATCTGACCGAAAATGGCATCAAATCGACCGAGGCCTATGTCAAACTCGCCAAGGACAACGGTCTTGATCCATCCCAGATGGCGCTGGCCTATGTCAATTCGCGCCCGTTCCTGACGTCAAACATCATTGGCGCGACCAGCATGGAACAGCTGAAACTCAATGTCGGATCGGCCAAAATCACCCTGTCCGAAGACGTTCTGTCCGAGATTGAAAACATCCATCAAACCTGGCCGTATCCGTGCCCGTAAGGCACAGATATACGCGCAGGTAACGGGGAAGGCAGCCCGATTGTCGGGCTCCTGACCCCACCAAAATGTGAAGGAGACGGCGCATGGTAAAGCAGATTTTTGGTAAGGAAACCGATCTTGGTGCCTTTTCCGTGCGCCGTGTCCTGCCGCACCGCGACGTGCGGTCGGTCGGGCCGTTTGTGTTTTTTGATCATATGGGACCGGCTGATTTCAAACCCGGTCAGGGCATCGACGTTGCTCCGCATCCCCATATTGGCCTTGCCACGGTAACCTATATTTTCGAAGGTGCCATCCGCCACCATGACAGCCTTGGCAGCCTGCTTGAAATCAAGCCGGGCGATCTGAACTGGATGCATGCCGGGCGCGGGATTACCCATTCGGAACGTGAAACCGACGCCGTGCGCAACAGCGCACACAAGCTTGACGGGCTGCAATTATGGGTCGCGGTTCCCGAAGAAGACGAAGAATCTGACCCGGAATTCTTTCATGTGGCAAAGGACGATTTGCCGATCATCGAAGATGCCGGGCTGCACATGCGCCTGATCGCGGGCGAGGCATTCGGCAAAACGGCCCCCGTACCGGTCAAATCCAAACTGTTTCATCTTGATGTCCATATGGACGAAGGCGCGCAGCTTTTGCTTCCCGGTGAAAATCAGGAAGCCGCCCTTTATGTTGTCTCGGGCACCTTGCGCATTGATGGCACAGCCTATGCGCCGCAAAGCTTCATCTATGTCGCGCCCGAAGAAATCCCCGATATTGTCGCGCAAAGCGACTGCCGGGTGATGTTGCTGGGCGGCTTGTCGGTCGGCTATCGCCATCTGTGGTGGAACTTTGTCTCAAGCTCCAAGGAACGCATTGATCAGGCCAAAGCCGATTGGGCGGCGGGCAACTTCCCGCAAATCGACGGCGAGGATGACATCATTCCGCTTCCGGGCCGATCAACCGGCTGAATGCTGCTTGATCGCATCCACCCATTTCGTTTTGAGTTTTGAATATGCGTTTGTTTGTTGGCGTCGAAATACCGGCTGATATCGCAGCCGATCTTTACCCGTTGGCGCGCGGGATCAAGGGGCTTGATGCCCAAACCCCGGAAAATATGCACATCACCCTTAAATTCATCGGCAATGTTGATCCCGGCTTGGCTGTCGAAATTGATCAGGCCTTGGCAAAAATTGCCTTTGAGCCATTTGACCTTTGTGTGCAGGGCCTGAATATTTTTGCATCAACCCGCAAAATCCGCATTTTCTGGGCCGGGGTCAAGGATCAGCCACTGATGCGACAATTGGCTGCACGGGTAGAGAATGCGCTTCTTGCTCTGGAAGAATGCCCCGATATGGACATGCGCAATTTCACCCCGCACATTACGTTGGGCCGTAACCGCAATGCCGCGCGCGCAACCATTGAGCAGGCGGTTGCCGATCATGGCGATGTCAGCTCGCGGACGTTTACCATTGATCGTTTCTGCCTGTATGAAAGCCATTCCACCGCCGATGGCCCGGAATTTCGAGTGGTCGCGGCCTATGATGGGACGGATGGCCAAAATGGCACTGGTGACACACAGAACTTCCGCGATGATGAGGCGTTTTTAGAACGCGAAATGTTAGGAGAAATCGAATGAAGCTCGGCTTTATTGGCACCGGCGTCATCAGTGATGCCATGATCCGGGGGCTTCTTTCGACCGACGATGCGGTTTCCGAAATCATCGTTTCGCGCCGTGGGCGTGAATTCTCGCAAAAGCTGGCGGCGGAATTTGATGCCGTTCGGGTCGAAGACGACAATCAGGCGATCATGGATGCCGCCGATATCGTGTTTCTTGCCGTCCGCCCGCAAATCGCCGAGCAGGTCTTAAGCGGGCTGAAGGCCCCCGCCAACACCCAAATCGTCAGCCTGATCGCCACCATCCCGATTGCAAAGCTGCAAGGCTGGATTTCCGGCGGGGCCTCCTTTGACCGCGCCATTCCCTTGCCGTCGGTCGCCCATTGTAATTGTGTGACGGCGGTCTATCCCGGCACACCTGATGTTATCGCCCTGTTTGAAAAACTTGGCGGGGCGGTTGCAGCCGATACCATTGATGCCTTTGACGGATACGCGGCAGGCAGTGCTTTGATGGCGACCTATTTCGAAATTCTTGAAAGTTCGGCGCAATGGATGGTCGCACACGGATCGGATTATGCCGACGCCAGACGCTATCTCGCGGCCCTGTTTGCCGGGCTTTCCGACAACACAATCAAATCCCCCGATCAAAGCTTTGCCACCTTGGTCGAAGGCCACTCGACACCGGGCGGTTTAAACGAACAGGTCGCGCAAACCTTTATGCGGCAAAAGGGCGGGGCGGCAATCCACAGTGCCCTTGATGACGTCTTTGCCCGGATCAAGGCTGCCTCAAGCGACAGCTAAACCCCCGAGCCGAACAAAAACGGGCGGCCTGTATAAGGGTCGCCCGTTCTATTTCTTGTCTTTATATATCTTGGTGTGGTTCCGGGCCTATGCGGCCGCTGCGGCGTTCTGATAGCCAACTGTCAAACGACGTTGCGGTTTGTCGCCTGCCTCTAAGATATCGACCATCGCCACCGCGAAATCGGCATAGGAAATCCTGGCCATCCCATCATGATCGGGGATCAGCGTATCCGTACCGCGTACATACTGTCGGGTTTTATCCCCGGCAAACAGCATGGCGGGCGGGCACAGGCAGGTCCATTGCACATCGTCATACTGGTCAAAAAGTGCATCTTGCGTGGCGCAGGCCTGGGCAATTGGCCGCACGGCATCGGGCAGGAAATCCGGTGCACTCAGAACTGTATGACCACTGCCATCCGCCAGTTTCAGGGTTGCCGCCCCACCAGTGATATAAATCGGGGTGCCGGTCTGACGCGCGGCGGTAAGCAAGCATTCGGTCATGGTGGCCAAAAGATGTTCCTGACCTGACACCGGGCGCACGGCGCTGATGGCGATATCATGCTCGGCCATAATGCCCGCCACCAGATCGGGGCTTTCAAGAATATCGACCTGACGTCGTGTAACCGTTTCTGGCAGTGACGCAAGGCGGTCGGTGTTGCGTGCAATGGCTGTGACTTGATGCCCGCGCATGATTGCTTCGGTCACCACTTCACGTCCGACATCACCAGTTGCACCAAAAACGACAATCTTCTTTGGCGCCGTGGTTTTGAAAGTGTGTCTCGTTTTGACAGTATGTTTCATTGGGGCGTTCCTTTAAGTGTCGTTCGGTATTGTCATGAACTTACGGTCGGTTTAACCGGGGGGACGATGTGTGCGGCGACCGGTGCAGGGCGCGCGGCGCGTTGACCAAGCCAGATGCTGGCCAAAACAATCACCACACCGGCGATCTGGGTTGGGCTTAACTGCTCGCCAAGGATGATCCAGCCCAGCAACACCGCACTGGTCGGGCTGAGAAAGCCAAAGCTTGTCACCGTGGCCGGACCCAGTCTGGCAATCCCGCGAAACCAAAGGTAATAGGTCAATGCCGCCCCGATCAGGCCAAGCCACGCCAGCCCGGCAAGGTTTTCAAGCGTCGGGACCGGAAACGATGGCTCCAAAATCAGCGCAACCGGGATCAGAAGCACACCGCCCGCCGTGAGCTGCCACGCGGTAAAGGTCAGTGGTGATACGGGGGGCTGCCATTTGCGGGTTAAAACCGTGCCTGCCGCCATTGAAAGGGCGCCGATGGTGGCACTGGCAATGCCAATCGGATCAAGCGTTGCGCCGGGATCAAGGACCAGAAGTGCAACACCAAAGATCCCGGAAATTGCCGCGATGATCCCGGCAACCTTAATGGTGCTTCCCAAGGCAAAGCGCGCCAGAAACAGCACGAACAATGGCTGAACCGCGCCCAGTGTCGCCGCCACCCCGCCCGGCAGGCGGTAGGCCGCCAAAAACAGCATCGACCAGAAAATCGCAAAATTAAGCGCGCCAAGGATCAAGACCTTGCCCCACCACCCCGATTGCGGCAATTGGCGGACAACAAGCAACAGGATCAAACCCGCCGGCAAGGCACGCAGCAGCGACACAGTCAGCGGATAACCATGCGGCAAAAGCTCCGTGGCAACGATATAGCTGCTGCCCCAGATCGCCGGGGCAAGGGCGGTAAGCAATAAGTCGGTTGTTCGGTTCATCGGCTTTCTCCATTTATCTTGACGTCAAGGTAAATGGAGAAATCTTGACGTCAAGATAAATTTTTGCCATCACCATCGTCATGGACCAGGTAGATCGCATTTTGGCGCAGTGGCATCAGGAACGTCCCGATCTTGATGTGACGCCAATGGGAATGTTTGGCCGCTTCGGGCGGCTGCGTTCCGTTTTAATGTCGGGATTGGATGATATCTTTCGCGCCCATGGCCTGAGTGCGGCAAGCTTCGATGTGCTCGCCACCTTGCGCCGTTCCGGCCCGCCCTATGCGCTGAGCCCATCCGATTTGATCGCATGGACAATGGTAACATCGGGCACCATGACCAACCGGCTTGATAAGCTTGAACAGGCCGGATTGGTCTCACGCGAAAAGAACCCGGAAGACGGGCGCGGCTTTGTCATCGCGCTCACCCAAAAAGGCCGCGACCTGATTGACGCCGCCGTCACCGACCACGTCGCCAACCAGCACCGCCTTGCCGAAGGCCTGACGGGTGATGAGCAGGAACAGCTAGATGGTTTGCTGCGTAAATGGTTGGCTGCAATGGAAATGAATGACCGCTAGCGGGCTTTGAGCTTAATCGTAAACAATACCAGTTGAAAGCAGCTCAAACCCGGTAATTTCGAATTCATACATCCCAGTTCTGTCCGCTTTTTAGCCCCACCCGACCGGTTATACCGTCTTTGCTATCAGGAAATAGATCGCATACAGCGACATCACGATGTAGTGCCAAAAGAAACCCGCTATCGCAGCAAACATGGCAATGCGTGCTACATCATTTGACGCCCATGGGATCGCCGAAAAGTTGATAAGTGAAGCAGAGATCGACATCACGAGATAGATGATGCCTAGCGTGCAAAGGTAGCCAAACAAACGGCACGCATACTCTCTCATGGTCAGGAAGTGGCGAAACCAATCGTTGTCTTCATTGCTCCACCTGCGAATAGAAGCGGCTGCACCTGCGGGTGGCTTATCTAACGCCGGGCTTTGAAATGTTGCCAAAGCTGCTAGTGCAGCCAAGTGGAAAGGGACCATGAAGACGACGAGCTGAAACAATTTGTCATCAAGTGTTCCGAGAATACCGGCTACGAAATATGACCGGAGACATATGTATGCCCACAGCGTCAATATCGTAAGTACAATCGGCAGTGCGAACTCCAACACACGCTTGGAATGGCGAAACGGAACATCCTCAGACACCCCTAGAAAAGCGAAGCCAGAGAACAGGTATCTAGCCCACCACATATCGCGCTCCTATTTCCAGTACTCGGCCTGACCGAAAAACTTCTTCGCTTTGACCACGATCTCTTCGTGGAAACTTGGGTAACATTGCTCAAGTTCCGATGTAAAACCGGAAGCTTTCACCGTTCGGCAATAGCGCATGTCAGCGTTATCGATTGTTTCAAGTGGTAACAGCTGCGTACTGTGCTCGTCGCCATCATCGGTATCGAGAAGATCAAGCTTGTAGCTGTCGAAGTCTACCGCAGCGCTCATTGCGTTCTTGACATTCTTCAAGGTTTTAAGAACGTTCTTTACATTTCCTGTTGGCGTGAGCTTCACTTGAAGCTGGACATTTGTCCCAACGATCCTTGCTTCATCTGCTGGACCATTGTACTTGGCCTCCCCTCGCATTAGGCGGAAGCCTCCGATCTGACCCTTCTCCATATCGTTCTTCAAGCTGGCATTCTGTTGCGGATTCAGCTTGACGGTTGGCGAATATTGGATGGTTTCAGGTTTTTCGCCCTTCTTGCTAACTTTTTTCTGCGCTTCGAATTTGTCCGGATGATCCTTTGCATATCGTCGAAGCAGAACTGCTAAGTAATCCCTAACCATGCTTTTGCCGAGGCCAGACGCACGTTCAAGGATCGATCTATGTTGCCCTTTGTCATTGACCGAGATGCTTCGCTCAACAACCAGTAACGCCGAGACAGCTGGCACCGCGTCAGGATCATCACTCGTTGCGGGCGTTACACTCTTGTTCTTCATGTTCACAAACGTGGGACGCCCGACTGTGGGATCGCCTCGCACTAGCAAAATATGGACGTAATTCTCGTCTAGACGGAAATCAGCGAGATATATGGCGTTCGAGCTATTAATGCCTGGCTCGTCTCCATGGACCCTGTTCCCAACAACCCACGCAACGTCTGTCGCCTTTTCTCGCGCGTATTCGATAGCGTCAATCAGGGTTGGAATGGTTACACTTGCATCCACCGCTGGGTGTCGCCCCATCGCAAGACGCATGAGATAGAACATACGCTCATTCGCCGAACTCATAAATCCCTCCCCCATAAAATATTAGGGGAGGCTATGCCGCTATGCCGAAATCGTCAATGCCGTATGCTGAGGGGACACTCCCCATGCGAGCGTGCAAATATGTGATTTTCAGGAGTTTGGTCGGATGGCTGGTTGAAGTAGAAGTCCTACTGTTCTGACCAGAATCTCTTTTTGGCAAAAGCCTTGCCTGAGCCGGATTTGAAATACTTTTCCAGCGACCGTGCGTTCTGCTCGGTTTCAACCGAGACATAGGAAAGTAGCTTTGGCGGCAGATATTTTCGGGTGGAAACGACATCGCCATTCTGATGCGACGCAAAGCGACGTTTCAGGTCATTGGTTGACCCGACATATACATCATCATTTGAAAGTCTGAGGAAATAAACATACCACATTGGGTAATCTGCCTCCCTGCGCCAAGGCTTCGGGAGACACCCCATGCCATTTTGGCTCCGTGTGGCCTGCCACCCGAAGCCCGCAGGGCATAGGGTGGCAGAGAGGAGGGGATTCGAACCCCTGAGGGGCTTACACCCCAACACGCTTTCCAGGCGTGCGCCTTAAACCACTCGGCCACCTCTCCACATGCGATCTATATATCGCGAAAGCGGGCGGACATTAGCCGACCCGTCCTTGCTTGACAAGGGCCAATCAGCCTCTTTTTTCACTTTCGGGAAATCCGCCCCAAAACAGGGCTGACGGCGGCTTTGATCAAGGCTGTCAGGGTTGAGAAAACGTGGTCTGGCGCAATCTTTACTTCTTATTGAGGTCTGATGACTAAGGTTTCATGTCAGGGTTCTCGACCTGCAAGATAAATAACACTGAAACCCTGCAACACTTTACGTTGATGGGGTCTTGCCGTTAGGGTGTCTGCATAATTTTCTAATATACCCATCCTTGCGGGGTGGTGCGGAGAAGACAATGTGGTTTTTCAGGGCGTTGGGATGGTTGTTGCTTTTCGCCAGCATTGCGGTGCTGGTCGATGGTTCCATCACGGCGCTTCAGACAGGTAGTTTTCGTCTGGCAGCCGCCGGAGAGCTCTGGTATCGCCTTGATGCCGGAAGCCTGAACCTGTTGCAATCGGTCATACAGCGTTACGTTTCGGTCTGGATCTGGGACAATATCTTTGTCCCTGTGTTGCTGGCCCCGGCCCTTGTGGTGCTGTTTGTGCCAGCCGTCGTGTTGCTGGTGCTGACCCGCAAACGCAAACGTCAGCGTATTTTCTAATTTCCAAACCATCATCATGCTGGAATCTCGCAATCTTTGTGCGGGGCTGTTTACGGGTTTAGCCCAATGTCGGCTTGTCTGTCGTTTCGTCAGGCGGCACACTGTCGCCAACTATTCCCGACCACGGACAGGCAGCAGGCATGAAAGCATGGATTTGCACCGCATTCGGTGAAGAACCGCAGTTGATCGAGCACCCTGATCCGGTGGCCGGTCCAAACGCGGTGGTGATTGAGGTTGCGGCCTGCGGGGTTAATTTCGCCGATAGCCTGATCCTGCAGGGAACCTATCAAAAGCGCCCCACCGGCGCCTTTTCCCCCGGTTTTGAAGTCAGCGGCACTGTCATGGAAATCGGCGATGATGTGCAGGGCATTGCGGTGGGGGATCGTGTCATGGCCCTGCCCGATTGGGGCGGCTATGCCACCCGGCTCATGGTCGATGCATCCCTTGTCATGCCTTTACCCGATGAAGTTTCATTTGACGCAGCAGCAGCCTTTCAGATCGCATATGGTACAAGCTGGTTTGGTTTGAAATATCGCGCCAACGTGCAGCCGGGCGAGATTGTTCTGGTCCATGGTGCTGCGGGCGGTGTTGGGTTAACTGCGGTTGAATGCGCCAAGCTGCTGGGGGCGACGGTGATTGCCACGGCGGGCGGGGCGGCGAAATGCCAGATCGCGCGCGACCATGGTGCCGATTACGTTATTGATTACAAAACGCAAAGCATCCGGGACCGGGTGCGCGACATTGTCGCCGGGCTGAACCGCCCGCCGGGGATGAAAGATGGGGTTGATGTGGTCTATGACCCGGTTGGCGGGAATGTGTTTGACCAAAGTCTGCGCTGTGTGGCGCCCGGCGCGCGCATATTGCTGATTGGCTTTGCCAGTGGCACCGTGCCGCAAATTCCGGCCAATATTCTTTTGGTCAAGAATGTCGCGGCCATGGGCTTTTATTTTGGCGCCTATTTACTGCAAAATCCCGACATTGCGCGTGCGGGCATGGCGGAACTTGTTGCGATGTTGTCGGCGGGTAAAATCACTCCGATGATTTCACGTCGCTATCCCTTGCCCGACGCCATGCAGGCCCTTGCGGCGATTGCCGATCGCACAGCAACCGGCAAGCTCGTGATCACCTGTCAGGAAGCCTAAGGTCGCTGTTGTTTCAACAAAGTCTGATATTAAGCAAATCGCCGGATTTTATTAATTAATTCCTTGGTATAGGATGGCGCTGTCCCACTCGATGATCTACTGGAACCCGCGGTAATGCCCGACGACAAAAAAATGCCTGATGCTGTGTCATCGTCTGCCAAGACGCGCGACCAGTATGAAAGCTATCCTTATCCGGCACGTGATCCGGGGGATGAGGATAAGCGCCTGATCACAGGCTCTCCGGGCAATTGGGATGAGGTGGTGCATTTTGTGTTTGGCGGGCGCGACCCTTCCGCCAAAGGCAAAATCAGGATTTTGGTTGCCGGTGGTGGGACGGGCGATGCCTTGGTCATGCTGGCCCAGCAGGCCCGTGACCGTAAGGCCAAGGCGGAAATTGTCTATATCGATCTGTCCGAAAGCTCGCGCGCGATTGCCGAGGCGCGGATCAAGCGCCGCAATCTTGAAAAGAACGTCACCTTTGTCACCGGATCATTTGTCGATCTGGCGGCCGAGCACGGCCCGTTTGATTATATTGATTGCTGCGGGGTACTCCATCATCTGCCCGATCCGGATGCCGGATTACGCGCATTGTCTGATGCGCTCAAACCCAACGGCGGCATGGGCTTGATGGTCTATGGGGAGCTCGGGCGCACCGGCGTCTACCATATGCAGGAAATGATGGAACGTATGAACGCCGAAGCCGGTGGGGCACGGCGTTTGAATTTCGGCAAGGCGCTGTTTAACAGCCTGCCGGGCACCAACTGGCTCAAGCGCAATCCGTTTGTCGGCGATCATGTCCATGGTGGGGACGCCGGGTTTTATGATCTGTTGCTCCATCAACAGGACCGGGCCTACCGGGTGGATGAGGTATTTGATTTCACCGAACAGGCTGGTTTGCGTCTTCAGAACTTTGTCGAACCGATGCGCTATGACCCGACGACCTATTGTTCGCGCCATGATGTGCTTGACCGGGCGGTACATGTGCCGTTTCGCGAGCGTGCCGCCCTGGCCGAACTGATGGCGGGCAATATCATCAAGCACACATTTTACGTGGTGAAGGCCAAAAACAAGATCAAACCGCCGATGCCATCCGAAGACGCCATTCCGTTCTTTACCCGTGTGGATGGAGCGGCATTGGCACGGTCGGTGGCCAAAACCGGCAACATCAAAATCACCTTTACCGGTCTTGCCGTGACCCGCACCATGCCGGCTGCCAGCCCGGCAATCCTGTCGCGGATTGATGGCAAACGCAGCATCGGCGAGATATATAAGATGTTTGATCCCAAGCCGGAAAAATACGAATTCAATGCGCAGTTTGCCGTGATGTATTCGGTGCTGAGTGCGGCAAACATCATGTATTTGCATTTGCCTGAAAAGAAATAAGGTCGACCTGCCTTGCGTCGTTGCGCAAAAAGAAAACCGGTCAACAGGGATGTGACCGGTTTTCATATACGCACGCTCCAACGGGGGAAGTCGGAGTTGCGTTCAGGGAGATCGAAACATAAGCGCCTTATTTGGCGCTTGGGATTCTCAAAGCGCTCATCAGAGCGTCAATAACCTGCAAGGGGAATGAAAGTGGCCCCTGAAGGCGAAACATGCGGGCAGACATTTTAAATCTCTTTGGTTTGGGGCAAAGGCTTAAAGCCTAGGCTTTCCAGAATGGCTTTGCAGCTTCGCGACGGGCGTCAAAAACGTTCCAGCCAATATCGCGCAGCATACGGGAGTCCATCACCGCCAGCTTCTGACGCAGGTCATAGCGTTTAACCCACTGGCGCGGCATATCCATCAGGGTGATGGTGGTGTTTGGACGACGGGTGGTGACAAAGGCACCGGCATCTTTGGTGATCGCGACCATGATCTCATTCCTTCAATCTTACGGCCTGCTCTCAACAATTCGCGGCCGAGTGTCTGTGTTTTGTGTCTCTGAATTCTTCTAAACTCAGGGTTAAACCTAAAAACACTTGCGCTCAAACCATCTTTAGTCATCATTGCATGAGTTTTAGTCATGCAAAGTCATTCTCATGAAACGTCGTCCTTTGCCGTTAAATGCGCTTCGTGCCTTTGAAGTGGCCGGTCGTCTTGAAAGTTTCACCAAAGCGTCACATGAGCTTAACGTGACCCAAGGCGCCGTCAGCCGACAGGTGCAACACCTTGAAGATGTGCTTGGGCGGAAACTGTTTGATCGGCAGCACCGCAGTTTAAAACTGACACGTGCCGGGCGGAACCTGTTGCTTGGCTTGACGCCGGCCTTTGATGCGATCGAACAAACGGTGGCCAAGGTCGAGGACCGCGCCGATGACACCCAGTTGCGTGTGCTCGCCCCGCTGACCTTTTCCATGCGCTGGATCGTGCCGCGTCTGGGCCGGTTTCAGATGGAACATCCCGATCTTCAGGTGCAACTGGGCACCTACAATGATGACAAGGCCCCGGTCGATTTTAACGAAACCGACATCGCCATCCGGTTCGCCGATATTCAGGACGAACAACTGGTGCACGAATTTCTGACCGGCGAACGATTGCTGCCGGTCTGTCACCCCAACTTGGCCAAGCAGCTTAAAAACCCCGAAGACCTTGGCGATGTGACCTTGTTGCACTGCTCGGCCTCACGCGAAGATTGGCGGATCTGGCTGGCCGAAACCGGGATCAAGGGGGTCGATGCGGATCGTGGCCCGGTCTTTGCCACCCTTGATATGGCGATGGAGGCCGCGGCAAGTGGCTTTGGCGTGGTGATTTCGGACCCGGCGATGATCGGCGAATATGTTGTCACCAACCGCTTGACCGTGCCGTTCAACTTGCCGGTCGACAGTCCCTATGCCTATTCGCTGTGCTACCCCGAAGGCCGATTGGAACGGCGTAAGGTCCGGGCCTTTCGCAATTGGTTGATGGCGGAAATCCGACTTGAAACCGAAAGAAGAAAATTGGCACAGAAAGACTAAATAACGTGATGATGCCTTGAAAATGCACCATTTTATCCTTCATCTATGCACTGAAGCGGTTCTAATGAACGAACTGAAACGGTAGTATCAGGGTGACAGGATGTCCGGTATCGTGATCATGTTGCTTCACGGGCCATCGCAATGGGTTCGCGCTGTTTTGAATGTCGCAAAAAAAGACCAGATCAGGGGAAAGACGATTAGTCAGATGATCGCGCATGCTGTCACGCGGGCCGTGACTGACACCAAAACGATCACCAGATCATTGCCCCGCAGGCTTGCGGGCATTGGATCGGGCATCGCAATAGGGGCCTTTTTGACGTTTTCTGTTCCGGCACAGGCCGAGGAAATGCCAAAAATCGTTGCTGCACCCACCATATCGGTTGATGAAGAGCAACTGGCACCTGTCACCACCGTGTCACATGGCATCTCGCTGTATGGCGATATGAAATACGGGCCGGATTTCCGGAATTTTGACTACGTCAATCCCAATGCGCCCAAGGGCGGCACATTGGTACAAGGCTCAAGTGTCTCGTTTGACACGTTAAATCCCTATACCCTAAAGGGCACACCCGCCTCCGGGCTTGGCCTGATGTATGACAGCCTGATGGTCGGAAGTGCCGACGAGCCCAGCACGCATTATGGCCTGATCGCGCGCAGCATCGAATACCCCGCCGACCGGTCCTTTGCCATTTTCCATCTTGATCCGCGGGCGCGTTTTCAGGATGGGACCGACATCACCGCCGACGATGTCGTCTTTTCGTTCAATATCCTGATCGAAAAGGGCAGCCCGGTCTATCGCCAGTATTATGCCCAGGTCGACAAGGTCGAGGCGCTTGATGATCTCACCGTGCGGTTTGACTTCAAACCGGGCAATAACCGCGAATTGCCGATGATCGTTGCCGACTTGGCCATCATGCCCAAACATTATTGGGAAGGGCGCGATTTTTCAAAGACCACATTTGATATTCCTGTGGGAAGTGGCGCCTATAAGATACAAAGTATCGAAGCCGGGCGACGCATCACCTATGAACGGGTAAAGGATTATTGGGCGGCCGATTTGCCGGTCAACCGCGGCAGCAATAATTACGATACCATCCGCTATGACACCTACCGTGATCTGGATGTCGAACGTCAGGCATTCTTTGCCGGTGAATATCTGGTCAGAAGCGAACATTCATCGCGCGAATGGAGTACGGCCTACAACACACCCGCTGTCCAAAACGGCAAGATCAAAAAAGAATTCCTGCCCGATAATCTGCCAAACGGCATGCAGGCCTATGTGTTTAACACCCGAAAACCGCTGTTTTCCGATCGCCGCGTGCGCGAAGCCTTGCAATATGCCTTTGATTTTGAATGGCTGAACCGGGCGATGTTTTATGGTGCGTATAAGCGCAACGTAAGCTATTTCGCCAATTCCGAACTGGCCGCAACCGGTCTTCCGACCGGCGAAGAACTTGGCATCCTCAAGGGCTTCAAAAGTCAGCTTCCCCCTGAACTGTTTACCGAACCACCATATCTGCCCAATTTCGATCCGCCCAATGGTCGGCGTGAAGCTTTGCGTCATTCGATCAAGCTTCTGCAGGAAGCCGGGTGGGAATTGCGCGATCAGCAATTGGTCAACAGCAAAACCGGCCAACCGTTCCGCTTTGAACTGATTATCCGCCAGCCGGGGATTGAGAAAATCGCGCTGGTTCTCAAGGCCCGCCTACGCCAGCTTGGGGTCACCCTTGATATCCGTCTGATTGATACCGGGCAGTGGATCAACCGCATTCAGGCCTATGATTTTGATATGACGACCTTCTGGTGGCAACAAAGCCTGTCGCCGGGCAATGAGCAGCAAATCTTTTGGTCATCGGCTGCCGCCGACCAGCCCGGTACGCGCAATTTCGCCGGGATCAAAAATCCGGTGATTGATGAACTGATCGGGCTTGTGATTGATGCCGATAATCGTGAAACGCTGGTGCAGCGTGTGCGCGCCCTTGATCGTGTGCTGCAATGGGGATTTTACGTGATCCCGCAATATTATCTTGGCGGGGACCGGATGGCCTATTGGGATGTGTTTGGACGGCCAGATACTGTGCCGCTTAAGGGCACCTCGGTCATGACCTGGTGGATTGACCCCGAAAAATCCCGTGCGCTTAAAAAGGGGGGGTACTAGGCAATGCTGAATTATATCCTGCGCCGCCTTTTGCTGATCCCGGTAACCTTGTTTGGCATCATGGTGCTGAACTTTGCGATCATTCAATTCGCACCCGGTGGCCCGGTTGAACAAATCGTCGCCCAGCTTCAAGGGGCTGATGTGTCCGCAACCGCACGCATCAGCAATCAGGGTGCTGAAAGTGGCGGCGGTGGCGGTGGCAATGGCGGGGGAAGCAACAATTTCTCCTCCACCTCGACCTATCGCGGTGCACAGGGGCTTGATCCTGAAATCATTAGCCAGCTTGAAAAGCAGTTCGGGTTCGATAAACCGGCCTATGAACGCTTCTGGATCATGATGAAGAACTATCTGACGTTCGATTTTGGCCAAAGCTATTTTCAGGACCGCGATGTCATTGATCTTGTGGTCGATAAAATGCCGGTCTCGATTTCGCTGGGCCTTTGGTCAACGCTGATCATTTATATGGTCTCCGTCCCCCTTGGTGTCGCAAAGGCGGTGCGCGATGGATCAAACTTTGATGTCTGGTCATCGGCGGCGATCATTGTCGGCTATGCCATTCCGGGCTTCCTGTTTGCCGTGATGCTGATTGTTGTCTTTGCCGGGGGGACGTATTTCGATCTGTTCCCCTTACGCGGGCTGACGTCATCGAATTTTGATGAAATGTCGCTTCTGGGCAAAATCGGCGACTATTTCTGGCATCTGGCCTTGCCGATTACCGCCCTGACGATTGGCGGGTTTACCACCCTGACCATGCTGACCAAGAACTCGTTCCTTGATGAAATCAACAAGCAATATGTCGTCACCGCACGCGCCAAGGGCCTGACGGAAAAACGGGTTCTCTATGGCCATGTGTTTCGCAATGCCATGTTGCTGGTGATTGCCGGTTTCCCAAGTGCCTTGATCGGTTTGCTGTTTACCGGCTCGGTCCTGATCGAGGTGATTTTCTCGCTCGACGGGCTTGGGTTGCTTGGCTTTGAAGCGGTAATGAAGCGGGACTATCCGGTGATGTTTGCCACCCTTTATCTGTTCACGCTGTTTGGGCTTGTGCTCAACCTGATCAGCGATCTCAGCTATCACTTCGTTGATCCCCGGATCAACTTTGATGCGCGGGAGGATTGATCATGCCAAACATCATTTTGTCCCCGCTCAACAAACGTCGCATTGCCAATTTCCGCGCCAACAAACGCGGGTATTGGTCACTTGTGGTGTTTGCCATTCTGTTTGTCATCTGTCTGGCGGCGGAGTTTGTCGCCAATGACAAACCGATTTTCGTCAAATTTGACGACAACTGGTATGTGCCGATCCTCTCGGACCATCCTGAAACCGCCTATGGCGGGGATTTTGACGTTCAGACGGATTTCTATGATCCTTATATCCTTGGCAAGATCGAGGACCACGGCTTTGCCATCTGGCCGCTGATCCCGTTTTCTTACAACACCATCGATTTTCAAATGCGCGAACCTCAACCGGCCTCGCCGTCGGCACGCCATTGGCTCGGCACCGATGATCTTGGGCGCGATGTGCTTGCCCGGTTGATTTACGGCTTTCGGATATCGATCCTGTTTGGTCTGGCGCTCACCGCGATCAGTTCAGTGATTGGCATTGCGGCCGGTGCGGTACAGGGCTATTTCGGCGGCTGGGTTGATTTGGGTGCGCAGCGCGTGATCGAAATCTGGTCTGGCTTGCCGCAACTGTTCATCCTGATCATTCTCGCCAGTCTGTTTGCACCGGGGTTCTGGACGTTACTGTTCATTCTTGTGCTGTTTAGCTGGATGAGTTTGACCGGCCTTGTCCGGGCCGAATTCCTGCGTGCGCGCAATCTTGAATATGTTCGTGCGGCCCGGGCCCTTGGCATGACAGATACCCGGATCATGTATCGCCATGTTTTGCCCAATGCCATGGTGGCGACCATTACCTTCCTGCCGTTTGTTTTGAATGGTTCGATTGTCGCACTAACCTCGCTTGATTTCCTGGGGCTTGGCATGCCACCCGGATCGCCATCGCTTGGGGAACTGCTGGCACAGGGTAAAAACAATCTTCAGGCCCCGTGGCTTGGCCTGACCGCCTTCTTTGCCATCGCGTTGATGTTAAGTTTGTTGATCTTCATCGGCGAAGCCGTGCGCGATGCCTTTGATCCGCGCAAAACGTTTTAGGAGTTGGCTATGACGAATATCCAATCGACACAGCCGCTTCTGGTGGTAAACGACCTTTCGGCAAGCTTTGCCGGTATTCCCGCAGTTAAGGGCATTTCATTTTCGATGGGGCGCGGGGAAACCATGGCGCTTGTCGGCGAAAGCGGATCGGGAAAATCGGTCACAGCCCTTTCGATCCTGCAATTGCTGCCCTATCCGCGTGCGACCCATCCATCCGGCTCGATCACCTTTGATGGTACGGAAATGGTCGGGGCGGATGAACGTACGCTGCGTCAAATCCGGGGCAACCGGATTTCGATGATCTTTCAGGAACCGATGACCTCGCTGAACCCGCTGCATAATATTGAAAAGCAGATCGGCGAGGTCTTGCTGCTTCATAAAGGATTGCGCGGGGGTAAGGCGCGCGCGCGCATTCTCGAACTGCTTGATCTGGTTGGCATCCCCGATCCGTCGTCACGGCTCAAAGCCCTGCCGCATGAACTATCGGGTGGTCAGCGTCAGCGCGTGATGATCGCCATGGCGCTTGCCAACGAACCGGAACTTCTGATTGCGGATGAACCGACAACGGCATTGGACGTCACCATTCAGGCCCAGATTCTTGAACTGCTGCAAGATTTGCAGTCAAAGCTTGGCATGGGTTTGTTGCTGATCACCCATGATCTGCAAATCGTTCAGAAAATGGCGCAAAACGTCTGTGTGATGAAAGACGGCGAAATCGTCGAACGCGGAACAGGCCATGGATTGTTTGAAAATCCACAGCACCCCTATACCCAGAAACTATTGGCCGCCGTGCCAAGTGGCAATGCACCGGCTTTGCCTGAAAATGCCGCCGACCTTCTTGAAACCAGTAACATTCAGGTGCGCTTTCCGATTGGCCGCAAAGGATTGCTTGGCCGCCCCGAAAGCTACCTTGATGCGGTCGATCATATTTCACTGACATTGAAGCAGGGCGAAACGCTTGGTATTGTCGGGGAAAGTGGATCGGGCAAGACGACCCTTGCGATGGCGATCCTGCGCCTGTTGAAATCCAATGGCGAGATCCGGTTTGGCGGCAAGGATGTCCGCAAATTCGCCGGGGCAGATTTACGCACCCTGCGCCGCGACATGCAGGTGGTGTTTCAGGACCCGTTCGGGTCACTCAGCCCGCGCATGTCGATTTCCCAGATCGTTGGCGAGGGGCTTGAAATCCATGAACCGGACTTAACCCCGGCCGAACGGCAAGCCCGCATTTCCGAGGCGCTGTCAGAAGTCGACCTGCCGCAAAATGCCATGGACCGTTATCCGCATGAATTTTCCGGGGGCCAGCGCCAACGCATTTCGATTGCCCGCGCATTGGTCCTAAAGCCGCGCTTTATCGTACTGGATGAACCAACGTCCGCTCTTGATATGTCGGTTCAGGCGCAAATTGTCGAATTTCTCCGCGATTTGCAGGCACGCCACAAAATGGCCTATCTGTTTATCAGCCATGATTTACGGGTGGTGCGTGCACTTTCACATCGGGTGATGGTGATGCAGGGCGGCAAACTGGTCGAAAGCGGTGCGGCGGCAGATGTGTTTGATCATCCGCAGCAACCCTATACCAAGGCGCTTCTGGCGGCCGCCCTTGATCTGCGTGCGGCCGGGACAGATTTTGTCAGGAACTGATGGCAGACATATGCACGTAAAAGATGCTACAAGAATTCCAATAAGATACTGATAACATGGAAAGAAAAGGGGCATACCGTTGATGGCGACCTTCCAGCAGCCAAAAACCAGTGCCAATACCACGATACTCAAACGCGTCGTTCTGTGCATGATCGCCGGACTGCTCAGCACGCTTGTCTTGTTGGGCGCGGTCCCGCCGGCGGATGCCTCGACCAAAAGCGAACCCGCCGCCGGGGAAGACGCTCCCACCGAACCGGTCATTCCCGATACTGTTATCATTCCCGATCCGGTGTCGCTGACCGTGGTGCTGCCAAAATCGGGCACCATTCGCCAGTTGGTATTCAACATCTGGCTTGAGGCCGCGACCAAACAGGATGTCGAGGTGATCGAAAGCCGGATGCCAAAAATCATCAATGCGTTTTTGGTTGATCTGCAACGTCTGATGTACCGCGATACCCAGAACCGTTTCGAAACCCGCGAACCGGGCAAGCGTGGCTTTAAGTTTGACGCGCCGGCCTTGTTGCCACCCCCGCCGGCCAAAACTGAAGAAGAACTTCAGGCCGAAGCAGACGCCGCTGAAGAAGCGGCCGAAAAAGGTGAGGAAATCACACCCGAGCCGCCCTTTAGTCCGTTTGCACCCGTGCCGAACCGCTATTTCTCGGCCCTTCAGTTCCAGTTGCAGAAAACGGCACAATCCATCTTGCCGCCAGATACCCTGCGCTCTGTTCAGGTCCGCAAGTTCTATGATCATTGGCCGGGCGATGCCAAGAAACGCTAACGCTGTGCGCACTCCCTTTGCAATGACCTCCTGACCCGACCTTCATATGAAACCGGTTGCAATGCTTCTGCGGTGCTGCCGGTTTATCCTGTGATGGGTTTAAGGGTGTGTTTCCTTTAATCTTCGCCCCTGATCCGGGCGTGATGACGCATTGTCATGGGGCATTGCACAACACGCACTTGTGCGATCGGAATGGCGTGATATGCCGATGACGTCCTTTGCACCGGAGATCGCCTATCATGCCGTTTGAAACCTGGCTGAGTTTTACCGTTCTTGTCTTTTTGCTGGTCCTGACACCGGGGCCAAGTGTTCTGATTGGGATGTCGCATGCGCTGCGCTATGGTGCCCGCCCGACCTTGATGACGGCCTTGGGCGATGTGACGGCAAACATGATCCAGATGGTGGTTGCCGCTGTCGGGCTTGGGGCGCTTTTGGCAACGTCGGTGACGGCGTTTGCGGTTGTGAAGTGGTGCGGGGTTGGTTTCCTTCTGGTGATGGGGCTGACAGCCCTTTTTCGCAAATCCAGGGCAAACAAGGTTCAGAACGATATCAAAACGAACCCGGCGGGCCTCTATGAACCCGTCCGTCGCCGTAAACTGTTCCGTGAGGGTTTTCTGGTTGCGGCGGGTAATCCAAAGGCCATTGCGTTTTTCGGCGCATTGTTCCCGCAATTTGTCGATCCGACCGCCGCATTGATCCCGCAGTTGCTGATCCTTGGTGTGACCTTTGTTGTTCTTGATTACACATTCGTAATGATTTACGCGATGGGGGCCGCCCGGGTGATGCCTTGGCTGGTGCAGCGCGGCGGGACAAATGTGGTGGCACGGGTCTCCGGGGCTGTTTTGATCGCTGCTGCTGCCCTTTTGTCGCTGATTGAGATGCCAGAAAGCAGTGCGGGCACCCGTCACTGACCTTTTCGCGCAACACGGCGTATCTGGCGAAATTCACCCGCAGTTATCTTATATGTACTGATTTCATTTCGCCTATACCCTTGTTCTTAAACGTGAAAACAGGGAAATGGGCGAGATGCGCAAAACAGCCGTTACATACCAACTGGTCTGTATATAGCGATTTTTGACTGTATAAGAAGAACGGAATTTGCGTAAAGGAAAGGATTGCTGCCCTAAATCGCCCTAAGGGCGACCAGATCCTGAATTTGCCGCCCAAACGGGCCCAAAGTCGATCTGTAAACGGTTGTTCGACCGAGAGCCAGAGGCGGTTTAGTCGGTTTCTTTGCCTGCCGCGACGATAATATCGCCAAACTCACGCAGGAAAACAGACCCTTTGACCGTCCGCTGGATCAGGACCGAACGACGGTCGTCTTCATCGACCTTGCGTTTGACCATGCCAAGCGAACTTAGGCGGTCAAGGGCACGGGTGATGGCCGGTTTGGAAATATTCAGGGCATCTGACAATCCGCGCACGGTATGCGGCGCCGGGGTCAGGTAAACATTCAATAACAAAGCCATTTGCCGAGCAGATAAATCGGGAGAATCCCGACGCACGCTTTCTACAATCGCGATACGCCAAAGGTCGAGGGCCTTGGACGGTTTGATCTCGATCGACATGCTTGTGCCCAACAATTATTTGTTACGAATACGTAATCTGTCTACCTGACCCCTGCGTAGATGTCAAAGGTCTAATTGGGAAATACGTAATTCCCGGTTTGGTTTACTTACCGAAACGATCCTCGATCAGCTTGAAGGCAGCCCGAATTCCCTGTGCTTCGCCACCGGTTGGGCGGCCCGGTCGATCGGTCGGGTTCCAGGCCATCAAATCAATATGGGCCCAGCTTTTTGCCCCTTCGGCAAACCGATCCAAAAACAGACCGGCAATGATCGCACCGCCAAACGGGCTGCCGGAAATGTTGTTCATGTCGGCCGCCTTGCTATCAAGCATCGGGCGGTACTCATCCCACAATGGCAACCGCCACATCGGGTCATGCAGCGCCAAGCCATTTTCCATCAACCCATTGGCCAGATCATCATCATTGGAAAACAGCGCCGGCAAACCAAGGCCAAGCGCAACCCGTGCCGCCCCGGTCAGGGTGGCGAAATCAAGCAGCATGTCGGGGTCTTCCGATGCGGCCTCGGTCAGCGCATCAGACAGGACAAGCCGCCCCTCGGCATCGGTATTGCCGACTTCAACCGTGATGCCTTTGCGGGTTTGCAAAATGTCACTTGGGCGATAGGCCCGGCCTGACACCATGTTTTCAACCGCGGGGATCAGCACACGCAACCGGACCGGCAAGTTCGCGGCCATAATCATGCGCGCCAGCCCCAGAACCTGTGCCGAACCGCCCATGTCCTTTTTCATCAGCAACATGTTGCTTGATGGCTTCAGGTCATAGCCGCCGGTATCAAAACACACTCCCTTGCCGACCAGCGTGATTTTGGGTGCGCTGTCATCGCCCCAATGCAAATCAATCAGGCGCGGTTCGCGGTCACTGCCATGCCCGACCGTATGAATGGCCGGAAAGTTTTGCTTGAGCAATTCTTCACCAACAATCGCGCTGACCTTGGCCCCAAATTCCGCGCCAAGATGCTTTGCCGCGGCTTCAAGTTCCGCCGGGCCCATGTCATTGGCCGGGATGTTGATCAAATCACGCGCCAGTCCGATGCCACGTGCAACGTTCTCGGCCCGTTTGGTCGCAGTGATGTCATGCAGGGCGATTTTCGCACGTTTGTCCTTTTTGCCATCATCCTTGCGATACCGATCAAACCGATACCCCCCAAGGTAGATACCAAGAGCAGCCTTTTCATAAAGCTCGGCATTTTTCGCAAAACCATCCTCAAACGCATAGGTCCCCTCGGGCAGGGCCATGGGCAGTGCGGCAAAGTCCCAAAGGGCTTTGGCATCATCAAGGTAACCGACCAAAACGGTGCCAAGCCCGCCGCCGTTTGCCGGCAACGCCAGATGCGTGCCGCGTTTTGCCTCATAGCCGTTGGCGGCAATCCATGCCTTGGTATTGGCTGGCTGATCGGTCAGCCACGCGGTAAAATCGCCTTCGGCAATCGGGGTGATGGTGATCGGGTTTGCGGATGTATCGAGTGCGATAATGTGGTCGTACAATGTATGACTTCCCTGCTGGTGACGTGTTTCTGGCGTTACTTATGCTCAAGGGCGTTATATGCGGCGGTGATGCCGCCCGCCTTTCACCGTAAGATGCCAAGTGCAAGATATATTCCGTGATCTTACGGCTGCCATGGCCTTTGGGCAATTGGGCAAAAGAATTCTCCGCATGGGTGCTTGAACCGGCTTTGCAAAGCAAAGATAGTAACGCTGTATCGCAACCCCATTGGTCAAAAGGCTCCGCCATGGAAACGCTTCCCGTCCTTTATATCGGCAATAAAAATTATTCGTCCTGGTCGCTGCGGGCTTGGCTGGGGCTCAAAGTCGCCAATGTCGCCTTTGAAGAAAAACTCGTTCAATTGCGCAGCGATGCCTTCGCCGCACAGGCGCCGGTGTTTTCCCCAACCGCAAAGGTCCCGGCCTTTTTCGATGGGCGCAAAACCATCTGGGAAGCCATGGCGATCCTTGAATATATTGCCGATAGCCAGCCCGATACGCTGCTCTGGCCGCTGGATATGGATATCCGGGCGATTGCGCGCGCGGTATCGCTTGAAATGCATGGCGGCTTTGGCCCGTTGCGCAGCCACATGCCGATGAACTGCCGTAAATCATTGCCCGGTCTGGGGCGTGGTCCCGGCGATGCGGTCAAGGGTGTCGATGCCGACATCGCCCGCATTGGCGAGATTTTTAAAACCTGCCGCACCCAATATGGGCAGGGCGGTGATTTCCTGTTTGGCCATTTTTCGATTGCCGATGCCATGTATGCCCCGGTGGTCACCCGGTTTAAAACCTATGGCGTGACGCTCGATCCGATTGGCAATGCCTATATGGAAACCATCCTTGCCCTGCCTGATATGACGGCATGGTACAACGATGCCGCGGCCGAAGAATGGATCATCGAGGATTCCGAGGTAAAGTAACCCATGCCCGGACTAAAACCCGGAAAATTGCCTGAAATTGACCCACCCGGCGGGGACGCGGCCCTTGATGCCCTGCTGGCTGATGTGCGCGCCTGCGCGATTTGCGCCGACAGCCTGCCGTTGGGCCCGCGCCCGGTGGTGCGCATGGCAAAAGCTGCGCGCATTCTGGTGATCGGGCAGGCACCGGGAACAAAGGTGCATGAAACCGGCCTGCCATGGAATGATGCGTCGGGCGATCGGTTGCGCGACTGGCTGGGGCTGCCGGTCGATGATTTTTATGATCCGGCCAAACTTGCCATCATGCCGATGGGGTTTTGTTATCCCGGCCGCATGGCGCGCGGGGGCGATTTACCGCCCCGCCCGGAATGTGCCCCGACGTGGCATGAGGCCTTGCGGGGCCATTTGCCCGATATCGGATTAACCCTTTTGATCGGGCAATATGCGCAAAGTTACTATCTTGGCAAACGCCGGGCCAAAACCATGACCCAAACCGTGCATCAGTTTACCGATTATCTGCCCGAGGGTATTTTGCCCATGCCCCATCCAAGCTGGCGCAACACCGCATGGATGAAAAAGAACCCGTGGTTTGAAGCCAACCTTTTGCCGGTCCTGCGCGCCAAGGTACAGGCCCTGTTGGGTTAATCGCGTTTTTGTGGTTCAATGACGCGATAAAAAACAAGGAGGTAAAACACATGAGCAAACTCGACAAAGCTGCAATCCAGACCGCCCTGACCAACCTTCCCGGTTGGGATCTTGCCGAAGACGGCCTGTCGATTGGCCGCGTTTACATGTTTGGCGATTTCAATTCCGCCTTCGGGTTTATGACCCGTGTGGCGATCATGGCCGACAAAATGGATCACCATCCCGAATGGTTCAATGTCTACAACAAGGTCGGCGTGACGCTCACCACCCATGATGCCGGGGGTGTGACGGCCAAGGACATTGACCTTGCGACCTTCTGCAACACGGTTGTTGATAAATAGGTCCTGATCCCAATCACCCTTTCCGCCCTGATCGTCATTCCCGCGAAGGCGGGAACCTGTTGCTGTTTCAAATAAAAAACACCCTGCCGGTGTGGGATCGGCAGGGTGTTCTGGCTGCGGTCATGTAGGGCAGAACCGTGCGGGACTATTTCGGTTCCAGCCGGACCGCGCCGTCGATGCGGATGGTCTCGCCGTTGATCATCTGATTTTCACAGATATGCAGCGCCAACCGGCCATATTCCGCCGGATCCCCCAGACGTTTGGGGAATGGGATATTCGATGCCAGCGCTTCCTGCATTTCATCGGGCAGGGCGGTGACCATCGGGGTGCCAAACATGCCCGGCGCAATCGATACAACCCGAATGCCATGGCGGGCCAGTTCGCGCGCGGCCGGAAGCGTCATGGACGCCACCCCACCCTTGGATGCGGCATAGGCTGCCTGTCCGATCTGCCCCTCATATGCGGCAATCGATGCGGTGTTGATCACAACCCCGCGTTCGCCCGATGGCCCCGGTTCGTTGCTGCTCATGGCGGTGGCGGCAACCCGCATCATGTTGAACGTCCCGATCAGGTTGACGGAAATAACCCGCGAAAAGGCATCAAGATCCGCCGGGCCTTCACGCCCGACAATGCGTTCGCCCTGCAAAATACCGGCACAATTAACCAGGATCGACGGACGCCCCATGGTCTTGACCACCTCGGCAACCGCCGTTTCAACGCTGGCGGCATTGGAAACATCCACCCCAAAACCAACCCCGCCAAGTTTTTGCGCGGTGGCCTTGGCCCCGTCCTCGTTCAAGTCAAAAACAGCAAGCTTCGCACCTGCATTGGCCAAAACCTCGGCGGTGGCCGCCCCAAGACCGGACGCCGCCCCGGTGACAATGGCAATTGATCCCTTGACCTGCATGACGTGAAGCCTCCCTTGATATTTGGTATTTTCTCTAATTGGTATTTCTATACCAAATTATACCTTTATCGGGCAAGGGCTATTGCAGGCAGGGCAAAACACCGGGTAATGGCATCACAGGCCATTGGTTTTTCGGCCAACAATCGTCGCGGTTTGCGGGTCTTGTGCGGGGATTTGTGTTGCTTGGGCACTGGTTGCGGCAAGCTTGCGTTCCCGAACGGCGACATAGATCGCAGCCCCAATAATCATCGCCCCACCGGGCAAAATCCAGATATCGGGCACTTCGCCAAACAGGACCAATGCCAGAATGGCGATGATCGGCAGGCGTAAATAAGAAAACCCGACAAAAAAGCTGTAATCGGCCAACCTCAACGCCTGAATATTACACATCTGCATGACATTCATCATCAGTGCCGCAACGGCCATTAAGCCCAAGGCCTCAAGGCTGGGCGTTTGCCAGACAAACAGGGCCGGGATCAGCGACACCGGGGTGGTGATGATCATCAGATAAAACAAAAGCGATGTGGTGCTTTCGGTCGCCACAAGCCGTTTGGTGATCATGCCCGCACAGGCCATGCAGAGTGCTGCGGCAATCGGAAGGATGCTCGCCAGATGCATCGCGTCCGATCCCGGCTGAATGATTACTCCAACCCCGACAAATCCGACCACAACCGCGATCCAGCGATGGGCGCGCACGGTTTCGCGCAAAATCACGGCGGCCAATATGGTGCCAAACAGCGGCACAGTGAAATTAAGGGTCGTCGCCTCGGCCAGTGGCAAATACAAAACCGCCATGAACCACAGGCACATTTCGGCTGCCGACAAGACCCCACGCAACCCAAACAAGGGCAGGCGTTTGGTTTTAAGTTCCGCCAATCCTTTGCGCAACACCATCGGTGCAATCAGGATGACGCCGAAAAAGAACCGTAAAAACACCGCCTGATAGGGATGAATTTCCGCCGTGGCAAACCGGATGGTCAGGGTAAAGCACGCCGCAAGGATGGCCGCACACAGGGCATAAAAGCTGGCCTTTACCGTGTTGGGCTGGCGGTCAAACCATGCTTTCATTTTTAGCGATCCTGACGTTCTGTGTGGGTTTATCGGCGTTTTGACGGCGGTTCGATGTCACTGGTGGCCGCTGTCGGGCCGCGGTTGATGCGGTTGGCTTCTTTGGCAAGTTTGGCTTCACGGCGTGCAATGAACAATGCCGATCCGATAATCAGCCCCGCACCGGGCAACAGCCAGATTTCCGGCACTTCGCCAAACAGGACAAAGGCAATGCCAACGACAATCGGCAATCGCAGATAGTTAAACCCGACGACAAAGCTGTAATCATAAAGCCGGAACGCATTGGTGTTGCAAATCTGTGTGATGTTGGCAAAAACCGCGACCCCGACCAAAAGGCCAAGCGTTGGCAAGTCCGGCGTCTGCCAGACAAAAAGGGCTGGGATCAAGGTCATTGGCGTCATCAAAAGCATCATATAAAGCACAATCGTCGTGCTGTTTTCGGTCTTTGACAGTGACTTGATCGTCAATCCCGCCGACGCCATGCAAAGGGCTGCTGCAATCGGAAGAAGGCTTGCCAGTTGCATGGTCTCACTGCCGGGCCGAATGATGATCAGAACCCCGATAAACCCGGCCAAAAGGGCGGCAATGCGGTACTTTCGAATGGTTTCGCGCAAAAAGATCGCGGCCAGAAACGTCCCAAACAGCGGCACGGTAAAATTAAGCGTCGTCGCCTCGGCCAACGGTAAATAGGCAAGGGCGGAAAACCAGAAACTCATCGCCCCCATCGACAATAAGGCGCGCAGGCCAAACATCGGCAGTCGATGGGTTTTAAGCTGCATCACCCCGGATCGAAGCGCAAAGGGCGCAATCATGATCAGGCCAAAGAAATTGCGAAAGAAAACCGCCTGCAGCGGATCAATTTCGGCCGTCACCAACCGCACAAGAACCGATGACATCGCCGCCATCACCGTCCCGATCAGGGCAAAGACCGTCGCCTGTAAATAGGGGGGCAAGCCCGCATACCAACTACGCATCGGGTTTCCTTTCCGACGCGTTGTTTCGATCCTCCCTGGTTACTGGAATGGCCTGTGCGTCGGCGGGCGCACTGGTCGGCAGGCGCGGCTCAATCCGGGCCTGCTTGGCCAGAACCGCTTCGCGGCGCGCGATATAAAGGGCCGATCCAATGATCAAGGCCGCCCCGGCCCATGTCCAGATATCGACCACTTCGCCAAACATGATAAACGCCATGGCCGCCACAAACGGCAGGCGCAGGAAGTCAAAAATCATCACATAAGACTGATCCGCCGCGCGGTAGGCCCGCACCAAAAGCTGCTGTCCGGCGGTGGCGAATCCGCCCATCAAAAGCAGCACGGCAAACTGCCAAAGTGTCGGTGTTTGCCAGTAATACAGCGCTGGCAAGAACGACAGTGGCGTCATGATCAGCCCCATCCATGTGACAATGGCATTGGCACTTTCGGTGCGCGACAGCATCTTAACCGTCGTCATGGCGGCCGCCATAAACAGGGTCGCTGTCAGGGCCAAAATCGCGCCGGTTTCAAAACTTTGTCCAAACGGGCGGATGATGACCATCGCGCCAACAAACCCGATGGCAACCGCGCTCCAGCGGCGCGCGCGCACGACCTCACGTACAATGAGGGCCGCCAATACCGTAGTTAGGATCGGCAGGGTAAAGTTGATCGCAATCACCTGTGCCGTCGGGGTGATGGCAAGGGCGGAAAACAGGCACAGCATCGCGCCAAGGCCAAGGGCGGCGCGCAGGAAATGCAGTTTAAACCGTTCGGTTTTTAACCCGGTGCGCCCATGGGTCAATATCCATGGCACCATCGGAACCAAACCGAAAAGATTTCGGAAAAAGGCGGCTTCGAACGGGTGAACATCTTGCGTGACATAGCGGATCAACACCGCCATCGTCGCCATGCAAAAGGCCGACCCAATCATAAGCAGGGTACCGCGCAGGGCATTATGTTCAGTCGGGGCAGTCGGGGGCGAAGGCTGCATCGGGGACAGAACCCTTATAGGGGTAAAATGGGGGCGATACTGGGTGGCAGGCAGGAGTGTCAGGTTGAAACTATATATCTTTCAATATCGTATGACAAATTGACGGGGCTGTCTTGCCGCAATCGGCGGCCCCCCGGTCTTCCAACCGGCAAGGCAATCGTTTCGGGCAATTGGTATGAGGAATTATCTCGTGGTTTGACACCGGCAAAAAACGAAAAACCGCAAGCCAATGGCGGCTAATCGTCACGTGAATTTCACAGTCTGGCGCATTGCTTTGGGGTGAAATGTTCTCGGGCCGCTGATTTTCGTGTAAGATCAAGCAACTCGACAGGAATGCATCAGGGGGAAGTTTAATGGATGCGATTGATCGCAAGTTGATCGATATTTTGCAGGAAGACGCTTCACTATCCTATTCGGTCCTTGGGACAAGGGTCGGATTGTCGGTCTCTGCGGTGAATGATCGCGTGCGCAAATTGCGCGATCAGGGAATTATCAAATCCTATCAGATTGCGGTTGATCCGCACGCCATCGGACGGGCATTGACCGCCATGGTCTGGTTGCGGACCGATCCGGCCAAAGGCAATAAAAAACTGGTGAAATCACTGATCAAGGCCGATGAGGTTCTTGAATGCCATCACATGACCGGGCGGTTTGACTTTCTGTTGAAATTGCGCCTGCGCGATACCGCCCATCTTGAAAGCTTCATCACCGACACGATCAAGGAACTTGGCGGTATTTTGGAAGTATTGCCGGAAATTGCCCTGTCAACGGCAAAGGAAACGGCCTTTGTTCCGGCACAGGCCGAAAGTAACTAAATATCCTCCTGTTTTGACTGATAACCATCACCATGCGGGAGAAATGCTTTTGATCGCAGGCATATATTCATAAATTCATGCCCTAATGGCGATCAGATCATCGCGCACAAAGCCATTGTTGCCGTAACAATGTCGTTTTGTGCCGATAACGATCCAGACAACTGGCAAAAACGCAACCAAGGTAAAGGGGACAAACATGATTGATTCGATGAATCTGGTTATCCTGATTGCATCGATTCTGGTGATTGTCGCCGTTTTTACAAGTCTGGTCAGCTTCCGCGTTGGCGCCCCTTTGCTGCTGGTGTTTCTGTTTGTCGGTCTTGGCGCGGGGGAAGACGGCATTGGCGGCATTGATTTTGACAATGCGCCGCTTGCCTATTTCATCGGCTCCATCGCCCTTGCCCTGATCCTGTTTGACAGCGGCTTTGAAACCCAGCGACGCACATTGAAAATTGCTGCGGCCCCCTCGCTTGTTCTGGCCACATTCGGGGTGATGATCACAACCGGTGTCATTGGCGGCATCACGTGGCTTGTGCTTGATGTGCCATGGCTGGTCGCCCTTCTGTTTGGCGCGATTGTCAGTTCAACCGATGCGGCGGCGGTATTTTTCCTGCTGCGCGTTGGCGGCATCAATCTGCGTGATCGGACGCGCAGCACGCTGGAAGTCGAATCGGGTTCGAACGATCCGATGGCGGTGTTTTTAACCATCTCGCTGGTCGAACTGATCGTGCTGGGCGGTGGGGACAATGTTGCTTTTGAACTGCTACAACGCTTTGTCCTGCAAATCGGTCTGGGTGCGATTTTTGGTCTGGCGGGGGGCTATGCGCTGGTGCAAATGATCAACCGGGTCAAGCTTGAGCCGGGGCTTGTGCCGATCATTACCATGGCCTGCGCACTCAGCCTGTTTGGCGCGACCAGCATTCTGGGCGGCAGCGGCTTTTTGGCGGTCTATGTTGCCGGGCTATATGCCGGCAACAGCAACATGAAAATGAGCGTCGGTGTCCGCCGGTTTCAGCATGTCACCACATGGCTGGCCCAGATCGCGATGTTTGTCACCCTGGGCTTGCTGGCCACCCCGTCGGAATTTGGCGCTGTGATCATTCCCGGTGTCATCTTGGCACTGGTTCTGGTGTTTGTCGCCCGCCCGGTCGCGGTATGGCTGTGCCTGATGTTCTTTAACTTCTCGCGCAATGATACCGCATTTATTTCGTGGGTCGGGTTGCGTGGTGCGGTGTCGATCCTTTTGGCGATTGTGCCGATGGTCGAAGGTGTTCCCGAAGGACAGCTTTTGTTTAACACTGCCTTTATCGTTGTGATCACATCCCTTTTGCTTCAGGGCTGGACGATTCGGCGGATGGCGCGCTGGTTGGGCATTATTGTGCCGCCGCGTCATGGTCCGGTCGACCGTATTGATCTTGAATTGCCCGGCAATGCCAATCAGGAAGTCGTTATTTATCGTGTGCATGATGCCAGTGCGGTGGCGACCGGCCAACGTATTCCGCGCTGGGCCCGGCCCAGCCTGATCTTGCGCGATGGCACGTCGTTGCGCCCGCACAGTGCCGGGCCGATCCAAGGTGGCGATCAGGTCTATATCATCACCCCGCCGCGTCATGTCGACCTGCTTGATCAACTGTTTGCCGGTCCGGCCGAGGGGGCCAATGACGTCGAACTGTTTGGTGATTTCAGCTTCCCGGCGACAACCCAGATTGCCGATATCGGCCGTCTGTATGGCTTTGCGGTCGAAGAGGACGACATTGACCTCACGGTTGCAGATATCCTTGAACGTGATTTGTCCGACACGCTCGAACTGGGGGACCGGATTGCCTATGGCACGGTGGAATTGATCGTGCGCCGCACCGATGATGAACATGGTGTGACGGACGTCGGGCTGGCGGTCGAACAACAGATTGCCAAACCCAAACGCAATATCCCGATCTTCCAGTCGCGCAGCGAACTTCTCAGCATCTGGAAAGACTGGCAAAAACGTCGCCGCGATGAAAAAAACGCCGCACGGACGGCCAGGCTGACCTCCGCGCCCACCGCTCAGCAGGGCAAGGAGGCGCTTGCTGCACCGGATGATGCGCCTGATGACGCAGCGGACGACAGCGCGGACCCAGACACCCCGGAAAATGAAACCAGCAGCAAGCCCTCCTGATCCGAACAGGGCGATGCACAGGCGACCAGTCTGCGGGGTATGGCTGCTTATGGCGGAAGGCTACTGACAGCCTGTCTTGTGATAAGCCAGATTCTGCCATGGTATTAGCTCACCTAATGACAGGATCAAAAATGCTGGCTTGGCGGGGATCGTATTTCTGACCTAAATTACCGCTTCAATTCTTGCGGGAGTCCGTCATGGGCATACTGGGATTATATGCGGTTGTTGTGCTGATCTGGGGATCGACCTGGATCGCGATCCAGTTTCAGCTCTCCGTCGCCCCCGAGGCCGCTGTTGCCTATCGCTTTGCGCTGGCGACCCTGATCCTGATGGCATGGTGTGGCCTGCGCCGCTTGCCGATGCGCTTCTCGCGGCGGGACCATCTGTTCATGGCCGCCCTTGGCGTCTGCCTGTTCTCGTTTAACTATGTGCTGATCTATATCGCCAGTATCCATCTGACCTCCGGGCTGTTGGCGGTGGTGTTTTCGACCATCGTCATCATGAATATGATTAATGGTGCGATCTTTTTCCATCGCCGTCCTGAAACACGCACGGTGATAGGGGCGGTTCTGGGCATGGCCGGTATTTCTTTGGTGTTTGCCCGCGATCTGGCGGCCTTTGATCTGGCAACCGGCGGCAGCATCGGGCTTTTGCTGTCTCTGGCCGGAAGCTACATCGCATCGCTTGGCAATATGGCCTCGGCCCGCAATCATGGGCACGGCATTCCGGTGATGCAGGCCAATGCCTTTGGCATGCTGTACGGCACCGTCATGCTGTTTGGCTATATCGCGGTTGCCGGTGTGCCACTGACGTTTGATACCAGCCCGTCTTTCCTTGGTGCCCTCGTTTATCTTGCGCTGTTTGGTTCGGTGATCGGGTTTGGCACCTATTTGACGCTGCTGGGCAAAATCGGGCCGGACCGTGCGTCCTATAGTTCGGTGATGTTTCCGGTGGTGGCTCTTTTGCTCTCGACATGGTTTGAAGATTTCATCTGGACCGGTAACATCATTCTGGGTGTTGGGCTGACGATGCTGGGCAATGTGGTGATCCTGACCAAACGCATGCCCAAACCGGCATCACTTGTCTTGGCACAAGTGGCGTCAGAACCGGTCTGTGATGACAAGGCCGAAAAAGCCGGTGTCTGACCGCTGATATGACCGCTGGCCTGACGGTGGTGTGTTAGACTGAAAACGCGCAAAGACGATAAAAGACGAACGGAGAAAGCACATGAATGGCGTCGCCTATTTCAAACGCATGGCGGACTATAATTATTGGGCCAACGGTCATCTGTACGCGGCCTGTGCCATTTTACCGGCTGACGCATTGTATGAGCCGCGCACCGCGTTCTTCCCGTCGATCATGCGCACCCTGAACCATCTTCTGGTCGCCGACCGTCTGTGGTTGTCGCGGCTTTTGGGTGCGCCCGAAGTCATGCCGCTTGATACCATCCTGTTTGATGCCTTTGGCGATCTGCGGGTTGCGCGTGAGGCACAGGATCAGGCGATTATCGCGTATCTTGATGGCTTGACCGAAGACGTCCTGACCAGCGATCTGACCTATCAGTCGGTCACGGCCGGGGCCTATACCATGCCGCGTGATCTGATTTTGGGACATATGTTCAACCATCAAACCCATCATCGCGGGCAATTGTCGTCCATGCTGCTTGAGGCGGGCGGCAAACCGCTTGAGATTGATTTGGTCTATTACGCACGAGATTTGCTGTGATGCTTGACCTTCTGGTCCAATACACCCCGTTTTTGATTGCGGCGGTGCTGCTGAATGTCTCGCCGGGGCCCGATATGGCCTATATCATCGGCCAAACGGCGGTTCATGGGCGAAAAATCGGCTTTTTCTCAAGTTTTGGGGTGGTTTCGGGCGCATTTGTCCATGTTTTTGCCGCTGCCCTTGGTCTTTCCGCCATTCTCGCGACCTCGGCACTGGCGTTTTCCATCGTCAAATGGGTTGGGGTGGCGTATCTGGTCTGGCTCGGCATTGGCGCGCTGCGCAGCAGTTTTGCCAAATCCTCCTCCGCTTCCGCCGCCACCAGCAACCCCACCTCAGACATAGACGACATCGCATCCGCTCGCGTCACGGCCCATAACGTCACCGCCTTTCAGGCATGGCGACAGGGGGCGATGATTGATGTGCTTAATCCCAAGGTTGCGATCTTCTTCATGGCCTTCTTGCCGCAGTTTGTGCATCCCGAACAGGGACACGGCGCGCTGCAGTTTCTCATTCTCGGCACAACGGTCAATCTGATCGGGCTTTTGGTCGAAGGTGCAATCGTGCTGATGGTCGGGGCGGCGGCGCTTCGCATCAAGGGCAATGGCGCGATTGGCGCGTGGCTGCAACGCTCCCTTGGGGCGATGTTTATCGCCCTTGGTGTGCGTCTGGCGATCACCGAACAATAAACGGCATTTTCCCCAAGCCAAGCATCAGGATGATTTCGATTTCGCCGCCAGATGCGCCACCAATGCGCGCGACAGCGGGGCGGCACTAAGTCCATGGGCGATGATGCTGATACAGACAATCATCACAACCGCGGCATAGATCGTCTCATGCCCGGTCGGGTCAATCATGGTGGCCATGATCAGCAAATAAATGATCGAGGCAATCCCGCGCGGCCCGAACCAGCCGATATAAAGCTTTTCGGCCAATGAATAGGGGCTGCCGATCATGCAAATCCACACACAGACGGGGCGCAAAACCACAAGGCTCGCGACCGAGAAAATAACCATTTGCCATGTCCACAGCCCGTAAACCGCCGGGACAACCAACAAGCCAAAGATAAAGAATGTCAGCATGGTCAAAAGCTCTGACTCGGCCTCGCCAAAGCTTTCAATCGCATCGCGCACCTTGTCGCTTGTGATGTTAAGCGCCAATCCCCCGGCAAAGGCGGCAACAAACCCGTTCCCACCAAGCTTTTCTGACAGAAAATAAATAAACAGGGCCGATAACACCCCCAAAAGCCGTTCAAACCGATCGAGAATGGTACGGTGGGTGACGGCATGATTAACCACATAGCCAATGACGATCCCGGTCAAAATACCAACCCCGGCCCCGATGGAAATTTCCATCACCGCTTCGCGGATCCAGTTGCCGGGCCCTTCGCCAAGTAACTCGGCCTCAAACAACACCGCGGTGGTAAAGACCGGCAACACCAGCCCGTCATTCAAGCCGCTTTCGATGTTAATGCCCTGGCGCACCGCATCGGGCACCTGTTTGTTTTCCAAAACCGGCTGGCCAAGGGCCGCATCGGTCGGGCTGACAATCAGGGCCAGAATAAGGGCGGGCAAAATGCCAATCGTTGGATCAATCCCGATGATAAACGCCCATGTCACCCCAATGGTCAGCGGCAATCCGACCAAAAGCAACCGGTTGGCAAGGCGCAATGCCGGGCGTTCCTTGCGGTAATCAAGTACCGCTGCATCCAGAAACAGGATAATCGCCAGCGTCATTTCGGCAAAGCCGGTGGCGAAATGAATGCGATCAGCCAGCGGGGCCAATGGCGCTTCGTGCCAGATGCCAAGTGGCAGGGCAATCACCGCCCCGGCCAGAACCATCATCATCGGCGATGAAATGCTCCGCCGTTGTAACCGGCGCGATTGCAGCCCGTATATCAGACCCGATCCCAGAAAAAGGATGATCACCCATTCAAACATGATTGCGCCTAACTGATTGGTTCATCACATAATGATGCCCCAAATCGGTGCAAATACCAAAAGGTTCAAACGGGGAATGTGATGGCGGCGGAAGGCGTTAGGCGGTCGCAGCGCGCAACACATCAAGTCCTTCGCCGTGGCACCGCGCATCGCCACTGGCAATTACCAGATCACCACTGTTGATGGTCAATGCGGTGCCATCCCAATCGGTAATCACCCCGCCAGCCCCTTCAATGACCGGCACAGCGGCACAGAAATCATAGGGTTGCAGGTTAGACTCGACCAAAACATCGCCAAACCCCATCGCAATCAGGCCATAGCCATATGAATCAATGCCGTAAATTGGATGGCGTGCCGCCCCAAATGCCGCTTTATATCCGGCAATGGCCTTTGGCGTGATGAAAAGATCCGGTCCGGTGGTGAAAATGGTCGCATCTTTTAAATGTTCACAGGCGCGCGCGTTGATCGGTTTGTCATTCAGCGTGGTGGGCTGCCCGGTAACCCCGATCCAGCGTTCATCCAATATCGCCTGATCAATCAGGCCCAGCACCGGTTTGCCGTTCTGACACAGGGAAATCAGGGTGTTAAAGCTGGGCTTTCCGGTGATAAACGATTTGGTCCCGTCAATCGGGTCCAGCACCCAGACATATTCCGCATCAAGGTTTTCTGATCCGTGTTCTTCGCCCAGAATCCCATGATCGGGAAGCTCGGCATTGATCATGTCGCGCATCGCCCGTTCAATTTCCCGGTCTGCAATGGTAACCAGGCTTGCGTCACCCTTCACATCAATTTCCACCGGCTTGCGGTAGTAGCTTTGTAAAACAGGCCGGGCGACATCGGCCAGCTTGTGCGCCATGGCAAGAAACGGGTGGGAATTGGTCATTGTCGGGGCTCCTGTTGGGCAGATGGCAAGTGGCAAGTTGGCGGGTCGCAGAAATTAATAGGTCCGACCCTAGGCCAGTGCGGCTTTGATGGTGACCAAAACATCGTGATGGCACCGCGCATCGCCACTGGCAATAACGTCCCCGGCACTCGCCATGGTCAATGGGTTGCCTGACCAGTCGCTCATCACCCCGCCAGCCCCTTCAACCACGGGCACAAGGGCGCAGAAATCATACGCTTGCATCCCGGTTTCCACCACCGTATCGGCCAAACCAAGGGCCGTCAGCCCATAGGCATAGGCATCCACCCCATACATTGGCACCCGGCATTTGGTTGAAACCGCGTCATAGGCCTTGGCCGCATCGCCGCGAAACAGTTCGGGTGCGGTGGTAAAGAAGGTCGCGGATTTAAGGTCTTCGCAGTCGCGCGCACTGATCTCCGTACCGTTCATGGTGCTGGCCTGTCCCATGACGCCGACCCAGCGTTCATCGGTGATCGCCTGATCAATGATGCCCAGAACCGGTTTGCCTTTGTGGCAAAGCGCAATCAGGGTGGCAAAGCTTGGCTTGCCGGAAATGAACGACTTGGTGCCGTCAATCGGATCCAGCACCCAGACATAGTCTGCGTCCATATTCTCACGACCGTATTCTTCGCCCAAAATCCCGTGATCAGGAAGCTCGGCACCCAGAATATCGCGCATGGTGCGTTCAACTTCCCGGTCGGCAATGGTGACCGGGCTGTCATCGGCCTTCACATCAACCGCAACCGGGGTGCGGTAATATTTGCGGACAACCGGGCGGGCGGCATCGGCCAGTTTGTGGGCAATGGTCAGAAACGGCTCGAGATCTTCCATGAAGGCACATCCCTGTGATGGTTGATGGCGGGGGGCGTCTAAATCGGCAAGAAAGACGCGATCAGATAGGGCCGAAACAGGCCTTGAAACGAAAACAGGGGACAGTTACCTGTCCCCTGTAAAAAATCAATGTCTGATCAGAAAAATCTGTCCAGTTTAATGCCGATTACTGCGCCGGTGCTTCTTCGCCTTGTGCTGCGTCTGCATCACCTTCTGCCGGTGCCGCATCTTCTGCCGCATCTTCAGCCGGGGCTGCTGCGTCGCCTTCCGCCGGGGCTGCTTGCGCAGCATCTTCTGCCGGTGCAGCCGCGTCTTCAGCTGGGGCTGCTTCTGCGGCTTCCGCCGGATCCGGATAGGCCATCGGGCTGTCAGACTTGCTGTTCAGCCAGGCAATGACGTTTGCGCGGTCAGATGCTTTTTTCAGGCCGCCAAAGCTCATTTTCGTACCGTCGATGTAACCACGCGGATTGTAAAGGAACTCGTTCAGCTCGGCAAAGCCCCACTGACCGCCATGGTCGGCCATGGCGCCGGAATAGGAAAAATCATCTTTGTGCGCGAAGTTCGCGCCAACGATACCATAGAGGTTCGGGCCAACCTTGTTCGGGCCGCCTTGCTCGGCATCATGGCAGGATGCGCATTTCTTGAAAACTTTCTCGCCTTCACCAAGGTCGGCAGACGCCAGCATGGCAAGAATAGGTTCCGGTCCTGCTGGTGCGCTTGGCGCCGCAGCAGGCGCATCGGCACCCGCCATCAGTTCTTCGGAGAAGGGATAAACCGCTTCTTCCAGTTCATCGGGATGGACAAGTGCGCCACCAATCTTTCCGACAACAATGACCAAAAGCACGGCACAAATGACGCCGGCGACGATCTTGTTGATTTCCATCGTGTTCATGACGGGACCCCGTTACAGCCTAATCACTCTCAGGTTTTTTATATATAATATAGACCAGATTGCCCATGCGTCCCCCTAGTGTTGCGCCAATTTACGCAACACGCATGTGACAGCAGGCAAAACTGATCGGTGGGAAACTATACGTTTCAGAGATTTGCATCAACCTTTCTTAAACATAAAGGCGAAAACAAAAAGCAGTAGACTTTCGTCTAGCACAATTTTGGGCATTGGCCCGCGTGATTGCCGCAAAAACGATTCTGTCTTTTGCCTATTCCCTGAAACCGGCTATTGTCCCGCCGATTCACAGCCATGTTTTGGCATCTTGCGCAACATGCATGCTTTGCGCGAAATCAAAATGTGGCTAACTATATGGCAAGCTATATGGCCCTGCTGCCTGACCGGAGTTCCAAAATGTCGACGCCGCGCAATCCTGTTGTTGTTATTCCTGCCCGTATGGCGTCCATGCGACTGCCCAACAAGCCGCTGGCCGACATCTGTGGCGCGCCGATGATTGTTCAGGTCTGGCGCCGCGCGATGGAGGCCGAAATCGGCCCGGTGCTGGTCGCCTGTGCCGAACAGGAAATTGTCGATGTCATTGAGGCCGCAGGCGGCATCGCGGTTCTCACCGATCCCGATTTGCCAAGTGGCTCGGACCGTGTGCATCAGGCGCTTCAGACATTCGATCCTGACGGCACATATGACGCAGTTGTGAATGTGCAGGGCGATCTGCCGACGATCTCGCCCGATGACATCCGCGCGGTATTTGATCCGCTTGCCGATCCGATGGTCGATATCGCAACGCTGGCGGCTGAAATCAAACGCGAAGAAGAACGCCACAATCCCAACGTGGTAAAGGCCGTCGTTGCCTTTAACGGCCAGCGTGTCGCACGTGCACTTTATTTCACCCGCGCGACCGCACCGTTTGGTGATGGTCCGCTGTATCATCACATCGGTCTTTATACCTATCGCCGTGCGGCCCTTGATCGGTTTGTCGCATTGCCCCCGGCCGAACTTGAAAAACGCGAACGGCTTGAACAGTTGCGCGCCCTTGAAAATGGCATGGTGATTGCGGTTGCACTGGTCGATGGCGTGCCCTTGGGTGTGGACACGCCCGAAGACCTTGAACGCGCACGCCTTGTGCTGGGCGCGTAATTGGGGTTTTCTATCCCAAATACTTGAAGTTCGTGACGAAAACACTTTTGACGTATCAGGAAACAACCAGATGACTGCGCAACAAAGGATCGCTTTTCAGGGAATGCACGGGGCCTATTCCGATCAGGCTGCCCGTCGTGCCTTTCCGGGTGCAACCACCGTACCCTACCGGACCTTTGAAGGCGCCTTTAGTGCACTGGAAGACGGCGATGTTGAACTGGCCGTCATCCCGATTGACAACACACTCGCCGGGCGCGTTGCCGATGTGCACCATATTCTGCCCGAGTCGGGTGTGCACATCATTGGTGAGACGTTCCTGCGGATCAATCACGCCCTTGTGGCCGTACCGGGAACCAGGATCGAAGAGATCAAGGAAATCCGCAGCCACGTTCATGCGCTGGGCCAATGCCGCAAATTGCGCAAAGAACTTGGGGTGAATACAGTTGTCGGTTCCGATACGGCAGGCTGTGCCAAGGAAGTCGCCGATCTTGGTGATAAATCGATTGCCGCGATTGCTCCGGCCCTTGCGGCCGAGATTTATGGGCTTGATATCCTGCGCACCGAAGTCGAAGACGCCGCACACAACACAACGCGCTTTATCATTCTGGCCCGCGATCCGCTCAATATCGCCAATGACGGCACCCCGGTTGTGACAAGCTTCGTCTTTCGGGTGCGCAACGTTGCCGCCGCCCTTTACAAGGCGCTGGGCGGATTTGCCACCAACGGCATCAATATGACCAAGCTCGAAAGCTATATGGTCGAGGGCCACTTCACCGCCACACAATTCTTTGCCGAGGTCGAAGCCCATCCCGAACAGCTTGGTCTGCGCCACGCGCTCGAAGAACTGCAATTCTTCTCGCATGAAGTCCGCATTCTCGGTGTTTATCCGGCTCACACATTCCGCCGGGAAAATGATTTGCCTGCCGAATAATCGCGCGCAGCACGCACAGCACATGAGAATACGTCACGAAAAAAAAGGGCCGGTCTTGCAAAAGACCGGCCCTTTAACGTCAAGATGTCAGACGTCCGACGGACTTAACTTTCCGACTGTTTGATCAGATCGCTTGAGAACCGCTTGATGATCTGGGTCAGTTCGGCCGAGCGGCTTGAAAGTTCTTCCGATGCCGATTTCAGTTCGGCGGCATCCTCGGTCGTGCTTTGCGCGCTTTTCATGGTTTCATCAACACTGTGCGAAATCTGTTTCACACCATCCGCACTGCGGTTGGCATTGCCCGAAATTTCCTGTGTCGCCGCACCCTGTTCTTCAATGGCCGCGGCAATCGCGGTGGAGGCACCACGCACCTGTTCGATGGTTTCTGAAACCCGCGAAATACCCGTCACCGCCCGTTCAGTACCATCGACAATGTCGTTGATCTGGGCGGCGATTTCATCGGTTGCCTTTGCGGTCTGGGTCGCAAGGTTTTTGACCTCGTTTGCCACCACGGCAAAGCCTTTGCCCGCTTCACCCGCGCGCGCCGCCTCAATCGTTGCGTTCAGGGCCAGAAGGTTGGTCTGACCGGCAATATCATTGATCAAGCCAATGATTTCCTTGATTTTTTCAACCGTATCGGACAGGCCCGCGACATCGTTTGACGCACTTTGGCTTTCATCGGTGGCACGTTCCACCGTGTTTGACATCTGCGAAATCTGAACATTGATTTCCGTGATCGAGGATGAAAGCTCCTCGGTCGCGGCGGCAACCGCATCAACGTTCTGCGAAACCTCACCGGCGGCCGATGCAACCTGCTGGCTCTGGCCAAGGATACCATCGGCATTTTGCGCCATGCTGACCGAAAGATCGTTGCTGCGCCCGACAGAACTGTTGACCGCACCGGCGATGCCGCCCACTTCGCTTTCAAGTTTTTCTGCAATCGCGCGGATGTTCGACCGGCGTTCCTGTTCGGATTTTTGTTTCTGAACGGCTGCATCGGCTTCAAGTTGCTGGGCCTGTGCCGATTTATCGCGCAGCGCAAGAACACCTGCCGCCATGTCGCTAATCTCGGTGAAGTGAGAGTTGCCATCGACCTCGGCGGTGTAGTTGCCCTCCGCAATGGTCCGAATGGACGTGTTCAGGCCCTTGATGCTTGAGGCAATACGTGACCCGACGAACCAGGAAATGACTCCGGCAATCACGATGGCGATCACCGAAATAATCGCAATACGCTGCATGATGGTCAGGAATTCCGACTGTACGTCATCCATATAAACGCCAGCCCCCAGCGCCCAGTTCCACTCCTTGATCGGGCGGACATAGGCCGCCTTTTCAATCAGTCTGTCACCTTCACCGGGTTTCTTGGTTTCATAGGTGATGATCCCGCCACCGGCCTGTGCGGTTTTGACGATCATGGTGCGCACTTTGCTGTCGGGATTACATTTACCAACGTCTTCAGGGCTCAGCGGATCAAGAACCATGCAGTGGCCATAGTCACTGGCAAAGATGTAGTTGGCACCGTCAAAGCGATACGCATTAAGGATGCCAAGGGCGGCTGCCTTGGCATCGGCTTCGCTCATCTCACCTGATTTTGCCTTGGCAACATAAGAATTGACGATCGTGACCGCCCCTTCGGTCAGATGCGAAATCTGTTCGAACTTCCCGTTCCGAAGGCTGGTCTGGTAATTAAGCGCAACCGTGAAAATAATCGCCAGCAGCGTCAGTAGACAAATTGCCGGGATTGAAAAAATCCCCGTCACAACACGAAATCGCATGTCCGTCCCCTTGTTAAGCACATGTCACATAACGATTATGGGACCATGAATTGTAAACAGAACAGTTAATTCTCGAAGATATATTACGTCCAAATGCGTTTTTGCATGGCTGATCGGCGTTGGCTTTGATTGACATTGTTTCAAAGGGCCTGTATCACCCGGCTCATTCCTTCGCTTGCAAAGACAGAATCAGCTGTCAGGAACTGTATCAAAGGCGAGGAGGGTGGTTACAACGTGATGACGTTGTGGCCTCACATCATTTGCCTCTCTTGCAGGGTCCGACGCAGTGGCTTCTTTGCCGCGTTACCGGTCATGACTGCGTTTGAGCAGGCATCATTGGCGTTAACATGTCGCCACCGGATAACGTAAGGATATTCCTTTTATGACTAATTTTGAAGGGCTCAAGCTTATCGAGCCCCTGCTGCGCAATGTTGAAGCTTCCGGTTTCACCGCACCGACTGAAATTCAGGCTGCTACGATCCCGGCACTTCTCGAAGGGCACGACCTTATGGGTATTTCCCATACGGGTGGCGGTAAAACCGCTGCGTTCTGCCTTCCGTTGCTGCAGCGTCTTGCTGAAAATCCGCAGCGTCCAAAACCGGGTCAGCCGCGCGCAGTGATCCTTGCGCCGACCCGTGAACTGGCAACCCAGATTGGCCAGTGCCTGCGTGATTTCAAAAAAGGCATCCGCCTTTTCTCATCTGTTGTTTTCGGTGGTTCCCCGATGGGCCCGCAGATTCAGGAACTGCGCCGTGGCGTTGACATCCTGGTTGCGACCCCGGGTCGTCTGCTTGATCATATGTCGCGTAATACGATCCGTTTCGACGACGTCGAAGTCTTCATCCTTGATGAAGCCGACCGTATGCTCGACATGGGCTTCTCCGAAGACGTTCTGACTGTTGCACAGCAGTTGCCGCACAAACATCAGACCGTGATGTTCTCGGCAACCATGCCAGCAGAAGTCAAACATCTGACCGACCGCCTTCTGCGCGATCCGGTCAAGGTTGAAACCTCACCGCAGGCAAGTGTCACCGAACGTGTGACCCAGATTGGTATGTTCGTGAAACGTCACGACAAAACCAAGCTTCTGGTTCAGATCCTCAAACGTGATGACACCGAACGCGTTCTGGTCTTCACCAAAACCAAGGCAGATGCTGACGAACTGTCGTTCCAGCTGCGCGATGAAGGCATTGATAGCGATGCCATCCATGGTGATAAACAGCAGCGCATCCGTCAGAAAATCCTGCGCAATTTCCGTAATGGCCAGTTCCCGGTTCTGATCGCAACCGATGTTGCGGCCCGTGGTATTGACGTTCCGGGCATCACCCACGTTGTGAACTATGACCTGCCGCAAGATGCCGACAGCTATGTTCACCGTATCGGTCGTACCGGTCGTGGTTCTGCCGAAGGGATTGCGATTGCGTTCTGTGAACCGCGTGACATTCGCTTGCTCCGCAACATCGAACGCCTGATCAAACAGGACATTGCCATCGACGAAAATCACGAATTCCATGCAGCACCTCCGGCCCGTTCGGCTGGTGGCGGCGGTGGCCGTGATGGCGGTCGTGGTCGTGGTGGCTTTGGCGGCGGTCGTGATGCTGGTCGTGGTCGTGGTGGCTTCGGCGGTGGTCGTGATGCCGGTCGCGGGCGCGGCGGTTTCGGCGGTGGTCGTGATGGTGCCGCCCGTGATGGTGCGCGCGATGGCGGTCGTGACGGTGGTCGCGATGCCGGTCGTGGTCGCAGCTTCGGCGGCGGTCGTGACGGTGCCCGTGATGGTGTTCAGGGTGAACGCGCAGCACGTGGTTTCGGGGGTCGTGATGGTGCCCGCGATGGGGGCCGTGATGGTGCCCGCGATGGCGCACGTCGTGATTTCTCTGATCGTCCGCGCCGTGATGGCGGTGAATTCCGTGCCGATCGCAAACCGCGTTTCGACAATGATGATCGTGCCCCGCGCGGTGATCGCGAAGACCGCAGTGCCGGTCGCGGTGGTAACTTCCGCCCGCGTGGCGAAGGTGCCCCGCGTGATGGTGCGAACCGTGATGGTGGCGAACGCCGTGGTGCAGACAAGCCGCGTGCTGAACGCGCTGCGAACTTCCGCAATCGTGATGGTGCCGGTCGTGACGGTGCCCGCGGTGATGGCGGCGCACGCCGTGACTTCGGTGATCGTCCGCGCCGCGCAGAAGGTGGTCGCAGTGAAGGCCGCAGCGAAGGTCGCGGTGGCAACCAGGGCATGAAACGTCGTTCAGCCTAAGCTGACATCTTATAGGCGGGATATC